>Ga0209061_1002605_pt1 | contig 22128 bp, 14 predicted proteins | sample Coa_R1_10_FD_187157 | JGI IMG/M metagenome (GOLD analysis project Ga0209061, IMG submission 187157) | Surface soil microbial communities from Centralia Pennsylvania, which are recovering from an underground coalmine fire - Coalmine... | ecosystem: Environmental > Terrestrial > Soil >...
CCTAACGAAGAGGACTGTCCTCCTGGCCTGATCTTCCCGCTCCCACAACGGACCCGCACCGCAAAGTTTCACCCCTGACGGATCGGCAGCATCGCGTTCCGATGCTACAAGCCCCTGCTCCCCAGCCCCTGCTGCTATGCTGCGTGCCCTTCCACGCTGGAGCCGCCAGCCAGCAGCCTAAACTGGGGGATGGCAAGACTCTTCGCGCATTGACTTTGCGCTCGCCCTATGTGATTCTTGTGCCCATCCGGTGTTGAGGAACTCCGTAGTCTTTGTGACAGTTTTATAGGGCCAAGTAACGGGAGTTTTCACTTATGGGCTTCCGGCTGCACAATTGCTCTTTCCATGGAAAAGTCGTCAAGACCATGGAGCTTGCCGGACTGCGTCTGACGGAGATTACGTACGACCCTAACCTGCGGAACCCCAGGCACTCCCATGAAGATGCCTACATTGGGATCACTTTAGACGGCAACTCCACTCAACTGTGCGAGGACAAAGTCCGAGCCTCAAAGCCCTGGACTGTGATGTATCATCCCGCAGGCGAGATTCATTCCGACCAATTTCACGAGGGGGGAGCGCGCGAATTAAACATTGAGATTGCACCCTCAAAACTCGATGGCCTGCGCGAGCATTCTCTTTTCGCAGACTGTCCGATGGACCTGAACGGGGGCAAAGCAGGCTGGGTTGCCGCGAGGCTTTACGGAGAGTTTCGGCTGATGGATGAGCTTTCCTGGGTTGCCATTGAAGGACTTACGATTGAGTTGATGGCGGAAATCCTCCGGCAGAATCTGAAAGGCCCCCGCTTCCGCCCTCCGCAATGGTTGCGGCAGGCAAACGACCTGATTTACGACAAGTTTGCCGAACGGCTTACGCTGGGCGGGATTGCCGAGACGGTAGGCGTTCATCCAGTACATTTGGCTCGTGAATTTCACCGGTGCATGGGTTGCACCGTTGGACAGCGGCTCCGGCAGTTACGGGTTGAGTACGCCTGCCGCCTGCTATCTCAAAATGATGACCCCTTGGCCGAAATCGCTCTCGCTGCCGGCTTCTCTGACCAGAGCCAGTTTTCCAAAACCTTTCAGGCCCTCACCGGTATGACCCCTTCCCAATACCGGCGTCAGAAAAATTCGCGCTAATTTCCGCCAAAAGCGCTAATCCGCCACAAGACGCCTCAGGATGGTTCTGTAATAAAAGCGTCATACGAAGGCTGTATCCGTGTAATCAGTTGCTGCCATGATTGAGCTTGATCGGAGGAGAGAAGTTATGTCAAAAAAACAATCGATGCTTGCTCTCGGACTGGCGCTTGGGTTGATCCTTGCCGGGTCGCAATCGGTTCTCTGGGCGCAATCGACTTTTGGAACGCTGCTTGGCACGGTTAAGGACACCTCAGGCGCAGTGATCCCTGATGCCACGGTCGTGGTTACAAATACCGACGAAGGCAGTTCGCGGAGCGTCACCACGGATGTGAAGGGCAACTACGAACTTGCCGATGCCAAGCCGGGCCATTACACGGTCAAGGTCAGCAAACCGGGGTTCCGGACCGCCGAGGTGACGGGCCTGGTCCTTACGGCCCGACAGACCCTGCGGGCCGATGTCGCTCTGAGCCTGGGCGCGGTTACCCAATCTGTGACCGTCAAGGGCAGTACGCTGGGCGTGATCAGCACAGACACTTCAACAGTTTCCTCAAGCTTCGGCCATTTGCAAATTACCGACCTGCCGACGAATTACCGCGCCTCGGCAAATGGCAACAGCCCCTATTACCTGCTCACAGTCCTCCCCGGAGTGCAAACAGACGTCCACGGCAACCTCGCTATTCAGGGCGCTCTTCAAAGCCAGTCCCAGTTCACAGTGGATGGAATTTCCACCACCGATGTTACTGGCAATTATCCGCTGCGCGACGCTTTCCCCTCTGCGGAAGCGATTGACGAGATGCGGGTGCAAGGCGTCGGAGCGCCGGCCGAATACGGCGACCCCGCCGATATTACGACAACCTCCAAGAGCGGCACCAACCAGCTCCACGGCAGCGTCTTCGAGTACGATCAGAATGCCGCCTTTGATGCAATTCCTTTTGGAGCCTCCTCAAAACCCAAGAAAGTAGCCAACGATTTCGGGGGAAGTCTGGGCGGGCCGGTGGTGATCCCCCATCTTTATAACGGGCGCAACAAGACATTTTTCTACGGCGACTACGAAGGTTTCCGATTTCCGCGCACAGGCGTTGTCCAGAATACAGTTCCCACTCAGGATATGCGTAACGGCGATCTCTCGGTTTTCTGCACGGCCGGTTTCACCAATGGCATCTGCAATGACGCCAGCGAACAAATCTACAGCTTAAATGGACAGCCCTATGCCAACAATCAGATTCCGAGCAGCGCGATCAGCCCGATTGCTCAAAAGATCCTTTCTCTCTATCCCCTGCCGAATATTAAAAGCACCTACACCAATGACAACTACAATGTGAACCGTCCGGCGAACCTCAACTCCAATACCTTTGACGTCCGTGGCGACCAGTATTTTGGCTCCAAACTTTCAATCTTTGGAAGATACACTTTTAAGAACATCGACGAGCTCTCACCGCAAGAATTACTGTTTCCCTCCAGCACAAATTTCAACCACTATCGGATGCTGGTGGTTTCCGCAACGGATACGATGAAGCCCACTTTGTTGAACGAGTTCCGCTTTGGCTTCACCAACGTGCCCAATGGAACTTCGAACCCCTTCAAAGGAGCGGCATTCACAAACACGCTCGGCCTGCAGGGCATTTCCAACCTCTGGTTCAACGGCGCTCCGGAGATCGATTTCAGCGGGCAAACCACCAATATGAATGTGGACCGTCTCAATGGAGTGGGCCAGTCGCGCACAATCGAGTTTCTCGATAACCTGACCTGGATTCACGGCGGCCATACCTTTAAATTCGGCGAGGATATGCTTGCCATCCGCGCCGTCACCACGCTTGGCTTTTTTGGCGCTGATAACTACGGAACGTTCAGCTTTACCGGCCTGTTCACAGGAAACGACTTTTCAGATTTCCTCCTGGGTTTGCCGGAAGAGTCCGACCTGGACAACGTTACCAATGACAATGATGGGCGCAGCCGTCACTGGGCGCTTTACGCTCAGGATAATTTCCACGTCAATCAGCGCCTGACGCTGGAATACGGCGTTCGCTGGGAATACCACCCCGGCTATAACGACGCGCACGGCAATATCGGCAATTTCAATGACCACGTGCCGCGCTCCGGCCAGGCAATTTATCCAGACGGATTCGCGCAAAACCTCGCGCCGCCATTCCTGCAAACGTTCGACGCTTGCCCGTTGGCCGCAGTGCCGCTGACCGCTAACGACCCCCTGAACCTGAACGGCGCTCCGTGTACGCCGGTACTCTCGGCGTCCCAGGCGGGCTTTCCCGAAGGGCTTCGCGCCACTTCAAAGCGCTTTCTGCCACGCTTTGGCTTTGCCTACAAGCCGTTCAATAATGACAACACCGTGGTGCGCGGCAGCATTGGGTCTTATGAGGCAGCGACCCTGGGAAACGTCTTTTATTCCCTCACAGGAACGCTGCAAGCGTACACGCGCACCTTTCTGAATACATTGGGATCGAACGGCCCGGCATTCGCCTGGCCCGCCACGTCAACGGGCGGCTCTGGTTTCGGGGCGCCTCAATACGGAACTGCATACTTTGGCACGGCAAACCAGGTGAATTGGAAAGAACCTTACTCGCTCCAGTATTCCCTTTCCGTGGAGCACAATCTTGGCCTGGCCACAGGACTTCGCATTTCCTACATCGGTATGAAAACCACTCAGCTCGTCTGGGCGCCCAATTGGAACCAATCACTCCCTTCGACTATCCCGTTCTCCCTGCAGCCCTTGAGCAGCCGGCCCTATCCAAACTGGGGGCGCGTCGAAGCCAGGGACATTGGAGCCACGGCCTACTACAACGCGTTGCAGGTTGAAGCCCATCACCGATTAGGGCATGGCGTTTCTTTTGAAAGCACTTACACGTATTCCAGGAATTTGGCCGATAACCAGGGGCCATCGAGCAACGGAGGTTTTTGCGGGGAAACGGCTTGCAACAGGTCGGGAGATTTCTACGACCGTCACCTGGAGTACGGAAACACCTTCAACCCGCGCCATCTCTGGCTTACCACCCTCATCTATCAGCTTCCGTTTGGAAGCGGCCAACGCTTTGCCCGATCTTCAAATCGGGCGATCAACGCCGTTATTGGCGGATGGCAGGCAAGCAATATCATTAAGCTTCAGTCGGGCCCGTGGCTCACACCCTACTTTTCGGGCGGCGATCCTTCAGGGACCGGCATTGGGGTCTATGGCGGCCGCGCCCAGTCTCCCGACCACATCGGATCTGCTTACCCCGTCGGCCAGAGTGCGGACCAGTGGTTTCTAAGCTCGGGGTATGTGTGCCCCGGTGGGAACTGCAAGGCGGGCACCAACGCAGCCAATCCTCCGATCGGGCGCTTCGGCAATGCAGGCATTGGAACGCTTGAAGGTCCGGGAACTATCGATTGGGATTTTGGGCTTTTCAAGAACTTCCGGCTCACTGAGCGCGCCAGCTTGAGGTTCGAGGTTTCATTTGTGGATGTTCTCAACCATGTCAACCTGGGCATTCCGGATATGAAAATCACGGACGTCAATAACCCCGCTCAGGGACAGTGCGGCTTTGGCTGCATTACGGCGGCTCAGGGACTCTACGAGTTTGCCGGCGCTCGTGAGGGACAAATTGGCGCTCGCATCGATTTCTGAGTAAGTTCATAATTCTGAATTCAGAGTTATGAATTGGCCAGGGGAGGCAATCCGCCTGGACCGCCGGGAGACGACAGCCCATTTGCACTCCGTGCCGCAAAAGCAAACAGAGGATGGCCGCGCCCAGGAAGACGCCCGCGATCTCGCCCGCCTCGGCTACGCTCAGGAATTGATTCGGGGCTTCGGCGGCTTTTCCAATTTCGCCATTTCGTTTTCCATTATTTCCATTTTGACAGGGGCCGTCACGCTCTTCGATTACGGCCTCACTATGGGCGGCCCGCGTGAAATGACCCTGGGCTGGCCGTTGGCGACAGCCGGTACGCTGCTTGTGGCGCTCAGCATGGCGGAGTTGTGCTCGGCGCTTCCCACCTCTGGCGGCATGTACCACTGGTCGGCGGAACTGGGCGGACCCATGTGGGCGTGGTTCACCGCATGGCTGAACATCGTCGGGCTGGTAGCCGCTATTGCGGGCATCGATTATGGCTGCGCGCAATTCCTGGTTCCGATATTGGGACTGGAATCCCAAACGTCAACGCTCCTGATCGTTTATGGTTTGCTGCTGCTCTCTCAGGCTGTGATCAACCATTACTCAACGCGATGGGTGGCGTGGCTCAACGATTTCAGCGTCACCGTCCACATTCTGGGCGTCGCGGTGCTCATTGGCGCCATTTGGATCTTCGCCCCCAAGCAGCCGCTCCATTTTCTTCTCAAGGCTGCCTCCTCCAGCCACATCCATGCATCCTACGTGTGGCTCTTCCTGCTTGGCCTCCTGCAAGCCCAGTGGACTTACACCGGCTTTGACGCTTCAGCGCACGTGGCGGAAGAGACAATTGATCCCCGCCGCCGCGCGCCGTGGGGCATGGTGATGTCTGTCGTGGTTTCCGGCTTTTTTGGCTACATCCTGATTCTTTCGCTAACCTGGGCCATCCCGAGCATCCCCCGCGTGCTTGGCGCCAAAGACGCGGGAGGCAATCCCGTTCCCGCAGTGCTAGCGATTGTGGAAATGACCCTGGGCAGCCGCGCCGTAACAGCGGTATTGGGTCTCACGGTACTCGCCATGTGGTTCTGCGGACTTGCCGCCTGTACCTCTGTCTCACGGACGTTTTACGCCTTCGCGCGCGATCACGGAATGCCGCTCTCGACTCTCTGGAGCCGCATCAGCGCCCGCTATAAAACGCCCGCTCCCGCCATCTGGCTCTCTGCGGCTCTGGCGTTTGTGGCGATGGTCTATAGCGGGGCCTATTCGGTGGTAACCTCCATCAGCGTGGTAGGATTTTATTTGTCCTATATCATTCCGGTTTATCTCGGGTGGCGAAAAAAGAATCTCTGGATCTCCAAGCGCGGGCCGTGGCACCTGGGCAATTCCAGCAACGCCATCAACCTGCTGGCGCTCATCTGGACGCTGGGAATCTGCGCGATCATGGTGATGCCTCCTAACACACGCGCTGGCTGGGGCATTGCTGTGGTGATGGGAGCATTGCTTCTGCTTCATCTTTCCACCGGCAAGCACAAAATGCAGAAACCCGTCTGGAACTTGGCAGAAGATACAGAGGAACGGTGATCAATGAAAGAATTGAGTCATTGAGTCATCGAATCATCGATTCATTAAATCAATGACTCAATGAAGAAATGGCTCAATAAGTACGCAGACTCGCGCTACCGATCGACTTGAATAAGGACTAGCTATGGAAGCCGCAACTGTTACGAAAGCTCTAAAACCCCAAAAGCTCTTCATCGACGGGAAGTATGAAGACGCCGTCTCCGGCAAAACGATTCCAGTGATGAATCCCGCCACGGGCGAGCAACTTACCACCGTTCCTGACGCTGGCCCGGAGGATGTGGATCGCGCGGTCCGCGCGGCTCGCCGCTCGTTTGAAAGCGGCGCCTGGCGCAAGATGCACGCCTCTCAACGCGAAAAAATCCTCTGGCGCATTGGCGAACTGATCGAGAAGAACAAGGAAGAGTTGGGTCTGCTCGAGTCGCTGAACAACGGCAAGACGTACCGCGAGGCCCGGCGCGGCGATATCCCGCCCTCCTGGGACATCTTTTATTACTATGCCGGCTGGGTGCGCAAGATCTATGGCGAGACCATTCCGGTGGATGGCAACTATCTTAATTACACGATGCGTGAGCCGGTGGGCGTGGTGGGCATGATTACGGCATGGAATTATCCGCTGCTGCTCGCGGCGTGGAAGGTGGCTCCGGCGCTTGCGACGGGCTGCTCCATGGTCATTAAGCCCTCTGAAATGACGCCGCTCACCACGCTGAAACTTGCCGAATATTGCATGGAAGCAGGCGTGCCAGAAGGCGTCGTCAATGTGGTGACTGGCTACGGGCCTTCCACCGGCGATGCGCTGGCCCGCCACAACGACGTTGATAAAATCGCCTTCACCGGCAGCATTCGCACAGCCCGCTCGCTGCTGAAGGCCGCAGCCGAAAGCAACCTGAAGCGCCTGTCGCTTGAGCTGGGCGGCAAGTCGCCCAACATCATTTTTCCCGACGCTAATCTAGACCGCGCCCAAAATGCCGCATTTTGGGGAATCTACGCGAACAAGGGCGAAGTGTGCAGCGCAGGGTCGCGCCTTCTGGTGCATGAAAAAATATACGATCGCTTCGTCAACGACCTGGCGGAACGCGCGAGAACGATGAAAGTGGGCAATCCTCTTGATCCGGCCAGCGAAATGGGGGCGCAAATCAGCAAGACGCAGTTCGAGCGCATTATGACCTACATCGAGGCGGGAAAGCGCGAAGGGGCGAATCTTTTGTGCGGCGGTGAGCGCGATATGGAGGGTGAGAAGGCGCGCGGTTACTACATCAAACCCACAATTTTCGCCGACGTAAAGCCGCAGATGAGGATCGCCCAGGAAGAGATTTTCGGCCCTGTGCTGTCGGCGCTGAAGTTCTCGGATGTGGAGGATGCGGCCGCGATTGCCAACAGCACCATCTACGGGTTGGTTTCAGCCGTGTGGACGCGCGATATCCAGACGGCTCACCGGCTGGCGCAGGAGATCAAGGCCGGCTCGGTCTGGATCAATGCCTATAATTGCTTTGACAGCGCCTCGCCGTTCGGCGGCTATAAGCAGAGCGGCTTCGGGCGCGAAATGGGGCCGCATGCCATCGAGTCCTACACCCAGATTAAATCCGTCTGGGTGGCGCTCGATTGAATAATGCAAGTGATGGGTGACAAGGGATGAGTTACTGCCGTGTGTGGCAGCGCTCGGTCCTCATCGGGTTCAAACGCTACGATTCTGAAATCCCAAATGAGGCGCTTTCTGATCACTTTTCACTCGACACTCTTCACTGTTTGCTGACCGCTGATTGCTAGAATCTGTTCGCTGAAACCTATGACTCTGAACCAGATTAAACAGGCATTTCAAAAACACCGGATCGATAAGATAAAAATTGGCGGCTTCGATGTGGATGGCATTTTGCGGGGTAAGTACGTCTCGCAAGACAAATTCTTTTCCGCCGCCGAAAGCGGCCTGGGTTTCTGCGATGTGATCTTTGGCTGGGACAGTTCAGATGTCTTATACGATCAGCCCGCGGTTACCGGCTGGCGCACGGGATACCCCGACGCCATCGCGCGCATTGATCTTTCCACGTTCCGTGTACTCCCTTGGGAACCAAATACCGCATTTTTCCTGCTGGATTTCCACCGGCCGGACGGCAAGCCGCTCGCCGTCTCGCCCCGACACGTCCTGCGGCGCGTTATCGAACGCGCGAACGGGATGGGATATACGCCGCGCGCGGCCATCGAGTACGAATACTGGTTCTTTCGCGAGGATTCCCACTCCGCGCGCGCCAAACGCTTCTGCGACCTCACGCCGATGACGCCCGGCATGTTCGGATATAGCGTCTTGCGCGCCTCCGTCCATTGGGATCTGGCTCATGCCATCCTGGACTCGATGCGCACCCTCGGCGTTGAGATCGAAGGGCATCACACCGAGACCGGGCCAGGCGTCTACGAAACCGCGATCCGTGTTGACGATGCCCTGCGCGCGGCGGATAAGGCAGCGCTGTTCAAAACAACTGTCAAGGTGCTGGCGCAAAAGCGCGGACTGATGGCGACATTTATGGCCAAATGGAATCCTCGGCTTCCCGGATCGAGCGGCCACATCCACCAGAGCCTCCTGGACCGCCGAGGCAGAACGAACCTTTTCTATAGCGGCAGGAATGACGCTCCGGAAGGAATGTCGCCTCTTATGCGCCAATACTTATCGGGCCAGCTCGCGCTGATGCCGGAATTCGCCGCGATGTTTTTACCCACCATCAACTCTTATAAGCGCACAGCGCCCGGGACGCAAAGTTGGGCGCCGGTCAACGTGACCTGGGGCGTCGATAATCGCACCACTGCGCTTCGCGCCATTCTGACCGGTCCGAAAACCACGCGCATCGAGCACCGGCTGCCTGGAGCGGACGCGAACCCTTATCTGGCGCTGGCCGCCAGCCTGGCTTCGGGACTTCATGGCATCCAGCAGCGCCTGAAGCTACCCCCACCGGTCGCCAATGCCTACTGCGCCGCTGACGCTGCGCCCCTGCCCCGCAGCCTGAAAGAAGCCAGTAAACTATTTGCCAGCAGCCGCCCGGCGCGGGATTGGTTTGGCAACGAATTCGTCGATTTTTATACGATGACCCGCAACTGGGAGGTGCAGCAGTTCGAGCGCGCCGTGACGGACTGGGAACTCGAGCGCTACTTCGAGAGCATCTGACGCGCTCTTCAGGAGAAATCCAGCGTGTGCGCGCCAGACGCGTGAAACAGGAGACCGGCCACACATCATGAATGACTCCATTTCGATTTTCGCGTTTCCCACCCGCATCATTTTCGGCGCAGGGGCTCTTGGCCGTCTGGGCGATGAGATTAAACGCCTGGGCGTGCGTCGGCCGCTTCTTGTCACTGATCCAGGTGTGGTCAAGGCAGGGCTTGCCCAGCGCGTCACCGCCGCGGCCTCGAATACAGCGCTCGTTTTGTTTGACAACGTGAACAACAATCCCACCGAGGCGAATGTCCTTGCGGGCATTGAACGTTATCGCAGCGAGCGCTGCGATGGCATTGTCGCGCTGGGGGGTGGCAGCCCGCTCGACGCCGCCAAAGTCATCCGCCTGGGCGTGACGCATCCGCTCCCTCTCGCGCAATACGACGACCAGGCAAACGGCAGCGACCGGATTACGGCCAATCTCCCGCCAATGATCGCCATTGCCACAACATCCGGGACCGGCAGCGAAGTGGGACGCAGCGCCGTCATCCTGCTCAAGTCCACCGACCGCAAGACCGTGATTTTCAGCCCTCACCTGATTCCCAGTGTCGCCCTGGATGACCCGGAACTGACGCTCGGCCTGCCGCCTGGCATCACTGCGGGAACGGGCCTCGACGCACTTACTCACAACGTAGAGGCGTACTTGGCGAAGGGTTACCAACCTCTGTGTGATGCCATCGCCCTTTACGGCATACGCCTGGCCGTGAAAAATCTTCCCCTTGCGGTTCATGATGGCCGCAACCTTGCCGCGCGGACAAGTATGATGATGGCCTCCCTCATGGGCGCCGTGGCCTTCCAGAAGGGTTTAGGGGTAACTCACTCGCTCGCCCATCCGCTTTCTTCCATTGGCGGCCTGCATCACGGAACGACGAACGGCATACTCCTGCCGTACGTCCTCGAATTTAATCGCCCTGCGTGTGAAGAGCGGCTGCGGGATATCGCGCAAGCCATGGGTTTGGACGGAACGTGCGCATCTGCGACGGAGGCTTCTACTGCGGTGATCGAGCGGATTCGGCAACTCCTTAAGGAAGTCAGCGTCCCTGATCGGCTCAGCACGCTTGGAATCACGCGCGACATGATCCCCGCCCTCTCGAAGAAGGCGATGGAGGATGCCTGCCATCTGCTCAACCCAAGGCCTTGCACCGAATCGGATATGGCAGCGCTCTACGAGCAGGCATTGTAAGAAGGCAGAGGCAGGAGACGAGAGGCGAGAGACAAGAAAATGTGACCCATCATTACATTCTTCGTTCGTCTCTCAGCGCTTTGCAGGTTACTGAAAAAAGTCGAATTGTCATGCTGAGCGCAGCGAAGCATTCCTGTATTCCATTGAAAATAAATGCCGGGATCCTTCGCTACGCTCAGGATGACAGGCACTAAAAATGTTTTTCAGCAACCTGAGAGGACCTGTCTCGGCATTCATTCTCAGGAGACGAAATCAGGAGATGACAATTCGCTGGCTGTGGTTACTTCTGCTCGCCGTTCTTTTCATGTGCCTCTTCTCGCCAGCGCTACCAAAAGGCAATGCGCTTCAGGTCGGCGCGACCGCCCAGCTCGAAGCGCCCGCTGGAACCCGTGCCACCCACATCAATCGATCCGCAGTTACGATTCTCCCCAACGGACGGCTGATCACGCCGCGTGGCGTTCAGGTGACGGTGGCGCCGCATCCCTATGGCCTCGCGCTCAGTCCCAACGGCAAAACGTTAATCACCGTGAACAGCGGCACGGCGCCGTTCTCCATCTCCATCATCACTCACCTTGGCCGCTCGCATCCCCGGGTCGCGCAGATTCCTCCTGGTTTCAAGCCCTCCGATGCAGATCCCAAGAGCGTTTATCTTGGCGCAGCCATTGGCCCCGACAACCGGACCGCTTACGTTTCCGAAGGCAACAATGGCGAGATTGGGATTTTTGACCTCCGGCGGCATCGCCGCACAGGAGAGCTGAGCCTGAACGGTAGCTTCGGCGGCTCGGAATTTCACGACAGCCTGACTGGGGATCTGAAGCTTTCCCCGGACGGCCTTCACCTGTATGCTTTGGACATCGCTCACTTTCGGTTAGTGATCTTCAGCACGCGGTCGGGAAAAATCATCGCCGGCCAGCCGGTGGGTTATTTGCCCTTCGGGATCGCGTTCGCGCCCGATGGTCACACCCTTTACGTCTCCAATGCGGGAATGTTCCGCTATTCGCTCGTGCCTGGTTATGATCCGAAACATCTTCGCGCGACCGGATTGACTTTTCCTCCCTTCGGTTTCCCGTCGCCGCAGGCCGAGCAGGGCGCCATTGTCGAGGGAAGAAAGATTCCCGGCCTGGGCAACCCCAACACGTTGCTCTCAAATTCCATCTGGGCGATCGATGTCTCGAATCCGGCGGGGCCTGTGGTCAAGTTCAAGATAAGAACCGGCATCCCGGTTGGGCCTGGGTCTGTGGGAGGCAGCAGCCCGTGCGGCATTGTGGCCACACGGCAGCGGATTTATGTCAGCAACGCCAGCCAGGATAGCATTACGATTATCGATGCGCACAGCGGTCAAATCCAGAAAACGATCCTGCTCGAGCCCGCTCCGGCTTTAAAAGGACTGCGGGGCGTGCTGCCTTTTGGTCTGGCGCTCAGCCCCAATGGTCGCGCGCTCTACGTCGCTTGCGCTGGAATCAATGCTGTGGCTGTGATCGATACGCGAAATAATGAGGTTTTAGGCTACATTCCTACAGGCTGGTTTCCGGCGCGCGTGGCGCTCAGCCCTGATGGTAAGACTCTCTATGTGACGAACGCCAAGGGCTTTGGCGCTGGCCCGAATGGCGGGCCAGATTTCCATAAAGGTCCTGAGGGTACGTATATCGGTGACATCACCAAAGGGACGGTTTCCATCATCAACCTTCTCCATCTCTCCGCCGAGGCTGCAAACCAGCGCGCAATCACAGGGTCCCAATCGACTTCCCCGCTCAGCGCTGAAACAGAGCAGGTGCTGACAAACAACGGCTTTCTGCCTCTGGCTCACCCCGACCGCCGCTCGCCGGATTTTCCCATTCCTCCGCCCGGCACGGCCAGCGAAAAGATTCGTCACGTCATTTTTATCATCAGGGAAAACCGCACCTTCGACCAGGTGTTTGGAGATCTGAAAGAAGTGAACGGGAAGGCGGTGAACGGAGATCCGGACCTTGCTGAATACGGCGACGAGGCGTGCGTCGAAAACAAGTCTTTGGGCCTGGCCTTCCGCGATGTCCGGGTGACGCCCAATGCGCACGCGCTGGCCGAACGCTTCGGCATCAGCGATAATTTTTACGTCGACTCGGACGTCTCCGTGGATGGCCATCACTGGCTGGTGGGCAATTATCCGAATGTCCTCTTTGAGTCAAGCTGGCCGGCTGCTTACGGAGGAGAATTCGATTGGAAGCCGGACTCAAAGGCGCCCGGACGGCTTGAAATCGGCTCGACGAGCCCCTGGCCCGAGGATTACCTCGAAACCGGCTCGCTCTGGGAACATCTGGCCCGGCATCACATCAGCTTCCGCAATTACGGGGAAGGTCTCGAGTTGGCAGGCTACGACGAAGATTCCGACATGGAACCTACCGGCGTCCGCGAATCGGTGAACATTCCCATGCCTGAGCCGCTGTTTGAAAACACCTCGCGCATCTATCCGAATTTCAATACCAATATCTCGGACCAATACCGCTTTCAACAGTTCATGATCGAGTGGCAGAGTCGTTATGCCAGCGGCCGCGAACCGCTGCCGCAGTTTATTTCCATGTGGCTGCCGCAGGATCACACCGCGAAGCCGCGACCCTCAGAAGGGTATCCATTTCGGGCTTCCTACGTCGCTGATAATGATCTGGCGCTCGGAAAGCTGGTCGAGGTTTTTTCTCACAGCCGGTATTGGAAGCACATGGCGATTTTCGTAACCGAAGACGACGCGCAGTCGGGCACAGACCACGTGGACGCGCATCGCAGCATTCTGCTGGTGATCAGCCCGTATTCGCGTCGCGGCGTCTCCCTCGTGCATACGGATTTCATGAGCATCCTCAAAACCTTCGACCTGATTTTCGGTCTGCCCTGGCTGAATCAATACGATGCAGCCGCGACCGATCTTTTCGACCGCTTCACCGATATTCCTGATTTTGCGCCTTACGAGGCTATTCCTTCCGATCTCCGCGTTTTCGATCCCGCAAAAGTCATCGAAAAAGGGCTTAAGCCGGTTGCCGAGCCGCCTTCTGCCCCGCTGGATGATCCGGCGATAATTCGGCGCGTGATGCAGCAGAAAACAAACGAGTCTGTTGTGCGCGGCTGCCCGCGCTAATATCAGCCTGCGATAAAAAGCCGCTTCGGCGCAGGAGAGATATGGTTCCGGCAAAGGTAAATAGCAATCACTGGCCAAGCGAAATCAGAGTAAGGACCACGCGGGAGTCGCCGATGCATCGAACGGGCAATTTGATCTCAACTGGCAGGATCAGCAAAAGCTGAGTTGTGGGAGGGAAATTCCGCAAGACCTAGGATGGCAGAAGGGGCTAATGGTTCATTGAAGTTTATCGCCATTACGCCGGGCGAGCTTGTCTACCACATTAATCAGGGCGTCCAGGCGGCGGTCGGAGTGAGCCTGGGATTCTGTAAGCTCCCGGATACGCCGGTCAGTCTCTTCACCTAACTGTTGAACAGTATTCGCCAGAGACAGGCTGACATCCACCAATTGGCGGATCATGCCGGTGTTGGTTTCAACCAGGCCCCCGAGCCTGACCAGGCGTTCGTCAAGCTGCTGGATGGCAGCCCCGTGGCGCGCCTGATGCTCGATAATGAACTGCATCGCTTTTTCGATGTCCATAACAAGAGTGTAGCATTTTGCTGATTCGAGTCCTGCTGACAAGCCTATCTTTCCTTTAGCTCATGCTTCGTTCAACCCTTATTCAGCCGGACAGTTTGCTTTGCGCTGAATCCATCTCACAGGTCTCTCTGGAACGATTTCCGCCGCGTCGATCTGACCACCGACCGGCACAATCTCCTGGGAACCAAACTGCCTTGGCCTCTCGCGGTCGATGGTCAACTGCACCAGCCGAATCGCGATTTTGGCTTTGGCATCGCCCGTGAAGCGCTGCCACCGCTCCACTTCCGATTTCGCCCATGCGGTTCGCGGCGGAACAATGCTTTTGAGCACATCCACATCACCGCACCCCGCAATGTTGATGCCAGGCTTATCCAGCGGGATCGGAGTGATTTCCGCCGCAACCCTGGGAATCCCGCCACCAGAAACGCCTCGATAAAACAGCCGAGCGCGAGCCAAAGCGAGTTCGCCTGAAGGCTCGACTCCGGCAAACATCGCGCAGTTGAGCGCACCCGCTCCTCGGCCTTCTCCTGCAGATTGCCTCAGGCGGTTGGCAGGCAGTCTTGCAAGGTTCTGTTCCATCGCATTGGCCCATTTCATCGCGATTCCTTGGATAAAACCCTCTTCAGAATTACGACCTTCTTCACGAAATAATCGCCTGACTAACCCCGCGGCGTCGAACGCCCCGGCAGTTTCTGTAATTCCAGTCGCTCCATAGATAAACCCGGCGCCGGGCGTGACGATCTTGCAGTAGTCGCCCCGGTACTGGCCCGTCTGCTCGTTGACCACCCGGCTGTCTGCCGCCATAACAATTTCATCGTGGGAATACAACACGATGACCACGCTTCCAATCTCTGGCAGGGAGTTTGCAATTGCGGCAGAAGCGCCAGTCATCAAAATCGCTAACAGAGACAGAGACGCAAGCAACAGGGTAAGAGTCTTCAATCTTCCTATTTCCCAAAAATGAAGCTTCTGAGGGCGACAATCGTAGAAACTACCGATCCTACAGTGCCCAGCAAGGCGATGATGCGCTGCGACTGTATCTCAATTCCGGCGGAACTTAGTATCAGAAATGAATACAGCAGGACAAGGACCACGCGCCATGCCAAAAACAGAATTTCCACATGCTGATGAAAGTTGAGCGCCGGGATGAAAAAGTTGGCTTGAAAAAGGGCAACGTGCAGGATAGCATAAACTCCGGTAAGCAAAGCCATGAGGGCGCTCAGTTGCCACTCCTTGAAGCGCTGAACGAAGGACCAGGCAACCAGCCCCAACGCCACAATCACCAGGCAAAGCGAAGGCGCGAAGACGATGGTGCGGCGAAAGATGATATCTTCAGGGCTTGCGCTGCCCAGGCTCAACACCCATTCCTTAAAACTCGAAGCTGACACCAGGTTAACCGAGTCCGGCGTCACGACGCTGGCGCTCCCAAGCCAGACCACATCCATAATGAAAAAGCCCGCAATCACAAACCAATAGGCTTTCAGTTTGCTGAATCCTCCGGCAAAGGTTATAGCAAAAACGATCAGAAAAAAGGCTCCGATATCATCCAGCAGGTCTGCAACAATCAAGTTCGTGCTCTTGAAGTGAACGAGCCATGCAAAAAACCACACGAGCCAGTTTGCCGTCCAGAAGACATGAGCCAAGCAGATATCGCGAACGTTTGCATCACTCGCTGCTTTCCTCGACAGGGCATTCAGGACGACAAGATTCGTCAGGAAGATGCCCACGAGGATAGAAAGATTGAGCCAGTCCGTCAGGCTGAGATTGGAATGCACCGGGATTGCGCTCCTTAAGAGTTGGAGCGAGCATATCCCAGAATCTTGCTCCGGTCAAATCTGCGCCCAGCCTGATCAACCATGCGATTGTCGATGTTGTGGAACAAAGCAGAGCATGACGCAGGCAGATTGGTTGAAGATCGAGCGGCATTTTGTTAGTGTTTTTAGTTGGAATGACTCCTGAAACTGTTCTAAATCTGCTCTGGATCGGGGTGGTCAGCGCATCCCTGAGCGTGTGGTTGATCCGCGAAGTATCCCGCCGGCGCGCTCCTCACGCGCGTGTGCGCCTCAAGCATGGGATAGCCGTTCTGGCGGCCACTCTGGCGCTTTTCCCTTGCCTCTCGGCCAGCGACGACCTGGTTAGCCTGCAACAACTTCCGGCGATTTGGCAATCGACTTACGCCGAGAGCATTGCTGAATCTCATTCATCTCACAGCCATGCGAGTTATTTTCTCGCTCAACTGCTTGAGGTTCTGAGTAACTTTCAGGCGGCTACGAGCCGTGGCGTTTCCCCGACCCTTCGTTATATTCCACTTGTTCACCCCTCCTGGTTTCACCACCAGGGGCTTCTGTCGCCCGCCGCTACAGGCCGCGCGCCTCCAAGCTACACCCTCCTATAAACCCAAACTCCAATCGCCGCTCGGCCAACCCTTATTTGCGGATTCTGGTTCTTATGCCGAGCCGCATCTCCACCTTTTCGGTTGGAGATGCGCTCGACAGGAATAAACACTCCGCAAGGGGCATTCGTCTTTCAGAGCTGATCTGCCTGAAGTGAAAGAACAAGCTTGGCCTTGTGGTTTTTCTCGTTCCCATCGGCGCGCGGATTTCATATCCCAGCGTTCCGATTGCGTTTAGCCGGCAACTGCAATGAATAAAGAACTCACAGTGCGCGTAACTTTAGCGCTCGCCGTCGCAGTTTTATTGACCCTTACCGGCTGCCGTCCGCGCCAGTCTGATCAACCGACGAAACCCTCGTCGAGCGTGATGGAGCAACCGGCTGCGGGCAATGCCTTTCGCGTGCAGCGTCCTCAACTCTTTCCGCTGGCAGTCGTCGGGATGCGGCCGCTTCCCACGGTGCTCACGCTTCCGGGAATCGTAGTTCCTGACGTGAACCGGACGGTTCACGTCTACTCCCTCGCCGCCGGACGGGTGATGGAGGTAAAAACCGAGCTAGGAAGATATGTTGAAAAGGGCCAGCCGCTTCTGCTGATTCACAGCCCTGACCTCTCCGCCGACATCAACGTTTACTTAAAGGCTCAGGCGGACGAACAATTCAGCCATGAAGCTCTCGTCCGCGCTCAGGAACTCTATTCGCACGGCGCCATTTCTTTAAAGGATTTGCAACAGGCTGAAGACGCGGAGCAAAAGAGCCGGGCTGACCTCGCAACTGCGGCGCAACAACTCCGCATCCTTGGCGCGGACCTCCATCACCTCTCCCCGCTCATTGAAGTCAAAGCTCCGATTTCAGGCACAATTGTGGAGCAGAACATCTCGCCGGGCGAAGCCGTGAAGTCCGTCGATAGCTCCTCGGCGCTGTTTACGATTGCTGACCTCTCGCGGGTCTGGGTTCTTTCCAACGTTTATGAAAACGACCTTGGCAAGGTGCATCTGGGCGATTTCGCTGAAGTCCGTTTCAATGCCTTTCCCGACCGCGTTTTTCGGGGCCAGGTTGATAACATCTCCCGGGTGCTCGACCCCTCGACACGGACAGCCGCGGTGCGGATTGTCCTGGATAATCCACGCGGAACGCTGCGCCCGCAGATGTTTGCAACTGTGAAGATCGTCTCCCGCAAGCTGGTTTCCCGGATGGTGGTTCCAAGCTCAGCGCTCTTCCAACTGCACGATCAATATTGGGTCTTTGTTCCCACCGGACTGGGTCTCTTTGAGCGCCGGCCGGTTCAGGCGGGAACCGCCGTGCCAGGAGGCTATCAGGAGATTCTGAGCGGACTCGAACCCGGCGAAAAAGTGGTAGCCAATTCACTGCAATTTGCTCAGACGGTTGAGGCGGAAAAGTAACGATGGTCCAACGAATCGTCGATTTCGCCCTTCGAGAGAAATGGCTCATGCTCAGCCTCGGGATAGCCCTGCTTGTTTGGGGGATCATCTCGTTCCACCGCCTGCCGGTTGAAGCTTATCCCGATGTCGCTCCCCCTTGGGTCCAGGTGATTACTCAGTGGCCGGGACATGCTGCCGAGGAAGTGGAGCAACAGATCACGGTTCCGATTGAAATCGAGATGAATGGCATTGCCCACATGGTGGACCTGCGCTCGCAATCCCTTTTTGGCCTCTCCGTGGTCACCATGATTTTCACCGACAATTCAGACGACCTGCTTAATCGGGAACAGGTCCTCGAGCGCCTGTCCGGGGTTGTATTGCCCGCCAATGTTCAACCCATGTTGGGGCCCGACTACAGCCCCGTGGGCCAGATCTATTGGTACACGCTTGAAAGCACAAATCCTCGCTACGACTTAATGCAGTTGAAAACGCTTCAGGATTGGGTCCTCGAAAGGCAATTCAAATCCGTGCCTGGGGTTGTCGATGTCTCGAGTTTCGGAGGGCTCACCCGCCAATACCAGGTGCTCATCAATCCTGAACAACTGATCAATTACGACCTTACTCTGAGCCAGGTTGAGCAGGTCCTCGCGGCAAACAATACCAATGCCGGAGGAAGCTTCGTGGAGCACGGCCAGCAAGCCTTTAACGTGCGGGCTGTGGGGTTGATGCAGAACACTCAGGACATCGCAGCCGCCGTGCTCAAGGTGCAGAATGGCACTCCCGTGCGGGTGCGCGATGTCGGCGAGGTGATTCAGGGTCATGCCATACGGCTCGGCCAGATCGGGAAGACCGTCCGCAACCCGGACGGAACCATTGTGGACGATAACGACGTGGTGGAAGGGATTGTGCTGCTCCGCAAAGGCGCTCAAACAGACTCAACGCTTCGGGGCATTGAAGAGAAGGTAACTGAGCTGAATCGTCATGTCCTTCCTCCCGGGGTCAAAATTGTGCCTTATCTCGATCGCGGCGATCTGATCCAATACACCACGGATACGGTGTTGAGAAATCTCACCGATGGATTCCTCCTGGTGACGGTCCTGCTTTTTTTCTTTCTGGGAAACATCCGCAGCGCCGTGATCGTTGCCACCACTATCCCTTTTTCGCTTCTATTTGCCGCCACGTGCCTGGATTTGAGTCATATTCCGGCAAACCTTCTCTCGCTTGGCGCTCTGGACTTTGGCATGGTGGTGGATGGAACCGTCGTCATGGTGGAGAATATCCTGCGCCTGATCAGCTTGCGCGAATGGAAACATAAGAACATTGGAGAAATCATCTACTGGGCTGCGCACGAAGTTCAGCGCCCTGTTTTTTACGCAATCCTGATTATCATTACCGCCTATCTTCCCATCTTCACCCTTCAGGGCGTGGCCGGAAAGCTGTTTCATCCGATGGCCTGGACGGTGGCCTTTGCGCTGCTGGGCGGCCTGATTTTCGCCCTGGTCATCTCAACGGTTCTTTCCAGCCTGCTTCTGCGCCGGCACGTCGAAGAATGGCACAATCCCATCCTGTTGTTTCTCGGCGCGCGTTATCGCGCCGCCCTGCGCTGGTGCCTTCGCCATCGCAAAGCCACGCTCGCAGGCGCCGGAGCGCTTTTTGCGGTGATGATTTACCTGGCCACAAGCGGCATCATTGGCTCTGAATTCCTGCCGCATCTCGATGAAGGCGCCATCTGGGCGCGCGGAACACTCGCGGCAAGCACGGGCCCTTCGGAAGGCGAACGGATCGTCCACCAGGCCCGGCTCATATTTGCCTCGTTTCCTGAGACCACAGAAATCGTCAGCCAGGTCGGTCGCCCCGACGATGGGACAGACTCCACCGGCTTCTTCAACACCGAGTATTACGTGGGCTTGAAACCCCAAAAGCAGTGGCCCGAACCTTACCGCTCTGATAAGGACAAGCTCATCGCCGCGTTGGATCAGAAGCTGGAATCGACCATTCCCGGCGTCATTTGGAACTTCTCGCAGCCGATCGAAGATAATGTCGATGAAGCCGTCAGTGGCGTGAAAGGAGCCCTGGCGGTCAAAATCTATGGAACCGATCTCAAAACCCTCGAAGCCAAAGCCGATGAAATCGCTGATGTGATGCGGCGCATACCGGGAATCGCAGACCTCGGCGTATTTCGAGTCATGGGACAACCCAACGTCAACCTCATTGTGAATCGCGAACTGGCAGGCCGTTACGGCATCAATGTCTCTGACATTCAGGATGCGGTTGAAACAGCCGTCGGAGGAAAAACGGTCAGTCAAATACTCATTGGCGACCAACGATTTGACCTCGTGGTGCGTTATGAAAAGCCTTATCGGCAGACGGTGCAGGATATTGCCGATATTCGGATATTGTCACCTTCCGGCGCGCGAATCTCGCTCGGGCAGGTTTGCGATATCAAAGTCCAGGAAGGCGCATCCATGATTTATCGCGAAGGGAATGAGCGCTATATCGCCGTCAAATACAGCGTCCGAGGGCGTGACCTGGGCAGTACAGTCCGGCAAGCCATCGAGGAGGTCAACAACAAGGTGAAGCTGCCCAGCGGCTATCGAATCGATTGGGCCGGCGAATATGCCAATGAAGTGGCTGCCAACAAACGTCTTGAGATCATTATTCCTCTGACGTTGCTCATTATCGCCCTATTGGTTTACGCCGCCTTCGATTCATTCAAATGGGTGTGGGTGATTCTGCTGGATGTGGCATTGGCGCCTCTCGGCGGCCTCATCGCATTGCTGGTTACAGGCACTTATTTCAGCGTGTCTTCCGGAGTCGGATTGCTCGCCCTGTTCGGGGTATCCACCCAGATTGGCCTGGTGATGCTGGAATACATCAACCAGCTACGCGCGCGTGGGCTTGCGTTGGAAGATGCAATTGTGGAAGCTTGCCAGTTGCGCCTGCGACCCATCATGATGACGATGTTGGTGGCTACGCTGGGATTGCTCCCGGCCGCGCTTTCGCACGCCATCGGCTCAGATTCTCAACGCCCGTTCGCCATCGTCATTGTCGGCGGCCTGAGCCTTTCCCTGGCCATCAGTATCTTCTTCCTTCCCACGCTTTACGCCTGCGTCGCTAAACCCACCGACGTGGTGCATGACGTTGTCTGAAGTCAGCGGGTTCTGGCAGGTTGCTGAAAAACAGTTCTGCACCTTGCCATTCTGAGTCCTTCGCGTGCCATCCTGAATTCTCCTACTGTCATTCTGAGCGAGCGAAGCGAAGAATCTCCGTATTTCGATTCAGAATAAACTCCGCAAGGAATCCCAACGGCAGTGATGAGTGGAAAGTGACGAGAAAAAGCAACCAGCACCTTTCATTGATTTTTCTGCTCATCACTCATCACTCGTCATTGATCACTGTTTTTGATATAGCCTCCGGCCTTTACTGTCGGTTGTGCTTCTGAAGCAATTCGGGAAGCTTCTGGACAAAGGCTGAGCGAGCCATTACCGTGTCGCAACCCGCTTCCCGCGCGGCCCTTACCACACCATCCTGCACGTGCGAGACAAAGCCAATAACCGGAATATTCTTCGTCGAGGGGTCGGACTTCAAAGTTCGGAGCGCTTCAACCGCGCGCCCTGAGCGGTGATTGAGATCAAGGATGATGGCGCGAGCCGGAGCCTGGGAGAGACTGGCCGGCAAATCGTCAAGCCGGGCGGTCTCAATTTCCGCATTCACCAGCTTTGCCGTCTGCTGAATCTTGGAAAGGAAAATCAGGTCTTCGACAACAACAATCGTTTTGGCCATTATTCCTGGATCACCTCAGATCACTGGATTCCTTCTGCTTACTATACTTCATCCATCCAAAGCGAGAGCAATAGGAAACCTCATCGCCGAAAGAGTGGGCAGCCACAGTCAGCGCCTTCACCTGACATTCTGAGCGACAGGTAGAGTCGAGGGCGGGCGCGATAGCAACAAAATAGCGGCCTCGTTTCCCGTCCCCGCTCATCGAACCGGACGTGCGGATTTCCCGCATCCGGCTCTCCGACAGGATTCATCGCCCGATTCACG
>Ga0209061_1002606_pt1 | contig 22116 bp, 17 predicted proteins | sample Coa_R1_10_FD_187157 | JGI IMG/M metagenome (GOLD analysis project Ga0209061, IMG submission 187157) | Surface soil microbial communities from Centralia Pennsylvania, which are recovering from an underground coalmine fire - Coalmine... | ecosystem: Environmental > Terrestrial > Soil >...
AACCGCGGCGGCTGCGGGCCGGAGCACCGGTCCTGCGGAGGCGCAGCCCGGGCCGAAGGGGTGCCGGTTCAGTGTCCGGAAACGAGGGGCGGCGCAGGATGCGCAGGGTCGATCACGCGAACCACGCGAAAGCCCACGTTGGTATAGCCGACGTCGGAATCGGCGCTGCCTTTGCGTCCGAGGGGCGTCTGGCGGCTGCCGTCGCGCCAGGACAGACCGCGGAACTCGCGCGAGCGGGAACTGCCGCCCGCCAGCCACTCGCTGACATTGCCGTACATGTCGTACGCGCCGACACCGCTGGGCGCGTAGTGGCCGACGGGTGCGGTCTGCGCGGCACCGTCGTTGCAGGACCAGCGGTCGTTGTCCATCGCGCTCTGGCGGCTGACGTCGTCGACGTTGCCGAGTTGGCAGGCATTGCCCTTCGGAACGCCCTGCGCGGCCCGCAGCCATTCGCTGTCGCTGGGCAACTGGTAGGTTTCGCCGGTGGTCTTCGACAGCCATGCCGCGTAGGCGACCGCATCCTCCCAACTCACGCACACCACCGGATGGTCACCGCCCTGGGTGAAGCCCGGCGCCTGCCACGTCAGATGGCGCAGGCGCGAGAACGGGTTGTACGCCTCGACACAGGTCGAGGCGGGGCGATGCGTGGCCTGCGCGAAAACGGCGTAGTCGGCGCGCGTCACCTCGACGCGTGCGATCGCGAAACCGGGCGCCTTCGCGGTAGCCGGTACGTAGACAAGGAGCGGCCCGCCGCGATCGCGCAGCTGCGTCCCCGCTGTCGGGATCGTCGCTGTGCGCTCGGCCACCGCGAAATCGAAACCGGCCGGGTAGATCGCCGGCACTGCGTCGGCCAGGGGTTTGAGCGTGGCGAGCCGTTTGGGATCGTGATCGCGCGCCGCGCCTACGACGGCGTCGCCGACCCGTTTCGCAAACGCTGTGCGCCGAGCGCGCCATTCGCGGACGGCTGCAGGCCCGGCGTGCCCCGCCAGCAGGTCTCCCTGCTTCAGGAGGCTCAGGACCTGCGCCTGCTTGCGGTCGAGCGGCGCACGCTCGAGCTGGTGACCGACGCCTGCCAGGATGCCGTCGATGCCTGCCCGCGCAGCCGGGTTGCCCGGATCGAGGAACAGCGCCGTGAGATAGTCCTCCACGGCATTGTCGCCCGCGGGCAGGAACAGGTGGCCACCGGCGCGCAGCGCGTCGGCGCGCGTAACTAGAACGTCCACGCGATCCGCCAGCGGTGATGCAGTGCTGGCGTCGACTGGCGGGGGAGACTGTGCTTGCGCCGATGCGCTGGCTGGCGCACTGTTCACCGGTGTCGCGGTCGTCGCAGCGGCCACGTGCACGACCGGTGCGCGATGGTGATTCCATGTTGCCCAGCCTGCCAAAGCCGCTGCGGTGACGATCAGTGCCGCGCCTGCGACGAGCCACCTGGACACGTGCACGCGCGGTGCAGCGCCGGGTTCAGTGCGTGGCGCGCCGCGTGGTGCAGCGCGAACGGGGCGCCGCTTTCCTTGCTGCCCGTCGATCGCCGTGAGCGCGTCGGCCATGGCCTCCGCGCTCTGGAACCGTTGTTCGGGATATTTGGCAAGCGCGGTGTCGATCCAGTCCTGCCAGGGACTCACCATCGGCGGCAGCCGCGGAATGGCTTGCTCGACGTGCGCGACGCCGGTGGCGACCGGGTCATCGCCATGGAACGGCAGCGATCCCGAAAGCAACTGGAACGCCAGTACCCCGATGCTGTACAGGTCCGAGCGCTGACCGGGTGCGTCGCCGCGCGCCTGTTCCGGACTCAGGTAATCGGCGCCGTCCGGATGTGGCCGCCCCAGTTCCGCCGCGCAGCGCGCAATGCCGAAGTCTGCGAGCCGCGCGTGTCCGCGTTCGTCGAACAATAGGTTGGTGGGCTTGATGCCGCCGTGCACGATCCCGCGCCGGTGCGCGTAGCCCAGCACGTCCAGCAATTCGCGCAGCAGGGCGGCGACCTTCAGCGGTTTCGCGCGCAGGTTCTGCAGCGAAGGGTCGGCGCTCAGCAACAACGGCATCGAGTGGAACAGTTGGCCGTTTGTGGTGTGTCCGATCTGGTGGACGCCGACGATGTGCGGATGCGAGAGCCGCGCATTGGTCCGGAGCAACTGTTCGAACCGTGCGATGGCTTCGACGTCCATCGAGTCGAATATCTTCACCGCCACCTGCCGCTCGAGCGCCCGCTGCATCGCGACGTACACCACTGCCGCGCCGCTGGTTCCGATCGGGCGGACCAGCCGATATCCGGGCGCTTCGGTCAGGTCAGGAATGGCAACGCTCATGGAGTTGGCAGGCCTGCACGGGCGAGGGTCGCGGCCGGGTGGTCCGGCACGCGGCGATGCATCCATGCGGCCTTGCCGTCCGGGCGCGCGGGCACCGACCCGGGCGGGGACGTGCCTTCACAGCGGCGTTGTGGAGAGCGTCGCACGATCAGTCCCTGCCTACGCGGCGACCTTCCAAACGGAACGGGCGCATCAAGCGATGCATGAATGGTGCCAATCGGCGCGGCAATCATGCACCAAACGCGCCCGGCGCGTGCGCTTTCAGGCGTAGGTAGAGCTGCTTGCGCACCCGCGCGACGCAAGCGCCGCCCTCGGTCACGACGCCCGTTTCGAACCAGCGCGAGACCTTTTCGCTCGGCGCGGCGGCGTCGCGCAACGCGTCCAGGCGAGGAACGGCGGCCACAGGTTCATCAACCGCCTGAGCGTGGCGGCGCGCACGGCGCGTTCAGAACAGCAGCGAGGACATCTTGCGGCGCGTCGTGGCGACCAGCGCCTCGTCGTCCACGATCCGGAACGCGTCCAGCAGCCGCCTGCGCGCCAGCCCTTCGTTCCAGTTGCGATCGGTCGCGAGGATCGCCAGCCAGTGCTGCATCGCGTCGGCAGGGTTGCCGCCCAGCAGTTGCCGGACGCCCAGGCCATCCTGCGCGGCGAAATCGCGGGGGTCGCGCTCGACGCGGGCCAGCAGTTCCGCGGCGGCCGGGATGCCGGCGAGCGACTGCTGCATCGCGAGCAGTGCTGCCAGCGCCTTGGCGCGGTCGTCTTCGGCCAGATCGACGGGCAGGGCGTCCAGTGTTTTTTGCGCGTTGGCGGTATCGCCGGTGCGCGCACGTGCCAACGCGAGATCCAGCTTCAGCGCAGCGTTGTCCGGGTCGGCAGCCAGCGCCTTCTTCAGACGCGCGACTGCGGCGTGCGGATCTTCCGGCGGCGCGGCTTCGGCATCGGTCGCGTCCTGCGCCGGCGCCTCGATGCGCGAAGCAGGTTCGACGCGGTGGCGCTTCAGGAACTCGCGCACCTGCGATTCCGGCAGCGCGCCCGAAAACGCATCGACGATCTGCCCGCCCTGGATCAGCACCACCGTCGGGATGCTGCGCACACCGAACATCCCGGCGAGCTGCTGTTCCTTGTCGCAGTCGATCTTGGCGAGCCGGAATGCACCGGCGTACTCGCCCGCGAGTTTCTCCAGGATCGGACCGAGCGTCTTGCAGGGGCCGCACCACGTCGCCCAGAAGTCCACCAGCACCGGCGTCTTCAGCGAAGCCTGCAGCACCTCGGTTTCGAAGTTCGCTTCGCCGGCTTCGAATACGTATGTCTGGGCGGGCGCGGCGGCGCCATCGGGTTGAGGTTTGAGCTTCATGGATGTCCTGCAGGACGGTTGATTTGTTCTCGTTCGCCCTGGGCGCAGGTCCCTGCTTTGAACAAAGCGGGACCGAAGTCGAAGGGCATCACGCTTGGCACTTCGACTCCGCTTGCCAAGGCAAGCTGCGCCCAGGGCGAACGGCCAATAACTTCGGTCTTACGTGGAGTCCGCGGCCTTACATTCCAAGGCTGGACTTGAACGATGCAGCGGTGGGCTGGCCGTCCTGCTTGTACACCACGCCTTCCTTCATCACGAAGTCCACCTTCTTCATCAGACCGATGTCGTCGAGCGGATTGCCCGGAACCGCGATCACGTCGGCGTACTTGCCGGCGCTCACGCTGCCGAAATCCTGCGTGTGCTTGAGCAGCGCGGCGGCGTGCGTGGTAGCTGCCTGGATCGCATACATCGGCGGCATGCCGGCCTGCACCATGTACACGAATTCCTGTGCGTTCTCGCCGTGCGGATACACGCCCGCATCGGTGCCGAACGCGATCTTGACGCCCGCCTTGTACGCCTTGCCCGCGGTGGCCAGGATCTTCGGTCCGACCTCCAGCGCCTTGCGCGCGACCTGCGGCGGATACCAGCCTTCCTTCGCCTTCTCCATCACGAACTCGCCGGCAATGATCGTGGGCACGTACCAGGTGCCGTGTGCCTTCATCAGCTTGATGTCTTGGTCGTCCATGAACGTGCCATGCTCGATCGAATCGACGCCCCCCAGCACGGCGCGGCGGATCGCCTCGGCGCCGTGCGCGTGCGCGGCCACGGTGAAGCCGTAATCGTGCGCGGCGGCGACGACGGCCTTGATTTCGTCCAGCGTCATCTGCGGATTTTCCGAGCTGGAACTTTCATCCAGCACGCCACCCGAAGGCATGATCTTGATGAGGTCCGCGCCGTCCTTGTAATGCTGGCGCACGGCTTTCCACGCGTCTTCGGGCGAGTTGATGATGCCGTCCTTGGGACCCGGATCGCCCTGCAGGTCCCAGCGGTAGCCGTCGGTCGGATCGGCGTGGCCGCCGGTGGTCCCGATGAACTGGCCGGCGCTGAAGATGCGCGGCCCCGGGATTTCGCCGGCGTTGACCGCGTTGCGCAGCGCGATCGATTCATTGTGGTAGTCGCCGACATTGCGCACGGCGGTGAAGCCGGCCAGCAGCGTGCGCCGCGCGTACACCGTCGACTGGATCGCGTAGTCGGCGGGATTCAGGCGGAACTGGTCGGTGTACGTCGTCCTGCTGAACTGCATCGTCAGGTGCGTGTGCGAGTCGATCAGTCCCGGCAGGCAGGTGTCGTTCGCCGGCGTGTCGATCACCTTCGCGCCGTCGCGGTTCACGCGGCCCGGAACCACTTCCTTGATGCGCGCGCCGTCGGTGACGATGCTGGTCGCGCCCAGCATCCTGCCGGCGACCGTGTCGATCAGGTGCGCACAATGGATCACCGTGGCTTGCGGCGCGGGCGCCGCGTTCGCGGTCGGCGCTTCGGCCGCTTGCGCGATGCCCATGGTCAACGCGGCGATCGCGATCGCCAACGGAACTTTGCGGAGCATGTATTTGTGAAGCAGGCCGCGGTGCGCTGCCGGTCGCATGGTGTTCCCCTCGATTGGCCGAGCGCGCATCTTAGCGAATGCCCCAGATGCGTGCCGACGCATTTAGGAGCCGCGCGCACCGATCGATTGGGGTAACCTTGCCGGCACGCGCAGGGGACGCCGTGCCGCTCACTCCAGAACAACTCGCCCGCGAGAAGATCGACGCGCAGTTCGCTGCGCCTGGCGGGGTGCTGCGCGCGCGTGGGCTGTCAGCGGTGTCTGCCTCATGAACAAGAAAAACCTCACCGAGACGGACATCCGCACCAAGTTCATCACCCCGGCGATCTGCGGGCCGAAGGGTGCCGGCTGGGATCTGATGACGCAGGTTCGCGAGGAAGCGTATTTCACGAAGGGCAGGGTGATCGTGCGCGGCAAGACCGTGCAGCGCGGCGAAGCCAAGAAGGCCGATTACCTCCTGTACTACAAGCCGAACCTGCCCATCGCGGTCGTCGAGGCCAAGGACAACAACCACGCCGTCGGCGCCGGCATGCAGCAGGCGCTCGAATACGCCGAAATTCTCGACGTGCCGTTCGCCTACAGTTCCAACGGCGACGCCTTTCTTGAACACGACCGCACCGCGACCGGCGGTACAGTCACGCGCGAAATCCCGCTCGACCGTTTCCCGTCACCCGAAGAACTCTGGTCGCGCTACTGCAAGGCCAAGGGCCTCACGCCGAAGCAGGTCGAAGTAGCGACGCAGAACTACTACGACGACGGCTCGCAGAAATCGCCGCGCTATTACCAGCTCGTTGCGATCAACCGCACGGTCGAAGCCATCGCGAAAGGCGTGAATCGCATCCTGCTGGTGATGGCGACCGGCACCGGCAAGACCTACACCGCGTTCCAGATCATCTGGCGCCTGTGGAAGGCCGGCACCAAGAAACGCATCCTGTTCCTCGTCGATCGCAACATCCTCGCCGACCAGACCAAGACCAACGACTTCAAGCCGTTCGGCAAGGCGATGACCAAGATCACCAACCGCACGGTGGACAAGGCTTTCGAGGTTTACCTGTGCCTTTACCAGGCGGTCACCGGCACCGAGGAAGACAGGAACATCTACAAGCAGTTCTCGCCGGACTTCTTCGACCTCGTCGTGGTGGATGAATGCCATCGCGGCAGCGCGGCCGATGATGCCGCGTGGCGGCAGGTACTCGAATACTTCTCGTCGGCCACCCAGATCGGCCTCACCGCGACGCCCAAGGAAACGAAAGAAGTCTCCAACATCGAATATTTCGGCGAGCCCATCTACACCTATTCACTGCGGCAGGGCATCGCCGATGGCTTCCTCGCGCCGTACAAGGTCATCCGCATCGGTCTCGACAAGGACCTCGACGGCTGGCGCCCCGAGGAAGGGCAGACCGACAAATACGGCGAACTCATCGAAGACCGCGAATACAACGACCGCGATTTCGACCGCAACCTCGTGCTGGAAAAGCGCACCGAGCTGGTCGCGGAGAAGATCACCGAATTCCTCAAGGCCACCAACCGCTTCGACAAGACCATCGTCTTCTGCGAAAACATCGACCACGCCGAGCGCATGCGCCAGGCGCTGGTCAACGCCAATCCCGATCTCGCCGCCGCCAACAACAAGTACGTCATGCGCATCACCGGCGACAACCACGAGGGCAAGGCCCAGCTCGACAACTTCATCGACCCGGAAGAACCCTATCCGGTCATCGCTTGCACTTCGCGCCTGATGAGCACCGGCGTGGACGCGCAAACCTGCCACCTCATCGTGCTGGATCGCCGCATCAATTCGATGACCGAGTTCAAGCAGATCATCGGCCGCGGCACGCGTATCAACGAGGACTACGGCAAGTTCTTTTTCACCATCATGGATTTCCGGCGTGCCACCGCGCTGTTCGCCGATCCCGCGTTCGACGGCGATCCCGTGCAGGTTTACGAGCCCGGCCCGAACGATCCGCCGGTACCACCCGAAGATCAACCCGCCACGCCGCCGAACGAAACCGATCCGCCGCTGGCGCCATGGCCCGGCGTCGGCGAAGACGACGATCCCGATCCGCCCAAGCGCTACGTCGTCAACGATGTTCCCGTCAGCGTCGCGGTCCAGCGCGTCCAGTACCTCGACGAGCACGGCAAGCTCATCACCGAATCACTGGACGATTACACGCGCCGCACCGTGCGCAAGCAGTTCGCCTCGCTGGACGATTTCCTCAACACCTGGACGCGTGCCGGCCGCAAGCACGCGGTGGTCGAGGAACTGGCGAAGCAGGGCGTGTTCTTCGATGAACTGGCGGAGCAAGCGGGCGCCGGATTCGATCCGTTCGACCTCGTCTGCCATGTCGCCTTCGATCGTCCGCCGCTGACCCGCCGCGAACGCGCTGACAACGTGAAGAAGCGCGACCTGTTCGGCAAGTACGAAGGCAAGGCCCGCGCCGTGCTCGACGCGCTGCTCGACAAATACGCCGACAGCGGCCTCGCCAGCATGGAATCGCTGGAAATCCTGAAGGTCGATCCGCTGCGCACCTTCGGCACGCCCATCGAAATCGTCAACCTGTTCGGCGGCAAGCCGGCCTACCTCGCCGCCGTCCACGAACTCGAAACCGCCATCTATCAGTAATCCCCATGCCCCACGTTTCCAACCTCGTCAAATCCATCCAGGACATCATGCGCAAGGATCCCGGCACCTACGGGGACGCGCAGCGGCTCGAGCAACTCGGCTGGATGTTCTTCCTGAAGATCTTCGACGACCGCGAAAAGGAACTCGAACTGATCCGCGACGGCTACAAGTCGCCGCTGCCGAAGCACCTGCGCTGGCGCGAATGGGCCAACGACGCCGAAGGCATCACCGGCGAAGCGCTGCTGGATTTCGTCAACAACACCTTGCTGCCCAAGCTCAAGGCGCTTTCGGGCGGTGGCGACGACATCGGCGGCCTGATCCGCATGGTGTTCGAGGATGCCAACAACTACATGAAAAGCGGCACCGCGATGCGGCAGGTGATCAACAAGATCAACGGCATCGACTTCAACGCGTCCGATGACCGCCACATGTTCGGCGACATCTACGAGAAGTTGCTGCGGGATCTGCAATCCGCCGGCAACGCGGGCGAGTTCTACACGCCGCGCGCCGTCACGCAATTCATCGTCGATCAGGTGAACCCGCGGCTTGGCGAAACCGTGCTCGATCCGGCCTGCGGCACCGGCGGCTTCCTCACCTGCGTCATCGAACACCTGCGCAAGCAGGCCAGGACCAAGGATGACGAACAAACGATCCATCACTGTTTTGCGGGCATCGAGAAAAAACACCTGCCGCACGTGCTGTGCATGACCAACCTGCTGCTGCACGGCATCGACGTGCCGTCCAACGTGCGCCACGACAACACGCTGGCGACGCCGCTCATCGCGTGGCGACCGAGCGACCGCACCGATGTCATCGTCACCAATCCGCCGTTCGGCGGCATGGAAGAAGATGGCGTCGAGCAAAATTTTCCCGCGGAAGTCCGCACCCGTGAAACCGCCGACCTGTTCCTGGTGCTGATCATGCGGCTGCTGAAACCGGGCGGTCGCGCCGGCCTCGTGCTGCCGGACGGCACGCTGTTCGGCGAAGGCGTGAAGACGCGCATCAAGCAGAAGCTGCTGGAAGACTGCAACCTGCACACCATCGTCCGCCTGCCCAACGGCGTGTTCAATCCCTACACCGGCATCCGCACCAACCTGCTGTTCTTTACCAAGGGTCCGCCGACCCAAGAAGTCTGGTACTACGAGCACCCGTACCCACCCGGTGCCAAGAGCTACAACAAGGGCAAGCCCATCCGCATCGAGGAATTCGAGCCGGAGAAGGCATGGTGGGGCAAGGAGTCGGACGGCTTCAAGCAGCGCGCCGAGAACGAACACGCCTGGCGCGTGCCGATCGAGCAGATCAAGGCCGGCAACTGGAACCTCGACCTCAAGAATCCGCACAGCCCCGACACCGGCCCCGGCGACGTCGATCACCTGCTGCCAGAATACGAAAAGCTGCTGGCGCAGATCGCGGAGACGCGCACCGCATTGAAACGCGAATTGCAGGCCGCGCTCACGGCGACGCGCTGAAGCTGAATCGCTTGGCGAACCTGTTGGAGAAACTGGCTACAATGCAGGCATGGGCAAGCTGGAAAACATCGAGCAGCAGATCGCATCACTCACAGGCGAAGAACTCGCGCGCTTTCGCGCGTGGTTCGCGTCGTACGACGGCGCCGAGTGGGACGCGCAGATCGCCGACGACGCTGCCGCCGGACGCCTCGACGCGCTTGCGCAGGCTGCCCTCGCCGAACATCGCGACGGCCGTACCCGCGCGCTGTGAAGCACAGCGCGTCGTCCTCGTTCACGGCGTCGTACCAATAGGTCATCATTCCGGGGGCTGCGCGGGCTCCATCGCGCGGCAGTCCGGACCTTACATATGCTCGTCATTCCGGCGAAGGCCGGAATCCAGGCGCAATAAAACGCATCGAGTGATTCCGTCTGGATCCCGGCCTGCGCCGGGACGACGGCAAAAGCAATTCGACGTATTCGAACCCGCGGCCGGAATGACGGATGAGAGGGTGGGCGGCTTGGGGAGTCGGTTCGCCCCATGAAGCTCGAAACCTTCTTCGACAAGTTCGAACTGTTCGCGGATGCGCCGGATGCCGTGGCGAAGATGCGGGAACTGGTATTGGAATTCGCAGTGCGCGGTCGGCTCAGTGAGCGACTGCACACGGATGTAACGCCAAAGGAATGGAAAGCATTTGTTGATCAGCTTGGCGATCGCGGCACTTCCAAGGATTCCGGACCTCCGTTTGATATCCCGGATACGTGGCGGTGGATCACACTGAATGAACTTGGATCGACCCGAGTTCGTAACGACGTAGCTGATGACGTACGCACGTCGTTCGTGCCGATGGCGATGGTTCCGGCCAGGTATGGCGATGCTGTTGCAACTGAAGAAAAACCGTGGCGCGACATCAAGAAAGGGTTTACGCATTTCGCGGATGGCGACGTGGTCATGGCGAAGATTACGCCGTGTTTCGAGAACGGAAAGTCCGCTGTCATACGTGGACTTACCAACGGCGTCGGGGCAGGCACGACCGAGCTTCACGTCTTCCGTCGCTCGACGCAGCAAGTGCTGCCTGAATACGTCTTCGTCTACATCAAATCGCGCGGCTTCATCACGCGAGGCGAAAGCGTAATGACTGGATCAGCTGGTCAAAAGCGCGTCCCGCGCGACTACTTTTCATCTTCACCATTTCCACTTCCGCCTCTCGCCGAGCAGAAGCGGATCGTGGCGAAGGTGGACGAGTTGATGGCCTTGTGCGACCGGCTGGAAGTGCAGCGGCAGGAACGCGAGACGCGGCGCGTCGCGCTCGCCCGCGCGTCGCTGGCCCGCTTCGCCGAAGCGCCCACCCCGGCCAACCTCGAATTCCTTTTCCACGACGCCTGCGCCATCCCGCCCGCCGACCTCCGTAAATCCATCCTCACGCTTGCCGTCCAAGGCAAGCTCGTTCCTCAAGAACGCAGTGACGAATCAGCCGAAGAAGCGGTTCGGGGCGTGCGAGCCAAGGCCGGCCTGCCGGTAAAAAATCTCTCGCGCGGGTCCGGCGAACCACCGTTTGCGCTGCCGGAAGGTTGGACTTGGGTGAAAGTTACGGACGTCGCGGATTGCCGCTTGGGCAAGATGCTGGACAAACAGAAGAACCGAGGCAGGGCATATCCATATCTGCGTAACACGAATGTCCATTGGCTTTACTTTCAGCTCGACAGCATCAAGGAGATGTTATTCGATGATGCGGAACTGGACGATTATCGAGTCGAACCAGGTGACGTATTGATCTGCGAAGGTGGTCACGGAATCGCTCGGGCAGCAGTTTGGGAGGGACAGATTCCTGGAATCATGTTTCAAAAGGCTCTGCATCGTGTCAGGCCGTTGCCGTGCCTCAATGGATACTTCCTTGCATTCTGTTTACGAATTTATGAGCACGCAGGAATCCTCCAGCGCTATTACACGGGAGCAGGCATCCCACATTTCACTGGCAAGGCACTCGCGAAGGTAACGTTTCCGCTCCCACCCCTCGCCGAACAACGCCGCATCGTGGCCAGGGTGGCCGAACTGACCGCGCTGGTGGACAAGCTGGAAGCCGAACTCGGCAGCGCGCGCACCACCGCTACCCATCTCCTCGCCGCCGCCGTCGCCGAACTCACTGCCTGATCGATTTCACTCCGCGGATTTGCTTCATTCGCCTGTCTTTACTAGACTTAGTCCACACGACTGGACTAACAAGCTCGCGACCATGGAAACCGTCAACATCCACGAAGCCAAAACCCAGCTTTCGAAGCTGGTCGACGAGGCAGTCAAGGGAAAGCCCTTCGTGATCGCCAAGGCCGGCAAGCCGCTGGTCAAGGTGTCGGCGTTGGATGCCCCCCCCGCGCCCAGGCGTATCGGCTTTCTGGAAGGGGAGATCAGCGTGCCCGATGATTTCGACAGCATGGGGTCGGCGGAAATCGCCGCGCTGTTCGGCGCCGGCGCATGAGGCTGTTGCTCGATACCCACCTGTTGCTTTGGGCCGCGGGCGAGCCGAAGAAGCTGTCCGCAGCCGCGCGCAAGCTGATTACGAACCAGCGCAACGCGCTGTATTTCAGTACCGCGAGCCTGTGGGAAATTGCAATCAAGCGGGCCTTGGGGCGTGACGACTTTCGTGCCGATCCCGGCGTGCTGCGGCATGGGCTGCTGGCGGGCGGTTACGAAGAACTGCCGATCACTGGCGATCATGCTGTAGCCGTCGGAGTATTGGCTGCGCTTCACAAGGACCCGTTCGACCGGATGCTGGTGGCGCAAGCCGCTGTGGAAGGCATGACGCTGGTAACGGTAGACGAGCAAGTGGCGAAGTATCCGGGTTCGATACGTCACGTGTGATCGTGCGTGTGACCGCAACGCCTGGACATCGGAAAGCATCGGCCGCTTGGGCAGAGCGTCTTCCGCTTGGCGCTTTTGCTGCACTGCGGTAGTCTGGCCGCTTTCCGTTCCCACGACGCGCCATCGCAAGCCGCCATGCAGGAAACCTACGACCGCAGCGCCTACAACCCCAGCGCCGTCGAAGCGGCCGCGCAGAAGTTCTGGTCCGACACGCGCGCGTTCGAGGTGACCGAGGACCCTTCGCGCGAGAAGTACTACTGCCTTTCGATGCTGCCGTATCCCTCCGGCGCGCTGCACATGGGGCACGTGCGCAACTACACGATCGGCGACGTGATCAGCCGCTTCCAGCGCATGCAGGGCATGAACGTGCTGCAGCCGATGGCCTGGGACGCGTTCGGGCTGCCGGCGGAGAACGCCGCGATCAAGCGCGGCATCCCGCCCGCGAAATGGACGCGCGAGAACATCACGCACATGCGCGGGCAGTTGAAGGCGATGGGTTTCGCGATCGACTGGTCGCGTGAGTTCGCGACCTGCGATCCGTCGTACTACGTGCACGAGCAGCGCATGTTCGTGCGGCTGTTCAAGCAGGGCATGGTGTACCGGAAGAACAGCGTGGTGAACTGGGATCCGGTCGACCAGACGGTGCTGGCGAACGAGCAGGTCGTCGATGGCCGCGGCTGGCGTTCCGGCGCCGCGGTCGAGAAGCGCGAGATTCCGCAGTGGTTCCTGAAGATAACCGCGTATGCCGATGAATTGCTTGACGGTCTGGACAGGCTTCCTGGCTGGCCGGACGCGGTCAAGATCATGCAGCGCAACTGGCTGGGACGCTCGGAAGGACTCGAAATCCGCTTCGACGTCGAGGGTGGCGAGGCGCTGGAAGTGTTCACCACGCGGCCCGACACCCTGATGGGCGTGACCTATCTTGCGATCGCGCCCGAACATCCGCTGGCGATTGAAGCCGCGCGCAACAATCCGGCGCTGCGCACGTTCATCGACGAGTGCCGGCAGGGCGGCGTTTCGGAAGCCGAACTCGAAACCAAGGAAAAGCGTGGCGTCGATACGGGCCTGTTCGCGCTGCATCCGATCACCGGCGAGCGCGTGCCGATCTGGATCGCCAATTTCGTGCTGATGAACTACGGCACCGGCGCGCTGATGGCGGTGCCGGGACACGACCAGCGCGACTGGGAGTTCGCGACCAAGTACGACCTGCCGATCACGATGGTGATCGTCAGCGACCCGGTGCGTGACGCGATCCGTGAGCTTGCGCGCGACGCGGTGACGAACGCCGACCCGATGAACGCCGCGCTGGGCCAGTCAGCGCCGATAGACGTCGCGGAACCCAGGCCCGTCGAAGACGTGCTGGCGGAATTCGAGAACCGCATCATCACCGAAGGCCCGTTCACCGAGCACGGCACGCTCGTCAATTCCGGCGATTACGACGGCATGGATTACCGGCAGGCGTTCGATGCGCTGGCCGAGCGCTTCGAGCGCGAAGGGCGCGGTCGGCGCCAGGTGAACTGGCGGCTGCGCGATTGGGGCGTGTCGCGCCAGCGCTATTGGGGTTGTCCGATCCCGATCATCCATTGCCCCAAGTGCGGGGCGGTGCCGGTTCCGGAAGATCAACTGCCCGTCGTGCTGCCGGAAGATGTGGCGTTTTCCGGCGTGCAGTCGCCGCTGAAATCCGATGCCGCGTGGCGCAAGTGCACGTGTCCGCAGTGCGGCGGCCCGGCCGAGCGCGAGACCGATACCTTCGATACCTTCATGGAGTCGAGTTGGTATTACGCACGCTATTGCTCGCCGGGCGCCGCGACGCAAGTGGACAAACGCGCGGATTACTGGCTGCCCGTCGACCAGTACATCGGCGGGATCGAACATGCGATCCTGCACCTGTTGTATTTCCGCTTCTATCACAAGTTGCTGCGCGACGCGGGGCTGGTGCATTCGGATGAGCCCGCGACCAACCTGCTGTGCCAGGGCATGGTGGTGGCGGAAACGTTTTATCGGGACACAGGACCTGCGGCCCGCGATTCGGAAGAGCGCCAGTGGATCAATCCGGCCGACGTGGACATCCAGCGCGACGAGCGCGGACGCGTGATCGGTGCGACGCTGCGCGACGACGGCGAGCCGGTGTCGATTGGTCCGACCGAAAAGATGTCGAAGTCGAAGAACAACGGCGTCGATCCGCAGGTGATGATCGATCGTTACGGCGCCGACACCGTGCGGCTGTTCTCGATGTTCGCGTCGCCGCCGGACCAGTCGCTGGAATGGAACGAAGCCGGCGTCGAAGGCATGGCGCGCTTCCTGCGCCGCTTCTGGCGCGAAGTGGCGGTGCATGCACGGGACCCGGGACTCGGGACTCGGGACTCGGGAACGGCAAACGCGCCACCTGAGGCGTTGACGCCCGCCCAAAAGACCTTCCGCCGCCAGATCCACGAGACGATCGCCAAGGTCGGCGACGACATCGGACGCCGGCGCAACTTCAATACCGCGATCGCGTCGCTGATGGAGCTGCTGAACGCGGTTTCGAAGTTCGACGACACGAGCGATGCCGGCCGCGCGTTGCGGCACGAAGCGCTGGAAAACATGGTGCTGCTGCTGAACCCGTTCACGCCGCACGCCAGCCACGCGCTGTGGCAGGTGCTCGGCCACGAGGAAATGCTGGTCGAGGATGTACCGTGGCCCACGGCCGACCCGGCGGCGCTGGTGCGTGAAAGCGTCACGTTGGCTGTCCAGGTGAATGGCAAGTTGCGCGGCACCCTCGACGCCGTTGTGGACGCGACGCGTGAGCAACTGGAGGCCGCGGCGCGTGCGCTGCCCGGTGTGGTCGCGGCGATCGACGGCAAGACCGTCCGCAAGGTGATCGTGGTGCCGGGGAAAATCGTGAATATCGTCGCGTCGTAGGCCTGAAGGCTTACGAGAACAAGCCGCGGATGGCTCATCAGCTGCTTCGTCATTACGGGGCTGCCCGCGCTCTTGCGGGCAGAACCCGGAATCCAGTTTTTGCTTCCAACGTTCGAAGAGCTGGATAGACTCGCGCCATCCTTGGCGCTCGCCTTCGGCCGCCCCGGAATGACTACGTCCCACATTCCTTCCGCCAAACGGATTCTCCGTTGGGGGGAGAGGCGGCCGCAGGGTGGGCGCGCCCCTGATACGCTTCGCCGTCAACCAGCGCGAAATCCAACACTGCCATCCATGTTCCGCCTTGATCGCGTACTTCAAATCGCCCTCTGCGTGGCAGGCGCATTCGCCCTCGCCGGCTGCGGCTTCCACCTGCGTCGCAGCGCCGCGTTGCCCGCCGTGATGCAGCAGCAGGTTTATCTGCAGGTGAGTGGTGGCGGCGAATTTCCGCGCGCCCTGGCGGCTGCGTTGCGCGCGAACAAGGTCGAGGTGCTGGACAAGTCGACCAAGGGTGTCGCCACGCTGCTGGTTCCGGTGGCGGCATTTTCCACCCGCCTGTTGACCAGCACCGGTTATCAGCTCGTCGGCGAATATGCGGTGGATTTCCAGGTGCAGTTCACGCTGGTCGACGCGAATGGCCACACGGTGATTCCCACCCAGTCGCTGCATCTTTCGCATGAATTCGCGCTCGACCAGACCCAGTTTTCCGCAATCGCAAGCGAAACCGAGGCCATCGAACGCAGCCTCGTGCGCGAAATGACCGACGCGGTGATGCGGCGCCTGGAAGCGCAAGCGCATCTGGGCACGCCTGCCGCGGCATCCAGCACGGGCGTGCCGGGTTCCGCGTCCAGCGTTGCTGCGCCGGCATCCGCATCCAGCACGGACTGAAGCGTGGCCGGCGAACTCGAAGCCTTTTTGAAAACGCTGGCGAAGGGTGAACTCGCGCCGGTGTACCTGCTCGCGGGGGAGGAACCGCTGCAATTGCAGGAAGCCGGCGACGCCTTGAGGTCGCGGGCACGTGCACTCGGTTTCACCGAGCGCGAAGTGCTGGACGTCGAGCCGCATTTCGACTGGGATAGCCTGGCGCGCAGCGGCGCGAGCCTGTCGCTGTTCGCGTCGCGACGTTTGATCGAGCTGCGCTTGCCCACGGGAAAGCCCGATCGCGACGGCTCGGCCGCGATCATCGAATGGTGCAAGGCGCCCGCGCCCGATACCGTGCTGCTGGTCAGCGCGATGCAGTGGAGCAAAAAGCACGAAGGCGCGTGGGTGAAGGCGATCGAGCGCATCGGTGTTTACGTGTGGTTGCGCGCGCCGCGGCTGGACCAGCTTCCGGACTGGATTCGTGCCCGGATGCGCGCCCAGGGATTCGTGCCCACCGACGACGCGGTCGCATTGCTGGCGTTGCGTGCGGAGGGCAACCTGCTCGCGATCGCGCAGGAGATCGACAAGCTCGCCAGCGAGCGTGAGGGCGGCCCCGTCGACGCCAATGACCTGGAATCGCTGGATGCCGACAACGCCGTATACGACGTGTTCAAGCTCACCGACGCTGCGTTCAGCGGCGATGCGCCGCGTGCACTCCGGATATTGAACGGCCTGCGTGCGGAAGGTGAAGACGTCATTCCCATGCTGGGCTGGGTGTTGAACCAGCTCGATCTTGCGCTGCGATTGGCGTCGGCACCCGATTTCGCGGCGGCCGTGCGCAGCGAATACGGCATGTGGCCCGCGCGCCAGAAGCTGTTTGCCGGTGCCCTGAAGCGCGCCGGTCGCGGCAACGCGCACTGGCGGCGCTGCCTCGCCGAATGCGCCCGCATCGACCGGATGGCCAAGGGCCGCGAACAGGACGCAGGCGGGAAATCCACGGGCGACCCGTGGCGTGAAATGGAACGCCTGCTGGTCGCGATCGCGCAGCCGCGCGCGGCGGCCACGCTGCTGGCAGCGTGAAGGAATTTCCTTCTCCCTCCGGGAGAAGGGCGCAATGCGCTGCTCTTGTTTTTGCGCGAAGCGCCGGATGAGGGTTCGGCCTCGCGCAAAGGTTGCACTGTTCAGACACCGTGCCAACCACAAAAGACCGTACCCTCACCCGCCCCTGACGGGGCACCCTCTCCCGAAGGGAGAGGGGAACATCCGGAGCGACCGCTCAGGCATTTTCAAATTGCTTTTGTGACGAGCACACCATGAGGCCCCTCGCCATCTTCGGCGGAACCTTCGATCCCGTCCACATCGGCCACCTGCGTGCAGCGTGGGAAGCTTCCGAGGCGCTGGCCGCCGAGGTGCGTTTGGTGCCGGCAAAAATTCCTCCGCATCGTCCGCAACCGATCGCGAGCGCCGACGAGCGCGTGGCGATGCTGCGCGCCGCGCTGGCGGGGCAGGATCGGTTGCAACTGGATCTGCGGGAACTCGATCGCGCGGGGCCGTCCTACACGTTCGATACCTTGAAGTCGCTGCGTGCAGAGATCGGCGGACGGCGCCCGCTGGTGCTGATGATCGGCGCCGACGCATTCGCAGGCCTCTCCACGTGGCACCGCTGGCGCGAACTGTTCGAGCTTGCGCACGTATGCGTGCTGACGCGGCCGGCCCAAATCCCGGCGATGCCGGACGAACTCGCGGCCGTGGTGGCCTCGCGGAGCACCGAAGACATCGCCGAATTGCACGCGGAGCCCGCCGGCCGGGTGCTGGACATGGTGGTGTCGGCATTGGGCATCTCCGCAACGCGCATCCGCGCATTGCTGGCAGCGGGGCGCGAGCCGCGCTGGCTGGTGCCGCAAGCCTTGCTGGATGATCCGGTGTTGCTGGAGCCGTACCGGCGAGGGAGCAGGGGCTAGGGACGAGGGATTAGGGAAGCCGGGCCTCGCCCCTCGCCCCTCGTCTTCACTTCGCCCGGGACTTGCAACTCGATCCTGCGGGCGCATACTGGAGCCGCGCATCCCGCGCGCCATCAGAGGCCGAGGCCTTCAGAAACTTGACCAGCCAGAACGAGTCACGCTCCGCCGCCACCCCCGTCACCCGCCCACCCACTACTGCGACCCTGCGCCGGCGCGTGCTCGCCGCCCTCGATGAACTGAAGGCGCGCGACATCCGCGAAATCGACGTGCGCGGACGCACCTCCATCGCCGATCTGCTGATCATTGCCTCCGGCACTTCGTCGCGACACGTCAAATCCATCGCCGACGAAGTCGTGAAGTTCGCCAAGCGCGCGGGCATGCTGCCGCTGGGCGTCGAAGGTGAGGCCGAAGCCGAGTGGGTATTGGTCGATCTGGGTGACATCATCGTGCACGTAATGCTGCCGCGCGTCCGCGAGTTCTACGGACTGGAACGCCTGTGGACCGTGGGTGACCAGGCGCCGGACAGCGAAGCCGCCAACGGCTGAGCGCGGATCGAATGCGTGCGCGGCTGCTCGCGGTCGGCGAACGCATGCCTGGTTGGGTTGCGACCGGCTTCGCCGAGTACGCCAAGCGGCTGTCGCGCGATTTTCCGCTGGAACTCGTCGAGATCAAACCCGGCGCGCGCGGCAAGGGCCGCGATGATGCGCGTGCGGTGGCCGACGAAGGCGCCGCGATCCTGACCGCAGTGCCGCGCGACGCGCAGCTCGTCGCGCTGGACGGCCGCGGCGCCGCATGGACCAGCGAACAGCTCGCGCGGCAGTTGTCGAACTGGCGCATGGCGGGACGCGAGCTTGCGTTTGCGATCGGCGGCCCGGATGGCCACGCGCGCGACGTGCTGCAGCGCGCCGACCAGTGCTGGTCGCTCGGGCCGCTCACCCTTCCGCACATGCTGGTCAGGCTCGTCGTCGCCGAGCAGTTGTACCGCGCGGTGACGATCCTCAACGGGCATCCCTACCATCGCGGTTGACGGGATCCGTTGCGTGCGCGTCGCTCCGGTGATGTTCAACCAGCTCAGCGGCGGCGCAAGCGCGCGAGCAGCTTCGGCGATTCGAACGCCGGCTGCTTGCGCTCGATCCACGCCCGGATGTCCGGCAATGGCAATCCGGCGCCGCCGGCAAACCAGAGCGCCACGCCCAGAATCGTGAAGCCGATCGTGATCCAAAGGGTGACCACCGCGGCCTGGTGCACGCCGGGCCAGTCGAGCGGCGGCTGGTGCGAGCGCACGCGCGCGATCTTCATGATGATCGGCGCAATGATGTAGTCCGCGAGGGAGCGCACCAGTTCCACCAGCGCGAACACGCGTCCCACCATTTTCGAAGCGACGGTGAACGCGGCCACCGTCAGGCCGGGTGATACGGTCGCGCCGGCGCCGAGCCCGAGCAGCCCGGCCGCGGCCATCGTCAGGACGGACGAGGCATCGACACCGAGCTTCAGGACGACGGCGCCGCCGCCGATCAGGCAGGCGACGCCCGCGACGATCAGGATCGGCAGGAAACGCGTCCTGAGCAGCACGCCCAGCAAAAGCGCGGCAATGCAAACGGCGAGGATCATCGGCGAGAACAGCACGCCGGTCGCCAACGGCGATTGATGCAACGCTTGCAGATGCAGTTGTTCCGCAAGCTCGAGGAAACTGACGAACACGGCGCCTGCGATCATCGCCACCAGCGTGCCGATCACCGCGATCGTCGTCCACATCAGCTTCACGGGAGAGAGCGGTTCCTCCTGATGGAATTCGACCAGCATGAGTGCCACGAAACAGGCGAAGCCGACCGCCAGCGGCGCCATGAACATCACGGAGGCAAACCCGTGCGTCGCCAGCTCGCCCGTGGCCCAGAACGGCAATACCACCGCGCCGAAACCCAACGCGATGCCGATGCGATCGAACTTCAGACCGGGATTCGGCGGGTCGTACAGCGGTTCGGCCAGCGCCGCCGCACCGAGATTCAGAAGCGCGATGGCAGCCAGACCGACGAAGAACCAGCGCCACGCGTGTTCCGCGGCAACCGCGCCGCCGATCAGCGGACCGGCGCAGACCGCGCCGAAAAACCCCAGGTCCACCCAACCCATGGTCATGGGCAGCTTGTCGGCGGGGAAGCGCTGGATCACCGGCGGCAGCGCGACGACCAGCAGCAGCCCCGTTGCGAAGCCGGCGAGGATGCGCCCGAAGCCGAACACGACCGCGCCGCCCGCACCCGCGCTGATCGCGCAACCGGCGACGAACAGGGCCTCGCTGATCAGGAACAGATGACGCTGGCGGAAGCGCTGGATCAGGTCACCGCCGGTGAACGCGCCGAACGCATAGCCGGCAATCGCGAATCCCGCGACCAGTTCGGTCGCCAGTTGCCCCATCCCGAGTTCGGCCTGCACCTGCTTCGCGAACATCACGTACGCGGTGCTGACGACGATGAACGGCGACAGCGCGATGATCGCGATCGCGAGGCTGATGCCGTAGCGCCCTTCAAGCGGACGCGGGAGCCATCCCTGGTTGCTGCTTTGGGGCATCGCGAATCCATCCGTGGATCACCGCAGTGTCGCGGTGCCTTGGTTGAAGCACGCTGAACGCGGCAGTACACGTCCATGCCAGCGGCCACACGTGATCGCGGGATACCTGCCATGAATCCGAAACAGCGTGGGCGGGAATGAGCCGTGCTCATTCTGCTGCCGACGCGCTTCGGCCAGCGTCTGCGCGCCAATCCAGAAGTGACTGCTCCACGGGCCATCTACCGAGGCGGTTCTTCCAGTCTTAGGAAGAATCTGGACCTGCCGCCCAGAGTCGGACTTCGCCGGCCAAGGAGTGATGCAAGCCTGGCGCGGGCGCAGCGCCCCCGACCCTGCAAAGCGCGGAGAATTGGCGCATCATAGCAACCTTTCTGCGCCGCTCTGCAGCAGGCGCGGTTGCGGGCACGGCCGGTCGAGCTTTCCGGGCTCGTTCGATGCGTGCGCCCGACGACGGGGGTTCGCTCCTATCTCGGCCCGCGGTGGTTCCGCGGCCGCCTTTTTGGAGATCACCATGAATGCCAGAATCAAAAGCCGGCATCTCCCCGAATCGACTGCACCGTCGGGCGCCGTCGAACCACCCATGCACGCGCTGCTGCTGGCGATGCAGGCCGTGCAGCGCGGCGACTTCAGCGTGCGGGTCAGCGGCGACTGGGATGGCCTGGAAGGCAAGCTCGCCGACAGCTTCAACGACATCGTCGAGGCCAACCAGCGCATGGCCAGCGAACTGGAGCGCATCGGCCACGGCGTCGGCAAGCAGGGCAAGACCCGGCAGCGCATCTCGCTGGTCGGCCGCGGCGGCGCATGGGAAGGCATGGAACGCTCGGTCAACGACCTGATCGACGACCTGTTGTGGCCGACCACCGAGGTCACGCGCGCCATCGCCGCGGTCGCCAAGGGCGACCTTTCCCGCACCATGGCGCTGGAGTTCGAGGGCCGGCCGCTGGAAGGCGCGTTCCTGCGCACGGCGACCATCGTCAACACGATGATCGAACAGCTCAGCGTGTTCAGCTCCGAGGTGACGCGTGTCGCGCGCGAGGTCGGCACCGACGGCAAGCTGGGTGGGCAGGCCAAGGTGCGCGGCGTCAGCGGGGTTTGGCGCGAGCTGACCGAATCGGTCAACCAGATGGCCTCGAACCTGACCGCGCAGGTGCGCAACATCTCGGAGGTCACGATCGCGGTGGCCAACGGCGACCTGTCGCGCAAGATCACGGTGGACGTGCGCGGCGAAATCCTGCAATTGAAGGAAGCCATCAACACGATGGTGGACCAGTTGCGCTCGTTCGCGGCCGAGGTGACGCGCGTGGCGCGCGAGGTCGGCACCGAAGGCAAGCTCGGCGGCCAGGCGGTGGTGCCGGGCGTGGCCGGCACGTGGAAGGACCTGACCGATTCGGTCAACGCCATGGCGACCAACCTCACCTCGCAGGTGCGCAACATCGCCGAGGTCACGACCGCGGTCGCGCGCGGAGATCTCTCGCGCAAGATCACGGTGGACGTGCGCGGCGAAATCCTTGAGCTCAAGAACACCATCAACACGATGGTCGACCAGTTGAACGGCTTCTCGGCCGAGGTGACGCGCGTGGCGCGCGAGGTCGGGACCGAAGGGAAGCTCGGCGGTCAGGCCGAAGTGAAGGGCGTCAGCGGCGTATGGAAGGAGCTGACCGACAACGTCAACTCGATGGCGACCAACCTGACCAACCAGGTGCGCAACATCGCCG
>Ga0209061_1002608_pt1 | contig 22108 bp, 15 predicted proteins | sample Coa_R1_10_FD_187157 | JGI IMG/M metagenome (GOLD analysis project Ga0209061, IMG submission 187157) | Surface soil microbial communities from Centralia Pennsylvania, which are recovering from an underground coalmine fire - Coalmine... | ecosystem: Environmental > Terrestrial > Soil >...
GGAGACACTTAAAATACTGATCGCTAAGACCAACAGCCCCAGAACTCTCAAATGCCTCTGAAACTGACGCATTGGATTCTCCTCCCTCAAAATTCCCTGTGCCACCCGACGATTGCGGATTGCATGACTGCTCAGCCGCCTAAGCGTTTAAATAATCAAAAAATACTATTGAATCACCATAAACGTTTAACCCCATGCGATGCCTTATACTACTTTGCTTCACTCGAGTCAAGAAAGATTTTTATGAACCTTCAACCGGACTGAGCGGGATCTCGGATTTTTTACCTGCTTCGTTTATAAATCGTCGAGGTATCATACCAGCCTGCCTTGGCGTTGACTGGATAGAAGGACATGTGCAAACCAAGGCTGAAGAGTTCGGGTGAGGTATGGTGCAGAAGGGGCCATTCCATGATCTTGTTCCACTTCAAGTTTAAGTTAGGGACTGTTATGATCTTCACCGGATTGCTGCTGGCTGCCAACGCTTCGGCGGGCGGGCAACTGAAGCAGTACATCAGCCGCCCTGACTCGGCCTTTCACTGGGAACACATCCAAACCAGCGCAGTCGCGCGCGGCAGAATTTACAAGTTACATCTCACGTCCCAGGTCTGGCACGGCATCCGCTGGCAGCATCAGTTGCAGGTCTATGAACCGAAGGGCCTGCGCTATCCGGATATTCTCCTGCTGTTTGTTACTGGCGGTCGCGCCAGCGAGGAGGCAGTCAACGTCGGATTTTCGATCGCGGAGCATGCTGGCATGCGTGCTGCGGTGCTCTATCAAATTCCTAATCAGCCGCTCCTGGGTGGCAGAGTTGAGGACGCACTCATCGCCTATACTTTCGTGCAATATCTTCACACGGGCGATGAAACCTGGCCGCTGTTATTTCCCATGGTCAAAAGCGTCGTCAAGGCGATGGACGCCCTGCAGGCCTTCGCGCCCGAAGGATGGGGCCGGCTGGTGAATAAGTTTATTGTGGCGGGGGTCTCCAAGCGTGGGTGGACGACGTGGCTGACAGCCGCCACGGGCGATCCGCGGGTGACTGCGATTGCACCCATGGCCATCGATACACTCAATATGATGGCGCAAATGAAGCACCAACTGGCAGCGTATGGAGCTTACAGCCAGGAAATTGACGATTATGTCGATGCGGGGCTGCTGAAATCCAATGTGGTCGAAAGCCCTGCCGGCCGTCACCTGTGGCACATGGTGGATCCTTACACTTACCGGCAACATCTGACGCTGCCCAAGCTCATCGTTCGAGGCACAAACGATCCCTATTGGACGCAGGACGCGCTGAATCTCTATTGGAATGGCCTGAGAGGAAGCAAGTGGATATTATATGTCCCCAATGCCGGACATGACATGGAAGAAGACCGTGAGCGCGTGTACGACACTGCCGGCGCCTTTGCCCGCCACATCGCCTCACGAACGCCTATGCCCCAACTGACGTGGAAGTACGCCGTGCATCGCGGAAAGGCTCGCCTCGTGATTCGAGCCGATCACCTGCCGGAAGCCGCCCGCTTGTGGATCGCTCATAGTGCGAATCTGGATTTCCGACAATCGCACTGGAGCTCATTCCCCATGCACCTGGAAGATTCAGAGTTTGTCGGCGAATGCGACAGGCCTGCTCAAGGTAACATCGCGCTATTCGGTGAAGTGAATTACCGGTTTGATGAACGGCCCTACACGCTGTCCACCCAAGTCCACATCCTCCAAAGTGCTCAAAGGCCGGTCAAGGGTCCGAGTAAATGACCACTCTCAGAAGACTTTGTCAGTGTCCAATAAAATCGTCACCGGCCCGTCATTGACCAGTTCAACCTCCATCATGGCCTGGAAGCAGCCAGACTCGACGATAAGACCATGAGGGGCTGCCAGCGCGCGCACTTCCTCCAGGAATTTTTCATAGAGCGGCTGAGCGGACGCAGGGGGAGCGGCCTCAGTGTAACTGGGGCGTCGCCCGCGCCGCGCGTCTCCGTAAAGCGTGAACTGCGAGACACAAAGGACGCTGCCCCGTGCCTCCAGTACTGAGCGGTTCATCTTGCCTTGATCATCCTCAAGGATGCGCAGGGTCATCACCTTCTCAGCAAGCGCCCTGGCCGTCTCGGGGCGATCATTCAATCCGATGCCCACAAGCACCAGAATTCCCGCTCCGATCTTTCCCACCACTTTACCCTTGACGCGAACTTCCGCCCGGCTGACTCGTTGAACAACGGCGCGCATCCATCCTACTCCTGCTTACTGAATTCCTTTTTTGGATTAAGCCAGCGAAACATCTGCCTGCCTTTCATAACCTGATTCCGCGTCATTGCATCGAAATATTGAGGGTGTTTTGATTTAAAAGTGAGGATTGAGGGATGCCATTTAGAGGTCATGGGGCAGTATTCATGACGCATGAAGATTTCCTGCAGGCAGATGTAACTTGAAAACGGGGCATTTACGTCCTTTAGTTTATAATGGAAAATGCTTGGGGAGGAAACTTACGGATGAATTTCCCGCTTAGGATACCTTCCCGGGGCGACTATTGGTGTGGCCTTCGCGGGTCACGACCCTTCCAGAAGATATTTTAATCAGACCTTCAAGCGATTTTAAGGTCATCTGCGTTAAGCCAATTGCCTCAACGGGGCCCCTTCAGTGAGAAGGAATATGCTGTGTATGAATATGGTGCGAAGATTTCAGCCCATCAGATTGCTGAAAGACTTTTGCAGCTTGCCATTCCAGGGAGCCGAACGCGATGAGGAATCTTGGATGCATTTAATTTGCACAACTAAATTTCTGACTTCGCTCGGAATGACACGATTTGGGGGCGTTCGCCAGCAACCTGCCAGAGGCTGTTCCGCCCTGCGCGGGGCGAAATTGATTCTCGCGCTTTTACTGGCGGCAGCCAGTGTCAGCCTGCTTCCATCCTGCTCCGGCAACCGTGTGGAGGGCAACGGGATCAAATCTCCAGCGGCGCGACCGGCCGCGCCCGTTCGTGTGGCAGAGGTCAAGCAGATGGCCGTTCCGGTCGAAATCCGGGTGATTGGAACAGGAGAAGCTTACTCCACCATCTCGGTTAAATCGATGGTGCAAGGGGAGGTCCAGCAGGTCTATTTTCGCGAGGGCGAATATGTGAAGAAAGGGAGCCTGCTTTTTACCATTGATCCGCGCCCTTTTCAAGCCGCCCTAGACCAAGCGCGAGCCAACCTGGCAAGAGACAAGGCTCAGCTTCAGAATGCGGCTGCACAAGATAAGCGGTATACCCAACTCTTTCGCGAAGGTATTGTTTCTCAGGATCAATACGACCAGTTCCATTCCAATGCCGCCGCGCTGGCGGCTGCTGTCCGTGCCGATGAGGCGGCGGTTGAAAGCGCGGAGGTCCAACTCAGCTATTGCACCATCCGTTGTCCGATCGACGGATTGACCGGCGCACTCCAGATTGATCCCGGAAATCTGGTGAAGGCCAATGACGTTCCGATGGTAGTCATCAATCAGATTAATCCCATCTACGTCGACTTCTCAGTGCCGCAGCAATATCTGCCGCAGATCAGGGAATACCAGGCGCGAAGGCCCTTGCGGGTGGAGGCGATCATTCCAAGCGAGCCAAACCATCCGGAGTGGGGTACGCTGACCTTCATCAATAACACGGTGGATGCCAATACGGGAACCATCCTCCTGAAAGGAACGTTTCCTAATCCGCAGAGGCGCCTCTGGCCCGGCCAATATGTGAACGTGGTTCTCAATCTTGCGATGCAATCCAACGCGATCGTCGCGCCTTCACCGGCCATTCAAACAGGCAAGAACGGGCAATTTGCTTATGTCGTTACGGCACAGCATACGGTTGAGTATCGACCCGTATCAACAGGTTCCACTTATCAGGGATATACCGTCATTGAGAAGGGGTTGAGCCCGGGTGAGACCGTTGTGACTGATGGGCAACTCCTGCTTTATCCCGGCGCCAAGGTGGAGATCAAAAAGAGCCTGTAATCCGTGCAGGCAGTGACAAGGGGTAGGTGATGAGTGACAAGCAAGGAAGTGCGCCCGGCATGTTGGCTGCTTTTGACCATTTGACACTTTTCAGCCTTCACTGGGGTTGCGGGAGTGACGCTGCGTTCTCACGAGGATTGTCATGAACATTGCCGAGTTATTCATCCGGCGTCCCATCATGACCACACTAGTCATGATGGGCATTGTCATTTTCGGCCTCTTCGCCTACCTCAAGTTGCCGGTCAGTGACCTGCCCAACGTCGAATATCCCACGATTCAGGTGAATGCTTCGCTACCCGGCGCGAGCCCTGAAACCATGGCGTCTGCTGTTGCGACTCCCTTGGAACGGCAATTCTCAACCATTGCCGGTCTGGATTCGATGACCTCCTCAAGCGGGCAGGGAAGCACCAGCATTACCCTGCAATTCAGCCTCAGCCGTAACATTGACGCAGCAGCTCAGGACGTCCAGGCCATGATCACGGCCGCCAGCGGACAACTCCCCACTGGAATGCCCAGCCCACCCACCTTCCGGAAAGTTAACCCCGCCGAGCAACCTGTTCTTTATCTGGCCGTCTATTCGGATATCCTTCCGGTCTACAAGGTGGATGATTACGCCGAGACACTGATGGCCGAGCGCATTTCCATGGTGAGCGGCGTCGCCCAGGTACAGGTTTACGGTGCCCGGAAATATGCCGTCCGCGCCCAACTGGACCCTCGCAAGCTTGCCGCCCATAATATCGGTTTGGACGAAGTCGCCACTGCGATCCAGCGTGCCAATGTGAACTTGCCCACCGGAAATCTCGAAGGTGAGCATAAGGCTTTCATGTTGCAGGCCAACGGTCAGTTGATGGATGCTGCCGCTTACCGTCCCTTAATCGTCGCTTACCGCAATGGCTCGCCGGTTCGGCTGGATCAGCTCGGCCAGGTGATTGACAGCGTTCAGGAAGACAAAGTGGTGAACTGGTACAACGGCCACACGGGTATGGTTCTGGCCGTTCAAAAGCAGCCGGGAACGAATACTGTCGAAGTGGTGGATGCAGTCCGCCAGTTGTTGCCGAAGTTCCGTGAGGAAATTCCGCCTTCCATCCATCTCAATATCCTTTCGGATACTTCGCAGGATATTCGCGCTTCAGTTCACGACGTTAAGTTCACGCTGGACCTCGCCATCGCGTTGGTGATTCTGGTGATCTTCCTCTTCCTGCGCAATCTCTCCGCCACCATCATCCCCAGCCTGGCATTACCCGTGGCCATTATTGGGACTTTTGCCGTCATGTATCTGCTCAACTACACCATCGATAATCTTTCAATGATGGCTCTGGTTCTCTCGGTAGGCTTTGTGGTGGACGATGCGATCGTGATGCTGGAAAACATCGTGCGCCATGTGGAGATGGGTAAGAGTATCTGGATGGCAGCCCTCGATGGGTCGCGCGAAATCAGCTTCACCATCCTCTCGATGACGCTCTCTCTGGCGGCCGTATTTATCCCCATTCTCTTTATGGGTGGCATCATCGGGCGCCTGCTGCATGAATTCGCCGTGGTGATCATGATGGCGATTCTTGTCTCCGGCCTGGTTTCGCTCACGCTTACGCCCATGCTGTGCAGCCGTTTCATCCGCTCTCATCAAGGTGAGCGACACGGACGCTTTTACAACGCCATCGAACAGGTCTGGGACTGGTTCCTGCATCAATACGATTGGAGTCTGAGGAAGGTGCTTGACCACAGGCTGGCGACGCTGCTTGGTTCGTTGATCCTGCTGGTGGCGACCGGATATCTTTTCATCGTCATTCCCAAGGGCTTTTTGCCCAGCGAGGACTCGGGAAGAATTTTCGGCTTCACCATGGCGGCGCAGGGCATCTCCTTCGATTCCATGAAGCAGCATCAGAAAGCGGTGGCCAACGTCTGCCAGAGCGATCCGAACGTCCAGGACGTTATGGCCTTTGGCGGTGTAGGCGGCCCAAGCCCCGGAGGGAACTCCGGCTTCGTCTTTCTCCACTTGAAACCCCACCCGGAACGTAAACTGACGACTGACCAGGTGATTAACGAATTGCGCCCCAAGCTTGCCCAGATTCCCGGAATCCTCACTTTCCTGCAAAACCGACCTCCGATCGAAATTGGCGGCCAGTTGACCAAAGGGCTTTATCAATTCACCCTGCAAAGCCCTAACACCGATGAGCTTTATCACGACTCGGACGTTTTTTTGAGCAAACTCGCTCAGTTGCCGGGATTGGTGGATGTAAACACCGACTTGCAGATGAATAATCCACAGGTGAATGTCGAAATTGACCGTGATAAAGCCTCCTCGCTGGGGGTGACGGCCTTTCAAATCGAAAACGCACTGGCCATCGCGTTTGGCGACAACCAGATTTCCACCATCTATGCCCCCAATGACGAATATTGGGTCATCGCCGAATTGTTGCCCCAGTTTCAGCGAAGTCCGGTTGACTTGTCTGAGCTTTATATTCGCTCCTCGAACGGATCGTTAGTGCCCTTAAGCGCAGTCGCCAGCCTCCATGAAACGCTGGGGCCTGTGGCGGTGAACCATACCGGCCAGCTTCCTTCGGTGACCCTTTCTTTCAATCTCAAACCGGGAATCTCTCTGGGACAGGCGGTGAACGAGGTTGAGAACCTTGCGCGCGAAGCGCTACCCGCTTCCATCACCACCAGCTTTCAAGGCGCGGCGCAGGCCTTTCAGTCTTCTCTGAAAAACCTGGGCATCCTGCTGGTCATCACGATCCTGGTGATTTACATCCTGCTGGGCATTCTTTATGAAAGCTTCATTCATCCCATCACCATACTCTCCGGGCTTCCCTCAGCAGCCGTTGGCGCATTGGGCTGCTTGATGCTCTTCCGCATGGATCTGGACCTCTATGGATTCGTCGGCCTCATTATGCTGATCGGCATCGTCAAGAAAAACGCCATCATGATGATCGATTTTGCGCTCGAAGCGGAGCGCAAGGAGGGAAAGAATACCCACGACGCGATTTATCAGGGCTGCCTCATCCGCTTCCGGCCCATCATGATGACCACGTTTGCCGCGTTGGTCGGCACGCTCCCCATCGCCCTGGGTTACGGAGCGGGCGGAGCCTCGCGCCAGCCTCTGGGCGTCGCGGTGGTCGGAGGCCTGGTTATCTCCCAGCTGATAACGCTTTATATCACCCCCGTTTATTACACCTACCTTGATTCGTTCGCGCGCTGGGTCGGCGGGCTGTTCGGCCGCCGCCAGGAGGAAGCGCGGCCGGAACTGGCGCCATCCGAGCCACCCGAAGCGGTTCTCAGATCATAGGCAATTGTTGCCCACATACCCCTTGCTTCAAAGCCAGACAGCGTTACAATGGGAGTGTCTAAGAGCTGAGGCAGCTCGTCTAACCGGTTGGGAGGGCAAACATGAGGGATGGAAGTTGTTTGCCGAGGGGTTTCCCCAATAGCACGTTATTCTTTGTGGTTTTATTTATCGCTGGCACCTCTGGTTCGCTATATGCCCGGCAACCACTCGCACACTTTGACCAAATTCTGATCGTGCGAGAGTTGGCGCATGAAATTGCGGTGGCCAAGATTCCCCTGCCCTGGGGCAAGCACGGCGTCCACGTGAACGCTCAAGGAGAGATCGATCAAGCCCAGGCGGCGAAAGAATTGCGAGAAAAGGGGATGTCCGTCAAACCCGGGAGGCCGGTGGAGATCACAGGAATCAAGTTCAGACCGGGCCGGATTGTCTTTGCAATTAATGGAGGTGGAAAAAGCGGCGAGCACTGGTATCAGCATCTTGAGATTGGCATGGGCCCCATGCCTGTCCCGGTTGCGACGAGCGAGAACCCGACCACTCCCTCCAACGGTTCCTACATCACTCTCCAGCTTCCCCGGAACGATACTCATCCCACCGCGGAACAGGTGAAAACACTTTTAAGCGAAGTTTTGGACTTTTCCCGCCGCTCTCCCACCGTCCTCTATTCACCTTCCGTGCCGCCCGAGTTTAAGGACGCCATCCAGAAGCATCAGGTGGTGGTCGGCATGAGCAAGAGTGCCGTGCTCTCCGCGAAGGGACCGCCCGATCGCAAAATTCGGGAAGATAAACCCGACGGCACGGAGGAGGAAGACTGGCTCTATGGCCAGCCTCCCCACGTGCTATTCGTAATTTTCAACGAGGATTCTGTGGTTCGAGTCCATCAGTATTGATTCCCTTCAAAAGCTGGCTGTCGCCTGCCCACTCCTCATCGACATCATTGCGCCAGTGCCCTATATTGAATATCTCAGGAATGAAACCTCGAGCGCGGAATCTTGCGGAAAGGAGCTTTGGAAATTGGCGAGATGAAAGCGGCAGAAATTAATTCCGGATGTCTTTGGAATTCGTTCGGTTCAGGCAGGCTGCGGAGATTTCTGACGTTGGCGCTGACGATCGCGCTGCTAGGAATAGGCACGGCGCAGGCAAGGCGGAAAAGTAAGAAAGCCAACACTCCCGAGAGCGTGTCGGATCGCATCCATGCGCTCGCGCAACAGCTTGAAGACGTGCAATTGGCGGATGCGGGCTCCATTCCACAGCAGATTCAAAAGCTGGTGCTTGATTCACTCCAAGGCTGGATGAGCCAGAATGCTGTTTCCAGCGCGCCATCGCGCTATCCATTCGACGTGCAAGTCCGGATGCAGCTTGAGAATTACTTTTCAAAGCTCCATTATCCCTTTTTTGGCCGTCCAGCGGTAGCCGTCAAACCCTGGAATGGCGGTCAATTGATTGCGGCTGGATACACTTTCGGATGGTCTGATTTTGATCGCGTGAACTGCGTCGCAATATTTCAAAACAAGGCGGGGACGGTTCGGTTGGCAGCCGTCACAAATTTTGTTCCTCAGACCGATCTGCATTATGCTTTTTTGCCACCCTCGCCGACAGGCGATTTTCGATTGATCATTTACGGTAACAAGTTGGGTAAGAGCCAGCCACGACTGACGGCGATTCTCTATTCTTTTGACGGGAACTCCCTGAAGAATCTATGGGAAAAGCAGGATCTCTACAACGGCAAGATCGAGGTCACGCCGCAAACCGTCACTTTGCGCTACCTGATCGAACGGGAATACATCCAGGCCGTCGAACGAGGTGGGCTGCCGCCCGGGCATGAAGCGATCTATGCTGTGACGCCGCAAGGGCTGGCGCTCCAAGCCGAACGTCAGATTCCTTTTAAGAGCGTCTCCTGATCCATTTGGCGAGCCGGCTATTTCACTCGTTCCAGATAAGTTCCTTCGGCAGTATCCACGCGGATGGTGTCGCCTTCCGAAATAAATGGAGGCACTTGCACTATCAGGCCGGTTTCGAGCTTGGCAGGCTTTCCAACGTTCGTGGCCGATCCACCTTTAATGCCCGGTTCGGTCTCAACCACTTTAAGGTCCACGGTGGGGGGCAAAACGATGTCAATGGGGCGCGATTCATAAAAGGTAACCTGCAAGGTGACGTCCGGCACAAGGTATTGCGCGCGGTCGCCCACCACTTCCTTCGGCAAGTGCAATTGCTCGTAGGTCTCGGTATTCATGAAATAGTAGGAATCGCCGTCCGAATAAAGGTATTGCATCGGAGCTTCGTCGATGATGGCGCGCTCAACTTCATCCTCCGAGCGGAAGCGATGGTCGATCATGGCGCCGGAACGTAAGTTCCGCATGCGCGCCTGAACGAATGCGCGCAGGTTCCCGGGTGTCCGGTGTTCGGCCTTGAAAATGGAATAAAGCTCATTGTTGTGTTTGATGACCATGCCCGGTCGAAGGTCGTTAGCATTCATCCAGATTTCCTCAAATGATTTTCTTAACAGGTTGGTTGTAAAATTTATTGTAACTGCGGCTTGAAACTTGCGTCAATGTTGGGGTCAGCTTTAACTTCGCTATGAGCACCTTTCTAATCCGCGGAGGGCGTGTCATTTCGCCCGAAGACGGAATGGATGATGAACTCGACATCTGGGTGGACAGCGGCATAATTCGCCGGATCGATCGGGAAATTTCGGCGGCTGCTGACGAAATCCTCGACGCCCACAAGCAGGTTGTCAGCCCGGGTTTCATCGACCTGCACGTTCACTTCCGTGAGCCTGGAGGCGAGGATTCCGAAACTCTCGAAAGCGGCCTCGAAGCCGCCGTGGCAGGAGGCTTTACAGCCGTTTGCCCGATGCCCAACACACGACCTGTGAACGATACTCCGGAATTAACTCGTTTCATGGTCGAGCAAGCCCGTCGGATCGGTCTGGCGCACGTCTTTCCAATCGCTGCGGCCACGCTTCAAAGTGAGGGTGCACAGCTCACAGATTTCGCGACGCTGGCAGCGGCAGGCGCCGTTGCATTTTCAGATGATGGGCATCCTCTCAAGACGGCGAGCCTGATGCGACAGGCTCTCGACCGCGCTGGCGCGCTGGGTCTTCCCATCATCGATCATTGTGAGGACCCGGCCTTATCCGCAGGAGGCGCCGTCAACCAGGGTCCGACCGCCGAAAAATTAGGGCTGCCGGGCATCCCCAGCGAGTCAGAAGAATCGTGCGTGGAGCGCGACCTTGCCCTCGCGGCTGAAACCGGCGCGCCACTTCACCTGGCTCATCTTTCGACCGCCGGCTCTATTCAGATGGTACGGGAGGCAAAACGAAACGGCATTCGTGTGACCTGTGAAGTGACGCCCCATCACTTCACACTCACCGAGAAAGCCGTGGAGCAGTATGGCGCCAACGCCAAAATGAACCCTCCTTTAAGAAGCGCAAAAGACCGTGAGGCCCTCCTGGAAGGAATTATGGATGGCACGGTCGATGTGATCGCCACCGATCACGCTCCGCACGCGCCAAAGCTCAAAGCGCAATCGCTCGCAGCCGCTCCTTTCGGGGTCATCGGCCTTGAGACAGCCCTGAGTCTTGCCATCACTCAACTGGTTGATCCGGGCAGGATTTCGCTGGTTCGGCTGATCGAGTTGCTCAGCTCGCGTCCGGCGCGTATCATCCATCAGCCATTAGGCCGCTTGCGAGTGGGTGAACCGGCGGATATCACGATTTTTGATCCCCACTACGAATGGACCTATCGTGCTGCCGATGGAAAATCCAAAAGCCGCAACTCGCCCTTTGACGGTTGGAAACTGAAGGGGGTCGTGACAGTTACCCTGGTTGGTGGAAAGATTGTCTACCGCCGCGCCGAAAATTCATCCGCGCCGCATCTGGCTGAACCCCCAAAAAAGAGGCAACAGGCTCAGCGATGAAAGCCTTGAAGGGTCATCCATCAAGCCACATTGAAGTTATCGCTCAACACCGAATGTGGGCTAGCCTTCTGGTTTTTGTTTTCTCGATGATAGCGTCCCCCGCCCTGGTATCTGCGGAGCAAAATGCCAGTTTATCACCCCGCGCGCAGACGATATTTCTTGCCGGGACAACCGATCTGAAGGACGGGAGTTTCCCAGCCGCAGTTTCTGCCTTTAAGGAATTTCTTAAGCTCGATAACCGTTTTGCCCCAGCCTATCTGAATCTTGGCTTGGCCTATCACTCGCTCAAGCAGTACGAAAAAGCTATTCCAGCTTTCAAAAAGGCGCTGGAATTGGATGGGCAATTACAAAGCGCTGCCCTCTTCCTCGGCGTCGACTACTGCAAGATCAATTCCCCTGAAGAAGCCGTTAAGCCACTGGAGATGGCGCTAACATTAAGACCGCAGGATTCCGATGCCCACCTATGGCTGGGGAGGGCGCTTCTTGCAAAGGGTGTTTATCCAGAAGCAATATTTCACTTGCAGAAAGCTGCGGAAGCTTACCCTCAAGATCTATCCCTTTTATATGATCTTTCACGGGCTCACCTTCTGTTGTCCCAACAGATCTCCGAGCGTATCTATCAGAACAATCCCCGTTCTGACTGGGCTCACTTCCTTTTAGGGCAAGCTTATCAAGTAGAAGGCAAAAATGATCTTGCGATCATCCAGTTCAGGCAGGCGCTTCAACTCAATCCCCGGCTTCGGGGCGCGCATGCCGCGTTGGGTGAACTTTATCTGAAAAAGCAGGACTTTCATGACGCCGAGGAGGAGTTTAAGAAAGAGATTGAGATTAATCCTTACAGTTATCGAGTTGTCTGTCAGTTGGCCGACATCCTGATTCAAACTGGCAAAGTGGACGACACGATGCCGCTACTTGAGAAGACCGCGATGACGAAGCCTTCGTTGGGGTGTGCTCACTATGAATTGGGAAGGGCCTGGATGCGCAAAGTTCAGTTCCAAAAGGCTGTCGTACATTTGGAAAAAGCCGTGGCTCTCAATCCGACATATGCGCCTGCCTATGTTTAGTTGGGTCAATCCTACATGAAACTTGGCGAAGTCTCCAAGGCTCAGGCGGCGTTTCAGAGAGGTCGTTCTCTGCGCAACCAGCAGCTCGAACAGCTCCATGAGAACATCGTTTCTTCAGGAGGCTCTTCGAGTCAATCTGCGCTCCAAAACTGACAGGTCGGGCGCAGGTCGTCATCGGGCTGTTGGCCGATCAGAAAATCTTGCCGCCCTCGGCGTCACCCTTCCGGCCCTGTCGTCAGGGTCATTGATACAGCCGAAAGTCTCTATGTCTACGTAAAATTGGCATGGCCTTCCCCCCTTGCCATCCGCCTTTCTGCAATCTGTCTTCCGCCTACTGCCTTCTACGGGTTGCGGTCAGCCAGGGCCAGTGCCAATCCAAGAAACTGTGAGCGGACTTGCTGAGGCAGGGAAGCAAGTTGGGTGGGCTTTTCGCGGGCGGCGTTTGCCAGCAGGTGCCGAAGTCCGTTCACGTTAAGGTCTCCGTGCGGAAAGAGGCGAGCGTAGCGGTCGAGGATTTCCTGGGCTTTGGAAATCTGGCCGGTTTCGAAATAGAAAGTTCCGAGTGCGGAGTAACTGTTTTCCCACTCTGGCATCAAGTCGAGCGCGTGCTGAAGGTCGGCTTCAGCCTGGGAGTTATTCCCCTTGACGACGGAGAGCACGCCTAAGCCCCAAAGGATTCTGCCTGAATCAGGGATGCGGGTCTGCCCCTGCGCCAGCGTCTTTTGGGCGCCAGCCAAGTCTCCAGCGCGAATCTGAACCAGCGCTAGGGAAAGATAGTGGCGGTCATCATCCGGGCTCTTCTGGAGGACTTGCTGAAAGATGGACTCCGCCTGTTCAAGGCGGCCCAGATGTGCCTGGGTGTCGGCCAGAAGCGCCATCGTGGCCGGGTCGCTTTGTCCTTGAGGTGAAATGTGATGAAGCCATTCAAGGGCATGCGTGTAATCCTGCGTTCCGAAATAGGCGTTGGCGAGGTCGTATTTGGCGTCGTCTGAATTCGGGTCAACGGCAAGAGCTGACTGAAAGAACTGGATGGCGTGCGGATAGAGTTTGTATCGCGCCAGCAGCACTCCTGCACCGATCAGCGTGCGAAGATCGCCGCCGCTCAACTGCCGAAGCTCGGTTAACGCCTGAAGCGCCTGGGGTGCCTGGCCCAGTTTCAGATAAGTTTGGGCCAGCAAGTACAGATTGCGCGGACGGTCGGGGTGCGCCCTGATTTCCTGCTGAAGCTCCTGGAGATCAAGACGGGCTTGCTGCTCCGGAGGCAGGCTGACCTTCTGGCTCACGCTTTCAAGGAAATGGCCAAATGGCATGGGGCCGGGAGAGGGATTTTTGGCCAGAGTTTCAAAAATCTTGAAATCCTCCGCCGCAGCTCGATGCCGGCCCAGGCTGCGTTCTGCGACGGCGAGCTTGTAATACGCTTTGGATTGATTGGGGTCGAGTTCAATAGTGCGGTGCAGCAGTGGAATAGCCTCTGCGAACTTCTTCTCTTCGACCTTCACGGTGGCCAACCCGAAGAGAGCACCTTCATGCTTCGGATCATTCTGCAAGGCCCGATCAAAATAATTCTCCGCTTCAACATAATTCCCCTGCTTGTCTGCGATCAGACCGAGATTGTAGAGGCAATCGGCGTTATGGGGATCTTTCTGCAAACCTGCGACAAAATATTTCTTCGCCTCATCAAATTGTCCCTGATGCCGGTAATAGAGGCCCATAAAGACGTCGGATCGGGCGGAAGGGTCCAATTGGAGAAGCGTCTGGAACTCGCGGAAGGCCTGCTGGATTTTTCCGGCGCTGAAATAGCTTTCCCCCAGCGCCGCGTGGAGATCAGGCCGCCGTGGAGCAAGCTTGATACCTTCCTCGAGTAGAGGAATGGCATCCTCATAGTAAGACTGTTGCATGCTGAGACGCGCTAAAAGAAAGATCACGTCAGTATTTTGAGGTGCGAGCTTGCGGGCGCGAAATAGCAACTGAAACGCCTGCAGAGTTTTCTTCTCATGCTCAAAAGCCTGCGCCTCGAGATAAAGCGCACTGACCGAATTCGGTTGCAAATCCAGCGCTCGTTGCAGTGTCGTATCGGCTTTCACGTAATCTGCATTGCGCAGATAGGCTTCGCCAAGGTTGTAGAGAATTTCAAACGTGCCAGGCTTCAGCGCGTCCGCAAGCTCCAGTTCGTGGATCGCGGCCGGGTATTGCCGCGCGGAGGCCAGCAGAACTCCAAGGGAAAAGTGAAGACGGACATCATTCGGCGCTTGGCTCGAAAGTGAGCGGGCCAGGTTCATGGCTTTCCCCCTCTGCCCGGTTTCCATATAAGCCTGGACAAGATTGAACTGAGTTACGGTGTCCGCAGGCTTCACGCGAAGGAGATAAGGCAATGCCCCGGAAGCCTCGTGACGAGAGAGCAGGATGGCTCCCAAATTGTAGTTCGCCGTATGGTCATCCGGCTTCAGGCGTAGTGTGGCCTGAAATTCCTTTTCCGCGAGGTCCAATTTTCCGATGCTGACGTAAAAATCACCCAGGTTGTTATGCGTTGCAGCCGAGCGTGGATCGACTTGCAGAGCCTGCTTGAAAGCTTGCAGAGCCTCGCTGGTATGGCCTTGACGGGCCAGGGTGATGCCCAATAGATTCAAACCTTCAATGCTGTGGGCAGAGATTGCCAACCCTTGTTTTATTGAAGAGAGCGCGGCGCTCAAATCGTTCCGAGCCAATGACGCCCGTGCCTGCTCGAAGTAGGCTTGTGCGGAGTTCTGCGGATGTAAGGCCCGCTGTGATACTGCTGGCCGCGCTGGCATGATCCCAACCGTGAGGAAGATCAGAAACAGCGTCGTGGATAACGAGAGGGTAGCTGTGGGAACGGTACCGATTCGCTGACGGTGCTGTAGCGCAGCCAACTTGCCGGCTTGAATTGGGCTTCCCAACGAATGTTGCCGTGCTGGTCGTGTTGCGAGCGGGTGCATGGTCATCTTCATCGGTGATGATGAAGCCCTTCGTAGATTTCCATTTCAGCCTCGGCCTCCTGCTTGCGGCCCGAACGCAGATAGTCCTGCGCCAGCCGGTAGTGTGCGGCTGCAAGGTCTGGACTGAAATGAATAGCCTGCTGGTACTCTCGAATGGCGGCGCCCGGCATGGCTTTCTCGTCGAAAAGAAGCCCAAGACGGAAATGTGCGCCGGCAAAATGGGGATCGAGCGCCGTGGCGGCTTTGAATTCTGATTCGACCCGGCCGAGCAGGGAAGGTTCGCGGCTGGCCTCATAGTCCTTCCACAAACACAGCCCATAATCGTAGCGTGCTTGCGGATTCTGTGGATGCGTCGCTGCGAAGCGCCTGAGCAATTCCTCTGCCGGGGCGTCAGGATGCTTTGAAACGTAGAAGGCTTCTGCGAGGAACGTGTAGGGACGGGGGTCATCGGGCCGCAATTGGGCGGCCCGGGAAAATGCCCACAGGGCTTTGTTGTATCGGCCTTGGGAATAGAGCGAAATTCCAAGGCCAAGGTAGAGATCAACTGACGTGGGATAGCGGCTGACGGCATTCTGGAATATCTGGCTGGCGGTTATAAAGTCCCGCGCTGCCAGCAGGGATGATCCCCAGGCTTTGAAATTAGCTTCAGTGGGGTTTTGGGTGGTTGCCTGAGCCCAGTCATGCGCGGTTGCGGATTTTGAACCCTGTTCCTGAAGCGCGGCAGCGGGTCTGGCCAATGTGAAGTATTGGTTCACCATTCTGGCGCTCTGGCGTGCAGCGGAGTTGCTGTAACCGCCGCCGGCCGACGGGTCTTCTAATTCACCCGGCCGCAGGTCTGAATTTTGATAAAAACTGACGTTCCCCAAGGTGTCAGCATTGGTACGGAGGCGGGAGACAGAATTGGGTGTGAGGTTGAAATCAACCCGCTGCTGGGAAGTGGCGCGCAATACCACGCCAGATCGGTTTGCATGGGTGTAGCCCTCGTGTCGCACCTCGACCTCATAGACCCCCTCGGCGACCGAAACAATGCGATACATCCCTCTTGAATCGGTTTTCGCGGAGGCGACGGCGGTACCCTTTGGGTTTCGAACTGTGATGGATGCTCCAGCCAGAGGAGTTCCGTCCGCGTTCTTTACTACGCCGTAAATGGCCGCTTGCGTTGTCTGAGCAGAGGGCCTGGCCCCCCAAACGGGCGTCGCCATCAGGATGGCCAGAAACGTGCCGATCATTATCCATGCCGATCGATAGCGCGTGGGCATAAGAAATCTGCAACGCAGGCATTCGTTACGCACACTCGTATTTTCGCAGAAAAAAGCGCGCTGAGTAAGACTGCATTACGAAAACCTGGTTACTTCGTACTGTACCGGCGGTTCAATTCCTGCAAGTACTTTTGCGCCAGCGGATGATCGGGGATTTCCTTCAGAAGGTCACGCAGAATTGATTCAGCTTCCCTCGGTTTATCGAGCTGAATGTAAACTCGCGCCAGGTTTAAATATGCCTGATCGAATCGAGGAGAGCGGCGAATACATTCGGAAAATGCAATTCTCGCTTCTTCAGACTTGCCCATCAGAAGGTCAAGCACTCCCAGGTTGTTGAGCGCTTCGGCGTAGTTGGGGCGGAGCTGAATGGCTTTTTCGAGATAAATCCTGGCCTGATCATTCTTGCTGGCGTTGGCAAATACCATTCCCAGTTTGTAATTTAACTCAGGATTTTGAGGCTCGATGGCTAGCGCCCGCTCGAGCAAATCCTGAGCTTGGGGATAATTTCCCTGAGTGCGCAGAAGGTCCGCCAGATTTTCAAGGGCCAGCACATTATGGGGGTCCAGGCGCAAGACTCTACTGAAATAACCCGCAGCCTCTTGAACCTGCCCTTGCCGGCCGGCAATCACGCCCAGGTTGTTGAGAGTCAAAGGGTCATTGGGTTTGAGCTCGGCGGCTCGGAGGAGTTGATTGCGAGCGAGGTTCCACTTTTGCTGGCGGATGTAGAGCGTGCCCAGATCATAATAAGCGTCCGCTGAATCAGGTTCTTCACGGGTGGCGCGCAAAAAGGCTGCTTCCGCTGCATTTTGATAGCCATGCTCGGCGAAAGTGACGCCGTAGGTGAAATAGTTTCTGGAAAAGGCGCCTCCGTAAAAAACGCCCGGGAAGGGAAGGGCCAGCGCCTGGCGCTCCGCGGGCGTCTGTGGAAGATGTTGCAAGTCGCGTGAGAGGTGTTCAGGATTCAGAGGCCCCTGGTAGAGCTTCACGATCATTCCCTCCTCATCGCAAAGGAAGGAAGTCGGCAGACTCAGGTTCCGTCGGCGATCGAAAATATAGCGATAAAGCAGGTTGTAAAGCGCAATGACTTCAGGAGTGGCCAGAAGGATAGGGAAAGTCAGGTTCATTCGGCGGGCTAGAGCGCGAACGTCTGCCTGTTGCTCTGACTTATCCACATTGATCGAGAGAAGATGTGCTTCCCGGTTGCGCCACGCGGCAACATGGTTTTGCAATTTGCCAAGCTCCTCTGAACAACGCGGCATCTGCATGATCCAGAAGCATAACAGTACGGGTTTGCCACGGTAACTGTCGAGTGAATGAATATGACCTGAAAGATCAGGCAGGGAGAAATCAACGGGTACCAAAGGCCTGATCAGCCAGGTTTCTAGGGACGCCGGGGCATAGCGAGACGCGCGTTTGGCCTTCCCTGATGCCGGAATCGCAACCCCTTCGTGGGCTGCTGGTTGCGGGAGACCGGCGACCTGCGACACGCTCCGAAAGGGCGTTGCTTTGAAATGTCCAACGCCTTCTTCAATCTCAATGCGATGATCCACAGGCAGGTTTTTGAACTGTTGCAGCAGCCCATTGGGCCATCGGACAGTCGCATGAACAGGAGCTGTGGAGCGTCCGACACCGAAGAACACTTCTTTGCTGTGCTGCGCGAGAAAACCGGATCCCGCTTGAAGGAACTTCACCTGTTTTCCCGATTCTGATTCAACGGTGATGGAGGCTCCAATGGCATCGCGATTGCTCCGATGGCCGCGCAGGCGGAAAGCGATGGAATGGCCGAGTTCAGGCATGACGTTGCGGAAGACGCGCACCTGGGGCCCCGTTCGGTTCTTGAGAATCAGCTCGAGTCGGCCATCATGGTCGAGATCGGCCAGAGCGAACGATCGGCTGTCGTCGATCAGGTCCAATCCGACGGCCCCTGAAACATCGGAAAAGCTTCCGTCGCGATTGTTGGCATAAAACACATTTCGCTCATAGCCGTTCCAGGTTCCATCCGATCGGATCAACTCGTTGATCGCGTTCCACCCCTGTTCGTAATCGTGAGTGGGAACCTGGCCAACGGGCGAGCGAGCCACCACCTGCCGCCAGAAGAAGCTTGAAAGGTCCTGCTTCTTCGGCCCGGAGATCATTCCATTGGCGATGTAAAGATCAGGGTAACCATCCTGATCGAAATCCCATGCATCGCTCGACCAGGCCCATCGACCCATGCCAACTCCCGCTGTGGCGGTGCGATCCCTGAATTCCCCCTCACCTTCATTCTGAAACAGGGAGTTTCCCATGGCGTGTTTGCGGTAAAGAGCGCGGATTTCCTCCGGCGCATCGGGCATGAAGTCCTTGAGCGCGGTAACTCGCAAGCCCGCGGCAGTCCACATATCCGCCACGTAGAGGTCTTGCCGGCCATCGTTGTTGTAGTCCAGCCAGCAGACACTCATGCCGGCGCCCGTATCCAGCACGCCAGCTTCGCGGGCCACATCGGTGAAAGTCCCATTTCCGTTGTTGCGATAAAGATTCTTCTGTCCGAAATCATTGGCCACGTAGAGATCGGGACAGCCGTCCTGATTGTAGTCGCACCAGCCGCAGGCAAAACTGAAGCGGTTATTGTTTTGATTGAGGCCTGCCGCTGCGGTGACGTCCCTGAAAGTCCCATCGCGCTGGTTGCGGAACAGAAAGTTGGGCGGTCCGTTTTGGGCGTCGTAATACGGCGCAGGATAACGATAACGATCCGGACCCTGGTAGTAAGAATAGAGGCAGAAGTAGATATCCAGCCACCCGTCGCGGTCATAATCCGCCAGCGCTGCGCCGGTGAACGTGCCTTGTGGCGCCTGCTCGAAATGGAAGGCATTTTCTTTCAATCGAAACTTGCCCTCACCCTGATTCAGGAAAAGCAAGGGGCCTGTGCCGCGCACCACGATCAGGTCCTGACGGCCGTCGTTGTTGATATCAGCAAAAAGGGCGCAGGGGCTGCTATCGATTACTCCCACTCCGGCCCTTTCGGTAATGTCCTCAAACGTTCCATTGCCGCGGTTGTGATAAAGTCGATTGGGCAAGCCCGAGGGCTGGCAGATGTAAAGATCGTCGAAGCCGTCGTTATCGATATCGCCGACGGCAACTCCGTAATTGCCATAGATATCGATTCCGCAAGCTCCATCCAGAACGGTTCGCCAATCATCCGTTCCTTTCGCCAGTTGCTGGTGGTACGAATCATTCCCGCCAAGAACTTGTTCGGTGATCTCTGCGAATATGGGATGCAAGGAGCGGCTGCAAGTTTCTTCCAGCGGCTGCCAGCGAGCGAGTTTCAGACTGCCAGAAGCATTCTGGCTCCACTCCATATCCCAGAGCCCTATGCGGTGCTGGCGGTAGTATGCCGGGGCTGTATCCACCAGGTCGTATCGAACGCGAGTGTGAATGCTGGCGCGGGGCGCCGAGGGAAGGGAAATCTCAACAATCTTGAATTCAGCCGTCAAAAATTTCCCAGCACCCAGATAACTCCCGAACTCTCGAATGAAGTCAGAGGAGGTTAACGTCGAGGGCGTGCGAAAGCGGCGCTTCGCGATCCTCAGCGCAGTCTCCGAACGGGGGACAAATTCCTCAACAAATTGAAATGAAGACGCGACGAAGTTCGCATTTAGCGACTTTTGGATTTCATCCACATCATGGTTTTCTGCCGTGAGGGATTCGCTCCATCGAAGAAAGATACGGTTGATCGCAAAGGCTGCCGTCTCGGTGGGAAAGATATCTTTGGCGGGATCGACCCTTTCCAAAATCTCATCGAGGGGCGATCGGGAGCGATAGTGTGGTACCAGCTGAATCGTTTGGGTAAACCCCGGCAGAGAATCCAAAGGAGGCCCGGGGAGAGGGCGCGGCGGCTTCCCAGCACGAAGATGAGGGAAGAAGGTTGCATATGAGTACCCGCACCAGGTTAAAAACCGGCGACGATTCAGGGTCTTTCCCTTGGCGACATCGGCCTCGAGCCTCAATGACGGTTCACCTTCCTCTGGCCGTGGCCGCACTCCGCGAGTGTCGGTAAGAGAAAATGAGACAGGACCATGCGCAACCTCGGGCCGCCTGACAATCGACTCTTGATACTGGTCTGTAGGTCCTTCAATTTTCGTAACTCGTAATTTTATAACAGGGCCGATTTCATCGGTGCTGGCAGAATCCACTGAATTACAAGCTCCAGCGAATTGTTGAAAAGCTTTAGGGGTAGCTGAAAGCTGAACAAAAATTAATCCAGCCTTGAGATTTTCGGCGCCATCTCAGTGATAGAATCAGCCGCATGCATCGATGCCTTGCGCTTCCCTGGCTTTTCCTTTTGATAGCGCTCAACGTGAGGGCCTCCGGAAGCAGACACTATGTTGGCTCGCAAGCCTGCAAATCCTGTCATCTCTCTATCTACAACCGATGGAAAAACACGCGGATGGCGAACGTGGTTCAGGACCCTCGGTCGCATCCTCAGGCCTTCCTGTGCGATTTTTCCAAACCGAATCCCTATTATAAATTTCGCAAGCAGGATGTTGCTTTTGTCTATGGCAGTCATTGGAAGCAACGTTACTTCGTCAAGCGTGGCAACCAGTATTATGCGCTGCCGGTGCAATGGGATATTGTTCACCGTGTGTGGTTGAAGTACCACCCCGGCTTGGGTGAAGACTGGTGGGTCCCGTATTATCCTGACGATCCCAGGAAGCGGCCCACCGGCCCGCTGTGCGATGGCTGCCATTCCGTGAACTACAACATTACAACCGAGACCGTGACAGAATGGAATGTGGGCTGCGAGCGCTGCCATGGACCTGGAAGCGAGCACATCCGGGCGCCGTGGAAGCAAGGCAGCATCGTGAATCCGGCCCGGCTCGACTTTGTACGCGCAAACGATGTTTGCATCCAATGCCATTCGCAGTTGCGCCCTCTTTCAAACCCTATTCATGGGATCTACTACGATTGGGCGGTGGGCTATCAACCGGGGGATCGCTTGAGCGATTACGTCCGACTGGAAGACCACCAACTGGGAGTAAACAACTTCTTCTACTGGCCGGATGGCTCCGCGCACAAGAATCGCGAGCAAGGCAATGATTTTGTGACCAGTGTCATGTATGTGCATGGCGTCACCTGCTTCAGTTGCCATGACCCTCATGGGAGCGAAAATGACAATCTTCTGATCAAGCCCGGCAGCGCCATGTGCCTGGAATGCCACGGACCGCGTTCGCCCAACGGCCCGCGGGGCGAGACCCTGGAGGCGCACACGCATCACCCTCCCGGAAGCCCGGGGAGTGATTGTATTGCCTGCCACATGCCGCAGATTGCCACGGAAATCGGGACTTTCAGAGTTCATAGCCATACCTTCCGGTTTATCTCCCCGGCCCTGACGATGAAGTACGGCATCCCCAATCCCTGTACTTCCTGTCACAAAAACAAGAGTAATGAGTGGGCGTTAGAACAACTTGGCAAGTGGCAGAATGAGTCGCCTTGGAGATTCGAGCGGTAGGGTCCCTGCATCGTACTGGTAGGAATGCGTGCCGTCGCTGGTCAAGTCCCCGGCGGCATCGTAAGTGAAGCCGGAAGTCGTAATGCGATTGGTCGAAGCGCTGAAGGAATAGTTGGGGCACGGCCCTTGCGTCTGGCCGTTCGTCTGGCAGGTCATGTTGCCGTAGCGATCATAAGAGAACGTCAGGT
>Ga0209061_1002613_pt1 | contig 22065 bp, 20 predicted proteins | sample Coa_R1_10_FD_187157 | JGI IMG/M metagenome (GOLD analysis project Ga0209061, IMG submission 187157) | Surface soil microbial communities from Centralia Pennsylvania, which are recovering from an underground coalmine fire - Coalmine... | ecosystem: Environmental > Terrestrial > Soil >...
AAGCGACAGCAGCTCGATCACCTGCCGCTTCAGCCTCACAACGTCCGGCAGCGCGTTCCCGGCATCCATGAACTCGACGAAGAAGCCGCTATCGCGGGCGCCGTCGACGTCGGTGAAGTGCGCTACGTCGTCAGCTGCCCTGATATCGCTCATGGTCCACTGCGTTACTCTCGTAGAGAGCATATGCTCTCATGTGGAGTATTGTCAAGCCTGTGAACGAAATCTCCGCTACCGCCGCGGCGCTTCTGGGTCAGCTCGCCTGGCGCGAGCAGAGCACATACGAGCTGGCCAAGGCGATGAGCCGGAATCTGCACTTCTTTTGGCCGCGGGCGGAGAGCCACACCTATCGAGAGATCAAGCGCCTGGTCGACCACGGCCTGGCGACCGCGCACAGCGGCAGCACGGGCCGGCGCCCGCGCACCACCTACCGCATCACCTCAGCCGGCGAAACCGCCCTACGCCGGTGGCTGGCCGCGCCGCCTGGCGGGATCTCGCTCGAGAACGAGCCGCTGCTGCGCATCTTCCTCGGATCCCACGCGAGAACCATCACCGAACTTTTGAGCGCCCTCGACGCCGCAGAAGCCCACGCGCTGCAGATCCTCGCGACCGCCGAGAGAATCGCGTCTGAATACCTTGAGGGACACCACGAGTACCAAGAACAGGTTCACCTCCGTGCGTTCATCTTCGACTACCTCTTGAACTCGGCCATCTTCACCAGCCAATGGGCCGCGAGAACGCGGGCAGAGATCTCCCAATGGCAGAACCTCAGCCCAACTCCCGCCAAGCACCGCCGCGCACTGACCCGCATCCGCTCCCTGATCAGGCAACGCTCGAGCCCCAGCAACACCCGGCCACAGAGCCATCCAACGCGACGCTCCGCCCAGCGCGTACCCTGACGAATGCCAGACCCCGCCCTCTGCCATCAAGTGTCAAGCCTGCCCCAGACTGCGCCGATCGCGCGAAACCGGCATCCAGAGCCGCGGACGGGGTGGTGACCGCACGGGACGAGTTGCGAGCACCCGCCGCTCACATGGGTGGACTTGGCGGTCAACGACCGTCTCGAACGATCGCTCGCCGAGGTCCGCCGCCGCACGACGGTGATGGGCCGCTTTCCTCTCTTTGTGACGCACGCAGCGTTGGACCGGGACCTCGCCGAACACGGTCCGCACCGCTTCGTGCGGCGCCTTCGACCCGTCCAGGACGAACAGCATCCCCGCTCGGGATCGAGCCCTCGCTCGACCAGATCAGCCAGCAGCACGGTCGCGACGGTCGCGTTCTCGGTCGACCCTTCCCATAGCCCGAGCGGGATCTTCACGCCCCCGGTGCTGACTCCGAGCGCGACGATCATCATCCGCTCCTTGAGCTCGATCCCGTCGATCATCATCACCGCCAGGCGCAGATCCGCGAGCTGGCGGCTCATCGGCCCTGAGAGCGCGCGACGGGCGCGTTCCACGAACGTCCGCGACACCGAGCTCTTCGACGTCGACCGTGCCTGGGCCTCGACGTCCTCGCCGACCGGCTCCTGCGTGCGCCGATATCGGCGGGTCGAGACGCCGGTCAGCATCCGCTCCAGCACGACCCGCTGCAGCGGATCGCGATCGGCGAAGTACTCGTAGCTCTCAAGCGGCCCCTCGTGCTCGCCGCCCACGGTCCGCACACGCGGTCGGCGAACCGCAACGCGCCGGCCACCGGGCGTGACCTCGCCATCGTCATGGCCATGCCTGACCGCCGTCCGGTCACGGTTCCACTTGCCCTTCGGGCCGACGACCTCGTCGACCTCCTCCTCCAGCATCTCGCTCAGGACACCGAGCCCGACGCCAACACTCAGCGCGAGCAGCCCATCCTTCGCTGCCCAACCAGCTCGCCCAATGCTTCCTGCACGCGCTCCGGGAGCACGGCCTCATCGCTGGTCGCCTGCGCGACCGGTACGTTGCTGCTCACGGCGGTGCCTCCTTTGGGCTTGGCAGATCCACCCATCACGCTCCCACCAGGAGCGGACGGGCCGGAGGGACCGCCGTCACCTCAAACTTCTACACGGCCCGGGACAACCTCCCCGCTCACGCGTGCCGAGAGGACACGCCGAGCTCCGGGCGCTGGCACGCGCCTACTCGGCCAGGCGGCCCAGCGGAGCCGCTATCCCGGGGACCCGCTCCGCGTTACACGCGCGAGTCATTGTCGAAGTTGTCGAAGTCGCTGTGAACGCGCGCTTCGTGCGGCGAGCGTGTCGGTCGGTCTCAGGTCGTGTCGCCGATGGTGCCCCAGGCGCCGATCAGGGTGGGATGGGCAAAGACGGCGCGGGCACCGGCAAGCTCGTCCCCGATGCGCTGCCGCAGCGTGCCAGCGTCGACCTGCGCGGCGGTCGCCACGCCGGCCCGCTCGATCAGGGGTAGAGCCGTCGTGACTATCCCCGCCAGCAGCGACGCGCCGTCCTGGTCACCAGGACCGAAGTGCGGTTGCACGCCAATCATCCCGCGAGGATGCACGCCCGCCGCCTCAAGCACCGCCCACAGCCTCGGGCCGAGCGCCGAGTCGATGTGCGCTGCCGCGAATGCCTCGCGAAGCCATGACAGGGCTTGCGCGCCCAGCGGCGTCTCCGGCAACAAGCGAGCGCTGTCAAGGTCGAACTCGATCGGCGCCACCACACCCCCCACGCGAAGTGACGACGCCTGCGTGCGCAATACGGACGCCGGATCGGCGACGTACATCAAAACGAGCCGTCCGATGATCGCATCGAACGGCCCATCAGGCGCAGGCTCACGGATATCGCCAACGACGAACCGAACGTTCGACAGACCCCGGTCACCGGCCCTGGCCGTCGCCTTCGAGACCGAATCCGCGGACTGATCCACCCCGATGATCTCTCCGGTCAAGCCAACGAGCTCGGCGGCGAGGAACGCCGCATCGCCCGCCCCGCAACCCAGATCGAGAACACGCATCCCCCGATCAAGCCCCGCACACTGCAGGATCATGCGCGTCGCCGGCGCGAGCACCCTCCCCTGCAGCTCCAGCCGCTCAAGCTCCGCGGCGTCGATACCAAGCTGATAGCCGCTCTCAGCCATATCCATCAACGCGTTTCATACACCCACCGAGAGCATCTGTCCATCCGCAAGCTGATCGCTGCTCGCCACACGAACACGAATCGCCGCCCAGTGGAGGCCCGGACCAGACCGGGTTACGCCAAACGACGAGTCCTGCATCCCCCGAGCCACGGGTGTTTGTCACCCCCTCGACCCGTCCCCCGCAAAGCGCGGAAGGGAAGGACGCCGGAAGGCTCGTCCATCAAGCCGTGAGCCGGGGCTGCATTGACGCCGCGACCCGAATGACCCGCATCAGTCGGTCGATCGAAACCACGAGGACGTCATCCTCGACGCGCTCGACGCCGCGCGCATTGACGAGGCAGATCACGGCGACGGCACCGTGGCGCGCCCATCTTCGCCGGCAACGTGAGAGCCATATCGCCTGCTGGTGTGCCCGGGCCACATGGCCGCGGTCGTAGCTCCTCGTCTTCGTTTCGATCACGACCGCAATCCCGCCGGGCGCCACCGCCACCGAGTCGATGTCACCTCGACCGCGCCACGAAAGCGAGTGGCAAACACGCCAACCCTCGGCCTGAAGCGGTGCGAGCGCACGCTGGACAGCGTCTTCGGAGCGGGCGCCGATGCGGCTGCGGCGAGCCAGCCGAACCCAGTGACGCGCGGACAGCCCGAGCCCGGCAGCGGCGATGCTCAGAACGGCGGCGACGAGCATCAAGCCCGCGCGGGCGGCCTCGACAGCAAGCAGTGCGCCGATCACAGCGCCGATCCCAGCCTCGCCGGAGCGCGACAGGCGCCGGTACTGCTGGCGCCGGGGGTGATTCAGGCGCCGCGGATATCCGACAGGCATGAGACGAGAGGGCACGTCTCCATGCTCCCACCGACCATGGACGATCACTGCGTGATTGCGGTCTGGCCACGCCATACCTCATCCACGTGGAGTCGAGCGGTCGCCCCCATCCGATGGCGAGCGAATCGAGGCCGAGCAGGCCGGACGAACGCTGCCCGATTGCGTACGGTTCGAGCCGATGATGCAGCGCAAGGATCGGCCGTTCATACGAGCCAACGACGGAGCCCCGCAAGGGTGGACGCGCTCCTGACGCCGCAGCAGGTGGCCCAGGCGTGCCAGCTGAGCGCGCGGACAGTCCTGCGTGCGATCGATCGCGGCGATCTCCGGGCGAGCAAGCTCGCGGTCCGCGGAGGCTGGCGGATCATGCCGGCGGACGTCGACGAGTGGCTGACGGCGAGATCCAATCGCCGATGCGATCCGCCTGACGGCGACCGCCCCCGCGGCAAGGAGATCGAACCGGACCTGGCGACGATCAAGACAGCCCCGCGCTCGTCACGCGGTCGGTCTGACGGTCGCCTCCTCGTGCGGCCCGGGATGGGCAAGGAGGCGGCGTGAAGCGCGCAGCGGTCAAGTCGATCCCGGGCGTCGAGGTCCGCCAGCGACAGGCGAGGAACGGCGATGAGTACGCGGTCTACCGTGTGCGCTATCGCGATGCCGCCGGGAACAGGCGCAGCCGCGAGTTCGATTCCTCCGAGGATGCCCTTGACTTCCGAGCCCAGGTGCGGATTCTCCGTCGCCAGGGCGACCTAACCGCGCTCGACGCGGGCACCGACCGGCTGGCCGACTTCGCCGCCGAGTGGTGGGAGCTGTACGCGGGCCGCCATCTCTCGATCTCGACGCTCGACACATACAAGAGCATCTGGAACGTCCACGTCAACCCGCGCCTCGGCCACCTCGAGCTGCGCCAGATCACCCCGCTGACGCTCGAGCGGTTCGCGGCGGAGCTCGCCGACGAAGGCGTCGGGGCGCCGACGATCCGCAAGGCAATGAGCATGCTTCAAGGCATGCTCGGACGGGCGGTCGCGTGGAACCGCCTGCGGACGAACCCGGCCCCGGCCGCGAAGAAGCCAGCGGCCCCGCGGCAGCGCGCGATTCAACCACTCGCGCCGATCACGATCGAGAAGTTGAGACATCAGCTGCTCGGCGGACGCCGCGAAGGAGCACGCGACGCGATGCTCGTCTCGCTGCTCGCCTACTCGGGCGAGCGTCCGGAGGAGGCGCTCGCGCTCGAGTGGCGGCACGTGCGCGCGAACACCCTGCTGATCGAGCAGAAGCTCGTGCGCGGCCAGATCGTCGCCGGCCAGAAGACCAACCGCTCGATCCGCACGGTCAAGCTGCTTCAGCCCCTCGCCCACGACCTCGCCGAGTACCGCGCCCAGACCCGAGGCACCGGCCTGCTGTTCCCCAAGCCCGACGGCGGAGCCTGGCTTGACCACGACTTCCGCAACTGGCGCAAGCGAAGCTTCCGCCCCGCCACGGAGGCGATTGGCCTGGTCGCGGCGCGTCCATACGATCTCCGCCACAGCTTCGCCTCGCTGCTGATCCACGAGGGCCGCCCGCTGATGGAGATCGCCGACCAGCTCGGCCACAGCGTCGAGACGCTCCTCAGGCACTACGCGCACCTGATCGCCGAGATGGCAGGGCAGCCAGCGATCCCGGCCGAGCGGGCGATCGAGAAGGCGCGGGCCGAGCTGGGGCGGAAATGACCCCGAAACGCCCCCACGACGCCCCCGCTGTAGAACACCGCGCCCCCAGGACGCCCCCACGAAGCCCCCGAACCCTTCTTGCTGTGCCCCGCCTGCCCGGAAAGCCTGCTCGTTTCCAGGCAAAAAACGAGAGCCCTCTGACGGACTCGAACCGTCGACCCCTTCCTTACCATGGAAGTGCTCTACCAGCTGAGCTAAGAGGGCGCTTGGGCGGGAGCGTAGCGTGTCCTTCGCCACGGCCGCGAACGGTCGCCGCGCGCCGCGACCTCGCCGAGCCGGAGGGGCACGGCGAGCGCCGCGGCTGCTACGGATCCAAGCCCACTCAGCGAGCGCCGCAGCGTCGGCTCCGGCCGCACCGGCGCGGCGGCGCCCGGCGCGCGTACCATTGGCGCGTGGCGAGCGAGCCGAGGGAGATATCGCCCGGCCTCTGGCACTGGACCGCGCGGCATCCGCGCATCGAGCACCACGTGAGCTCGTACTACCTGATGGCCGAGCGGGTCGCGATCGACCCGCTGCTCCCGGCCGGCGGGGCGGCGTGGTTCTCCGACCACGGGGCGCCGGTGGAGCACGTGCTGATCACCAATCGCCACCACGATCGCGACGCGTGGCGGCTGCGCGAGGCGTTCGGCTGCGCGGTGCACTGCGTGCGCAGCGGGCTGCACGAGCTGGCCGGACGCGGTCCCGTCACGCCGTTCGAGTTCGGCCAGGAGCTTCCCGGCGGCGTGATCGCCCACGAGGTCGGCGCGATCTGCCCTGACGAGGGCGCCCTCCACATACCGACGCACCGGGCGCTGGCGGTCGCCGACGGCGTGGTGCGCTGGCCCGGGGTTCCGGGGTTGACGTTCGTCCCGGATGCGCTGATGGACGAGCCCGAGCGGACGAAGGCCTCGCTGCGCGCCGCCTATCGGAGGCTGGCCGAGCTGGAGTTCGAGCTGCTGCTGCTGGCTCACGGCGAGCCCCTCACCGAGGGGGGCCGTGAGGCGCTCGCCGCGTTCGCGCGCGCCCAGGACGGCGTTTAGCGAGCCGGCGACGGTGCCCGGGCCGGCGCGCGGCGCGCGGCGCGCCGGCGGCAAAGCACCGGGGCCCGGGACGGCGCGTAGCGCGCCGGCGGCCGAGCACGGGACCCAGGACGGCGCGTAGCGCGCCGGCGGCCGAGCACGGGGGCCCAGGACGGCGCGTAGCGCGCCAGCGGCGAAGCGCGCGGGCGCCCCTGGTCGCGCGTCAGCCGTTGTAGGCCGCCAGCAGCAGCGACATCATCGTCGACGCGGTGCCCGAGCCGATCGGCGAGCCGCTTGAGTCGGCGAAGCCGATCTCCAGGTGCGGACCGGTCGAGATCCCGACGATCCCGTAGCCCACCTCGGAGATCACCTGGCCCTGCGAGACGTGCGTCCCGATCGGCACCCAGTTGCCCGGCCCCGCGTGGCCGTAGTACACGTAGCTGTAGCCGTCGATCGGGGTGTCGCAGTGCAGCACCGGCGCCGAGGGGCCAAAGCCGCCGATGCCGTGCAGCACGATCGTCCCCGAGCAGACCGCCAGCTCCGGCGTCCCGCCGGGCGCCGAGATGTCGACCCCCTGGTCCTCGCTCCAGGTGGAGGGCGGCGACACGTCGGCCTTGGGCATCGGAAACTCAAACCCGCCGCTGGAAGGCGCGGTCGGAGTCGGGCCACCGGCGGGGGTGCCAGCCGACCCGCTGCTGGCGTTCGAGGCCGCTCCCGAGCCTGCGGCGGGCGCGGCCGGCGAGGCGCCGGGGGCCGAAGCGGCGGGCGCGGCGGTTGACCCCGCGCCCTGCTGGGCGGCGGCCTGCGCAGCCTGCAGACGCTCAAGCTGGGAGCGCAGCGACGCGACCTGCGCCCGCGCCGCGGCCAGCGCTCCCTGCCTGGCGGCCACGATGCGCGCAACCGCGAGCCGCTGCCTGACCAGGGCCACCCTGACAGCCGCGATGCGCTGATCCTGCAGCGCAAGGCGGCGAGTCAGCTGCTGCTGGCGCTCGGACAGGGCGCCGAGACGGATCGCCTGCGCGGCGACCGCGCGGCGAGCCGCCTTCACCGTCGCGACGATCCGCGCGTCCTGGCGCTGGATGTGCTGCACGAACGAAAGCTGGTCCAGAAGCTGGTTGAAGCCGGTCGCCTCCATCACCACGGTGATCACATCCGGCCGGCCCTGCTCGTAGGCGCCTACCAGCTGCGCGGCCAGCACCTGCTCGTCGCGCGCCTGCGCGGCCTCCAGGGCGGCGAGCCTGGTGCGAGCGGCGCTCAGACGGGCTCGCAGCGCCAGCAGCTCGGCGCGCTCGACCGCCAGGCGGCTGTCAAGCGCCCGCAGCTGGGCGCTCACCTCGGAGATGCTCCGATCAAGCCGTCCGAGGCTGCCGCGCGCACCGGCCGCCTGGCTTTGCAGCGTCGAGATCCGTGCCCTGTCGGTTGAGATCCGCTGCTGCAGCTCAGCGGCGCTGGCCGCGCGCGCGGGCGTCGAGCCCGCCGAGCCTGAGAGCAGCGCAACGGCTGCGACGAGCCCCGCCAACAGGCACACGCCGCGCAGTCGATGCCACAGGGGCGCGGCGGCCGGCGGGCGTGGTCTGGCTGTCGCGGAGCGAGGCATCGACTGGTCCGTGCCGCGGCGAATCGGACGCCGCGCCGGCGCTGTGTGGCGCGTCAGACCGTAACACGACAGCTGGCGGCGACCCGATCAGCGCCACTCAGCGCAACGAAAGCTGCATGCCGAAGCGGACCCAGCAGCGCACAGCGGACCCAACAGCTCGCGGCGAGCCCGGCAGCCCACGGCGAGCCCGGCAGCCCACGGCGAGCCCGGCAGCCCACGGCGAGCCCGGCAGCCCACGAGCCGGTCCGAGCATCCACGGGCGGACCCAGCAGACGGGACCAGCAGCGCAGCCATGCGCCCCGGCGCCCGATGCGAAAGCGACCCTGCGGGCTCCCGCTCCGGGTCACCGGCGATGGTGGGTTGCCAGTGGCGGGGGCAGGATTCGAACCTGCGAAGGCAGTGCCATCGATTTTACAGACCGACCCCTTTGACCGCTCGGGAACCCCGCCTGCGGACCGGGGAGTGTAGCGGGGGCCGTGCGCCGTCGCCCGGCAGGTAGAGTGCACGCTCGCCGACGATCCGCATCGGTCGCGCGCTCGCCACCGGCCGGGCACGAGGTTGCGTGCTCGCCACCGGTCGGAGTGCGGCTGCGCGCCCGCCACCGACCCCCTGAGGTTCGCTTGATCACCAAGATCGCACTGGAGGAGCACTTCGTCCCCGAGGGGATGAGCGAGCTGATCACCAACCCCGGATGGCCGGCGCCGGCGTGGCGGCGGGTGATCGAGCGCCTGCAGGACACCGAGGACAGGCTTGAGCTGATGGACCGGTTCGGGATCGAGCGAGCGGTGCTGTCGCTTGGATCCAACGGCATCCAGGACGTGCTCGATCCCGCGCAGGCGCTTGCGCTGGCCCGGGAGGCCAACGACGCGCTGGCCGAAGCGGTGTCGCGCCACCCCGATCGCTTCAGCGGCTTCGCCGCGCTGCCGATGCTCGACCCTGCAGCGGCGGCCGAGGAGCTGGAGCGCTGCGTGACCCGCTTGGGGTTCGTGGGCGCTCTGGTGAACGGCTACTCGAGCGCCGGCAGCCTCGAGGAGGGCCGCTACTACGACGACCCGCGCTACGACGAGCTGTGGGAGCGCTTCGTCGCCCTTGGCGTGCCCTTCTACCTGCACCCGCGCAACCCCCTGCCCGGGCAGCGCAGGATCTACGAGGGCCGCGAGCAGCTCCTCGGGCCCACATGGGCGTTCGGAGCCGAGACCGCGGTGCACGCGCTGCGGATGGTGCTCGGCGGAGTGTTCGACCGCTTCCCCCAGCTGGCGGTCATCCTCGGACACCTCGGCGAGCTGCTTCCGTTCGCGATCAGGCGCCTGGAGCAGCGCCTCTCCCGGCGCGCGGATGTGGCGCTGAAGCGGCCCGCGTCGGCCTATCTGCAGGACAACTTCCACCTGACAACCAGCGGCAACTACCACACCCCCTCGCTGGTGGGGATCATGCTGGAGCTCGGGGTCGATCACCTGATGTTCGCGGCCGACTACCCGTTTGAGGAGATGGAGGACGGCGCACGCTGGCTTGAGGGCGTGCCGCTCAGCGACCGCGATCGGCGCCGGATCGCGACCGACAACGCCCGCTGCCTGCTGCGGCTGCCCTGACCGGGCCGGGGGCGTGCGCGCGATGTGCACGTGAGCCGGCGCGCCGTCGAGGCGTGCGACCCGCCCCGTCCGCGGGACTGGCAGCAGGCCCCCCGCCGCGGGGCTGGCAGGAGGCCCCCGCCGCGAGGCTGGCAGCAGGCCCTCCCGGCAGCGGGCTGGCAAGACCGGCAGGAGACCCCGCCGTGAAGCTGGCGAAAGACCCTCCGGCCCGAAGCTGGCGAAGGACCCTCCCCGGCGCGCGGGCGCGCAACCGCTCAGGCGCGCTCGAGCAGCTCCTGCGGGAAGGCGTGCAGCCGCTGGACCCGGCCGGCCGCGTCAAGCAGGAAGTTGTCGCAGATCCAGCAGTAGGCCCCCGGGACATTGAACGAGGGATGCACGGCGAAGTAGCTGCTCGCAGCCACCGGCAGGGTCTCGTCGAAGCGGATCAGGGGCCGCTCGACCATGTCGTACCCCTGGCCGTGGAAGTGCAGCCGGCGCTCGGCGGGACGCCCGGCGTCCTGCACGAAGTCGTTGTACTCCCGCCACAGCCAAGCCGGATCGGCGCCCGGCGCCAGCCGCTCGGCGCAGAATCGCTGTGCACGGAGGACGAACTCGTGCTCGGCTTGGAGCCGCTCGGGCGCCTCTCCGAGCACGATCGTGCGTCCAAGCTCGCAGTAGAAGCCACCTGCGCCGTTGCTCTCGATCAGCAGGCTGAACTGGTCGCCGGGCGCCAGCACCCGGTTCTGCAGGTGGCGGTTGACGATCTGGCCGGCGCTGCCGGCAGGGCCCGACCAGGCGAGGAACAACCCCTGCTCGCTGCCCAGCGAGCGGGTGAGACGCTCCGCGATCGCCGCCACCTCCAGCTCTCGCATGCCCGGCTCGGCGGCGTCGAGCGCGGCACGCATCGCCTGGTCCTGCGCCGCGGCGGTGCGGCGCACCAGCTCAAGCTCGTCCTCGCTCTTGACGGCCTTGATCGGATCCACCAGCTCCGAGGCGTCGACGATGCGCGCGCGGCGCAGCGGGCCGGCGCGAAGCCCCTCCACGAGCGCGTGCGAGATGGCCGCGGTGCCCAGCAGCCCCACGGTCGCCCCCGAGTATCCGTCGAGCGCGCGCGAGGCAAGCTCGGCGTCGTAACCGGCCGTGTAATGGGCGGACGCGTAGCTGGGCGTCCCGAGCACCCTGCCGACGCCGCGCCTCAGGCCGTCGCCCTCCGCCGGGAGCTCAAGGTCCAGGCCGAACGGCCCCTGGCCGATGATCGTCATCGGCCGATCGCGCGGGAAGACGACCGTCAGCGGGTAGCCGTTGGTCGCCGGCAGGTCGGTGAGGTACTTGACATAGCCGCCGATGAAGTCGTTGTTGGCCTGTGCCAGCAGGACGTCGACGCCGGCGTGCTCCATCGCGGATCTGATCGCCGCCCAGCGCCGCTCAAGCTCCCGGCTGGGGATCGCCGCGTTGACCCGCTCGGGCGAGACGCTCACCGATCGCCCCCGGCGGCCGGGCGCACCAGGTGCCTGAGCTCGTCAACGCGCCCCTCCAGGTAGAGCCTCAGGTTCTCCTCCAGCACCGGGAGCGCCTCGTCGGCATACCGGGTGTGAAAGCCGGCGATGTGCGGCGTGATGAGGACGTTGCCCAGCCGCCACAGGGGGCTGTCGGCCGCAAGCGGCTCGGTCTCGAACACGTCCAGCGCGGCACCCGCGATCGTCCCCTGCTCCAGCGCCTGAACCAGGGCCCGCTCGTCGACCAGTCCGCCGCGGGCGACGTTGATGAGATGAGCGGTCGGGCGCATCGCCGCGAGCACCCGGGCGTCGACCAGCCGGTGCGTCTGGGGCGTGTGCGGCGCCAGCAGCACCAGGAAGTCCAGCTCGCCGGCGCGCTCGGCCAGCTGGTCGCGCGGGTGGATGCGCTCGAAGTGCGGCGCGCTGCGCCGCGACGCCGAGAAGCCGACGACGCGCATCGAGAGGGCGGCGCAGCGCGGCGCGAGGGCCTCGGCGATCGCGCCCACCCCGACGATCCCGACCGTGGAGCCCGCCAGCAGCGACACCGGGAAGCGCTCCCAACGCGCCTGCGCCTGCTGCGCCAGGGCACGGCGCAGGTCGCGCGCGAGCGCCAGCATCGCGGCGAGCACGGCCTCGGACACAGCCGGCCCGTGGTGTCCGTGCATGTTGGTGACGATCACGTCGTCGCGCAGCGCCGGACGGTCGAGGATCCCGTCGACCCCCGTGCCGAGCGCCTGGATCCACCGAAGCCGCCGGCCGCGCTCCAGCACCGCGTCGGCCATGTGCGCGCCGAAGGTGATCAGGACCTCCGCATCCTCGATGTAGGGGCCCACCCGGCTGTGATGGTCGACCAGGTCGATTCTGAGCTGCGGGAAGGCGCGCGCAAGATGCTCCCGGTAGCGCTCGCGGACGGCCTCCGGCAGCGCCAGCAAGAGCAGGACGTTGGGCGAGCTGGCGGTCACGGCCTATCGGTTTCCGAGCACCGGCAGCAGAACGTGGGAGTCAAAGCGGCCTCCGGCCAGCACGACGTGCGCGCCGGCGTTTCGCGTGCGCGAGTGCCCACAGCAGACGATGTGCGGCGGATACCGGTAGGTGTCGTGGCCCTGGATCACCAGCCGCAGCGACTCACCCGCGGAGAATCGCGTGCCCGAGGGCCAGATCTCGATCTCGACGGGGACCGTCTCGCCCGGGGCAAGGCGCGCCTCGGACCGGTGCGGGTGCCAGGGGCGCTCGGGCGTGGAGCGCTCGGGATCGAGCTCGCGGTGTGAGACTCGCAGCCAGCCGAGCGCCACGGGCCCGTCCTGCAGCGAGTTGAAGAACGAGAAGCCGACCGGCTCGCCGGATCGGTCCAGCTTGCGCACCGCCACGAACAGGTCCATGTCGTCGGACCCCTCTGCCCGGACCCACAGCCTCAGCTTCATCGAGCCCACGATCGCGGTGTCGGCGGCAAACCGGTGCTCCAGCGTGAGGCTGCCCTCACGAGCGTCGTAGGCGGCCTCGGACTCGCGCTGCGGGGCGCGCTCGCTCAGCGCCCCGCGCTCCAGGTCCAGGTGCAGCGCCCGGTGCGAGACGTCGGCGGGCGGCCATGTGTCACGCTGCTCCCACTCGCCCACGTAGAAGCGGTCGCGCACCTCGAAGCGCACCCGCGGCCACCGCTGCACGCCGCGGTCGACGCCGCGCAGGAACTGGTCAAAGAACGCGCGCAGCAGCTCGACGCTCTCAGGCCTGTAGTACCACTGCCACTTCTTGCGCCCGTGGATCAGAAGCCACTTGTGCTCTGAGGCGATCTGCCGGAAGCCCTCGATCGTCCCGCGCGTGTGAAGACCCTGGTCTGACCAGCTTGCGACCACCAGCGCCGGAGTCACGATCGCCGACAGCTGCGGGGTGCGGCTCTGCCAGTAGTCGTCGAACAGCGGGTGCGCGGCGTAGTTGGCGACCGTGTCCTCGACGCGGCCACGGGAGAACGCGACTCGGCGCTCGCGCCACATCGGTCCGAAGCGGTCCTCGGGGATCCCGCCGTGGTAGGCCAGCTCCCGGTAGCGATCGCTCAGCCCCTCCCATGGGTTGATCGCCGCCAGATGCGCCGGGCGCTGCGCCGCGACGTGCCACTGGATGATCGCCAGGTAGGAGACCCCCGACATGCCGACGCGACCGGTGCACCACGGGCGGGTTCCGACCCACTCGATCAGCTCGCACGCATCCCGGGTCTCCTGCGCGGAGTAGAACGTGGCGTCGCCGTCGGAGTTCCACATGCCGCGCGGGTCGACGTTGACCACCGCGTAGCCGTGCGCGCACCAGTAGACAGGATCCGGGGCTTCGAAGCCCGCGTGCGCGGACACCCAGCCCGGCTCGACGCCGTGGTTGGGGAACAGGTCGTAGCTGACGGGCGCGTGCTTGCCGTAAGGCCCCCAGCACACGATCGCAGGCACCGGCTCACACCCGTCCGGGCGGAACACGTCGGCGTAGATCCTGGCGCCGTCGCTCATCGTGACCGCCACGTCGTAATCGATCAGCATGCCCCCACTCCGCTCGGTGCGCGGCCGCGGCGGCGGACAGCCGCCAAGCTGCGGGTCCACGCCCGGCAGGAAGCGCACCGGCCCGCCTGGCTCCTCCGACCGCTCTGTCCACTGGCCGTCCGCCACCGGTGTGGCAGGCTAGCGATGCCCCTGGGGAGCTCCACCGTCACTAGCCCGATTGGGGGAGGGACCCTTAACGCGCAGCGGATGCGCGGGTAACGTGCGCTGCGGCCGGACATTCGTCAGGACGGCGCAATCTCACTTTGGTTTGGAGGAGGAGGTTCCTCATGGGCGGCTCCAGAAGCTGGCGCGCCTTTGCCGCAGCGATAGCCGCCGCGACGCTCGTCGGCGCCTGCGGCGGCTCGACTTCCAGCAGTTCAAGCAGCGCGAGCAGCACGGGCAGCTCGAGCGCCACCGCGAAGTCCAGCGGCGCCGCGCAGGGCTCGGCGATCAACGTCGGCGTGATCGCGCCGTTCACCGGTCCCGCGGCCGAGTTCGGCAAGCTGCTTAGCGCCCCCTGCTACGCGGCCACCGACCTGATCAACAAGGCCGGCGGCGTGCTCGGCCACCCGCTGCACTGCACGGCGATCGACGACACCGGGGACGCGGCCGACGCGGTGCCCAACGTCACTCGCGCGATCGCCACCATTCCCAACCTCGACATGGCGGAGGGCCTGGAGAGCAACACGGCCGCCACCACGGTGCCGATCGTCAACGGCGCCAAGATCCCGTTCGTGACCACCAACGGGCTGGTCGCGTTCTCCAAGAACGACTATCAGTACTACTGGCGGCTGACGCCCTCCGATGACGCCAACGGGGCTGCCTTTGCGGTGTGGGCCGTTCGCAAGGGCTACAAGAACGTCGCCGTGGTGTTCCAGAACGGGATCGGATCGCAGGGCAACCTCCCCGGCGTGCTGTCGGCGATGCACAAGCTGGGCGGCAAGCTGAGCCTGCAGATGACGATCCCGGCCGACTCGGCGTCCTACCAGAGCGAGGTCGCGAAGGTGATCGCCGACAAGCCCGGAGCTCTCATCTGGTCCGCCGACCCGCAGACGACCGCGACGTTCATGTCCGAGTACAAGCAGCTCAACAACGGCCAGCTGCCGGCGATGATCACCGCCACCGACTCGCTCACCCCCGACTTCTACAACGCCCTGACCAAGGTCGTCGGCTCCAACTATGTGACACACGATGTCTACCTGGTCGGATCGTCCTTCAGCCAGACCACGCCGGCGTTCGCGCTCTACAAGGGCGCTCTCAGCTCCGACCCGCGAACGCACGCGATCGCGAACGTGCTCAGCGCGGTCGGGCCCCCGGCCTCGGTCTACGACGGGCTGAACATCCTGGCGCTGGCGATGATCGAGGCGAAGTCGACCGTCGGCTCGGTGTACAACTCCTACATCGAGGGGATCGTCACACCCAAGCCGGGCGCGGTTGTCGTCGACAGCTTCGCCGCCGGCAAGCAGGCGCTCGCCGAGGGCAAGAAGATCCAGTACGTCGGCGTTCTGGGCCCCGTCGTGTTCGACCGCTACCACAACTCCGCCGGCACGTTCGCGGCCAACATGTTCACGACCAGCGGCGCGGCTCAGCGGGTGGGGACGATCTCAGGCTCGCAGGTGCTCGGCCTGCTGTGAGTCGCACGCCGGCAGCAGGCCCCGGCGCCCCCGCAGGTGCGCGGCCAACCCACGGAGGGGTCGGGCCGTGCACCTGATCGTCGAGTCGATCGGCTTCGGGATCGCGACCGGCGCGGTGATCGCGCTCGGCGCGGTCGGGTTCTCCGTCCAGTTCGCGATCAGCAACGTGCTGAACATCACCTACGGGGCGCTGATGACGCTCGCCGCGTATCTGGGTCTTGTGCTGGTGAACCGCGGCCTGAGCGCCTGGGTGGCGCTGCCGGCCTGCGCCGTGGTGATCGGGCTGCTGTCGGTCGCCTACAACCGCCTGCTGCTGACGCCTCTGACCAGGCGCGGCACGCCGCCGGTCGCGATGATCGTCGTCACCGTCGCGGCCGGGACCGTGCTTCAGTACGTGATCGTCGCGATCGCCGGTCCTCAGTCGGAGAGCTACGGGCAGCAGAGCGGCTCGACGCTGCACTTCATCGGCCTGACGCTCTCGTCCGGTCAGGTGGCGATCATCGCGATCGCCGCGGGCGTGATGCTCGCGCTGCACCTGCTGCTGACGCGCACGACGCTGGGCAAGGCGATGCGCGCGACCTCATCCAACAGGACGCTGGCGCGCAGCTGCGGGATCTCAACCGACCGCGTCAGCGACATCGCCTGGCTTCTCTCCGGCGCCCTGTGCGGCGCGGCCGGCGTGACGCTCGCGATCACGACGGTCAGCTTCGACTTCTCGCTTGGAGGCCTGTTCCTGATCCCGATGATCGCCGCGGCGGTGCTTGGCGGGATCGGCCAACCGTACGGTGCGATGCTCGGCGGGCTGGTGGTGGGCGTCTCAAGCGAGGTGTTTGCCGCGATCGGCAACCCTGACTACAAGGACCTTGTGGCGTTCGCGATCCTGATCGTGGTGCTGCTGATCCGCCCGCGCGGGCTGCTGGGGACCGGGTCGGCGGCCCGCAGGCTGCTGGAGGGCTGAGCGGTGGCCTGGGAGTACTACTTCGTCGTGCTGCTGGTCTACCTGGGCACCGACCTGCTCGCGGTGTGGGGCCTGAACCTGGAGTTCGGCGTGGCCGGCATCGCGAACCTCGCGTTCATCGTCGTGGTCGCGGCCGGCGCCTACACATACGCGGTCTGCACGCTCGGGCCAGACACCGCCGACGGGGGCTTTCAGACCTACGTCGGCGGCTTTCACTTTCCCTATCCGCTGGCGCTCGCCGCGGGCGCGCTGGTCGGCGCGGTCGTCGGCACCGCGATCGGGATCACGGGGCTCAAGCGGCTTCGGCCCGACTACCAGGCGGTCGCGATGCTGATCGTATCGCTGATGCTCGTGACCTTCGTGAGCGTGGACAACGGCTTCCTCAACGGCGCCACCGGCCTGGCGCTGATCCCCAACCCATTCGGGCAGCCTTCGCAGAGCGAGCGCTGGTCCTACGTGGCGATGGTCGCCGTCTGCTGCCTGATCGGCCTGGTCGTGCTCAGACGGTTCACCACCGGCCCGATCGGACGGACGCTGCGCGCGATGCGCGACGACGACATCGCCGCCTCGGCGATCGGCAAGGACGTGATCAGGCTGCGGCTGATGGTGCAGGCCGTCGGCGGGGCCTTCGGCGGGCTCAGTGGCGCGCTTCTTGCGGGCTTCATCGGCGGGTGGTCTCCGTCGGCATGGGCGTACGTCGAGACGCTTGCGTTCCTGAGCTGCGTGATCGTCGGCGGCCGGGGCAGCGACCGGGGCGTGAGCCTGGGAACGCTGGTGATCGCGGTGCTGCTGCTGCAGGGGGTGCAGTTCCTGCCCCAGTTCAACTCGGACCCCGGGCTGAGCGAGGCGCTCGGCTGGATCGTCCTCGGCGGGGCCACGATCGTGTTCGTGTGGCTGCGCCCGCAGGGCGTCCTGCCGGAGCGAAGGCCGCGACACGGCATCGGCGATCCCGGCTCGGAGGCGCAGAGGTGAGGGGGTGACGGCGGACTCCGAGCACGTGCTCGAGGTCGTGGACCTGCGCAAGCACTACGGGGGTGTGGTGGCGGTCGACGGCGCCTCGTTCACCGTGGCACGGGGCTCGATCACCGGGCTGATCGGCCCCAACGGAGCGGGAAAGTCGACCGCGCTTGCGGCGATCGGCGGGCTGATCGCTCCCACCGCCGGGCGGATCGTGTTCGAGGGGACCGACATCACGCGGATGCCGATGCACCGCCGCGCGCGCCTGGGCCTAGTCAGGACGTTTCAGATGGCGCGTGTGTTCGGCAACCTGACGACGATCGAGAACCTGCTCGTGGCCGCCCCGGGGCAGCGCGGCGAGACGGCGATCGGGATCCTCGCCGGACGGCGGGCGTGGCGGGCACAGGAGGCGGCGAACATTGAGCGCGCGCGGGAGCTGCTGGCAACGTTCTCCATGCAGGAGAAGGCGGACGATCTTGCGCGCAGCCTCAGCGGTGGCCAGAAGCGGGCGGTCGAGATCATGCGTGCGCTGATGATGCGGCCAAAGCTGCTGTTGCTCGACGAGCCCATGGCCGGCCTCAGCCCGAGCCTGACCCGGCAGCTGGAGGACGTGCTCCTGTCGCTGACCGCAGAGGGCCTGTCGCTGCTGCTGGTCGAGCACGAGCTCGACACCGTCGAGCGACTGTGCTCGAAGGTCATCGTGATGGCGGCCGGCCGGGTGCTGCAGGTCGGCCGCATGGCCGACCTGCGCCGCAGCCGCGAGGTTCAGGACGCGTATGTCATCGGCTGAGGACACCGCGCGGGGCGGCGGGCGACCGGCGCTGTCGATCAGGGGGATGGTCGCAGGCTACGGTGGCGCGCCGATCGTGCGCGGCATCGACATGGATGTGCGCCATGGCCAGGTGGTGGCCGTGGTCGGTCCCAACGGAGCGGGCAAGAGCACGCTGCTGAAGGCCATCCTGGGGGTCGCCCAGGTTCAGGCGGGCAGCGTGAGGCTAGAGGGCCAAGACGTCACGGGCATGCCACTGGAGCGACTGGCCCGGCTCGGGATCGGCTACGTGCCCCAGATCGAGGACGTCTTCGAGGGGCTGCGCGTGCGGGAGAACCTGGACATGGGCGGCTACCTCGTCGGGGCCGCCGAGCGCGCGCGACGGATGGAGCGGGTGCTGGACGTGTTCCCGGCGCTCGCCTCGCGCCTGAACCGCTACGTCGAGACGCTCAGCGGCGGCGAGCGCAAGATGACCGCGCTCGCCCGCGTGCTGATGCTGGAGCCGTCGGTGCTGCTGCTCGACGAGCCGACCGCGAGCCTGTCGCCCGAGATGTCGCGCGTGGTGCTCGAGGAGCAGGTCCGCGCGCTGGGCGATCTCGGCAAGGGCATCCTGCTCGTCGAGCAGAAGGCGGTTGCCGCGCTGGGCGTGGCCGACTGGGCCTACATGCTCGTGCGCGGCGAGGTGGTCATGTCGGCCGACGCGCGCGAGGTGCTCGCCAAGCCCGATATGCGGGAGATCTTCCTCGGCGCCCACGCTCCCCAGGAGCGGGTCGGCGGTCAGGCCCAGTGAGCCGCTGCGCCCGGCCGCTCAGACCGGGATCAGCCCGGCGCGCTGCGCGGCCTGGACGGCGTGCGTTCGGTTGCGCACGTTCAGCTTGCGGTAAAGCGCGCTCGTGTGCTGCTTGACCGTGTGCCGGGATAGGTAAAGCCGGCCGGCGATCTCGGCGTTGGTCGCCCCGGCCGCGATCAGCTGCAGGATCTCCTCCTGACGCGCCGACAGCGACCGCTGCTGCGCGGAGGCGCGGGGCGGGCAGGCCCGGCCGGCACTCGCCATGCGTATGGCCGCGAGCAGGTCACGCGCGCTCCAGGTGCGCGACACATACCCCGCCGCGCCGTAGGCTCGCACGGTGCTGGCCGGCATCGCCGAGGCGCTGGTCAGCAAGAGCACGCGCGTGTGAGCCGAGACCTCCCCCAGCGCCCGGCAGAAGGCGTCGGGAGGCATGCGCAGCGCGCCCACGTCGACGAGGGCCACGTGGGGCCCATACCGCTGGGCAAGCTCGAGCGCCTCCCGCTCGCCGCGCGCGGCCACGCACCGCTCCGCCCACTGCTGGTTGGCGAGCAGCAGGCGAAAGCCGCATTGGACGATGTCCTCGTCGTCGAGGACGAGCACGCGTACACGCCCGCGACCGCAGTCCGCGAGAGACTCGCGCGCGGCGCCTCTCACAGTCGCCAACATTGCCTTCCTCCTCAACTGTCCCACAATACGGGACGGTATATCCGTATCGTGGTAGTATGTTTGGCGAACGGGAGCGTGTCAAGTGGTGGCGGTCGCCGGGCCTCGGCGGGCTTGGCTTCCACAGCGGGCGGCTCGCAGGCCCGCGCCGTCCGGCTTGCGGCGCGCGGGGCGGGCGCTCAGACAGCGCCGCCGCGATCGCCGTCGTCGTCGACGGCGGCCGCCCCCAGCTGCAAGCTCGCCTCCGCGCAGGTGCGTCTGAGCGCGCGCACCAGCGCCGCCTCGTTGCCCTCAAAGCGCTGGGTGGGCACCGGGATGCTGATCGCGGCCACCGCTCCAAACGGGTCGCAGACGACCGCGCCGATCGCCGAGATGCCCAGGGTGTGCTCCTCGTGGTCGACCGCATACCCCAGTCGCCGCACGGCGCCCAGCTCCTGGATCAGTCGGCCCCGTGATGTGATCGTGTTCGGCGTCAGCGCCTCGAGCCGCTCGGGCAGCAGGCTCTCGACCTGCGCGTCGGTCTGCGCGGCCAAGAGCGCCTTGCCGTTGGCGGTCCCGTGCGCCGGGAAGCTCGCGCCGATCGCGGACACGGCGCGCAGCCGGTGCGGCGCCGCGATCTGGTCGATGAACGAGGCGCGGTCGCCGATCAGGATCGACAGGTCGACGGTCTCGTTGACCTCCCGTGAGAGGCGCTGAAGCAGCGGATGGACCTGCGCGCGCAGATCCCCGTGCTGGCTGCGCGCCAGGCGGACCAGCTCGATGCCGAGCCGGTAGCGCCCGCTCGGGGAGGCGGAGGCCGCCAGCCCCTCGCTCTCCAGCGCGGCGACGATCCGGTGCACGGTCGAGCGCGGGAGCCCTACACGCAGCGCCAGCTGCGAGAGGCTCAGGCCCTCCCGCTCACCCGCCAGCGCGCGCAGGATCTGGCCGGCGCGGCTGATCACCTGGATGCCGCCCGCGCGCGCGCCCGGATCGGGCCCGGCGCTCCGCGCGCGCGCCCCGGGGGCGGGCCCGGAGCTCTGGGCGCGTGCGCCCGGCGCGGGCCCGTCGCTCTGCGCGCGCGCGCCCGGGGCGGACCCGGCGCTGCGATCTGCCGGCCGACCGGTCACCGGGGCGCAGCGCGCCCCGCCGGCCGCGAGCACCCCTCTCCCGGCGACGGAGCCCCGTCGCACCTGGGCGCCGGCGGGCGCTCGGCGATTGCAGTCGGCACGCGCTGATCGTAGTGCACCCCCCGCCTGAACCGGCCCTGAGGTGCCGAGAACTCGGTCAGCCATGGGTCAGTTGGGTGTGTCCGGCCGGTCCGCTGTTGACGTGCCGCGCGTCGGCGGTGGATAGTCGCTCAGATCCATCGCCCCGGGCGCCGGGTGGATCCCTCGCCCCGGGCGCCGAGCAAAGGAACGACCTTGACCGCCACAGACACAGTGACCGCCGCCGGCTCGGCTCCGTCGGCGATCGATCCGATCACCGGCGTCCAGTTCTTCGACCTGTCTCACCCCTGGGGTCACGACGCGCCGCTGTGGCCCTACTTCCCGGACGTCCGGATCGAGCGCTTCCACTACCACGCCAAGTCCGGCGTGCTGTCCCAGCAGATCACGACCTTCATGCACTGCACCACGCATTCGGACGCGCCGGCGCACGTGATCGAGGGGGCGCCGTTCATCGATGAGGTGCCGCTGTCGTCCTACTTCGGGACCGGCGTGGTGGTCTCGATCCCCAAGGAGAAGTGGGAGGTCATAACCGCCGAGGATCTGGAGAACGCCAGGCCGGAGATCCGGCGAGGGGACATCGTGATCGTCAACACCGGGTGGCACCGCTACTGGGGCGACAGCCGCCGCTACTTCGTGGAGTCGCCCGGCACCTACGACGAGGCGGGCCGCTGGCTGGCCGAGCGGGGGGTCAAGGGCTTCGGGATCGACTGCCAGGCGCTGGACCATCCACTGGGCACGGCGATCGGCCTTCAGCCGAACGGGCCGCTGATCCACGGGATCGCGGAGGAGTACGCGCGCCACACCGGCGGGCGCGATGTGCGTGAGGACTTCCCGTTGTGGGAGCCCTGCCACCGCCACGTGCTCGGCAGCGGCGCGGTCGGGTTCGAGAACGTCGGCGGCCAGATCGATGCGGTCACCGGCAAGCGCGTCACCTTTGCGGCGTTCCCCTGGCGCTGGAGGGGTGGTGACGGGTGCATCGTGCGCCTGGTCGCGATGCTTGACCCCAGCGGCAGCTTCCGGATCGAGACCGGCGAGAGCGAGTGATGGAGGTCACCCGCCTGGCGCAGGCGCGTGCCTATGACGCGCCCAAGCACTTTGACGTGCGCACGCTGCGCCTGCAGGGCCACGACGCCAGCGAGGCCCAGGCGTTCTGGGTCGGCCTGACGCACTTTCTGCCGGGCGGCGGCGCTGAGATGGACTCGACCCCGCTTGAGAAGGTCTACGTGGTCCTGCAGGGAGAGGTGACGGTGACCACCGATCAGGGGGAGGTGACGCTGCACGCGCTGGACTCCTGTCGCCTGGCCCCCGGCGAGGCGCGCTCGATCC
>Ga0209061_1002615_pt1 | contig 22050 bp, 19 predicted proteins | sample Coa_R1_10_FD_187157 | JGI IMG/M metagenome (GOLD analysis project Ga0209061, IMG submission 187157) | Surface soil microbial communities from Centralia Pennsylvania, which are recovering from an underground coalmine fire - Coalmine... | ecosystem: Environmental > Terrestrial > Soil >...
CAGCAGGTAGGCCAACAGGATCAAGCCCAAAAGATACCAAAGCAGACGCGATGTATTGGGCGCCGTTTTAAGCAGCCATCGAAAGACTATCGCCCAGGAAAGCAGTTCAATGAAAAGAAGAAGAACAGCCATAGATTGCGTATCGGTGCCGTTGTAGAGTAGCGAACGCATCCTAGATGGAACAAGGGAACCCCAAGTGGTATAAGGCAAAAGGTAGACGCATGAGATAGAGATGGGCAGATAGAGCAGCGCCCACAAGAAAAATCGCTTTGTTATGGTGCTATTAGAATGTATCGTTATTCTGGTAAACATGCTTTTTTAGACTTTCGCTTGACGTTGCTGGCGGAACTGACGCCATAACAGAGTAATACCCAGTATAAGCAGCCCCGCGGTGATGATCAGAAGGCCTAAGGGAACATGATGGGTTGCCTGAGGTACATTCCTTTTCGCCTTGGCTATTATATACTCTGTAGAGCCAGGCTGGTTTGCATAGGATACTTGTATGGGTGGATTGGAGCGATAATCCATAAGATAGGCTATGCAACCAGGTTTTCGGGTTGAACTGTTGATCGCTCAAGGCCGTAGGAGAGGCGCGGACTAATTTAAAATCTGCAATGGTGCCCACTTGAGAAGGCGCTAAACTGCTCCACCGCGTCCAAGAAAAGGAAGAACTCAGCCAACAATTTTTGAAAGAAGTATAGTCTCGATAGTCCCATTCATCTAGGGGGGTGTTCGCGCCAACAAAGAGAGTTATCTTGCGCGGGCGTAGAATGTTCCCAATTATCTCCGCTTCCATGACGGGGTCGTGGCAAGGCACGATGTTTTCCGGCATTCGTGCTCTCATAAGTACCGCTTTGACCTTGGCTTGCGGCATATGTCCTTGCGCGTTTGTCTGAATCTCTAAGGCTATCAAAAGCGGAACATAGGGCAGGTTCAGGCCTGGTAACGGAAAGAAATCCATCCTCCAAAAGGCGCAATTTGGCTCGACATAGAAGTTCATCAATATGTTCCGCTGTGGTGAAAGCGTAAAGGAGTACGTTTCTTTGCCATCATAGAGCACAAAGTTAGAAGTATGGTCTTCTTCGTTGTTGTCTTGGTAGAGCAGGCGTCCCTTGGTATTGCAGGAGAGGACGATGCGGTGGTGTTCTTGCTGGGGCGTAGAGCTGTTTGCCAGAGCGTTTAGCATCTGTATTGCCTGTTGCCTCGTCATAGTGCCTTGCTTTACCTGCAAATCATACTGCTGCCTTTTGTAATTTAGCAAATGTTCATCTTGTTGTTTAGCATTAGGATGTCGCACGACCAGGTCGTAGGTGAGGGTGAATGGTGGAGAAAGAGTGCTCACGGCAGGAGGATTTATCTGTCCTTTGGCCTGGCATGTTATCCATGCTAGCGTAATGAGAGTTGCCAAAAATGCTCGGTTGACCCTATTTCTCATGAATATCCCTACTGAATGTTGTCATAACCACTATGTTTTGAGTTTGTAGCTTTCCTTGGGATTCTTAGCAGCTATGCACCCTAGATGATAAGCCCCGATCGAAGCACAAGATTGATGTAGGGAAGTGGATTGGTGCCGTGAGATAGCTTCCTGCACTTTACGGCTAGCGCTTTGGCCCACTCATCTACTATAACACTTGCTGAAGGCGCGGCGTTACACCCATTTTCAGGCTTCGGTTCCATGTGCTTTTGGTGATCATCGGATGAACTTTTCGCATCCTCGAGGCAAGGCTCCCCTCAGGCGGACAAACTGGCATCCTTGATTCTGAGTTTCATCCAAGCATCACCTGGAGTTTCTATAACGCATCAGTAGCAGGAAGGTAAAAAAAATTCCAATCGCGATGAGGGCAAGGACAGAGATTTTTTGTATAGTTGTTTCTGGCGAAGAGGTAAGATGTGCTAATGTAGGAGGCTGTGAACAAGTAAGATGGAAAGTGGATTCGGGAAAATTTCTATTGATGTCAGAGTACGTGATATTTAAGATATTTGGGGTGTCGACCTCAGCAAAGGTAGTTTTACCCGAAGGTGTAGTCCCTTTGAAAAAAGTATTAAGTTCAACTTGTGTTGGCAGCCATATGCCGTTATATCGGATCCCTCTGGTAAATGTTGAAACGGTACGTGTTGTACCTTCGGTGAGCTGAACACGAATGGGAACAAAGTAGTTTTGGATTTTACGGAACCATAGGTCTTGCGGAACGGGTAGAGAAGTTGAGGTGCTGCCGTTGAAATGAACATGAAAACACTCTTGGCCATTAACTGAATCTATGCCTACCACGTGTAACGAGTCAATTTTATAACTATACAAGGTAATGAGGGATAGGCCTGACTTCCACAAATCCGAATAGAAATAGGGTGATGAAAGTAGGTCCTGTAAGAAAACAGGACTATTTTGCATACAAAATGGTTCTAAATAAGTACGATAGGATTCAGATTTAGGATGATGCTGGCAAAAATAGTTTTTCTCTCGAGGTTCCCAAAGCTCAGTGTCAAAACCATTTGAGTGCCGAGCGATTCGATTGATCGAATGATCCTTTGGATCGGTCTGTATAACACGAAATTTATTGCCCAAAACAGTAGTATCTATGCTGTCATAGCCTTCACCAGAAGTCGTAGTTCCTGAAACAATCATATGGTAACTATGTATATGATCTTGTGCTAAAGAGATATACTCTCGCCACGTGTTCATCAGAAACGCAGCGGACGGTTTCGTTTGAGCATAGGAAAGTTTTGGGAGTAAAACGCTCAGCAGACACCAACTTAGGAGGCCGAACCGATGTTTCGGATACATAGATGTTCCACCTTTCTACAGACAAACCAGGGTTATTGAATTTGGGAAAATATAATAGCTTCATAGCTTGGCAGAAGACAAATAAGGCTTCTGCCAAGCTAGAAGACACATGATCAACAGGAAAGTTCATGAACCACAGGTTGTGATCCATCCTATTGAACTTGCGAGGAGTTTCCCTGAACAGGTGCCTAGAAACAGGTTATAGTTTCCACATTTCAATCCATGCGTGTTGCAATTGCCACCACTGAGATCGGGTTGACAAAAGAACGCATAAGCATTTTTCTCGGCTTGGAAGTTCGAACTCGTCGTCCAGTTAATGGTTGCACCAGCCTGACCATGCAAGGTGAATGTAATTTTATTACCTTGCCAAGTTATGGTTATAGTAGCTTGTCCACTGGCATCTAACGTAGCTGTCCCATTCATAAACGTTTGGCATGGCATGTCTGTGCAAGTTGCTGTTCGCGTACTGCACTTTTCATCGCGATAAGTTACATAGCCAGGGTCGGTTGGGGATGGTTGTACGGAAGCATGGCAAAGCTTGAGGACTGTAGTAAGCACAAGCGCCATGGTAGCTGTAATCAGATTAACCTTTTGAAATGTACTAGTTTTCATTTTTTCCTCCAGAAATTGTGATACAGAAATCTAAATTTATTAATATTGTTGCTCACGATTTCTGCACATAGGCAGAAATAGGAATAGATACAAGTATTTTACCACCTCCTTTAAGTTGAATGAACGCGTCAATCTCGCCGAGATGGGTAGTTTGGAGCCAGATTTGGAGGGTGGCTTCAGAGGAAGAGCGATTAAGAAGAATCGCACGAAGTAGGGGACTGGAACAATGAACTGTTAGATCATATGGTAGAGACTGATAAGCAAAAATACGGAAAGCCTGCGAAGGGCTAGGTTCGTTCTGATTCAGCAGCCCGAACGTATATTGAGGCGGTTCCACGCGCCATTGGGAGTGAATAGAACAGACTATGGGAATATCTGTTTCGCCCCTCTGGTGTGGTGTAATATAGCTAACATGCAGGAAGCCAGCGAACTGCCCTTCAGGCGCAACGCCCTCTGCTTTATACACCAACTCGAAATCGCCATTAGGCCGCATTTTCTGCTCAACATGAAGCCAGGGAATTTGAGAAGAGATACGCAACCGATAGATATTAGGATAGGGATGAAACACTACAATAGAACTTTGTGAGGGTAAGCCCGGAGCACGGCGTAAAAGAGTGGGCAGATGCCATTGAGGGGTTGCTTCAAGTATAGGTGAGAGCACATGAAGCAGAATCTGGGCATGAATACTCTGGCCTTTCGTTTCGGCTGTAAGCATTGCAAGAAGGTCGCCTGTATCTGGACTTTGAACTTGATATCGCACTTGAATATGGCCTTTTGGCGGGAGTGAATCTATAGTAGTAGGACTTAAAATTTTGGTGCAGAAACAGCTTGTAGATAGCTCGATGTGGCGAAGGAGTTTGTGTGAGCGATTTTCTAATATGAGCGTGCCATGAATGGTTCCTGGCAGCACAGAGATCTCGATATGCGAAGGTAGGAACTCGATACCATGGGCAGTAGGTAGGGAAATCCACGAACTAAAGACGTTTGTGTTGTTACCGCGACTTCTGTCGGGAACAAGAAAAAGCAGACCTACCATCAGCCACAGCAAGCCTATCAATATCCATTGAATCGAGAGTTTGCCAAACCATTTTATCAATCGCATAGCGGCACTCTTCCTTCATACTTGTCTCGTTTGAAAAGATATCTCTATGTTAGATGAGAATCACCTACAAATACTATAACACTTGCCGAAGGCGCGGCGTTACACCCATTTTTAGGCTTCGGTTCCATGTGCTTTTGGTGGTCATCGGATGAACTCTCCGCATTCTTCAGACAGCCGCTTCCCGGTACTGAATTTATTTAAGAATATATTCTGCTACAATTGCTTTCTTAAGCGTCGCTTTCGCGCGATGGAGATGCATCTTCACTCCACCGACTGTGATCTGCAGGGAGAGAGCGATCTGTTGTATGGACTCCCCTTCGTAGTAGTAGCGTCTCACCACCTCCATTTGCTTTGGCGTCAAAAGCGAGAGCAGGCGTTCAAAAAGACAACGTAGCTCAATGCGATGAAACTCAACCCCCGAATCCGATTGAAGGCAATCTTCGGGGATTGCGTCTATACACAAATACACAGGGAGGTTACGACGATAGTTGCAGGCGAAATTATGGGCAGCGCGAAAGAGGTAGGGTTCGTTTTCTATGAGGTTGTCGGAAAGCGTTTTATGGAAGAGGTGCAACGCGAAGTATCGAGCGCAGTCTTGGCGTTCGGCGGAGGGGACCCCTACACGACACGCCTGAATGAAGCCGATGGTGACCAATCTATTAAACGTCTGGATTTCCTGTTCCTCTGAGGACGGCCTGTCGGAGTATAGAACGGTTTCCCTTGCATCCATTCTTACATCCTTTCTGCTGTATGAAAGAAGCCCTCATAAGCTTCCCGAAACCTGTGGCGCGTGCTCGCCAAACACGTTAGGAAGAGAGCAGCAGGGTCGAAAATATCTCCATATATAGTAACACACAAGCAGGGCAAAAAGTCACTAAAAGGCATAAATTTTTGCTAAAATTTTACATAGATACTATTTTGGGCGCTCGCTTAGTGAAGTGTGAGGCCCGGTGGTAGCGTGCGGTAAGGCACAGCTAGGCGTTTCTGCGAGGTAGGCGTTTCCGGGATGGATATATTCAGCCGTTGGGTGGCCTTGGCAGGGCGCTTTTTCGTCGCAGGAAGGCAGTGGCTATGACCAGTATAAAAAGAAAGATGGCGAAAAGTACTACCAGTTGCCTAAAGGGTATAGAGGATAGGGTGAAGGATGCATTGGCCTGCTTACAGACAATATGGAAGGTGCTCTCTGGAAAGGACGCGTTGATGTCGCTTAGAGTCAGATGAAAGATGGGTGAAGGAACAACGCGACTGCTGAAATCCGTCCTCCCCGAGGGATACGTTGTTTTAAAGTGGGTTTCTAGCCGGTATTCGGTGGGCACCCAGATTCCGTTTATCTGCTGACCTTGTGTGTAAATCACGACATTCTGTGTATCTCCCATAGTTGTTTGAACTCGCACCGGAAAAAAGTAGTGGCCAACTGGAGCAAACCAAAGGTCTTGTGGCAGAACAAGTGTCGCCGGTTGCGGGCCATGAAGCTGTACATGGAAACAGTTCCAATCCCCAATTTTATCTGTACCTATTACCTTCAGATTTGCCAGCCGCCACTGATAGTAGGTTATTAAGGAAGAATGCGATTGAATGATCGTTTTATCGTTGTTCGGCACGAGAAGTAGGTCATCTAAGAAAATCGGCATACCAGATTCCCGTATAGCCGTTAGATAGTCTGACACCGATTCGCTACCGGTATGATGCGAGCAGCGATACTGGTGTGAAAAAAATTGAGTCTCTTCCGCATCAAAACCTCGTCCACTGTAGGCATACTCTTGCTCATCTTTTTGGTTAGGCGAATAGTTCGTAAAGACCACACGAAATTTTTGACCGCTGACAACAGTTTCTACCTGCTGCTTATATATCGGGGATAAGGTGGTAGGTGGTGAAATTGGTGTATCTGGGGTAACATTGACCCGCAACCGGTAAGAGGAAAGAGCGTGGTTGACATCTTGAACATACTGTTGCCAGCTACTGAGAAGAAGTTGTGGCGAGGGCTGCGGCGACTGAGCATAACTCGTCGGAATACTGCACAAGGTGCATAGTAAGAAAAAAATAAACTTAGTCGGTTTATTCATAGGTTACATTCCTTTCTTACGTCCTTTCGGCTGTATGCAAGAAACCCTCATAAGCTTCACCCAAGCATGTGGTGAGGTACCGTCCGGACTCGTTAGGGAGCGTGCGACGGAGTTCAAGAGATTTCCATATATAGTAGCACACAAGGAGGGCAGAAAGTCACTAAAAGGCATAAAAGTTTGCTAAAATGTTTTACCTTCAAAAATATTGTGGACGTTTGTCTGTAGGGCAACCAAGCACCATAGTCTATGTATAGTAGGGTAGAGCTAGACGTTTTTGTGGGGGAGGCGTTTTCGGAGGAGCACGCTCGCAAAGAGGATGAAGAGTACAATCAAGATGAATAGTAAGTAGGTTGCCTTTATGGCACTGCCGGCAGGTTTCGACTCGATAGCCTTTGCGTATTGTGAGCAATTAATATGGAAAATGGCCTCTGGGAAATTATGGTTTACATCGTTTATTTGCAATGTATGGATTTGGTGGGTGCCTGTGTTTGGTGCAAACCCGGTACTGCCGTTAGACAGCACTTTGGGCAGGCGATAGATCCTTTCGATCTGAGTAGGTAATAGAACCCCACCAAATGGTTGCCAAGTTGGGTAGTTCACCTCGACCTGATCGTCTGGAGTTGTGGTTATGAGACGAACGGGGAAGAAATAGTTTTGTAGAGGGGCGAACCAAAGGTCTTGAGGAACGTGGTCTTCGGAAAGAGAAGTATCGCTGAAATGAACGTGGTAACAGGTCCGTCCGCCAATGATGTCGGTGCCCACGACTTGAAGTTTAGAGGAGTGCGCGAGGTAGTAGCTGTAGAGTGGCATCTGTGCGGCGTAAAGCTCTCGGTCAAGGTTAGGCGATTTAAACACATCCTCCAGAGTAGAGGGTGAATTGTCTCCGTTGTCGAAAGTGCGTCGGTAGTCTGCTATGGCTTCCGTGGGATTATGGTGTAGGCAAGTCGTATGCTGACCATCCGATGTTATCATATCGAAGCCTGCGGGCGTCCAGGCGATCTCGGCTGTGAAGTTACCGTCTTGAGATTTACAGGTATTTTTAATCCGGTAGTTAGGGATGGCAACTGTGCCTTCCTTAGTGCATTCCGGCATAGCACGGGGTTGACCGGGCGATGTGCTGATCATAATATCCCGGCCGACGGAGTGAACCACGATGTGATAGGAGTGAATGTGAGCCTGCACCATCTGCTCATATTGGCTCCAAGAGCCTACCAGCAGCCTAGCCGAAGGAAGTGCAGTTTGAGCGACCGTTCTGTACGCGGAGAACACGAAGAAGAAAAGTGCGTATGGAATGATATACCTATGTTTCATGGTGGTAAACCTCCCTTGACTGTACCCAGTCGCCATAGCGGTATGGCGACTGGGTCTCCTTCGCATATTAATCGTGACAGCTATCTATGTATCCTGGGTGATCTCTTAAAAAGATTCCTGAACATGAGCCGAAGTACAGGTGATAGTAGCCACAGACTCGGCTAGATGTCGAGCACCCATTGACCAACCTTTTTGGTTGACCCTTACAGAAGCGCGCATGCACTTGTAGGTCGGATACAAAGTTGGAACTCCGCTTCGCATTTGATGTTCTGGCATATGGCGTAGTCGCGACTGCAATAAGTATCCGGGTCGTAGCCAGGGGGAAAGGGATTCGGCGATGGAGGTTCTGAGGCGCTTAGGAACGTAGAACTTGACACCAACAGCGCAAGAGACGGTACGATGTAGTAATTCAAACGAGAGATAATGTCTTTCATTCCTGATGCTCCTTTAGAAGGTTTTGCTTACTATACTGCGCATGCGTTGATGCTATGAATGCGGTGACCGGAATAGAGACTAACGGTTTACCACCTCCTTTCAACTGGACATAGGCATCTATCTCCCCTGGATGGTTCGTGAGGAGCCTTACAGAGAGAGAAGCTTGATGGGACGTATGTTGCCCTAGATCGGCCTGAAGACTCGGGTTCGTACAATGAACAGACAGGTTTGGCGGTAAAGTTTCATCGGTGACAATTTGGAACGTTTGGGCTGGCGGAGGGCTGTTTTGGGCGACAAGCCCAAACGTATATTGCGGCGGGGACACATGCCACTTCGAGCGGATGAGGCCGGTAATGGGAATATCGGCGGCACCTGTCTGGTTGGGCGTAAGATACTCGGCATGAACGAAGCCCACAAACGACCCCTCAGGGGCTTCCGGGGAGGCTTGGCAGACAAGTACAAAGCCTTTATGCGGCAAGAGCTTTTGGGACAGACGAAGCCATGGGATTCTCGAAGAGAGGTGCAGTTCGTAGATGCTGGGGTAAGGATGGAAAGTCACCAGAGTGGGAACGGTAGGGCTGCCAGGCGCGCGACGGATAAGCGTGGGAAGCTGCCATTGGGGTTGTGCCTCAAAAATGGGAGAAAGGACATGGATATCGATTGGTTCCCTAAGGGTATCCCCTTTTAGAGATGCATACAGGCCTTCGGCAAGGTCGCCCGACTCAGGGCAGGTGATCTGGTAGCGAATCGTAATGCTCTTTTGGTACGGTAGGTTCGGGATGGTAGTCGGTCCTAAGATTTTGGTGCAAAAGCAGCTTGTGGTGAGGGTGATATGGGAAAGCGGTTTTCTGCTGGCATTGCGTAGAGTCACGGTTCCGCGTATTACGCCCGGCAGTGCGGTTAGAGAGACGTGGGGCGGAACAAAAGCCAGGCTATCTTCGGTTGGATGGTTTGGGCTTAGCTGCATCTGGTCGTAATAGTATCTGTCTGGCATAAAAAACATATAGGCGACCAGCAGCCACAACATGGCAATGAAGAGCCACTGAAGAGAGAGCTTATGCAGCCATCTTGGTTTCATCGTTAAGTTCCTGCCGCTCTGTTGCTCAGTTCCGATTTCGGAGCCGTGAAGGCATGTTTGAATGTTGCTACACTAATAAAGACACCGGTTCGTGCAATAAGGTCACATGGCCGTAGGCTCTTGTGTCTGCGCTTTGTCGAATCGCCAACTGAGCGTCAACCCGGTAAGCAGCAGCAGGGAGATCAGGCCGGCGTGTAGAGCGGTACCGGTGAACACATTCGGGTCGAAGAGGCCACCGACGAGCAGAGCCGTCCAGGCCCCAAGTGTGGCCGTAGTGAGACTGCGTTGTTCGGAGGGAAGATCGGGAAGTGTGTTTTGCTTGCACAGAAAGCGGAAGAGAGCGAGGGTGAACAGCAGGAAGGGCATCGTCCCGAGGATACCGTAGTAGCCCAAAAAGTCTAGAAAGAGATTGTAGGTGCTAGATTGGTACGGCAGCCCGTTAAGCCAATGGCTTAGGGCATTGCTAAGCAGTGGACGAAGAGGGCTTGTTGAAGTCAGCTCGGCCGGATGCAAAAGCGCATAAGCCCCAAGCCAAAGATGCTGGTAGGGCAGCACTGCCACGTCGAGTTGCCAGTCCGAGAGGCGAGACATGGCGGAGCTATCCTGCAGGAGTTGTTGCCTAGAAATGTCTTTGCCGGCACGTAACCAAAACGCTCCTATAATGAGAGCTATTGCTGCAAGAAATAGAAGGAAACGTCTTGCCCGTTTCTGATGGAAGCTGATGACTACCAGACCTGCTGCCAAACCTAACCAACAGCCCCGGGTGTAGGTCAAGATGATGAGCACGAGCACAAAGAAGGGCGCATTCCATCGCCAGGGTGTTCGCCATGAGGTTTGATGGCAGAGCAGTTCAGCAAATAAAAGAAAAAAGAATACAAGCAGATGAGGAGCTAGAAAAAAGGGGGTGAAGTAGAGGCCGGAAGCCCGATATCCTACATGGGGCGAATGAAACTGTTGATAGCGGAATAGATAGGCAAGGTAGGCAATAACCACATGGAGGGCTAACAGCGCCTTGAGGGTTGTCAAGGCAAGTTGGCGTTCCTGCCCGCGCAGGCACTGGGAGAGGAAGAAGAGAGACCAGGCAGCGACGAAGAGAGAGGGCGTTGCACAAAGAAAAAACAGATAGATGCAAAACAGCAGCACAGTCCCATCCATGAAGCCTAGTTTGCGGTGATGATGCTTAACAAACAGCCACAGGCAACCGAGGAACAGCAGGCACCAGGCCAGATGAGGTATCAAAAGAAAAGGATAACCGTCTTGTTCCGTTCTTTCTTTGAAATGGAGGGGAAGCAACGCGGCGGGCAGGAAAAAGCCGACGATCCACACACTCGCAAAAACGCTGAGCCGCTTCTCGAAATCAGGGAAAAGGTTTCCGTGAACACCGTCTGACGATATTGTGGTTTGGGCCATGGTTTTCTCCTACTTGGTTTTCTCCTACTTGCTTTCAATCTAACTCGGTTAATAAACCCCCTCTATTGTAGCTTTCCCAAGACCGGCAAGGCAAAGGAGTTCTCATGTCCTCTGTTCGCTTCCTGGGGACATGCAAGGCTGAGGTTCAACCTCGCCACGGGTTTGGTGTATCATTGTGGAGTGAGAGGTTTTTAGAGTTAACCCTACCAAGCTGCCTAGCAGCACGTTCCCTTGAAGGCAGTGGATGCCGAAACAGAAGTTGAACATGCCGGAGACGAGATAGAAAATCCAACAGCATATAACGATATCTCGATCATCTGCTTGCTCTATTCTACTGCAGCACGTGATACCGACGAGCAAGAGAATATAGATCAAACCTCCGACTATTCCGAACTCGTCTAGGAGTTGGAGTGGAAAATTCTGGGCTGAATTGGCGAGAACTCTGCTTTGGAAAGTGTGATTCTTTACAGACACCGCTCCGGTTGTATGGGACGAAGTGTTTTTGGGGAACGGGAGCAAGTAACAAAAGCCTGCGCCCCCTCCGTAGAGCCAATTTTGAGTGAAGAACATCCAGCCCGCCTTCATGGAAGCGATATGGCCGCTATTGGAGCCGGCAATGGAACGAGAGTTTTTATCCCCGATGTATCGCATCGTTAGAATGGGAACAACGAGAAAGGCTATGAGAAGAGCATAGTTGCGGAGCTGGATTGAAAGGCTAAACTTTTGTACTGTATTTCTTCTGTGAAAATACCAACTGATGGCCAGAACAGCCCCTAGTGTGGCTCCCCTGTTGCAGGTCAATAGGAAAATGAGATAGATGAAACCGAAAGCCATCCAGGTTGCTACAAGCGACGCTCGTTTAAGCTGACAATGCAATAAGTGCATTCCTAGCAGCAGCCCAATCCCCATGCAGAGGGCAAGGCTGTTGACATCAGTAAAGGGACCGGCAGCTCGATAAAAATCACCCGACCGAACCCTATGACTTCCTTGAAGGTAGAGCCAGAAGGTTTCGATGGCCAAAGCGGTAATGACGCTGAATAGCGGCCACATCGCTTGACGCCGATCTCCTGTAAGCAGCGTTGAGAGTAGCCCTGCCCCAAGCGTTGTGACCATCAGAGCCTCGTTGGGCAAGCTCGTCCACGGTGCCAACGGTTGAAGACTCGCGATAAAATAGGCCGATATGAGGAGGCCTATAAAGCTCCATAGAGGCACCAGGGCTTTGCGATTGGGTAGATAAAAAAGGCTGCAAAACCAAACAAGAATAATAAGACTCTCAAACCCAAGTACAAGAGTTCTGCTGCCCACTCCGTTTAACAAGATAAGACGAACGGTAGTGGGCAAGAAAGAAACCAGAACCGTGTGGGGCAGGAGGTAGACCGACAGGATGAGAACGGCACCTCCAAAGCGCCAACACGGTTTCAATGCGGACATGGCATTAGGGAGGAAAGGCTTCAAGCACGTTTTTTGGTCTTCCATTTGGTTCTTAGTAGCCATACTCCGGAGCCAATAAGCCCTAGGCCAAGCACAAGGCTTATATAGGGAACGAGTAACGAAGACCGATGAGGTCGTTGTTGCTCGTACTCCTGCTTGTTATGCTCAAGAATGCCTCGAAGTTGTTCTAGAGTGGGTAGCGAGCCACTCCACGAATAAGTGACCTCGTGCTTATCATCAAAGACAGGTTCGATGGTGAGCTGGGTGGCTTGCTCTAGCTGATCACCGGTTGGGTCTGGTCCGATGAGCCTGCAGTCCGCAGTGCTCGTTCCTGGTGGGATGTCTATGGAGATTTTCCCTGTAGGGGCTACACCCGCTAACTGCCAATCCTCATAGATGTGTGCTAAGGGATCACGACGGAAAAAATACTGGAGATGAACTTTGGAGGGGAGTAGTATCCCCTGATACCGTTTCCAAGCTTGTACGGTAAAAGTTAAATTCCCGTTCTGAACCGGCCCTCTTACTATTGTTATTATTCGAGGCAAATTCTCATGGGTCTTATCGAGTTCTATAAGAAAATCGGTGGGTTTAACAAGGTCTTTGTCGGTTCTGCTGGTGATCACGTAGCTAGAGGGCGTCTCTTGTTGTAGTTGCCAATCGCCGCTCTGCATGTTAAGCAACTTGAGTGGGTTCTTACCGCATAAAAGCGCGTAGGATGCCGGGTCTAACCACAATCTCGATGTTGGATAGGGTTCTATGGCAAGCAATCCATCTCCAGATGTTGCCCAGACATAAGGGCCATAGTCATCATAGTCTTTATTTAAGGGTGGCCCGTAGAACACCACCCAACCATCCCCGTACCAGGAAGCGTATTTTTCTTCTACCCTGGGATGTTTAGGTGCAAACCACTTGTAGTCCGCCTCAATATGAGTGATTTTGCCATCGCGCGCGATGAGCAGTTCTCTTAGCAGGCGAATGTTACGAGGCTCAAGGTTTTCTTGTGCGAGCGCAGTATAGCCCTGAATAGTATCTTGGCGTGTCTGTTCTGCTTGCGATTTAGACAGGGGCAGGGCTTGTGATACTTTGTCTGCAATTTGGTTGGCACTGCGTGCAGCATCTTTAAGAGTTCCAGCAGCATCCTTTTTAGGAATAATAGGCGGCCCTATATCGCGATGGACAATATGCCAGGAGAAAGCAAGATGGGAGCAGGCAGCGTCGTGCTGTTGTAGCGCCCGAATGACCTGCGAGGGGAGCGGGCTACTGCTTCCTCCAACTGCTAATATCGCGTTTAAGGCGCAAGCTAGAACAAGCCATCGCCATACTTTGCGAACTGCAGAACCTATTTGAAGTGCAAAACTTTGATTAAATAAGCACATGATTGTTTCCCCAGTGAGATCGGCAGAAAACGCTAGCTCCTAGTAAGAACTGAGCTTACTACGAGCATTGCACAAGTCTGTACTTTCAGCAAGTCCTCACAGTCATGGTTACTGGAGCAGACGGGACGAAGTTACCGCTGCATATGCATACGTTGAGTTTTTGCCCGGCTCCTCGATCGGTACAGTCACAAGTGAACGTAGGCACAATAACGGTCTTTGTTTTGTTCATAGAGCAGCTTGAGAGGGTAAACGCAAAGGCACACTTCTTTGTTTTGTAGGAGCCATACTTAATACATTTGCCTACGCAAATTTGATCTGCGTCCTTAGCACATTGCTCATCAGTGGGCGGGGTTACCGAAAACGGACCCGCACACCTTTGGAATATCATCTCGGCATCTTGAGCTTTGGACGTTTTGCTACTGAGACAGAAAGCCATGCCGAGGACAAGTAGACTTAACGCACCGATGATTAGATGGAACCTGTTCATCCTTTTAACTCCTTCTGTGAACTATTTGTTTGTTGATTATGCGGAAGTGCACCAGAATCGCTTTTGTCCAGCTTGCATCCTCGTGGAAGAAGTGCAGAAGCAGTACTTTACTTTGATGACCTGAAGGAAAGCCAGCTGTATCTATCTGTGCCTGCAAATAAGCCGCCCCAAAAGGAGGGAGCCGACTCGGCTTGATATCTAACACCGTACAGCCACATGTTGGCTCGGCATCTACCTCGACGGGATATGGGTGCAAGTTGAAAACCGTAGCACGAAGGTTGACCTTGCATCCTGCACTGACCGACCCAAGATTTTGAGCACCTCCCAGAATCAGGGTGCCCGTGGGTTCTTGCAGGGTTAGATACCCGTAGAGACCTGCCAGGCAACCAGATAGGAGAAGCAGAACCGGTAAGAGATGTTGCCTGAGGCTGCTGTTGCCTCGTGAGCCGATATGCATTGGTGGCATAGAAGGGCTTCCTTCAGTTTCGGTGCTGCACTTTGACGCACTCATCTACTATAACACTTGCTGAAGGCGCGGCGTTACATCTATTTTCAGGCTTGGGTTCCATGTGCTTTTAGAGGTCATCGGATGAACTTTCCGCATCTTCGAGGCACGTATCCCCACCCCCCCCCGCGTCATGCGGCTGGAATTGCGCCTCTGCAGGAGCGTAGATGAGCTGAAGGCCATCCTCCCTCATCCATGTGCGTAGGGTTTCTAGTGCCCGATGAAGCTGAATGCGAACGGCACCGGGAGTGGAACCCATTGCTTGCGCGATCTCGGTGGGGCTTTGTTGATCGTAATAGCGCCGGACAACTATCTCATACTGATTGGGGTTTAGCCGAAGGTATCGTTCCAGCAAAGCACGCTGCTCCGCACACGAGAGAGTCCATTCGGAATGAGGACACCGCACCAACTCGACATCGGCTATGTTGATGAAGAGAAGGTGCTGAGGGAGGGAGCGCAAGTAGTTGCAGGCGAAGTTGTGGGCGCATTGAAACAGATAGGCCTTGTTATTCAGTTGTTCTGGGGAGAGATTCTGGGCAAGCATGTGCACGGCAAAGTCGTGTGCGCAGTCCTCTAGCTCACAAAGAGGGACGTGACAGCAACCGGCCTGGTAGCGCCCGATTTTTAACAGACAGAGGTAGAGCTGTAGCTTTTCATTGTTAGCGGTTGACGCGGCGTTTTGTGCGCGCTTGCGGGAACTGGACTTGGCATCTTCCATGTTTTTTCCTTTCCCAGGATAAGACACCGAGCCTAAACAGGCTCTCAGAGGCCGAAAGAGGAGGAGGGTAGGGCCTAAGCGAAACCACAGGAGCGCTATGGATGCTTTAAGCACTCCTAACTTATAATAACACAGAAAACTGCCAAAAGGTTTCTATAATAGGAAACAATTTTTTATTCGATCTCAATGGCGTGCAGACAGTAGAGTCTCTGCCTGTGCGGTACGCCTGCACCTTTCGACCCTAGGAGACCAAAACCATGCGCCCTACCTCCTGCCCGAATAGGGCGAAGAGGTAGGGTGACGAGCCTTTATACCGCATGGCGCAGTTGACCATACTATGCTGTATGCCGAGGCGTTGCTGACAAATCATCCGTGCTACAATGGCTGAAGATACTCCGTTATCGTGGCGACTTCTGGGGTGCCGGAGCGGCGGGCTTTGAGGGCGATGAGCAGGGCGCGAGCCGTGTCGAGACTGGTAAGGCAAGGCACGCCGGCCTCGACACTGGCGCGACGTATGCGGGCGGCTTCACGCTCGATACGACGGTCGCTTGAAAGTGTGTTGATGAGCAGCGCGATCTGGCCGCTGCGAATAAGGTCTACGATGTTGCCCTCTCCCTCATGAAGCTTTTTAACGGTGTTGGCCCGAATACCGTGCTGGTTCAGGAAGCGTGCCGTGCCCTCCGTGGCGAAAATGCGAAAGCCCAGCTCCTCAAACTCGCGGACAATCGGCACACTCTCGGCCTTATCGGCATCGGCAACCGTAACGATGAGACTGCCTCCGCGTGGTACCCCGATTCCAGAAGCGATAAGGGCCTTGTACAGCGCTTGGGGATAGTCGCGTGCAATGCCCATGATCTCGCCGGTAGATTTCATCTCCGGCCCGAGATTAATATCCACTTGGGTGAGCTTGAGGAAGGAAAAGACAGGGGCTTTGACCGCGATGGAGGGGGCTTCTGGATAAAGCCCAGGTTCATAGCCCTGGTCGCGAATGGTGTGGCCAAATATAGTTCGCGTAGCTACTTTTACCATTGGGATGCCCGTTATTTTGCTAAGATAGGGAACCGTGCGGGAGGAGCGCGGGTTCACCTCGAGAACTTGGGCTGTATCGGTTTCGTTATCTACCACGAACTGAATGTTCATAAGCCCTCTCACCTCAAGGCGCTTGGCTAAGAGCATGGAGGTCTCGACCACCTGAGAGATAGCGTGCTGTGAAAGGGTTTGAGGCGGATAGACGGCCATACTATCGCCGGAGTGTACGCCGGCACGCTCAATGTGCTCCATGATGCCGGGAATCAAACACTCCTCGCCGTCGCCGATAACATCTACCTCCACCTCGCGGCCAAGAATATATTTATCCACGAGAATGGGGGCACGGGGCGAAACGTCCACCACATAGTTCATGTACTGCTCGAGTTCATGGCGATTGTAGACGATCTCCATTGCGCGCCCTCCAAGCACATAGCTAGGGCGCACCAGCACCGGATAACCGATCTCTTCCGCCACCTCTAGCGCGGCCGAAATGCTAGTGACGGCGCGACCGGGCGGTTTTGGGATGCCAAGTTCGGTAAGAACCTTCTCAAACCGATCGCGGTCTTCGGCTAGGTCAATAGAGTCCGGCGAGGTGCCGAGAATGGGCACACCGGCCTCATGAAGCGGACGTGCCAAATTGATGGCTGTTTGGCCGCCAAACTGCACGATAACGCCATCTACTGCCTCATGTTCGAGGACATTGAGAACGTCTTCCAGGGTGAGTGGCTCGAAAAACAGCCGATCGGATGTATCAAAGTCGGTGGAAACGGTTTCGGGATTGTTGTTAATGATGATGGCCTTATGGCCGAGTTCGCGAAGCGCCCAAATACAATGGACGGAGCAGTAGTCAAATTCGATGCCCTGGCCAATGCGAATGGGGCCGGAGCCAATGACGGCAATTTTCATCGGTTTGCTATTTAGCATAGTACGTATTCTTCACCATCCTTTCAAAATCAGTGCATATTAAGCAGCTCGATGACGGCCTGCTCGGTCGCTTGCGCGCGTTGGCGTACCTGCTCGATGGTGTCGTAAAGCTCGTTCGAGGCGTTTTGTAGTTGCGGTTCGTAGCGTGGAACAGAGTGGAGGCGCACGAGGGCATTGCGGGCCGCTAAAATCGTCTGTTCAATGGCCTTTTGTTGAGCCGAAAGGCGTTCGAGGTTTCGCTCTAGCGTACGTAGTCCTTCGATGCGTTCAAGGCAGAGCTGTATGGAGTGCTCGAAGGTGGCACGAGCGGCGGGATCGGTGGCAGCATCGCGCAGCGAGACCAGCTGGGCGTACTCCTCCGATAGCTTGAGTAGGTTCTCTTGCTGCTCAAGTTTTGCGAGGTTTTGGCGGATGTTTTCGAGTTGTCGTCTCGATTCTAGCAGACGGCCAAGGTGAGCCAGCGTCGCACGAAGTTCCCTTTCCTGTTCCGGTTCTGCAGGCGACGTTTGCGCCAGGAGAAGCAAAATGTCGCCATAGGCTCGCTCTGTCTCAGAAAGATGTAGCAGGGGGAGTGCCGCTTCTAGCTCCTCAGGAGGAACCTTCTCGGTGAGGGGCACAGGGCGATCGCGCAGAAAGCCTATGCCGCAGCCCAGTATACAGAATAGAAGAAGCCACCAGATCAGCTGGAGGAAGAACACCGAGACAGCAAACCCGTAAATAATGTATGTGGTTAGGGCGAACAGAAGCAGTGAGCCGATGCCCATCGCCAGAAAGAGGCTACGCTCTCTTTGACGGCGGCGGCGGTTAAGATAGCTGGTATAGGCTTGCGCCTCTATAGGGGTAGGGGGGCGTTTTTGAATCCATCGGGGGCCAGAGGCTGCCGACCAGGTAAAGGTGAAAGGCAGCATTCCTCTCCAGGCGATATTATCCAGCAGATAGCTTCCCGGTGCCACCTCAAGCCGTGCAGCCAGTTGGGACGCAATCTCTTGGTCTATATCTTTTAAGCCGATCTGCATAAGTTTCTACAACCTTTTTCAAGTCTACCTATTTCGTGCCCCATACCTGCATCATGCGCGCCATGCCAAAAACTACTGTTTTATCGTCGGCGAGGCGACGCAACTGCCGACAGAGATCGTTAATTTCCTCTCTGGAGGCGAGGTCGGCCGCAATCAGGTTCTCGGTGGCCTCTTCGATGGTCCAGCTCGGCAGAAGTTTTTGCGACCCATCGGAGAAGATGGGCTGTGCGAGGTTCACCTGCACCGCGTGAAGACCAAGCTCGCAAACCAGGGAGAAAAGCTTGCGACCGATGGTGAAATCGGCTCCCTGCTGAGCGCCGGCGGCACGATAGAGTTCAAAACAGCGCTCGTAGGCGGGCGAGGGAGGCCAACAGAAAGCCGCCGTGAAATCGCCATCTTCAACGGCAAGAACGCCTGCCGGCTTCAAAAGCGCGACCATCTCGCGAAGTGCCTTTTCGGGCTGAGCCAGATGCATGAGCAGGAAGCGGCAGAAGACCATGTCGAAGGTGCCATAGGGCAGGCCTGTGGCATAGGCCGAGGCGGTATGAAACTGCAGGTTGGTAAAACCGGCCTGCCGGGCCAACTGTGTGGCCGTTTGAACCTGCTCGGCGCTGGCATCTACGCCGACGACGGAGCCGCTGGGACCGACTTGGGAGGCGATCCACTGGGAGACAATGCCCACACCGCATCCAATGTCGGCCACATGCATTCCTTCCCGTAGGCCTGCACGCTTAAGAAAGGCTTGGGTGTCTGGGCCATGGGTGGCCTCGACCACTTTCAGTCGTTCTATGGCCATATCGCCCGTGGCCAGTACATATTTTTCATCGTTCATCGGTGACCTCTGTCAAAGCTTCATCTTCCAGGTCATAGCAGGAGTAGAAGTAGGGAGTGGCCGCCTCAAACTCGGCGGCGCATGTATCTACCATTTTGTAGACCGGTTGAATACCTAGACGTTTTCGGAAGGCACGCAGTTTCAGCTCTGGAATCTCCGCAAACTCGGCGATGACCCTGTCGGGAAAGCCGGCATGCTTCGCCTCCCGCAACAGGCGGGTGACAAGGGGATAGTTGGTCGTTTCGTTGCCGGCGTCCTCCTCTTGCAGAGCCAGTCGTCCAATGGCGCGTGCATTAAGTCGTAGTTTGGTCTCGAGTTTCACCAACCCTTCGATCTTCCTTAGGAACCAGGGGTCAATATGGCTCAACGCGTGAATCTCCTCCACCAACATGCCGCGGCGGAAGCCTTCGGCGATAGCCCACAGCCGCTCGTCATTGGGGATGCGAATGGCCTCCTCTAGCTCGATGTCGCTCAAGAGATGCGACTTGCGGTTGGTAAGTCCGTAAACGCCGATCTCTAGAGAGCGAACGGCTTTCATCAAGGCTGCCTCGAAAGAACGGTCTATGGCCATGACTTCACCGGTGGCCTTCATCTGGGTGGTGATGCGCCGGTCGGCCGAGACAAACTTGTCGAAGGGCCAACGGGGGATTTTGACCACGCAGTAGTCGAGCGCCGGCTCAAAACAGGCCAAGGTTTTGCGGGTGACCGCATTTTCGATCTCATCGAGATGCAGCCCGATTGCGATTTTTGCGGCCACCCGGGCGATGGGATAGCCGGTTGCTTTAGAGGCCAGCGCTGAGGAGCGAGAGACACGCGGATTGACCTCGATGACATAGTAGGCGAACGACTTGGGATCGAGGGCTAACTGGACGTTACACCCTCCTTCAATGCCTAACGCGCGAATGATCTTAAGGGAGGCGGAGCGCAGCATCTGATACTCTTTATCCGTGAGCGTTTGGGAGGGAGCTACCACAATGCTGTCGCCCGTGTGCACGCCCATGGGGTCTATGTTCTCCATGTTACAGACGGTAATGGCCGTGTCGTTGGCATCGCGCATGACCTCATATTCGATTTCCTTCCAACCGTTTAGGTAGCGCTCTACCATGACCTGATGACGCATGGAGAGAGAAAGCCCACGATGGGTGATCTCATAAAGCTCCTCTTCGTTGTGGGCGATGCCTCCTCCTGTGCCTCCTAGCGTATAGGCCGGTCGCACGATAAGCGGCCAAATTCCTGCAGAGATAGGCTCGGAGAGCTGGTCTTCGTCGGTGATGATCCACGATTCGGGCACCGGTTCCCCAATAGCCCTCATAAGGTTGCGAAACTCCTCGCGGTCTTCTGCTTTGCGAATGGCCTCTAGCGGTGTTCCGAGCAGTCGCACCCCGTATTTTTCGAGGATGCCGGCCTCGGCGAGCTGGGTGGCCAGGTTGAGGCCGGTCTGGCCTCCAAGGGTGGGCAACAACCCATCAGGGCGCTCGCGTTCGATGACACGTGTGGCAAACTCTACATTAAGCGGCTCGATATATACTCGGTCGGCCATATCGGCATCGGTCATGATGGTGGCCGGGTTTGAGTTGATAAGCACCACCGAGATGCCCTCCTCACGCAGGGCGCGACAGGCTTGCGAGCCGGCATAGTCGAACTCGGCCGCTTGCCCGATGACGATGGGGCCAGAGCCGATGACCATTACCTTCTTCAATGACTTATCTTTTGGCATAATCCCTCTTCTGTGACTTACTCTGTAGAGGTGGGCACTGCGTAGACAACGACGCCGAAGCCCACTACTTTGCGATGCAGCAAAGGCTGCTGTTGGAATATTGCGGGATATCTACGACGCCACCATTGCAGGTTACGTCGCCCATCGAGTAGAGCGAGATAGCGCGGGTGTGAGCGATATTGCGCCAGGGGATCGCGGTCGTTGCAGAGACCTGGCAACACCGGAACGTTTATAAAACGGTTGAAAAGACATAGCCCGGGAGCCGCATCGCCAAACAACACGCTGTTTTTAGGAAGCATGGCCGCAAGCTGAAGGCTCGTCTGTTTTTGAGTGTAGCTTAGATGAGCTAGCCAATCGGTTGTCCAAGCAAGTTGGCACAACACCCATGCCCCAACAAGGAGAACGCGAAGCGTGTTTAAAGCTGGCTGTGTTATCAGTTTTGAAGGCGGCACGAAGAAAAAGCCTAACCCTGCACAACACACCCCTAGAAGAATAGGGAGGCCATCTTCAAGTCTCCCGGGTAGATTTAGCGGACGGCCGATCTGAAATCCTAGATAGCCTGCAAGCAAACTACGGGCGGGGCGATGCATGGCTACGGTGCGAACTACGGTATGAAACCCTTGCACCGCCACGGCGGCCAGCACGGCGAGAGCCGGATAGAACAGCACATAATAGCGAGAGGGGGCATAGCTTGAGACAGTGCAGAAGAGCACGAAAACCGTTAGCCAGCCGAAGAGAAAAGCTAGCCCGGATGTTTGTGGTTCCTGAAACCACTGTTCCTTTTTGACAAGCAGAGCGATGCCTAGCAAGAGCACCAACAGCGTCTCAACGGGCAGATGGAGAAAGAGATAGGGGGCAATGCCTCGATGATGGCCAAAGAGATTCACCAGTATATTCTCACGCAATGCCCTAAGGCTGTGCGGAAGTAACTGGTGGGTAAGGTAGTAGTGGTTCATGTGCTGAATTTGTGCATAATGTGGGAGATACCACCAGAGCAGATAGAACAGGAGGGAAGCTGCTAGTCCCCCACTCCACCAGGCCAACAGCCGCCATCGTCTCTCCCACACCAGCAGGGCCAACGGCACCCCCCACACCAAAGCTCCAAGCCCGCGCACCCCGTAAACCCCTCCAAGCACCAACCCGCTCAGCCCCATCCACACTTCTTTCCTCTCCTGGGCCAACCATCCCCAAACCCACAACGCCCATCCCAAGCTCAGCACGA
>Ga0209061_1002617_pt1 | contig 22025 bp, 19 predicted proteins | sample Coa_R1_10_FD_187157 | JGI IMG/M metagenome (GOLD analysis project Ga0209061, IMG submission 187157) | Surface soil microbial communities from Centralia Pennsylvania, which are recovering from an underground coalmine fire - Coalmine... | ecosystem: Environmental > Terrestrial > Soil >...
GCATACTCGCTCTCTCGCGGGCGTTCGTGCGGCTTTGCCGTGCCAGATGTATTGAGTTGTATGGAAAATGCGCACAGCGCATTTTCCATACAACTCAATACATCTGGCAAGCGCCGCAGGTGCGAGCAAGTGGTGGTGTCGGCAATCGGATACATTCAAAGTAATTACGATGAGGAGTTGAAAAGTTCATGGCAAAGCGTATCAAGGCTGTGGTGCGCCTACAGATTCCGGCGGGGAAGGCGACCCCGGCGCCGCCAATCGGTACCGCGCTCGGCCCACATGGCGTCAACATTATGATGTTCTGCAAGGAATACAATGCGCGCACCGCCAACCAGGCGGGCATGATTATTCCTGCCGAGATTACGATTTATGAAGATCGCTCATTCACCTTCGTAACCAAGACTCCGCCGGTCTCATTCCTGTTGAAAACAGCAGCCGGGGTTGAAAAGGGATCGCCAACGCCAAACAAGACCAAAGTTGGCTCCATCAGTCGCGAGAAGCTGCGCGAGATCGCCGAGCTGAAGATGAAGGACCTCAACGTAGTTGACATTGAGGGCGCGGAGCGTACCGTTGAAGGAGCCGCGCGCAGTATGGGGATCACCATTAGTTAGGCAAGGCCCGCAAGTCACTGCGGTTACTCACCACAAGGAGGGCAGAGAGACATGGCAAAGAAACACGGAAAAAAGTACCTGGAGGTCAGCAAGCTCGTCGATGAGACGAAGTTGTACCAGCCTCAGGAAGCGATTTCACTCCTCAAGAAGCTAAATTACGTCAAGTTCGATCCCACCGTCGAGATCCACATGAAGCTCGGCGTCGATCCCCGTCACGCGGACCAGATGGTGCGCGGTGTAGCGATGCTTCCCGCCGGCACCGGCAAAGAGGTCAAGGTGCTGGTCTTCACGCAGGGTGAGAAGGTCGCGGAAGCCGAAGCGGCGGGCGCCGATTTTGTGGGCCTCGATGATCTTATCAAGCAGATAGAAAATGACTGGCTCGGCTTCGATGTAGCTATCGCCACGCCCGATGTTATGGGTAAAGTCGGGCGGCTCGGTAGGAAGCTTGGCCCGCGCGGCCTGATGCCGAGTCCTAAAGCGGGCACCATCACGACAGATCTGACCAGGACTATTCGCGATATCAAAGCAGGCCGCGTCGAGTTCAAGGTAGACAGGACCTCGCTGCTGCACATTCCCGCCGGCAAGCTTTCATTCAGCGAGGAGGCGCTGCTGGCGAATATCACATCGGTGATCGACGCGGTAGTGCGCGCACGCCCATCGGGGGCGAAGGGAGCATACGTTAAAAGCGTTGTGCTCTCGTCCACAATGTCGCCGAGCGTGCGCCTCGATGTGCCGTCAGCCCTGGCCTTAAAGCCGTAACCGCTGGCGAGGGCCTGTGGCGCTCACCACAACATACAATCCTGGCGCGGCTCCGCCGCGCGAACACGCGCAAATCGAATAACAGCAAGAATCAGCCGAAGACAGCAAGTATGCCTGCGGGCATGTAAATGATAGAACGATAGAGATATCGGGCTACCGGCTTGCCGAGGAGATTAATCAATATTGTCGTACCGCGTTCTTCAACTGCGCCGCAAAGGCGTGCGGCTGCGGGCGACAAAGGAGAAGATTTCTTCTGAGCCTTCGGTTATGGAACCGAAGGCTTTTTTAATACACAGCTTCGTACCAGAAAGGAGGGAGGCAGCTATGCCTACAGAGGCAAAGGCCAGGACGATTGACGAGCTTGTCGCGAAACTCGCTCGCGCCACCGTAGCGATCCTGGTACAGACGCAGGGATTGAGCGTCAAGGATATGAACGATTTGCGCGGCAAGATGCGCGCCGCCAATATCGACTTACAGGTCGCCAAGAATACGCTCCTGCGCATCGCCACGGAGCGCAGCAACATGAGCGAGCTGGACAAGAGCATCTTCAACGGGCAGACCACGGTCGCCTTTGGCTACGACGACGAGATAGCGGCAGCCAAAGCCGTCGTTGACTACATACGCACGTCCAGAGTTGCCGTTCTCAAATCGGCCATTCTCGGCGGTCGCGCGTTGAGCGCCACGCAAGTCGAGGAAATGAGCAAGATCCCCGGAGGCAAGAATACGGTGAAGGCGCAGGTCGTCGGCACCGTGCAGAGTCCTCTGGCGAGTACGTACACCGTATTGAGTGCGCCGCTGCGCGATTTGTGTTATGTGTTGCAGGCTCGCGCCGAGCAACTGCAAGGCGGATCCACCGCCCAATAAATACTTGAGGAGGAAAAAGTCATGGCTGTAGATACCATTATCGCCGAAATTGAAAAACTTACCGTTCCCGAACTCGTCGAACTGAGCAAAGCGTTACAAGAGCGCTGGGGGGTGAGCGCAGCCCCTGTCGCGGCCGCCGCTGCTCCGGCTGCCGCCGCTGCCCCCGCCGAGCAGGCTGCTCCCGTCGAGGAGCAGACCGAATTCGATGCCATCCTCAGTGAGGTTGGTCCTAACAAGATCAACGTCATCAAGGTTGTGCGCGAACTCACCGGCCTGGGACTCAAGGAGGCCAAAGCGGTCGTTGATGAGGCGCCCAAGCCCATTAAAGAGGGCATCACGAAGGAAGAGGCCGAGAAGATCGCCGAGAAGATGGCCGAGGTGGGCGCAAAGGTTACTATCAAGTAACTTGCGAAGCGAACTCCAGCAATCAGTTCTTGAAGGTCCTGTATGCAGCCTGCGGCTGCATACAGGACCTTCAAGAACTGATTGCGTCCCAATCTTATCCATGCTATAATGCATGCGTGTAGTTGTCCTTGCTCACCTGAATAACAGGAGGTGATTTACCAGCGTGGCATTAACCGTTGAAGAGAAAGCAGAGATTATAGCGAACTCCCGTATACATGAGACAGATACAGGTTCGCCCGAAGTGCAAGTCTCGATACTGACACGGCGTATTAACCAGCTTACCGAGCATCTCAAGGTTCATAAGCATGACCTCCATTCCCGTCGGGGCCTGCTGATGCTAGTTGGGCAGCGTCGACGGCTGCTCGCATATCTGAGCAAGAAAAGCCCGGACCGCTATCGCGCACTGATCGCAAAGCTTGGCCTGCGCCATTAATCACGGAGGTTGTGGATGCGGTCGGCGATCATGGCGACGCCGTATATTATGCCCGACCGCTGCTCCTTTTTTCCACTTATTAAATTCAGACATTGCGTTGAGAAGAGATTGACACGAACCGGCGAAGAGAAGACGATAGGCAGAGGGCATTCCCCACTCAGGAATCGACGCGCACGGATAAGACCGCAGAGAGACACGGGCAGGGTAGTTACAGTAAGTAAGTAAGTAAAGAGTGATTGCACCCGGTTTTTACAACAAAGCGATGGGCCGTAAAAAGACTCCATGGTAGTCACGAACTTGGAACGGGGTAAGCCCGATTGCAGGATTAGAAATAATTATTCAGGGTGCTAACAGTCGGAGGAAATATGATTCACCGTCAAGAAGCTGTCATCGGTGGCCGGGTCATGAGTATTGAGACCGGTCGCGTAGCGGAACAGGCCAGCGGAGCAGTGCTGGTACGCTACGGGGATACGGTGATCCTGGCAACCGTGGTTGGCAGCGATGAGCCTCGTGAAGGCATTGATTTTTTTCCCTTAACCGTTGATGTAGAAGAGCGTATGTATGCCGCGGGGAAGATCCCCGGCGGCTTTATCAAGCGCGAAGGTCGCGCTACCGAACATGCTATCCTTGCCTGCCGCCTCGCTGACCGCCCCCTTCGCCCTCTCTTCCCCAAAGGGTATCGCAACGATGTTCAGATTGTCATTACCGTCCTTTCAGTAGATCAGGAAAACGATCCCGATATCATGGGCATCGTCGGCGCTTCGGCGGCGCTTACCATTTCGGATATCCCCTTCGCCGGGCCGGTAGGCGCTGTACGCGTCGGGTACATCGACGGCCAACTGGTCATTAACCCGCTTGAATCGCAGATGAGCCGCAGCAGGCTGGATCTGGCTATCGCGGGCACCTCGGATGCCGTGATGATGGTCGAGGCAGGGGCGAAAGAATTGCCCGAAGACCTGATGCTCGAAGCGGTCCGTTTCGGCCATGAGGCCCTGCAAGACACCATCAAAATGCAGGAAAAGCTGGCGCAGGTGGTCAACCGCCCCAAGCGCCCTTTCGCGCCTCCTCCCGTTGACGAGGAGCTACAGGCGAAGGTCGCGGAGTTCGCGCGCCCCCGTCTTGAGGCAGCCGTGAATAACCCGAACAAGACGGTCCGCTCGGCTGCTCTGAGCCAGGTCCAGGAAGAACTGATCGCGGAACTGGGGACGCAGTATCCCGAGCGCCTGAAGGATATCATCACCTTCTACGAAAAAGAACTGAAAGCGTATGTACGTAACACCATCCTCGATACGGGTATTCGTCCCGATGGCCGCGATACCAAAACCATTCGCCCGATTACCTGCGAGGTTGGCTTGCTGCCGCGTACACATGGCTCCGCGCTCTTCACACGCGGGCAGACGCAGGTATTGAGTGTGGTAACGCTTGGCTCGCCGGGAGATGAGCAGGTGCTCGACGGCCTGGGGCTGAGCGAGACCAAACGCTTTATGCACCACTATAACTTCCCTCCCTACTCAACCGGAGAGAGCAAGCCCCTGCGCGGGCCTGGCCGCCGCGAGATCGGTCACGGCGCCCTGGCAGAGCGCGCCGTGGCCGCGGTAATCCCTTCACAGGAGGAGTTCCCGTACACGATCCGCGCGGTTTCCGATGTTCTTTCGTCCAACGGTTCGACCTCGATGGGATCGGTCTGCGGCACGACGCTGGCGCTGATGGACGCGGGTGTGCCGATTCACGCGCCGGTGGCCGGTGTGGCGATGGGACTGATTACCGGAGAGGGCGAGCGCGCCGGTAAATGGGCGGTGCTCAGCGATATTCAGGGTATCGAGGACGCGCTGGGCGACATGGACTTCAAGGTTGCCGGCACCGCCGATGGTGTAACCGCGCTCCAGATGGACATCAAGGTCAAGGGCATTACCTATGAAATCATGGCAAAAGCTCTTGAGCAGGCGCACGAAGGCCGCATGTTCATCATGGAGAAGATGCTTGATACCATCGATGCGCCGCGCGAAGAGCTGTCGGAGTACGCGCCGCGCATCCAGACGATCAAGATTAACCCCGATAAGATCGGGACGGTGATCGGACCTGGCGGCAAGATGATTCGCAAGATCCAGGATGAGAGCGGAGCCAAGATCGATATCGAGGACGATGGCACCGTCAACATTTCGGCAACCTCCGGCGAGGCGATGCAGCAGGCAATGGACGCTGTACGCGCCCTGACCGAAGAGGTGGAGGTTGGTCACATCTATACGGGCACGGTGCGCCGCCTCGTTGACTTTGGGGCATTTGTCGAGATCCTTCCAGGCAAAGAGGGACTGGTACGCACTTCGCAACTGGCCGACTATCCGATATCGCGTCCTGAGGATGTGGTCTCGATAGGCGACGAGATCACGGTAATGGTGATCGAAGTCGATTCTCAGGGCCGCATCAATCTCTCACGGCGCGCGGCTCTGAGCGGCGAGATGCCGACACAGGCCGAGATGGATCATGATCGTGGTCCCGGCCGTGGCGGTCCTGGTCGCGGTGGTCCCGGTCGCTACGGCGGCGGACGCGAGCGGGAAGGTTCGCTTTCGCGCGGTTCCAGCGGCTACGGCTATGGCGGTGGACGCGGAGACCGGGGGGGCTACAATGATCGCGAGCGCGGTGGCTTCGGCGAGCGCAGCGGTGGCTTCGGGCAGCGCCGCCCGATGGGTCCGGGGCGCGGCTCCAGCGGCCCACGGCGCGACAGTGGCTTCGGGCAGCGCCCTCCTGAGCGCCGCTGGTAAAGCAGGGTTGTCAGGGGCGACCGCCCCTGACCCGGAGTGCGGGGCGCAGCCCCGCTCTTCCCTTCTTCTCATACGCCGCCTACGGCGGCGCGCATACGAAGAAAAAAAAGAGGGTTTTCGGGGGGACACTCCCGCCCCGGCAGGGCGGCCGGGCCTCCCTGCACTCCTCCATTGATTGAGAATGTAAAGGATGAGGTAAAGATTGCTATGTCTTCTTCCGAGGAGATACTGAGGGAGGTAGCAGCAGAAGTCTCTACCTGCTCAAAGTGCAACCTCTGTAAAGGCCGCACCAAAGCAGTGCCGGGCGAAGGAAGCGCCACCGCAAGGATATTGTTTATTGGCGAGGGGCCGGGGCTTCACGAAGATAGACAGGGGCGCCCATTTGTCGGACCGGCTGGACAATTCCTCGATGAACTGCTTGCCAGCATTCACCTCAAGCGCTCCGACGTGTTCATCACCAACGTTGTGAAGTGTCGCCCACCCAACAATCGTGATCCGCTGCCAGAGGAGATCAACGCCTGCAACGATTATCTTGACCGGCAGATTGCCGCGATTAAACCCCAGGTCATTGTGACGCTGGGTCGTTATTCGATGACCAAGTTCTTCGGCAACGAGAAGATCAGTGCGATTCATGGCCGCGCCCGCAAAAAAGATGGCTATATTTGTATCGCTATGTATCACCCGGCGGCTGGTCTCCACCAGGCAAGCCTCAAGGACGTAATACGCCAGGACTTTAAGAAAATCCCCCTCGTGGTCGCCGAAGCGGAGCGCATGGCAGCGGAAATGCCTTTGAAGACGGCGGAGCCGGCACAACCAAAGGACGAACCGCCGCAGCAGCTCTCCTTATTCTAACATTAAACATTAAATACAAAAGAGGCGGAATGCTTCGCGTTCTGCCTCTTTTGTATTTAAAAATTACTATTCTCCGGCGCTGGCACCGATAACAAAGGCTTCGATCTCGGCGATTTTTCCGCGCCAGCAGGGAACCTTGATCTTGTGACCCGCGCTCATAATCGTCACATCGCGCAGATGTACATGGCGAAAGACAACGGGCAGCCCCTCCGGCCCGATTTCAGGCTGATCGGGAGGAGGCACCAGGGCGCTGTAGTATTCACGCAAGAAGTCCGCCGTCTCTGGCTCCTGCTGCCGGTACATAGCTTCGTGCAGATCAATATAGAACTGGGCGTAGGTCTTCGTGCTGATCATCACTCCAAAGACGAGCAGGCCATGCATCTGAAACATCACCTCGATCTCTAGCCCTTGCTGCTCCACCAACCGCACCCACGCCTGCAAGGCGAAATCCTGCTCGCCATATTCCTTGAGCCAGAGGTTACGCCGCTCCGAGCGCGTCAAAGGGCGAAACGCTGCATCACTGGCACCCGCGCCGGCTCCCTGCTGCTCCTGCTGCGAGCTATCTGTCATAAAAAGACACCGCCTCAAAAAATTAATTTACATCGTTCTTCAGATCTTCTTGCCGCCTCCGAGGGCTGATTTGCAAATGGTGGGAGCAGGAGGACGAATAGCATCCGCCTGCTCCCACCACCCGACATGGGCGAAGCGCCGCAGGCGCTTCGTCGTCAGGCCAGGCGAGGATCTGAAGAGTCAATCTACGGACTATTGACAACAGGTGCCGCAGTAGGCGGAACAATTGGCTGTCCATTAGGAAGGGGAACAGGATTACATTCCTGGCCGTGGCAGTGCCCGCGCTTGTTGCGACAATTGCCATTGTGACACGGCTGACCCGAAGGCGTATTCGTATATGAATAGCTTCCCTGAATAGTTGGCATCGTGCCATCGATAAACCAGTCGGTGATGGTAGGTTCGCCCGGATGGGGCAGCAGGCCGGTAATAGCGGAAACCGTGCCAGCATGCACGTCGCCCGGCCTTACAAAGTCATCCTTCGGCAAGTTATAGCGCTGCGAGGCATACTCCATGATATCGTGCCAGATAGGACCCGCGCCGGTAATACCGATAACATTGTTCATGATACTATTATCACTATTGCCCGCCCAGACTCCCGTTGTAAGATATGGCGTGTAGCCCATTGTCCAGTTATCGCGGAAGCTATCGGTTGTGCCGGTCTTGGCCGCCGCCGGGCGATCCAGTTCCAGCGGGTTGCCAGGGAAGAACTCGTGGTAGCGAGCGCTCTTATCCGAGAGAATGCTGCTCATCAGGAAGGCCACTCCCTGGCTCATGACGCGCACTCCATGCGGATGCGCTTCATCATACTTATAAAGGACGTGTCCCTGGTTATCGGTTATTTCCAGAACGGAGGTCTGTGGAACGCGCACACCCTGATTGGCGAAAGTCGCGTAGGCCCCTGTCAGGTGCAGGAGCGAGACCTCGACGGCCCCGAGAGCCATAGAGGGACCGAGATCCTTCATCGGCTTGCTCGCAACCTCGGTGAGTCCCAGGCGCGCCGCCATATTGAGCACGTTCGGAATGCCGGCAAACATGATGGCATCGACCGCCGGAATGTTAAACGAGTTGGCAAGCGCGGCGCGCACGGTCATCGGGAAACCGGTATGGAATTTGCCGTCATAGTTCTGCGGCGAATAGTATGGCGGCTGGAGATTGCCGGGAAAAATCGTTTTGTGGTCGGGTATAATCATCGCTGGATACCAGCCCATCTCAAAAGCAGTTGAGTAGACGACGGGCTTGAACGATGAACCAGGCTGGCGCAGCGCCAGGGCCGCGTTGTACTCCCCTTGCACCTGGGGAGAATTGTCGTTGTAATTGGCACTGCCATCCATCGCCAGAATCTCCCCATTTCTGGGATTCATGACTATCGCGGCGGCATTATTGACATTGTTCGTGATATTCAGCGGCCCATAGTAGCCAAAGTATGAGTCCTGCTGGGCCTTATAGAGATCGTCATGGACGATCTGCTCGACTTTCTTCTCCAGGCCGAGATCAAGCGTTGTATAGACGTTGTAGCCGCCATCCTCCAGGTTTTGCGCCCCCAGAAGCGGCACCAGTACTTGATCGACCACATAGCGTACAAAATGAGGAGCCTGTATTCCCTGCGCGGCGGCAAACGACTTGAAAGTGTACTTTGCCATCTCTTCGTGCGCCTGCGTCATCTGCTCCTTCGTAATCATGCCCATACTGACCATCGATTCCAGCACAACCATCTGCCGGTCAAGCGCGGCGGACTTATTGGTAATGGGATTATAGTAGCTGGGGCTTTGCGGTAGACCGGCCAGCATAGAAGCCTGGGCCAGATCGAGCTGCGCAACGGCTGGTTTGCAGTGCGTATGGCTGCATTGCGGCTTCAGCCCGAAGTAGTCCTGTGCGGCGGCCTCAATACCATAATTTAGATCGCCGTAGTAGACGCTGTTGAGGTACATCTCCATGATTTTCCACTTCGGGTACTGTTGTGTGAGGCCAACGGCCAGAGCGGCTTCGGGAATTTTACGGCTCAACGATATCTGATCGTTGCCTGTCAGCGTTTTTACCAGTTGCTGCGTAATGGTACTGCCACCGCCTTGAATCGCATGCGCCTGGAGATATTCAATGGCGGCACGGGTAATGCCTACAGGATCAACGCCGGAGTTAGTCCAGAAGGTTTTATCTTCAACGGCAACGGTAGCATTGATGATGAGCGGCGAAATATCGCTATAGTTGACATAGGTGCGGCGGCCACGATTTAATTGATGATCGTAGAGTTGATAAAGTAGATGCCCATTGCGGTCATAGATATTTGTCGTCTGAAACAGCGAATGATGCGCGATTTCATCCACAATTGGCAACTGAGACTGGTAGTATGCATATGCAGCGCCCACGCCACTTGAGGCCACCGCGATGAGAACGACGAGCAGAATTATGGCTATCTTCGTAACCAGAGGCGCAAGCTCATTGTAGCTGCGCTCACGACGACGCCTGAGCAGTAGCTTACGGTTGATACGCGCGCGGCGCAGGGCGAGGGCCTCCGGTGCGGATAGCTCTCTTTCACCGGTAGCGATAAGAGGAACGAGCACAGGCTTATGCTTCTGACTGTGCCCATTCTGCCCGACTGTCACAGGTTCGACTTTTACTATGCGCTGGTCATCGCTGGCACGCCCATCATCACCGGCCTGTTCATCGTGCGCCGTAAGCGCATCATTGAGGTCAGGCCCGGAGCTAACTGGATGCTTATCCCTCCCGGCCGGCTCATCATTCGCGCGATGCCCGTCGTCATCTACCCGCTCAACCTCTTCCACACCCGCGATACGCTCATCTTCCGCTACATGCTTATCGGCGCCGGAGTCCTGTTCATCTCGTTCAACCCGCTTCATCTCTTCCACCTTCTCATCCCTCTCAACCCGTTTATCGGCGCTATCATGCCCGTTGTCTTCCGCCTGTTCGTCGCTTACAACAGGCTCCTCGTTCTCAGCTTTCCCGGGAGCTTTGACACTCTTCCTGGGTTCAGTAACGCCGCCATCGTCGTCATCAGCATATTCATCAAGCATGGCTTGTTCGTCCTGCCCATCATATTCGCTATTAGCATGACCATTTTCTAAATGCTCAGATAATGGGGCGGGATTATCTTTTGACCGATCTTTGTTGAGTTTATTCATTTTATCTATAGACATATGAAAGCCTCACCCTTGCAGATATAAACGTTTCCATAGAGCCTCTGCCTTTGCTCACATACCATCCACCCCAATAATACCATAACTCGACAAAAGTATGCGTTGTCAATGCCAATTTTCCCCTTTTTCGCCTCATCGCCTGCTCGCGCCTGCGGCGGCGCAAGAGAAAGGGAGCCCGGGCGTGGCCCCAATCCCCACATTATGCCGCTTTTTTCACTCATCACTTGAACATTGACAGAGTAGTAGTTTGTGTTGTGTACGTGCGCGAAGTGCACGTACACAACACAAACTACGTCCATTATGCGGCTTTACTGCATGATTGACAGGTGAGCACGGACGAGATCGCAAGCATGAGCCGTCCTCTAAATATCCCCCATCATAATAACGTGTAGAAGCTGCACTTTGTTTCGCTGTTATGACCTGCTATGGTACTGGCGGGCGTGCAACCCTTAGCGTTGAGAGCACGTACATGATAATATGGTTCCAGCGTATCAAGGAGAGCATAGACTAAATGAGCCAGCAAGAACTTGTCCCGGATCCGCAAAACGGGCCATCCCAGGATTACGACGAGCAATATATGCTGCCCAGACAGCGGCCAGCAAAGCGTCGAGATAGCGACCTGCTCAAAGAAGAACATCCATCGACCTTTGAGTCATCCATTCCGTCCTACAGCTACCAGGCGCGGGACGAGGCTGCATCCATACAACGCCGCGCGCCTGTTGAGCGTGCCGAGGGTGCACGTCGCCAGCGGCACTTCAGTTCCGACGGCGATGCTTTTGAGTACGGCTATCGCCCATACCGCCAGTATACTCGGGCGCAGCAGGTTCCACCGTGGGCGCGCCCGCAGCAGCATCGTAGTCGTGGCATCGTATTCTGGATCGTGCTCATCGCGCTCGCGCTCGCGCTCGTGAAGGCGCTGCCCCTGCTGATCGCCTTGATAGCAGGTGTCATCGGCCTGGTTGCCTTCGCCATCCTGCTGCCCGTTTTCATCATCCTGATCGTGCTGGCTCTTCTCGCGATAATAGCGATGGTTGTGCTCATCGCACTCGGCGTTCCGATTTTTGGCTGGTTTCTCTCTCGCTCGCATCGCCGCCAGGGCGGGCCGGGGCAATGGTAGGGCTGGAGGGCGTATTTGACAACTCGGCACTGCTTTGTTAGAGTTGAAGAGATAGACGAAGAAGAGAAGAAAATTGACCGACGGCACGCGTGACAGACACAACACAGCCGGTACATCCGAGCGCCCCCATGAAATAGATCTGACCAGCATACGAGAGCTGCGGCGTTTGCTCGCAGCTCATAAAATGCGCGCGCTCAAATCTTTCGGCCAGCACTTTCTTGTTGATCGCGCGGCGCTCTCGAAAATCGTGCAGGCGGCGGAAATCGAGCCGGATGATACAATTCTGGAGGTCGGAGCGGGCACCGGAGTTTTAACGCGCGAGCTGGCGCGGCGCGGCGGGCGTGTGGTGGCCGTTGAGATCGAACGCGACATGTTGTCGCTGCTGCGTGAGACGACCGGCAGCTATGCCAACGTCGAACTGCTGGCGCGCAATCTGCTCGCGCTCGATACCAGTGCGGTTTTCGGGCAGGAGCCGTACAAGCTGGTGGCAAATCTGCCGTATTATATTACCGCCGCTGCTCTGCGTCATTTTCTGGAGGCGGCACACCCGCCGTCGCTCATGGTGGTGATGGTGCAGCAGGAGGTTGCGCAGCGTATCGTGGCCGCGCCGGGGGATCTCAGCCTGCTGGGCGTGAGCGTACAATTCTACGGACGCCCCGGGATCGTTGCGCGTGTGCCAGCGCAGGCTTTCTATCCCGCGCCACAGGTAGACTCCGCTATTCTGCGCGTGGATATCGCGCCACGGGCTGCTCTTTCGCCCGCCGAGCGGCAGAGCTTCTTCCGCGTCGTCCAGGCCGGCTTCTCCGAGCGCCGCAAACAGTTGCACAACGCGCTGACGCATGGCCTGCACTACAAGAATGAAACTGTTCGCACCTGGCTTGCGGAGGCAGCTATTGATGCCGGACGCCGCGCGGAGACGCTAAGCATTGAAGAATGGCTGCGTTTATGGCGGGTAATAACATCGGCGGAACATAGAAACTGATTTCTGTGTTATGATATCTAAGGTTAACCTGTCCAGGCTGGATTGCCCCCTATGATGAAGGCCGGAGCGGAGCGATATTCGCAACATACAGAGCACCCAAAACGTTTATAATAACAGAACACAAAATTTGAAAACAGGAAATACACGCATCGATGTCAACGCAGGAGCAGTTTTGTGAAAACTGTGGAGCAACGAATGCATCAACGGCGCGCTTCTGCCAGTTTTGCGCCGCACCGCTCCCTTTCAAATATACCACGGGTACACTGCCAGAGCAGACCCTGCTCAACGGGCGCTACCAGCTAGAGAGCCGTATTGGTCAGGGCGGCATGGGTGCCGTCTACAAGGCCATCGATACTCGTTTCAACAACCGTCCTATTGCTATCAAGGAGATGAGCAGGGCGGGCTTGAATGATACCCGCGTACAGGAGGCCGAGGAAGCATTTGAGCGCGAGGCGCGCTTGCTCGCGGACCTGCTGCATCCCAACCTGCCCCGCATCTACGATCATTTTACGGAGAATGAGCGCTCCTATCTGGTGATGGATTTTATCGAGGGGCAAACGCTGGAAACGTATATGGAGCGGGCTAACGGCGGCCCTTTGCCACTGGAGCAGGTTATGCAATGGGCGGAGCAGCTCTGTGATGTCCTGAGCTATTTGCACAACCACCAGCCGCCGATTATCTTTCGTGACCTCAAGCCCTCCAACGTCATGATTAGCGAAAGCGGGCACGTTTACCTGATCGATTTCGGCATCGCGCGCATCTTTAAACCCGGCCAGTCGCACGACACCGTTGCGCTCGGTTCACCCGGCTTTGCCGCGCCAGAACAGTATGGCAAGGCGCAAAGCACGCCGCGTTCCGATATCTACAGCCTGGGTGCGCTGCTGCACTGCCTGCTCACCGGCGTTGATCCCAGCGAGCAGCCGTTTTTCTTCCGGCCGGCCTCGCAACTGAATCCCGCTGTACCACCCGACCTCGAGGCACTGTTACAGCAGATGCTCAATATGGATGCTGATCGCCGCCCGGCCAGCGCGCAGGAGGTTGCTCAAGCGCTGCGTCAGATCGAGCAACGGCGCATCAGCGGCACGCTCACGCACATACCGGCGCAGTCGCCTACCTTACAGCAGGCCGTCAGAACGCACCAGTTATTGCAGGATGCCTACCGACTTTATACGCAGCACCGCGTCAAGGATGCGCTCACGGCCTACAATCGCGCCGTGCAGATCGATAGCCAGAACGCGGAAGCATGGCAGGGACGCGGGCTGACACAGGCCCTTAACGGGCAGCACCGCGAGGCCCTCGAATCGTTTGATCGCGCCTTGCAAATCGATCCAACACTGGTAACGGCGCTCACCGGCAAAGGAACAGCACTGAATATGCTGCACCGCAACCAGGAGGCGCTGCAAGTCTTTGATCGCGCCGTGACGCTGGAACCCGATAACGCCTACGCCTGGAACGGCAAGGGAGCGGTGCTCAGCGCCCTCGGTCAGACGGAGCAGGCGCTCCAGGCGTTTGACGTTGCGCTGCATTTCGATCCGCATATGGCAAAAGCCTGGGGTAACAAGGGGCTGGTATTGCGTCAGCAGAAGCGCTACTCCGAGGCTTTGCGCGCCTTCGAGCAGGCGCTGACCTATGACCGCGACTCGGTTATCTACTGGAACGGCAAGGGGCTTGTGCTCTACGAAATGGGCAGGATCAAAGAAGCGCAGCAAGCCTACCAGGAGGCGCTCAACCGCGATGCGAATTATCCGCCGGCGCTCTATGGCATCGGCAACGTCTACTATGCTCAGCAGCGCTTCAAGAGTGCCATTGATTTCTACAAGCGAGCGCTCAAGAACGATCCCCGCTTTGTGCGAGCGTGGGATAAGCTGGGCAACGTGCTGGGAGACGTGGGCAGATTCACCGAGGCGCTTGACGCTTACGAGCATGCCCTGCGCATTGATCCACGCTACGCCGCGGCCTGGAATGGCAAGGCCAGCGTGCTATGCCACCTGGAACGCTACATCGAGGCGCTGGATGCCTATGAGCACGCCCTGCGCCTCAACCCCGATGCCGCGCTCTCCTGGAACGGTAAGGGCAACGCGCTCTATCACATAGGTAACTATGAGATGGCGCTGAACGCATACAACCAGGCGCTGCAACGCAATCCTAAAATGGTCTCGGCGCTGCACAACAAGTCGCTGGTGCTCAGGCAATTGAAGCAGTATGACGAAGCGCTCAAAGCCGCCGAGGCTGCTATCAGCCTCGCGCCAGGTGATCCCGACAACTGGCAGCGCAAAGCGGAGGCGCTGCATAAGCTGCGTCGCCGTAAGGATGCTCGCAAAGCGGAGGCGGAGGTAGCCCGGCTGCGCGGAGAAGCATAATAAACAACATGGGGCATGTCATGCTTCGCGAAGCGAAGCATGACATGCCCCATGTTGTTTAAAATCATCATCTAACGCAGGCGCCGGGCTATTTGCTCATCGATGACCACAGCATCCTCTTCATAGCTCACCACAGCCTCGGCCGAGAAGCGTTTTGGCCGCCCCCGGCCTCCATTGGATCCGGCCACCTCGAAGCCAGCAATGCGCATGGCTACCGGCGGATCAATGCCGATGAGGATATCGCCAACGGTGCCGGCCACGGTCCCGTTTTCACCGACGATTTTGCGCTCGCGCAGGCTCCGGCCCGATGGCAGCGGCGGAAGCGCTCTGAGCAGACGGCGCTCGGTATCTGTGGTAACGGCATTCGCCTCGATACTCTGGATGGACTGGACTGGCAGTGCGAAGTCGCCGAGCACACGCGTGCTCACGCGGAACGCATGGACCGCATTCGTTCCTTTTTTGAAATAGAAATCTACAATTGTTCCTATCGGTCTCCCCTCACGCGGGACGGATACCGTCATCCCTTGCAACTCCGACCATTTTCTGATAGCCTTGTTGTCAGCCATAAATTAACCCCTATAAAATTCATTGATTTATGCACCGAGTTTCGGGAACCAGCGCAGTTTATCTGGATTCACAACTGCATAGATCCTGCTCACACGGTCTCCCTCAACATCAAGAAGAACCACCCCGAAAACCCTGCCCTGATCGTAGCCCACGATAGCCGGCTGGCCGTTGACCTCCTGCACATACATCTGAATATCGCGAGGGAACCATCTGGCGAGAGCGCCCAGCATGCCACGCGCCACCTTCTTCGATCCATGCACCGGCTTGATGCCGGCTCTGGCCTTGCCTCCCCCGTCAGGCGTGAAGACAATATCATCGGTCAGCAGATCAAGTAGTCCCTGGATATCACCACCAGCAGCAGCTTGCATAAACTGGCTGGTTATGCGCTCCTGTTGCTCACGCGAGACATCGAAGCGCCGGCGCCGCTGATCCAATCGCTGGCGGGCGCGGTGCAGCACCTGACGGCAATTGGTCTCGCTTTTATCGACTATCGCCGCGATTTCATCATAATCGTATTCAAAAACTTCGCGCAGCAGAAAGACGGCCCGCTCCAGCGGACTCAGGTTCTCCAGCATGGTTAGAAAGGCGAAGGAGAGCGATTCTGCCAGTTCAGCCGTCGAGACCAGTTCCTGGCGCTGCTCTGTTGGCAGCGGTTCGGGCAGCCACGGACCGACATAGACCTCCCGCTGCACTCTGGCCGAGCGCAACTGGTCGATGCAAAGACGCACAACAATGGTGGTCAGATAGGCACGCGGCGATTGTACTTCCTTTTCGTCGTTCTGGAGCCAGCGCAAGAAGGCTTCCTGTACGATATCCTCAGCATCAGTCGCGCTACTCAACATGCGATAAGCGATGGAGAAGAGCAATCCCCGATACTGCTCAAAGATCTGCGTTGTGTCTGAGCCTGTTTTCATAGATCAATCCTGGATGTTATTTTACCCTTGCAGGCGTCCAGAGTGCAAGATGGGGTGTGCCCTGCTCCGCCAGCGAAAGTATAACTTCCTCCCTCGACGCAAAGCAGACGAGGCAGATCCCCCGGTCTGTGACATAATGAGTTGTGACAAGTTCGATTCCGCTTGTCCCTCTTGTACATTGACCGATCCTGGTGGTTACATCTCATCATCGTGCCGCTGCGCATGAAAAGAGGGCTTGAGAATCGTCCTTGACATGTATGCCCGGTCTGTCATATACTCAGCTTGTTGATAATGATTATCATTATTAGAAGCAATAGATTATGGAAAACACAACACTTAATGCCAACGCGCAGGCAGTGCTGACGGTACTGCGAGAAACGGATCGCCACCCTACTGCACTGGAGATCTACGAGGCGGTGCGGCGCCTCCGGCCACGCATCGGCCTGGCAACGGTCTATCGCATCCTGCATCAGTTGACGGAGCAAGGGCTGATTAACGCGCTGGGGCGCGAAAGCGAGTGCCGCTACGATGCACGCATCCAGCGCCACGATCATGCCGTATGTACTGTATGCGGGGCGCTACTCGATATTCCTGTCAGCGTAGAGCTATCGAGCGCGGCGTTACAGAAGGCAGCGCAGATCGCCGGGATCGAGCTGGACTCCCACGAAGTGCGGCTCTATGGCCGTTGTAAAGCCTGCCGCGAACAGGGTACATAGCAGTCCAATAGTAAGGCAGCGCGCAGGCAAGGGAGCCTGCGGCACCTGGCGCATGCGCCACGCCAGGTAGCAGCTCATTGGCGAGAGAAAGGGCTAACGCAGGATGAACATCGAGCAATTTGTTACCGAAGGGCTGGGGCATCAATCCTACTGCGTCAGCGATGGAGCAGGCGGCACAGCAGCTATCGTCGATCCGCGCCGCGACATCGATATTTACCTGGAAGCTGCCAGCCGCGCCGGCGTCCGCATCACCCACGTTCTGGAAACCCACATCCACAACGACTACATTACCGGCTCCCGTGAACTGGCCGCGCGCACGGGCGCAACCATCGTCGCTGGTGCGCGCGACAGGCTACAGTATGACTACCGGCCCGTGGGCGAGGGCGAGCGTTTCAACGTCGGCCAGCTCACGTTCAGCGTCATGGCAACACCCGGGCACACGCCCGGCCATATTAGCTACCTGCTCTACGAACCGGCGAGCGAGACGCCCGGCGCCCTTTTCAGCGGAGGCAGCCTCCTGGCAGCAAACGCCGGGCGCACCGATCTGCTCGGCGAGGCCATGACTTTGACTCTCACCCGCCAGCAGTATCACTCGCTGCGCCGCCTGCTCGACACCCTGCCGGGCCAGGTGCGCGTCTACCCCACACATGGCGCAGGCTCGTTCTGCATGTCAACGGGCGCGCATTCCGCTCGCACGACGACGATTGCCCAGGAACGGCTCGTCAATCCCGCCGCGCTGGCCCGCGATGAAGCCGATTTTGTCCAGCGACAGATGGCAGGCTATAGCGCTTATCCGACCTATTATCGCTATATGGGGCCTATCAACCAGCAGGGGCCGCGCATCCTGGGGACGCTGCCCAAACCCCCGGGCCTCGCCCCGCAGATTGTGCGGGAGCGGATGCGCGCCGGTATGCCGCTGGTGGATGGGCGCCCACGCGACGCTTTTGCCCGCGAGCATATTCCGGGCGCGCTCAATATCGAACTTGGCGATTCCTTCGCCACCTACGTTGGCTGGATTCTTCCCTTCAACACGCCGCTGATGATCCTGATCGAAGACGAGGAGGGAAGACGCGAGGCCGTTGTGCAACTCGTGCGCATTGGCTATGAGCGCGTGGAGGGCTACCTTGATGGCGGTATCGCCGCATGGAGGGCCGCCGCACTGCCCGCCGGCCAGTTCCCCGGCATGGATATCGGGACGCTCTACAAGCGCTGGTCGCGCCATGAAGGGTTAATCATCCTGGACGTGCGCCGCGACGACGAATGGCGCCAGGGGCACATTCCCGGCGCGCTGCACATTCATATAGGAGATCTGGCGCAGCACCTGCACGAGCTGCCGGACGATCAGCCCATCGCCACGCTCTGCGCGAGTGGCTTCCGCGCGGAGATCGCGGCCAGCATGGTCGCCGCCACCGGGCGCGAGGTCATCGCGGTACGGGAGGGTATGGACGACTGGATCAAGGCCGGCCTGCCCTCCGTCAGCGAAGCGGACGACGCACACGCCGCCTCCGGGCACGATTCCACGCACGCGCACCCCTGAATCTCATTGAGCGCGCTTGTATGTCATCCTGAGCGCTTGTATGTCATCCTGAGCGATAGCGAAGGATCTAACGGCGCTCAGCAGCCGCGAGTCCGCCGGCTCGGTAGCAGGAGTCGCACGGCACTCGCACTTCGCTACGCTCGTACTGGATCCTTCGCTATCGCTCAGGATGACACGATTGGTGCTCATCATCCTCCCAGGCGGTCAGGTTGAATGCGGGCCAGGCTTCGTGTTCGGGAATGGAGTAGCCGAGCAGGCGGTAAAGCGATCCGGCGCCATCCACACGCAGCGTAGCGCCCGAAATAAAGGCAGCGCCGGGAGAGAGTAAAAATACAGCAGCGGAGGCGACTTCGCTTTCGGTACCCAGGCGCCGGGCGGGAATTTCCAGGGCCGCTCCGCGTATCATCGCCCGGATATCGTCAGGATAAGTGTCGACGCCGCTGGAGTTGATGATGCCGGGGGCAACCGCGTTGACACGAATACCGTATTGCGCCCACTCCAGGGCCAGCGTCTGCGTCAGGTTGACCACGGCGGCGCGGGCGGCCCCGCTATGGGCGAAGTTGGGGAAGCCGCGCCACATATCCATCGCGATATTGACGATGGCTCCGCCATGCTCACGCATCCAGCCGTGCATGGCGGCCTGTGCCATGTAAAACGTCCCCGTCAGATTGGTTTCAACGACGGCATGCCAGCCCTTCGGCGTAATCTTTTCTGCTGGATAGAAGAACTGGCCGCCCGCGTTATTCACCAGCCCATCCAGGCGTCCCAGACGTTCGAGTACCGCCTGCACTGTAGCCTTCACCTCCTCGTCATGGCGAATATTGCACACCAGGGCCAGAATGCGGCCTCCCTGCGCCTCGATTTCCGCGCGCGCATTTTCGACGTGCTCCGATGAGCGGGAACAGATTGCCACGCCGGCACCGAGCAGAGCCAGCTCGCGCGCGATGGCCTTTCCGATACCCGTACCTCCTCCTGTTACCAGGAAGACCTTTCCCTCGAAAAGTCCAGGGCGGAAAATACTGCTAGATAGCATGTGTTCGATCCTTTCTCTTCTCGACTTCCATGAGCTACGTTCATGTCGTTCGCTACCTGTTTCTCATTGTAGCACCAACCGCTCCGGCATGGTGGTCGCACGGAGGCGCCGAGTGAGAAATCTATGATTGTGGCATGGAACAGGCGCGAAGCGCCTGTTCCATGCCACAATCATAGATCGGGCGAGCGCCGCAGGCGTGAGCGGGCAGGCGGCGGTGCCGGAAATCAGGCACATTCTACCAACTGCCGGGCCGTGTACGCAAATCCTTGTTATGTAGTACTCTTGTGAATTACTTGCAGCGGTGCTATGATTTACTTGAAACTTATATTTATCCCAACTAATGCCAGCAGCGAATGTCACACTTTCCCCGTCGCTCGGATATCTGTGTATGGAGGTTTTGCCAGATGATACAGATCCAGGAAGAGTGGCCCGAATATCTCTATATTGATCCACAGGTTTACACGAAAGCAAGGGCGCGCCTGTGCGGTCTGGGTTATTATGTGCCGGCGGGTGTGATTACCAACGAATTTTATTCGTATGTCACGAAGCATCTGGGCGAGCCGCGCAGCGTAGAGGACATGGACCGCGCGGCGGGCCTGAGCGTGCGCCATGTACGCGCCTCAACATTGGAGCTATGCCGCAAGGTAGCGGGGAAAGATGCGCCCGGCCTCATCGATAGTCCGAAGGCCCCCAGAAATGAATCGCTGATCGACATGGCTGTGATTGCCGCACAGCGCGCACTGGCGAGCGCCGGGCGCGCTCCAGCCGAGGTTGACGCCGTGATCGGCATATCTTCCTCCGACGAGTACGGCTTCCCCACCGTCGCCAATCTGGTGCAGTTGCGCCTGGGATTGAGGTCGATACGCGCCCTCATGCTCAAAGGCGCCTGCTCTTCCCAGACGGAGGCGTTTCAGATAGCTTCCGAGATGCTGACCGCCGGATCCGCCAGGCTGGTGCTGATTGTTGCTACCGAGGGGCTGCTGCCCAACGTCATGCATATCCTCGACTGGAAGCTCAGCTCGCTCTTTGGCGAGGGGGCCGCCGCTTTTCTGCTGGAGAGCGGCGATGAAGAGACCTACTCCATCAATGGCTACGATGCACACCTGGCGCCGTCGCTGCATGGACAGACGGCTCTGCGCAAAGATGTGATCGAGATGGCGGAGGTGAATATGAGAATAGCGCAGCTTTATGCAGAAGGGAAGGGCGCGGAGATCGCGCAAATTTTTGACGGCTCACTCGTCGGCTACGCCAAAATGAACGGGAAGGAGGTCTTCCGCATTGCTCCCCGCACGATGGCCGAATGCATCGACGCGCTGTGTCGCCATGCGCAATTGAGTCCCGATGATGTGAGCTATATCGTGCCACATCAGGCGAATTCGCGTATCACGCGCCGCCTGGGCGAAATACTGGTTCACACCTATGGCTGGCCGCCATCGACGATGGAGAAACTGGTTGACGAACTGCGCTACTACGGTAATCTCTCCAACGTCAGTATTGCTATCGCGCTGGCGGAAATGCTGCGCAAAGGGCGACTGCACGATGGTCAGTGGCTGGCGCTGGCAGCGGTGGGCGCCGGCATCCATTACGGCGCCTGGCTCGTGCCTTACCACCAGTTCAAGAACGTGGATGCGGTCATCAATTTTGAATGATGCTCACGATTTCTCCTGCCCGAGCGCTCGCACAAAATTGATGATGATGGTCTGCACTTCATCCAGATGCCCCTGGAAGAAGTGGTCGGCGCCCTGAATGGCAACGATGCTTTTGGGGGCGGGAACCTGCTCAAACCAGCGCTGCGCCTGGTCATAGGGCGCGACTTCATCCTTTGTGCCATGAATGAAGAGCTTGGGCTTGTGACAGCCTTGCAGCGTTTCGCTGCCAAAGGAGCGAGCGGGCGTGCCCAGTCCGACCATTGCCTGCGCCCTGTCATCAATAGCCGCGACGCGCAGTCCTACCCAGCAGCCGAAGGAGAAGCCACCGATGATAACAGGAACGCCAGGGTAGCGACGGCTCAAAAACTCGAGTGCATAACGCGTATCGTCCATCTCCCCACGTCCCTCATCATACGTCCCCGTGCTATGCCCTACGCCCCGGAAGTTAAAACGCAGCGCCGGAATATCGAGCGACTGAAACGCCTGCGCCACTTTAAAAACCACCTTATTATGCATTGTGCCGCCATAAAGTGGATGTGGATGGCAGACGAGCGCTGTATAGCGAGGCCGCGAGTTGGATTCCGTAGTTTTGAGTATCCCCTCCAGGTGTCCCCGGGGAGTAGGTATATTGATATGTAAGATCTGGTTGCTACCCATGCTGGCTTCCTTGTTTCTCTTCTCCTTGATTTTCAGTGTTCGCGCGGCTCCGCCGCGCCAGGGATAGAGATGATGGGTGAACTGGCGC
>Ga0209061_1002618_pt1 | contig 22017 bp, 19 predicted proteins | sample Coa_R1_10_FD_187157 | JGI IMG/M metagenome (GOLD analysis project Ga0209061, IMG submission 187157) | Surface soil microbial communities from Centralia Pennsylvania, which are recovering from an underground coalmine fire - Coalmine... | ecosystem: Environmental > Terrestrial > Soil >...
GGGAGAGGGACACCTCCGCCACCAACGGTTCGTGAGTGGGAGACCGCAGAGGCGACCGGCGATGAGCGCCAGGAGAGATCGCCGTCTTGGGGGGTGGGCTGGTCGCGCCCTCAGCGTGAGATCGGTGTGTCTGTGACGGTTCACGCTGCAATCGAGATGTGCTCGAGTGATCAAGGGAAGTTCTCGCTTGTTTCAAGAACGCCTTGCGGCGCACGCGAGTGACCGTGGTTGATCGGGAGCGCTTCGGGTCGAATGAGGTGATGTGCGCAGTCAGTGCCCTGAGGGAGGTGTGACGTGGGCGCTCCAGCGGTCTTCGACGTTGGTGAGTCGCCAGTAGGCAAGGGCGACGACCCACACGATCACGAACAGGGCAGCGATGCAGAACCCCGCGACGTTGATGTTGAAGTTGGCCATAGCGTCCCAGAACGCTCCGTGCAGGTGGGCCTCGGTGGTCAAGACCCCGAGAAGCTCGATGGTGCCGATGATGAACGCGGCACCGATAGACAGCCCGGTGACGACGAGGTTGTAGTAGATCTTGCGGACCGGGCGGGCAAATGCCCATCCATAGGCGAAGTTCATGAAGCAGCCATCGATGGTGTCAAAGAGCATCAGCCCTCCGCAGAACAACGCGGGGAGGGCCAGCACCGCGTAGGAGGGGAGGCCTTCGATGGCGGCATACGCCGTCGCCGAGAGCAGGAGGACCTCGGTGGTGGTGTCGAAGCCGATGCCGAACACCACCCCGACGAAGTACAGCTGCCAGGTGTGGTTGATCGAACGCATGAAGCGACCGAAGAACCGGTACATCAATCCGCGGGCCTGGAGCTGGGCTTCAAGCGCCGCTTCGTCGTAGCGGCCATGGCGGAGGTCGCGGAACACCTTGGCGATACCGGCCAGCACGACCAGATTGAGCATCGCGATGAGGTAGAGGAACGAGGCAGAGACGACGGTGCCGACTGCACCGCCAGCGGTCTCGTAGGCGGAGCGGGGGTCGACGACGGCCCCGAACACGGCCCTGGCGGCGACGGTGATTCCTGCACCGACTGCCACGATGATGGTGGAGTGGCCGAGGGAGAAGAAGAACCCAGAGGCAAGCGGGCGCTGACCGTCCGCCATGAGTTTTCGGGTGGTGTTGTCGATCGCCGAGATGTGGTCAGCGTCGAAGGCGTGGCGGAAGCCGAGGAACCAGGCGGTGACAGCAACCCCGAGCCCGACGCCGAGGCCGCGGCTGCCGGCGACCCCGCGGTAGTCGAAGTGGTGCGGCATGACGACGAGGACGTAGATGAGCCATCCTGCTGCGTTGACCGCCACGATCACGGTGGCCATGACGCCGATGCGGCCCCATTCGCTGCGGGTCAACGCGCCGCGGATGCTCCGAAGCCGCGAGCGTTTTGGTTCACGCCGGCCGGGGTGGTGCATGCGGTTCATCCTCCTGCTCGATCGGAGAGGATGAAGAGAGCCCCTGCGAGCACCATCCCGGTGTCGCACGAACCGCCCTTCCTCCGAGGACTGGTCTGGCAGCACAGACCACCCCAGGCGACCGGACTCGCCCCCGAAGGGGACCACCGTTGCGGGACAGTGCCGGGATCGCACCGGACTTCGCTGGGGCAGCTGCGACCTCGGGCTGTCGCCGAGGCATAGCGAAGCTAAAACAGGGCATCTGGGCCGGTCAAGCCCGGATCGGCGGGGTCCCTCACGGGTGGATCCGTAGTCCCAGACTGCGCATGATTGGCTTCCCGCCCCGACGGTGACCCAGTCTGCAGGCTCAACGTGCCTGGCGGTGTGGTGCACGAGCTACCCGGAGACCTCCGCCGGGCGCTGATCGCGAGCCGGTCGGGGCTTGATACCTGGAACGACATCACGCCCTTGGCCCGCAACGAGTTCGTTTGCTGGGCGGAGGATGCCAAGCAGGAGGAGACCCGCGCACGGCGCATTCGCCGAACTCAGGAGGAGCTCGAAGCGGGGCAGCGCCCGCTGTTGGCCGGGGTGCAGGCACCGCGGCACACCGGTGGGTCGCCGCGCCCGGCGACCGACGAACGGTTCACCCGGCGGCGAGTAGGAAGTCGTGATGAACGGACGGCGCTGATCGATCGGCGTGATCACCCCGCTTGCCCCTCGGCGGTCGCGGCGCCTCCCGCTGTGCGCCTTCCTCACGCGCTGGCGTGGAATTGTCGTCGTGGACCCGGTCGTTTCATCGATCCGCTTGGGCCACTTCGATTGCGAAGCTTTGGGGATGAGCCCAAGGGACCCCTCAAGGTATGGGCTTTCGTGCGAAAAATCGGATCTCGTAACTTGTGGCGTCGATCGAAGGATCGCGGAATCCCGCGGCTCGGAGTCGTTCAGGCAGCGTGTCGAGAGGGAGCGGCACGAAGGCGTCTCCGACGTGGTGCGCTCGGGTCCCTTCGTCATCCACGTGGGCATCGCTCGCCAGGAACCAACCGCCCGGTCGGAGCACGCGGAAGATCTCGGAGAACAGCGCGTCTTGCTCGGGGGGTGAAGGGACGTGGTGGAGCACGCCGAAGCAGCACACCGAGGAGAAGCGATCCGTCGGGAGGCCGCTGTGCGAGCCGTTGCCGTGTACGACGGTGACGTTGGTCCCTGCGAATCGTTCAGCTAACTTGGCACAGAGGTCATCGTCCAGCTCGATAGCGGTCAGGTGCCTCACTCGTCGGCGCAACAGGTCGGTCGTCAGGCCGGGGCCGGGGCCGATCTCGAGCACGTCGTCGCCGAGCGCGGCGACCCGATCGATCCACGGCAGCAGCTCTTCTTCAAGCATCTTGGCCCAGCGCGGACTCGAGAGCATTTGGAGGTGGAACTCGTTCATCGCCAAAGCTTGTGCCATGACGCCTGGCCGGTCACGCGCGGTTGGTCACCCGATGCCGGAGGGCACTGGAGCGGGTTGCCTGAGCCCCGGCCATCCGTCGTCACGAGCCGCTCCACATGGCGGTGGGCACTGAGGTGATGGAAAATCCCGGACGACGGCTGGTCAGGCCTTTGGTGCTGGTCCCCCGTCGGTGGGGGGTCCAGCTGGCGTCGAAAGCCGTCACGCGCTCCGGTCAGGGGCGCTGGCTGATGGTCGTGGTCCCAGAAGGCGCTTCGTGCGGGCCCCCAGAGTCGGCGTGGCAAGGAAAAGGTCGGGACTGGCGCGATCTCAGGAGAAGCTCACGCCGACCTGATCGTGGCCCAGTCCGAACTGGTACTTCGACCTGGCGCTCCGCAGCGAGACCACGACCGAGACGCCGTTCGACGCCGAGCTGACCTCGACCTCGCTGATGAGGTCCTGAGGGCTGCCCGTGCCGTAGACGTGGCCTCCGGTGTAGGTGACCCCAGTGATCGTGAAGGTGAACTGGGTGCCGGCGGAGTTGAAGGCTGGCGAGGTCGGCTTGAGGGATCCGCTGACGGCCGCGCTGGTGAACTGGATCGTGGCGGTCGATCCGGCGACGGTCACGAAGACCCCCGAGGCATGAATCGGTGGGGCAGTGGTGGGCGTGGTCGTCGACGAGGAATTCGTCGGCGCGGTGGTCGACGGCGAAGCCTTCGTGGGAGTCGAGGTCGTCGTCGTGGTCGCCGCGTGAGCAGTCGAGCGGTGGCTGGGGCGGCGGTGCCGGCTCGCCAACGGGGTCGACGAGGAACAGGCTGCCGTGGCGACGGCGAGGCCGAGCAGGAGGGCTCCGACTCGTAGCCGCTGGCTCCTCGGAAAACTTTCGACCCAGCGGAACGCATGGGTTCTCATGGGGTGCAGAACGTGCCCGCGTCGAACTGGAGGGTGTTGAAGGTTCCGTTCCATGGCGGTCCCATGAGCGTGGCCTCTTCGCTCTGCGCAGGGCAAGTCGCCCCGAACGCGATGAAGCCGGCCACGTTCCCGTCGCTCGTCAAGATGTCCGTCGGGTTCGGGAAGGCCACCGCGACGAAGGCGGGGAGCTGGATGGCGGCGAGGTCGAAGGTGTTGTACTCGAACTGGTCCGCATAGAAGGCCGGGCGGAGGTAGGGGTTGACGGACTCGATGCCCTGCGCCCATCCGGTGATGAAACTGAGCCAGTTGGCCGCCGTGGATCCCGGCCCGCCAGGGTCGAGCCCAGAATGTTCGTCCGGGAAGCCCTCAGGATCCAAGATGACCCAGTCAGGGGCACGCCCCACGCTGCTGGCATCGACGTCGACGGTCTGGGCGACCCATTGCCCGGCGCCGTACCCGTCGGCGTAGTAGCAGGCGCTCGTCCAGCACGGTTGGCCATTCGGGCCGCTGGCCACCGGCCCGCTCACCGTCCAGAACGACAGCCAGGTCACGCGCCGCCCTGACGCCGCGATGCCCTCTCCGGTCGCGAGATCTGCACCGACGGTCAGCCCCGTATACGGCGGGGACTCGGTACCCAAAGCGCCGGTGTCGCCGATGATGGGCCAGCCTGCCTCGATCGCCTGCGCCGTGACACTGGGGCCCGGATCGAGCCCGTACACGCCCACGCCGCTGGGTGGAGATGCCGGCGGTGGTCCGCCGGCATAGATGTGGACGGTCACCCCGTAGACGATCGGCACCGGGTCAACGCCGATCCCGGGACCACCCGAGGACGACGTGACGTCGGTCAGCCTCCAAGCGCTGCTGCCGAGCGCGCCGGAGTACTCGAGGAGGTCGTTCGAGGCCGCCTGGACGAAGACGTCAGTGGTCCCCGAGAAGTTGATGGCGCTCGGGTCCCCGGCCATCGCGGGTCCTCCACCGGCCTGGGTGACGTCCAGGGCGCTCCAGCTCCCAGAGGCGTTCGTGTACTCCACGAGCTGCCCAGAGGTCGTCCGAGCGAAGACGCCGAGGCTCGTCCCACTGGCGATGGCCGACGGCCGTCCGGTGATCCCCGGTCCATTCGCCTGCTGGGTGATGTCCGTGCTCGTCCAGCTGTGCCCGTCGGAGCTGGACATCTCGATGAGGTCGCCCCCGCTCGCCTGGGCGAACACCGCGGTCGTGGTCCCCTGGACCACGGGGGATGGATCGCCCGCCACCATCGGCCCGCCGCTCAGCTGCGTGAGGTCGTAGGCGTTCCACAGGTGGCCTCCGGCATCGTTCGCCGCGTACTCGACGAGGTCGCCGTTGTCGGCCCGGGCGAAGACCTCGACCACCCCATTGGCCAGGATCGGGACGGGGTCACCGCCGAGCGTCGGCCCGCCGCTCAGCTGCGTGAGGTCGTAGGCGTTCCAGAGTCGTCCCCCGACGCCATCGTTGATGTACTCGACGAGGTCCCCGGTGCTGCTCTCCACGTAGACATGGACGATGTTGCCGGTGGCATGCAGCGCTCCAGGGTCTCCGGCCAGCGTGGGCCCGTTCGCGTCGACGGTGAGGTCGTAGGCGTTCCAGATGCGGCCCCACAGCCCGTCATTGGCGAACTCGATGAGGTCGCCCCCCGCGGTGCGGCCGTAGAAGTGAACGGTCGTCCCGTAGGTGATCGGGCTGACCCGCCCGGCGATCGACGGGCCCTGGCTGTCCGCCGTCAGGTTGTAGTCGTTCCACGTCCGGCCCCACAGCCCGTCATTGACGAACTCGTTCATCGTCAGGGCAGTCCCTGGGGTCGACGCGCTGGCCGGCGAGCTCGCCGTCAACGTGGGTGCCACCACGACGAGCCCTGCCGCGACGACGACCGCAGAGAGTGACCCGGCACACCGGATGCCGGCCCGCCTAGACAAAGCTCCGCCCTCCTTCGCTGGCTGTCGATTTGTCGCTCGGTGCCGTGGCCCCTCGACGGCGGTTTCCGGTCACGGACAGTGGTCACGATCCCGGTCTGCGACCCCCGAAATCTAGTGCCCGCACATGGAGGGTTCAATGATTTCCACGCACTCGTGGCGCTCGAATCGAGGAGTCACGGTCGCCGTGCGCGATGATCAAGCCCGGTGAGCCTTCTTCGACGGATCAGACAGCGCCTGATGAAGGTCGTCAGGCCGGTCTTCCGGGTGGCCTTGGGGCCGGTCCTGCGGCGCATCCTGGCCCGGGCTGCGGATCAGACGGCGGCTGCCGTGGCCCCGCTCCAGGCGAAAGTGGAAGGGATCGAGCTCCAGCTCGATCGGGCGATTCCGGTCCTGTTGAACCGCATCTCCTCCCAGGCCGCCGCCGACCGTGGGTATGCACGGTCGATCGCCGACCTCTACGAGCGCATCGAGTTCGTCCGCAACGAGGTCCTCTACGAGCTTCGGTACGCGTCAGGACGGCGTGGGAGCGAAGGGGGGATCGCGCCCAAAGTGCTCAACCACCACAAACTGGAGCGAATGGGCACCGAGCTGCGGGTCAACCTCGGCGCTGGGCACCTCGCGCGCGACGAGTACCTGAACGTGGACGTGCGGGCGCTCGAGGGCATCGACATCGTCGCAGGGGTCGAAGACCTTCCCTTCGAGCCCGGATCGCTCGCGGAGATCTTCTCCTCGCATCTCCTCGAGCACTTCCCGATCGAAGAGCTCCGTCGGGTCCTGTTGCCTTACTGGGTCTCCCTCCTTCGCCAGGGGGGTCGGTTCGTCGCCATCGTCCCGGACTTAGAGACGATGATCGTCGAGTGTGCCGCCGGGCGGCTCTCCTTCGAGGACTTCCGTCAGGTCGCGTACGGCTCCCAGGAGTACGAGGGGGACTTCCACTTCAACGGTTTCTCCCCTGATCTCCTCACCTCCCTCTTCATGGAAGCCGGCCTCACCGAGGTCTGCGTCCGCGCGTCGGGTCGCCGCAACGGCATGTGCTACGAGATGGAGGTGGAGGGGGTCCGTCCTCGCGCGCCCGAACTGCCGGCGGATCGATCGGTCGGTCTCCTTGACGCGCGCGCCGACCCGACCAGGTGAGCGCAGCCGGTTCGCAGCGAGACACCGATCCGATCCGTGTCTCGCTGTACTCAGGCATCTATATGCGCCACGACGCGGTCTCCGACAGCCTTCGGCACAAATTGGCGATCCTGCGCCGCCTCGTCTCGATGGGTGCGCCGCTCGAGGTCACCGTGTTCACCCACGCCAGCGACGACCCCGGACCAGAGCTGTGCCCCGTCGCGTCGGTTTCGGCCCTTCAGCGGCTCGAGCGGTTCTGGTCGACCGACGTGCACCTCTTCGAGTTCGGCATGCACTACGACCTGTTCGACTCGGTGTACGTGATCCCAGAGGAGCGCCCCATCGTCGTGTTCGATCACAACACGACGCCGCCGGCGCTCGTCGACCTTCCTGAAGCCAGAGCCGGATGTGAGCGCGCACTCGTCCAGCGTCACAACCTCCAGCGTGCCGATCGCGTGGTGTGCGTCAGTGAGTTCACCGTGGAGCTGGTCAGATCCGTCGGGGTGAGCCAGGAGCGCATATCGGTCCTGCACCTCCCGCCAACGTGCGCGCGTGCCCGGCGGCCATCGAGGGCCCGGCGGCCCCAGGACGTGGTGCGCTTGCTCTTCGTCGGGCGTTTCGTGCGGGCCAAAGGGGTTGGTGACCTCCTCGAGGTCTGCCGTTCGTTGTGGGCGCCAAACCGGGAGGGGCGGGTGCCGACCGTGACCTTGACGATGGTCGGAGGCAGGCGGTTCTCGGACCCGGCGGTGATCGAGCGGATCGAAGGCGAGCAGGCCGCGCTCGGCGCCGAGCGCCTCGAGGTCGTGTGGTCCCCGTCCAATGACGAGCTCGCCTCGATCTATGAGCGCTCCGACGCACTCGTCATCCCCTCGTTCCACGAGGGCTACTGCGTTCCGGTCGTCGAGGCCCTCTGGGCGGGGTGCCAGGTGCTCGGCTACGACGCCGGCAACTTGCCGAACGTCATCGGCGAGGTCGGGCAGGTGGTGCCGACCGGCGACGTCGAGGCACTGCGCGCCGCGCTGTGGCGGATCGTCGAGGGCTTGCGCGGCCGCGACGTCGTCATCCCGACCACCAAGGGTCTCCTTGACCCAGTGACCTGGGAGCGCGCCGTCAGCGCACACCTCGCCGACTACTCGCCGAGCGCGTTCGAACGGGGCTTCCTGGAGGTCCTCGAGGAAGTGGTCAGCGCCGCAGGGGTCGGGGCAGGGGCCAGGCACCGGCTGCGCACGGTGATCGCTGCCCGCCGGGCCGAGCTCGACGGCATCGACCTGCGCTCCGGCGTGGCTTCGGTCCCGGCCCCGTCGCCGCGCGCCTCGGTGGTCCCCGAGCTGGTGCGAGGAGTGGAGCCCTGAGCACGCGATCCGTCTCGGTCGTGGTCAACACCTTCAATCGGGCCGACAGCCTGGCCCTCACCCTCGACGGCCTCGGACGGCTCGACTACGAAGAGTTCGAGATCGTGGTCGTCAACGGTCCTTCGACCGACGCGACGGCCGCGGTGCTCGAGACCTTCAAGGGTGCGATCACGGTCCAGCGCTGCTTCGAGCGCAACCTCGCGGCCTCGCGCAACATCGGCATCAGGGCGGCGGCTGGCGAGATCGTGGCGTTCATCGACGACGACGCCTACCCGGACCCGGCGTGGCTCGACCGCTTGGTGGAAGCCTACGACGACCCCGAGACCGGCGCTGCCGGAGGTCCTGTCTACAGCCATACCGGGGCGCACATCCAAGCATGGCGCAGCCTGGTCGATCGGTTCGGCAACTCCTGGCCGGAGTTCGACCCCGAGGCCCGGCGCGACCGGTACCTCAGCCGACCCTACAGCGAGCTGATCCCCTACACCATCGGGACCAACTCCTCTTTCCGGCGCCACCTCGTGGTCAAGCTCGGCGGCTTCGACGAGGAGTTCGCCTACTACCTCGAGGAGTCCGACCTGTGCTGTCGGATCGTCGACGCCGGTTACGTCGTCCGCCAGCTCGACGACGGCTTCGTGTACCACAAGTTCCTGCCTGGCCTCGTGCGAGAGCGCCGTGAGGTCGTCAAGGACTACTTCGACGTCTTGAAGAGCAAGTGCTACTTCGCGCTCAAGCACGCCCTGGCGCAGCATTCCTTTGCCGAGGTATGGCGCGATTGCGAGCGCTTCGTCGAAGCCTGCAGGACCGACGTGGCCAAGGCCGTCGAGGAGGGCTTGCTCACCGCAGCGGATCAGGAGAAGTTCGATGCCGACGTGCACGCCGCCTCGACCGCCGCGCTCGAGGCCTTCCGGCGTGGACGACCGCGCACGCGGCCACCAGCGTGGTTCCAGACCCGACCGCGCCAGCTCCTGCGCGTGCCGGGCCAGTCGAAGACGACGGCAGGCAGCTCCTGTGTCGGTGGCCTGACCGAGTCCCAGCGAGCCACGTCAGATCGTCACGTGGACCTCGGAGTCGATCGCATCCGAGCGCGGCGGTTCCCCCGGCGCCTGTCGAGGGATGAGAAGCTCAGCATCTGCCTCCTGTGCCAGGAGTACCCGCCGCGGCGAGTGAACGGCATCGGCCGCGTTGTGCACGCGCTGGCGACCGGACTCGCGGGCGCCGGTCATCACGTCGACGTGGTGACCAAGGGCAAGGAGATGCTTCGGGTCGATCTCGAAGATGGGGTCTGGGTGCATCGGATGCCGGTGACCCCCCAGCCTGGTGCGCCCGCCGGGGTGCCCCAGCACCTGTGGGACTACTCCGCCTCGATGCGGCTCGAGGTCGAGCGGATCCACCGGCATCGACCGATCGACGTCCTCCAAGCCCCCAACTGGGACTCCGAGGCGGTTGCCTTGGTCGGCGACGGCCGTTTCCCGGTGGTGATCGCGCTGTACACGCCGCTGCACACCTTGACGCGCGTCGACCCACTGTTCTCAGCGGCGCTTGAGGCCGGTGATCGGACGCTTCGTGACATGCTCGACCTCGAGGCCGAACTGCTCGGACGTGCGGACGGCTTGCTGGCGTGCGGCCCGGCGATCGTCGCAGAGGTCGAGAGCGCCTACGGGGTATCGTTGGCCTCCAAGCCCCTCGGCATGGTCGCACACGGCCTTCCAGATCTGGCTGGTCAGCGCCACGGTGGTGTCGATGCGGCGCCGATTGGCCGAGGGCGCCCGTCGCCGGCGGATGGCACCACTGAAGGAGCGCCGGGGGCGGTCGGTGCCGCTGCGGACCGCAGCGTCAGTGCCGGGCCAGGGGGTGTCGGGGTGCTCTTCGTCGGGCGTCTCGAGGCGCGCAAGGGGATCGACGTCCTGCTTGAAGCTGCCGAGTCACTGGTCGTTGCGCACCCCGACGTCCGGTTTACGATCGTCGGTGACGACGCGCTTCCGGCTGCCGGGGGCACGACGGTTCGTCGCCAGTTCGAGGCACGCGCACACCCGGCCGCCAAGGCACGCGTCCGGTTCCTCGGGCCCGTCGACGACGCCACGCTGGTGGCGCTGTATGAGGGGTGTGACCTCGTCGTCGTGCCGTCGCGTTACGAGTCCTTCGGCCTGATGCTGCTGGAGGCCATGATGTTCGCCAAGCCGGTCGTCGCGTCGGCCGTGGGGGGGATGGAGGAGATCGTCGTCAACGGCGAGACCGGGATCCTCGTGCCCGCAGGTGACGTCGGGGCGTTGGTGGAGGCGATCGACGCGTTGCTGCGGTCCCCGCAGCGCCGGGTGATGATGGGCACCGCCGGCCGGGACCGATACGAGCGCCACTACAGCCAGATGGCGATGGTGCAGGGCGTGGTTGCCTACTACCGCTCACTCGCCCGTTCCCCTCGCTGAGCCCCCGGGTGGGGTTCTCGGCCTACGATCGCAACAACAGCGTCGGCACATAGACGTCGACGCAAAGACACAACCGATCAGCGGGGAGGTTCCCTTGGCCACACCCGGGTTCGCCGACCTCGAATCACTGCCGCGCCCGCAGCTCCTGGCGATCGCTCACGAATACATGCTGAGCGGCATGCTGGGCAGTCCTGGGGGGAGCCCGACGCTCGCTGCGGCAGCCGTCCCTCCCGAGACCTCGACGGCCATCACCATCGAGGAATGGATGGGGTCGAGCCCTGTCTACACGCATCGAATGCGCCGGCTGATGGGGATCGATGGTCACGACGTGCCGGCGATCATGAAGGCCCTGCAGCTCGATATGGGCTTCGTGCACCAGTTCATGGACGTCGCCTATCGCGTCGATCCGAAGAACCCCAACCGCGGCGAGTTCTGGCTGCGCCACTGTGGTGCGCTGTTGATGGTGGAACCGGCGGGCAAGGCGGCGGTGTTCACCATGTGCCACACGATCGAGGATCCGACCTTCGACGCGACCGCGCTCGCCACCAACCCGCGGGCAAGGATCCGACCGATCCACCGCCCGCCCCGTGTCCCCCCGGACCGCCATCCACACTGCCACTGGACCATCGAGATCAGCGATGCCCACGACCCGGTGCCGGCGTTCCCGTTGGCCGAGCAGATCAGCAGGCTCCCGCTTGCCCACCTGCCGAACGCGGTCGGAGGCGAGGAAGCGCCCGAGCTGTACGCGGACTACGCGGGCCCGTTTCGCCCGGAGTTCAAGCTGAACCAGCTCACCGACGGCGCGTTGGCCGCGGTCACCCGTGAGTTCCAGGTGCAGTCCCACCTGAAGGCAGCAGCGAACGAAGTGTCGATTGCCAAGCACCTCGAACCCGCACGCGGACGTGCCGCAATGGAGGAGGGTTGGCTCACGCCCGCCTGGGTGGTGGGGGAGCGGGTGGCCAGGGCGCTCGGCCTCGGCCCCGCGCCCGAGGCGGTCGCCACGCTGCTGGCGTTCACCCCCGTGCTCCCCCCGGGGTTCGACCGCCGCGTCGAGGTGGACGGCGATCGGGTCAGCGTCACCTTCACCCCGGTGCTCGAAGGTCTGCTCGATCCGGACCACCCGGGCCTGGTGGGTGCGCTCGCGCGTGGGGCCTCCGGTGGACTCGTCGGCACGCTCGGCGCGCTCGGTTTCCAGCCGGTCGACCTGTCGCTCGACGTCGACGCCGCAGGGGTGCGCGCGGACATGCGCCTGGAGGAAGCACCGCCGCAGAGCGTGCCACCATCGGTCGCCCTGAGCCATCTGGGGCCGATGGCGAACTGGTCGTTCGACCTCAGCGTCGCGTGAAAGCCCCGGGGCCGGGATCTCAGATCTTGCGCACGTAGAGCAGGATCCCGAGCACGATGATCACCACGCCGGCCACGAGGATGAGGCCTCCGGCCTCCTCTTGGCGGAGCGCCCGCACCGCGCCGACGATCACGCCGAGCGCGCCGACCACGATGGCGACGATCCCGGCGAGGTGGTGCTTGTTGACGGTGGCCAGCAATGCAAACAGGCTCAGTGCAACGGACATCGACATCTCCTTCGATTGAGCGCCACAGCGTAACGGACGTGTGCAGGGACGATCAGCGGCACACCCTACGTCACGCACTGGAGTGGGCATCGCCGCCTCGATCGTGCCCGGACCTGATGATCGACGACCGGAGGCCGCCGCCACAAGGGCCCCGGTGATCCATGGTCCCCCCGAGGACCCAGCTGCTCGAGGAGGGCCGTCAGGGGTGCCCCGCCTCGGCCAACTGACCGAGTAACGTCGCCCGCCGAGATGGGGATGGTTTGCCGGCGTCGCGCGACGCGTCTCGGTGGTTGCAGATCCGCTCGCTTCGGAATGGCCCGCTTTGGCGCCCAACGGACGCGGCGATGGAGAGCCGCGCCCCTCGTGGCGGCCGTGCTCCTCGGCGCCTGGGGGCTCCCTGCGGCAGGGACGCCCGCGACGGCGGCGTTGCTCCGTCCCGCTGCGCTGGCCCCGCCACCGCTGCCTGCGGCGTTCCAGCCCATCGGAGCGTTGCCGGACGCCCGGCAGCTCTCCTTCGAGGTGACCCTGGCGCCCAGGGATCCCGCCGGGCTCTCGGAGCTGTTGACCGAGCTCTACGACCCCACCTCGCCCCTCTATCATCACTGGCTCTCCCCGGCAGCCTTCGACGAACGCTTCGCCCCCTCGCCGGCGACGGTGGCGGCGACGCTTGCATGGCTGCGGAGCCTGGGCTTGGAAGCCTCGTACACCTCGGGGTTCTCGGTGAGCGCGCACGGGACGGCGACCCAGGTGCGCGCGGGGCTCGGCATCGGGCTCGAGCAGTACCGGACGCCGAGCGGCCGCGCGATCTATGCCTCCCGTGGCACGCCGGAGGTGCCTGCGGCGATCGCCTCCTCGGTCACCTCGATCGTCGGCCTGAGCAATGCACCGGTGGCTGCCCCCGCGGTGGTGCCCGCTTCCGCCGGCGGAGGCGGCTCGACCGTGTTCGCAAAGGGCGCGGCTCCGGGTGCTGCGAAGCCCTCGATGCGCCCTGGGCTGGGCTCTGCGGTGGCGGGGAGCCAGGTTGGCAACGGCGCCACGCCCTCCGAGGTCCCCCAGACCACGAACGGCGCGCCCGCGGCCTGCGCAGGCGCCACGTCGGTGGCGAACACCTACGGCGGCTACACCCCGCCGGAGATCGGTGCAGCCTACGGCATCGACGCGCTGATCGCCGATGGGGCGAACGGCGCTGGGCAGCAGATCGCGGTGTTCGAGCTCGCTCCCTCCTCGGCTGCCGACGTGGCCGCCTTCCAGTCCTGCTTCGGCCTCCACGTCCCGGTGACGGTCGTCAGCGTCGACGGCGGGGGGACCCCCGACACCCTTGGGACCGAGGAGGCCGACCTCGACATCGAGCAGGCTGCAGCACAGGCACCAGGGGCCCAAGTCCTCTCCTACGAGGGGCCGGATACCGCCAGCGGCTTCCTCGACACCTGGCAGCGGATCGTCTCCGACGACACCGCGAGCGTCGTGTCCTCGGGTTGGGGGCTCTGTGAGCCATTGACTGCCGGGTCCCAGTTTGCCGGCCTCGATCCGCTCCTCCAGCAGGCCGCGGCACAGGGCCAGTCGATCTTCACCGCTGCCGGGGACTCGGGCTCCGAGGACTGCTACCCGGTGAACTCGAGCACGGCCCTCAGCGTCGACTACCCCTCCTCGAACCCCTGGGTGACCGCCGTGGGCGGCACCTCCCGGTCGCTGGATGGGACCGAGACCGCATGGAACGGCTGCCAGGGGGTGACCGCGGGGTCCGGCTGCATCGAGGGTCCCGTCGGGGGCGGCGGGGGGGTCTCCCAGGTCGAGCCGAAGCCCACCTGGCAGGCGGGGATCCCCACCCCGGCGGGGTTCAGCTGCGGTGCGAATGGGACCAACTGCCGGCTGGTCCCTGACATCTCCGCGGATGCGGGGGTGCCCGTCGCGTTCTACACGAACGGTTCGTGGCAACCACAGGCGGGGACGAGCGTCGCGGCACCGTTGCTCGCCGGCTTGTGGGCCGACCGCAACAGTGGCTGCGGGCTGGCCAACAGCGGGGACGCGGCACCCACGTTGTACCGGTTCGCGCCGCAGGGGTACGGCAGCGCGATCGATGACATCGTCTCGGGTGACAACGACGTGACCGGCACCAATGGCGGGCAGTTCAGCGCGGGTCCGGGCTTCGACCTCGCCACCGGGCTCGGCTCGCCGATTGCGCCGGGTCTGGCCTGCACGGCGGTGATCTCGGTTTCCCCGCCGCAAGCCCCGGCGGGCACCGCGGTCACGGTGAGCGGTCTGGGGCTCCAGAGCGCGACCATCTCCTTCGGGGGCGTGCCTGCGCAGGTCGTCTCCGAGACAGCCTCGAGCGCGACGGTCATCGCCCCGCCGGGGTCCGGGTCGGTGAGCGTCGTTGCCACCGGGTCGATCCAGAACGCACCGGTGGGGGCGAGCTTCACCTACGGCACCCCGGTGGGGGCGTTCAGCCGCATCTACGGCCAGACGGCGATCGACACCGCCATCGCGGTGTCCCAGGCGATGTTCCCCAATGACCAGTCCGCGCCGGCGGTCGTGCTCGCGCGCTCTGACTTCTTCTCTGACGCCCTCGCCGGGGGTCCACTCGCGGCACAGGTCGGCGGACCGCTCCTCATCACCCCCGGCGCGCCGCTGTCTTCGACCCTGGACCCCTCGGTCGAGGCGGAGATCCAGCGGGTGCTCAAGCCGGGGGGAACGGTCTACGTCCTCGGGGGTGACCTGGCGCTCAGTCCGAACATCGACACGACGCTCAGCGCCCTGGGCTACGTAGTGCACCGCATCGCCGGGACCGACGAGTTTGCCACCGCGGTGCAGATCGCCGACGAACTGGGGACGCTCATGGGCCACGCGCCCACGACGATCTTCGAGGCCACGGGGCTCAACTTCCCCGACGCACTCTCTGCGGTCCCCGCAGCGGTCGAGACCCACGGGGCCATCCTCTTGACTGACGGGACCGTCCAGTCCTCGGCCACTGCCGCGTACCTGTCGACCCATGCGGTCATCCATCGCTACGCGATCGGCGGCCCCCTTGCCGCTGCCGGTGCGGATCCGTCGGCGACGGCCATCTACGGCAACGACCTGTGGGGAACCTCCGCGGCCGTGGCGGCGTACTTCTTCCCGCACCCCACGCGCGTCGGGGCGGCCACGGGGCTCAACTTCCCCGACGCGCTGGCCGCCGGACCCTCCCTCGGCCTGGAGGGGGCGCCACTGCTGTTGGTGGAGCCGACTGGCCTGCTCCCGAGCCCCATCGCCTCCTACCTCGCTCAGGTCGGCGCTGGCGTGACGCAAGGAACGCTGTTCGGGGGACCGCTCGCGGTCGCCGACACCGTCTTGGGGGAGCTCGACGGCGCGGTCGGCTGATCGCCAAGGGGTGAGCGCCCTGCGGGGACGCCCCGATAGCCTCTTGGTAGCGATGAGCAGTGACGCGCAGGTCGTCGAGGCCTACCTCGACCATCTGACGAGGAACGATCTGGGGTTGCTGCGGCGCAGGGTGCGCGGGGTGCGAGACGACCACTCCGGCGACGAGGCTGCGACCCTCCGCCTGCACCTGCGCGAGCGTCCGCACCAGCTCGCCGAGCTCCTCTCTGACGACGGGGTCTTCGAAGCGGTCTTCGGCGGGCCTGAGACCGAGGGGGACCTCGTCTCGGTCTCCCCGTTCCTGGTGTTCGCCGTGGCGGTGCACCGCGCCGCGGCGCACCTTGCCACCACGCCCTATGTCACCGAGTGGCTCGGGTGGCATCGGCGCGCCGCAGTATTCGACGTGGAGGCGTTGCGGGACTTCCTCGCCGACCCGTGGCGGCGTCTCTTCCTCGCCGAGCTCCTCGCCTCCTACACCCATGTGGCGAGCGGGTCGGTGTTCGTCTCGACGCGGCGGGGCTGGCGCAGGCAGCGCTTCTCCGAGCTCGATCCCGTGCGCCTCGCCGGGCTCCTCGAGGTGGTCCCCGAGGCCGAACGGCCGGGCATCTTCCGGCGCTTGGGCGACCTCGCGCTGTTCCTCGTAGGGGTCTTCCCCGACTACGTCAGCCGGAGGGGGTTCGGACCCATCGAGGTCGGGCGCTTGCGAAGGGCCGGCGCGATCGCCGCGAGCACCGCGGGTCGCAGGTCCTTCGCCGACGGTGACGGGCGTTCGTCGATCGGCCATCGAGCGGACCAGAGCCAGGACGACACCGTGGCGCTGCTCGAGCGTCTCGGCCCCCGCTGGTACCGGGCGGCGGTTGACTCCATGACCGCTCCGATGCCGGTGACCACCGCCGTCATTCGGGAGTTGCCCGAACGCTTCAGCCAGGCGAGACGGATCCTCAACCTCATGACCGACCGCTTCCTGTTCGCCCAGCGCGATCGTTGGTTCGGCGGCATCGCGTGACGTTGCGCCGGTATGGGCCGCGGCCACGACGCGCAGTCGAGCGATTCGAGTTCGCAGGCGAGGATCCTCACCGGGTGGCGGAGCTCATGCAGGTGCTGGCGGCCGACGGCAGCGGGTGGTTGAACCTCCTCCCGGGCATCGAGGAGGGCGAGGACTTCGCGTCCAGCACACCGGGGCCGTTTGCCATCTTTGGCGACCGCCAGCCGCCGGTGACCATGTGCACCTGGGTCCCACCTCAGCCAGGGCGCCAGAGCGCCGAGGAGGTCACGATTGGCATCATGCACCCCCAGGGCCGTGCCGCCCTCCCGTTGCTCACCCAGGCAGGGATCGACGTGCCACCCGGTTGGCGAGTCACCCAAGACCATCCGCGTCGAGGACTCGTCGCGCACGTGGCGCTCATGATCCCGCATGCCGACGTCGTTGCCTGGCTGGTCCGCGCGGGTGCTGCGCTCTGTCCGGCGACGTTGACCGGGATGTGGCAGGTGGAGGCCTACCGGCTCGTGTGACCCATGGTCCGTGGCGGCGCGTGTGGTGTCAGGCTCCAACGCACGTCACCATGCGCGACGCCTGTGTGGGCGCTTCGATCGAGGAAGCCGAAACGCGTCACGACGGCTCCAGAGACGAGGTGAAGGGCAGCACAGCCTGGTTTGCTTTCGCCACGGACATGAAGACAGACGACGAGGAAGACGAAGACCCCAGCCGCTCGAAGGTTCGCCGGCGTGGCGTGGACAGGCCGCGGTTGGTCTCCGAGCGGCTGCTCGTCGGTTGCGATGTCGCTCCTCGCTGGCATGGCTGAGAGTCCGAGGTCGACGCTGCACAACTCGACCGCGACATCTCGGGTAGCCCACGTTGCACCGGAGTGCACGTGGCCGGGGCGTTCACGGACGAGGGCGTTGATCCCCCAGTGACCAAGCACGTTCGTTCGAGGGATCACGTCCTTGGTGTCCGCGTGGTGGTGTCCGCGTGGTCGAGCTCGAAGCGGCGCTGCAGGCACCGCTGCGCGATCTTCTTCGCATCCATCAGTTCACGACGAGACGGTGGCAGCATGGTGATTGCCGCGTGGACCCGTTGCGCGGCCCAGGCCGGACACGGCGGTGCAGGTCGAGCGATACCGCTGACGGCCGATGTCACGAGCTCGTGCACGGGCACGGCATGGAGACCCGATGGAAAGGGGCCTCAGCACCGCCGCCGTGCACTCGTACTGGCTCGAGCAGTGAGGTATGCGAGTGCTGCGATGGTCCCGACGAAGAAGCCCACCGGCCAGCCCGATCGGTAGGCAAGGGCGACTGCCAACCAGGCGGTGGTCGCGGCGAGGGCGATCGACGCCATGAGGGCGACAAAGGGTCTGGGGCTGAGGATTTGGGCGGCAGCTGAGGGACCCACCATCAAGGTGGACACGAGCAAAGTGCCGACAACCGGAACGGCCATGGCTGTAGCGAGTCCGAGGATCGCGAGAAAAGCGAGGTCGGCTCGTTTCGGCGCGATGCCCTGGGTCTGGCCGAGATCCTCGTTGACGCTGGTGAGCAGTAGCGGCCGGAACGCGACGCCGATGGTCACGACGCACAGCGTGGCGACAAGGACCAAGAAGACGAGCTCCGATGAGCTGACGCCGAGGATCTGGCCGAAGAGGAGCGACTCGACCTCGGGGGCATACTCGCTCGCCATGCTCAGAAACAGCGCGCCGAGGCCGAGCAGCGTGACGAGCGTCAAAGCAGTTGCGACGTCGCGACGACCCTTGCGGTTGATCCAGGTGATCCCGGCCACGCCAAGCGCGGCGAAGGCAACGAGTCCACCCAGGGTGCTGGTGCCGAGAACGAGGGCGGCCGCAGCGCCGGGGAAGGCCCCGGCGCAAAGAGCGTGGGCGGCGAATGAAGCCCCGCGCGCGACGACGAAGAAGCCGACCACCCCGGCAACGATGGCCACGACGGTGGCAGCCAGCCACGTGTTCACCATGAAGCCCGAGAACATCAGGACAGCGTCCTTGAGACGCTGGGGTCACGGTGCGTTGCCAGGCGGGACCCGACGCTTGAGAGAAGCTCTGCGACGAGATATGCGACGAAGATGAGGCTCACCACGAAGAAGCTGACTGGCCATCCGCTGTGTGAGGCAGACCAGTAGTAGCTGTCGTAGGCCAAGATGATCGCCATCCAGGTCGATCCGACGCCAATGGCCGCGGCAACCAGGATGGCCGTGCCGGGGCTGCGGGCAAGGCGGATGGCGGTCGCCGCGGGCCCGATCAACAGCGCAGTGGCCAAGACGGCGCCGACGGTGAGCGCTGACAGGGCGACTGCGACGACGAGGACACCGAGAAAGCTCGCCTCGACGAGCGCGACTCGCACGCCTTGGACGGCGGCGAGCTCGCTCATGACGCTAGAGAGGAGCAGTGGTCGGTACAGGGCGCCCAGGCAGAGCGCGAGGAAGCCGGTGGCGGCCACGACTGCGGGCAACGTGGACGGCGCGACTGCGAACATCGATCCGAACATGACCGAGACGGCTGCCCCGGTCGTCGAGGAATGGGTGGTGTCGAGGTACAGCAGCAGCCCGGTGACGCCGAGGCCAGCGCCCAGGACGACGCCGGTGGCGACATCCCGGTCACGGCGCCCGTGGGAGCCCAGGGTGCTCATCGCCACAGCGGCGACGGCGCCGATGCCGACGAAACCCACCAGCGGGCTGATGCCGAGGAGGGCCGCGGCGGAGCCTCCCGCGGCGCCCAGGTCGCCGAGCGCGTGGCCGGCAAAGGACTGGCCCCGCATGACGGTGAAGACGCCGGCTACCGAAGCGCTGATCGCCGCAAGAGCGCCCACGATGGCGGCGGTGTGCACCGCGGGGTTGGAAAAGAGTCCCCGAGCGAACAGCGCGTGGAACAGCGCGCTCACTGTTCCCTCGGCTCGGCCTGGCTTGTGGTGCTCGCGTCCACGAGGAGGTCACCGGAGGCGGCCGATACGACGAACCTGCCGTGGACACGCAGGACATCGACGTGACGGCCATAGAGGGAGCTGAGGACTTCGGTGGTGATCACCTCGTCGACGCCGCCGCTCGCGGCTCTGCCTCGGGCAAGGTAGATGACGTTGTCCATCGCCCCGAGGAGCGGGTTGACGTCGTGGGTGGAGACCAGGGCGGCGATCTTGCGTTCGCGCGCGAGTCCAGCGACGAGGTCGACGATCTCGCGCTCGGAACGCAGGTCCAAGTTGGCGAGCGGCTCGTCGAGCAAAAGGAGCTCAGGGTGGCGGATCACTGCGTGGGCGATCAGGACCCGCTGCTGCTCACCGCCTGAGAGTCGTCCCACCCGTTTGTCGGCGAACCCAGAGGCACCGACCGCCTCGAGGGCCGCTTCGATGAGCGTTCGTCGCCTGCGGGAGGGGAGCGCGAACCCCAGGTGGCTCCCGTCAAGGCCCAGTCCCACGAGGTCGCGTGCCCGAAGCGGCAGATCGGGGTCGAAAGCGACCTTTTGGGGTACGTAGCCGATCCTCGCGGTGGCTCGCTTCGCGATCCCAAGGTGCCGGACCGCACCACTGCGTGGGCGTTCGAAGCCAAGGATCGCTCTGAGCAGGGTGGTCTTCCCGGCGCCGTTGGGGCCGATGAGGCCGGTCACCGAACCTCGGGTGAGCGCAAAGCTCACCTTGTCAAGGACCACGCGACCTGCGAGGACGACGGTGAGCTCCTCCACCTGGAGGACCGGGGTGGCGCCAGAGGTCAACGCTCTTTTCACAATCTGGTTGTCGAAGCGTGCTCGGCGACCGCCTTGGTCAAGGCCCTGACCTCCGCGAGCATCCAGGACTGGTAGTCGTAGCCCGTGGGCATCGTCTCGTAGACCCCGACGATCGGGATCCCGGTGTGCTTCGCCAGGGCTTCGAAGGAGGCCGTCAGCGGATCGGTGACCTGCTGGTTGTAGACAAACACCTTGACCCGGTGGTCCTTGAGCAGGCTCTCCTCGGTGGTGACGTCCTGAGGGGAGGGGTCGGTCCCGTTCATGATCGCGGCCTGCAGGCTCCAGGGCGTGCGGATGTCACAACCGGCGGCTCGGAGCAGGTCGTCGCCGACTGGCTCGGTGACCGCGACGGGCGTACCCCCGTAGCGTGCCTTGAAGCTGGCGATCGCTTCGAGCCACGGGTCGAGGGACTTGTCGAAGGCGCGTGCCCGCGCCTCGAAGTAGCCTCGGTGCGCGGGCTCCAGGTCCGACAGGTCGGTTGCGACCGCCTTGGCGACGGCGGGCATGGTCGACGGCTCGTACCAAAGGTGCGGGTTGGGCGTCGAGTCGGGTAGCCCCAAGAGGTGCTGAACGTCGATCACCTTGCGCTTGGGGTTGGGTGCAGCCGCCATGATCTTCTGCGCCCAGGGGTCATATCCGAGGCCGTTGCGCACCACCAGGTCAGCCCCGGCGATCTCGGATGCCACCGAAGCGCTGGCCTCGAAGGTGTGCGGGTCGGTGTTGGGGTTGGACTCGATCGCTGCGACCGACACGTAGGGTCCGCCGATCTGGCTGATCACGTTTGCGTACTCGTTCTCCGCACCGACGGCCATGACGACGCCGGTCTTGGCGAAAGCGTCAGCGGCAATCGTCCCGCAGGACAACAACCCGAGCGCGCTCGCACAGAGCACGGCGATCGCTCGAGCAAACATGAGACTAAGTATCAAACATGGTTCTTTTGATCGTCAAGTGGAAATCAGCCTTTAGTATCAGAACCGATACAGTTGGACAGTGGCGAGTGAGGCAGTCCGTGATCGAATGCTGGCGGCTGGAGAACGGATCACCCCGCAGCGTGACCTGATCGCCAGCGTGCTCGAAACTGCGGTTCGACCGCTCAGCGCCTCAGCGCTTTGTGCAGTCGTGCAACAGATCGATCCCAGCGTCGGCCGGGCGACGATCTTCCGCACAGTCGCTGCGCTCGAGCGCGCCGGGATCGTCGAACAACTCGCTGTCCCAGGGGAACGCTCGGCCTACCTGCTGTGTGCCACCGTCGGGCATCACCACCACCTTGTCTGTCAGCACTGCGGCGCCGTGTCGGATCTGCCTGAAGAAGCGGTCATGCCCTTCTTTGCCTCGATCCAGCAATCGCATGAGTTCCACGTGGACCATGCCAACTTCACTGTCTACGGCACCTGTGCCGGGTGCGCGCGGCACAGGTGACGGTTCCAGAGCGTCGGCTTGACTTCCACGCCGAACGTCATGGGGCGCTCTTCGCCTCGATCCATTGCAACACTGCATGACCTGAACCAGCGCGCGTCCGCGCAAAGTGCCTCGGCGCGCCGATCATCGAGTCCGGTTCCGGGGCCAGGGGCAGGCACAGTGGGCATCACCGCCGCCCCAGCGGCTGCCGAGCGGTGCTGCTCCCTGACGGGCGCTGACAGCTTTCTTCTCGTCAGCGCTATCGATGTCCGCACCACCAGCCATGTCGGCCACTCGATCAGCTAAGAGGCCGCGCGAATAGGCACCTGAGCGCGGCCCTGTCAAGTATTTCCTGGTGAGGGCCGTGACCATCCACCGGTCGTGGTGTTGGCCCCGAGATGATCGGGGTGTCACCCAACACACCAACGAC
>Ga0209061_1002621_pt1 | contig 21965 bp, 20 predicted proteins | sample Coa_R1_10_FD_187157 | JGI IMG/M metagenome (GOLD analysis project Ga0209061, IMG submission 187157) | Surface soil microbial communities from Centralia Pennsylvania, which are recovering from an underground coalmine fire - Coalmine... | ecosystem: Environmental > Terrestrial > Soil >...
ACCGTGCGTGGCGCTAACGCGATCATTGCCCTCCGGTGCTGCTGTATCAGCGGTGAATTTGAAGGCTACTGGGAGAAGCGGGCCAGTTGACTCCCACTTTCATGTCGCGCACCCTCGCGTAAAGGCCCGCTTGCTTACGCGCGCGGCCGATGCGTCACAATCAACGTTATGGATGTCTTGCCGCAAAGCGCCGGGCCCGCTCCGCAGAAGGCGCCGGCAGGCAAGACACCCGCCGGCAAGACTCTTCCCGGTTTCCTGCTTTCCGGGTTTTTGATGGCGCTGCCGGGCGCCATTTTGCCCGTGTGGGGCTTCTATCGCGATCCACCGGCCTTCGCCACGATCGGCACCTATTTTCTGAGCCTGGCGGGGGGGATGCTGGTATCCGTTTGGATTGCGCGCAGATTTGTTTCGAACCCCAGCCGGTGCTCGCGGCCGGTGCTCGCCTGTAGCGTGGCGGCGGTGGCTCTGGTGGCGCTGGCGCTGGTTCCCCCGCTGGCGGCTGCCTACTGGAGAAGCTTCGGGTTGGCAATTTTGGGGATGGGGGCTGGACTGTTCAATCTGAGCATGTTCGCGGGCTTGCCGGCGGGCTGCGCGAAGAACCCGGCCGCGGCCGTGAATCGGGGCGGCATCTGGTACGGCCTGGGCTGCCTGACCGCCGCGCTCGTGGCGGCGATCACGTTGGGTTTTTCGAGCACAACCGCCACTCTGCTGGTGGCGGCTGTGCCTGGTGTGTTTGGGATTTTGTATCTGCGCGGGGCGCTCTCTTCGGCGCGGGATAGCGCCGGGGAGAAGCCGGGCGGCGGGCCGGAAGGCCCGGCCCCACTGGCCGCGTTGCTATTTGCTTTGCTGCTGTTTTTTCAGTTCGGCAACGAATGGTCGGTGGCCGGATGGCTGCCGCTGTTCCTGATCCGCCGAATCGGCTTCAGTCCCGGCGCGGCGCTGCGCAGCCTGGCGCTCTACTGGCTGTTCCTGCTGCTCGGCCGCCTGGTTGCGGTGGCCGCGCTTCCTCGCCTGCATCACGGCGTGTTGCTGGGCGGGAGCATTCTGGCCGCACTGTTTGGTTGCCTGCTGCTCGATTTCACGAATAACGGTTTCGGGGCGACAGGCGGCATTTTGCTGGTGGGAAGCGGTTACGCTTCCGTTTATCCGCTGGTGGCCGAAGCTATCGGCCAGCGCTTCCCGTTTTACCGCCCCACCTTTTTCGGCCGCATTTTCTCATTGGGGACACTCGGGGGCCTGCTGGCTCCGGCCTCGATCGGCTATGCGGCCGCGCGGTTCGATATCGGCGTGACGATGGGGGTACCGCTGATCGGCACCTGTCTGGTGCTGCTATTAATTGTCTCCATCTGGATCGAGGCTCGGTTCGCAGCATGAGAACGCTTCCGGCCGTCGTTGCATTTACGTGGGCCGCCCAATTGGCGGGCGCACAAACGCTGGCTGCGCGGCTGGCGCGGCAGGTTCCGGCGGCGATTGAAGCCTCGCCGGCAGCCCGCAGCGCATTCTGGGGGATCGAAATTTTCGATCTGGCCCGCGGCCGCATCGTCTACGCGCACGACGACACACACCTGTTCGTACCGGCTTCGAACGCCAAGCTGTTCACGGCCGCTCTGGCGCTCGACCGGCTTGGCCCGGATTACCGCTTTGTGACGCGGGTGCTTTCCGCTACCGCGCCCGATTCCGATGGCGTAATTCATGGCCCGGTGCGGCTGGTGGGCGGCGGCGATCCTAACCTTTCGGCGCGCGCGGCGCCGTACCAGGCGCCCAATCCAATCAAGCCGGGAGGGGCCGCGCTCGATCCGCTGATTCGCCTGGAGGGCCTGGCGGATCAGGTGGCCGCGCACGGTGTGAAGCGGATTGCAGGAGACATCGTGGGCGACGATAGCTGGTATGTGTGGGAGCCTTATCCGGAAGGCTGGGCGGTGGATGACTTGCAATACGACTACGGGGCGCCGGTCTCGGCTCTGACGATCAACGACAACACGATCACGCTAGGCATGCAGCCAGGAGCGCAGCCGGGCGAGCTGGCGCGGCTCAGCCTGGTTCCCGCGCTGGAGTTCTACCAGATCGACAACCGGATCGAGACGGTGGCGGCGCGGGGCGAACGGAAAATCCGGATCGGCCGCGAGCCGGGCAGCAAGCAGCTTCGCGTCTGGGGATCGCTGCCCGTGGATGGTCCGGGGGAAGCGGCGGATCTGGCTATCGACGATCCGGCCGAATACGCCGCGCTGGCACTGCGGCGCGCGCTCGAAAACCGCGGCATCGTGGTGACGGGCGGGGTGCGAGCGCGGCACCTTTACCCGGGCGAAGCGGCAGCGGAGACGGCCGGCGACCCGTTCGAACTGGCTCGCCACGACTCGGCGCCGCTGATAGACGATCTGGGCATCACGGCGAAGGTGAGCCAGAATCTGCATGCGGAGCTGGCATTGCGGGCCGTGGGCCGGGCGCGGCGGGGTGTGGGCAGCCGCGAGGCCGGGCTGGAGGAAATGAAGGATTTCCTGCGGCAGGTGGGCATCGCCGAAGATGCTTACAGTTTCCGCGACGGCTCGGGCCTGGACCGGGCGGACCTGGTGACGCCGCGCGCCATCGTGGCCCTGTTGCGCTACATGTACGAATCGCCCAACCGGCAGAGCTGGATCGGCCTGCTGCCCATCGGGGGAGAGGATGGCACGCTGGCGAGGCGCTTCGCCGATGGCCCGGCGGCCGGACGCATCCATGCCAAAACCGGCAGCCTGGCGCGGGTGGCGTCGTTATCGGGATACGCCCAGCGGCGGGATGGCTCCTGGGTAGCTTTCTCCATCCTGGCAAACAATTTCAACGCGCCGGCGGCTTCGATTCGTGGCGTCATCGACCGGATTTGTACTTTAATATTGAAGGAGGACTGAAGCCAATGCCGATCTACGAATACCTCTGCCAAGATTGCGGGACCAAATTCGAAAAGCTGGTGCGCCGTTCCTCCCAGGCGGCGGAAGTGGCCTGCCCCTCCTGCGGCCAGAATCATATCCAGCAGGAGCTTTCCACGTTCGCGGCGCATGCCAACGGCAGCTCGAAGAGCGCGGAGGCGCCCACCTGCCCGAGCGGCCAGTGCAGCAATCCCGGAATGTGCGGGATGAACTTCAACTGAGGCGCCTGACGCCAAGTTGCGGAGGTTCGCGCGCGACCGGAGCTGCCGAACCGCCCTCTGACGGCCGTGGTTCAGAACGGACCGGTGGAGGCGAGCCTTTCGCAGTTAGGCACTAAATCGCTACAGCCCGAAATAGCTAGGGGTGGAATTTTCAAAGATGGCCACCCCGGGGCTGCTCCATCCGATATACTATGCACGATCCGGAGGCGTTTCTCGCACGGCCCCGGGCACGTTTGGTTGGAAACCAGAGGAATAGTGGAATATGTATTCCCGTAAAGTAAAGCGAATTGGGGCCCTAATGCGCTGGCCGCTGGCCGCGGCCCTTCTGCTGGGCGCGTTTGCAGCGCCGTCTCCGGCGGATTCCCTGCCGGAAGAAATGGAAGTAGACGGTCTTCATATCGAGCGGCTCCGGCCGAACTTTTACATGATCGCCGGCGCGGGTAGCAATATTTCCGTGGATGTGGGCGTGGATGGCGTGGTGCTGGCGGACGCAGGCAGCCAAGACAACGCCGACCGGGTTCTGGCGGCGCTCAAGAAAATCACCAAGCTGCCCATCCGCTATATCATCGACACGAACGCCGAAACGGACCACGTGGGCGGCAATGCCAAGCTATCGAAGGCGGGGCTTACGATTTTCACTTCGGCGCTGGGGAATTCGAACCTGCTGAACTCCTTCACCAACGGCGGAGGCGCATCGATTCTGGCGCACGACAGCGTGCTGCGCCGCATGAGCGCGCCCACCGGTGAAAAGGCTTCCTTTCCGGCCGAGAGCTGGCCTAATGAAGCCTTCCTGGACAAGCGGCACTACATCCGCATCAATGACGAGCCCATCGAAATCACGTACCAGGCCGCGGCCCATAGCGACGCCGATAGTTTCGTGTTCTTCCGCAAGTCCGACGTGGTGGCGGCCGGAGATGTGCTCGACACCACCCGTTTTCCCAAGATCGACATTGCCCACGGGGGCACGCTGCAGGGCGAAATCGACGCGCTCAATAAACTGATCGAACTGGCGATTCCGCGCGGGCCGTTCATCTATGAACCGGGCGAGGGGACTTACGTAATTCCCGGCCACGGGCGGCCTTGCGTGCAACTCGACGTGGTAGACTACCGCGACATGGTGGTGGAGGTGCGCGACGCGGTGGAGGATATGATCAAGCGGGACATGACGCTTGAGCAGATCCAGGCGGCGCACCCTGCCCTGCCTTACGAGACCGAGTACGGCACGGAGGCGGGATCTACGAACGCGTTCGTCGAGGCCGTATACAAGAGCCTGACCGGGAAGAAGTAGCGCCCGGAAAAGCAGAGGGAACCGATTTCATGAGATACCAAATTCGTAGCGCGATGTTAGCGTTGGCCGTTGCGGCGCCGCTGATGGCGCAAGCTCCCGGTGGGCGCGGAGGCCGTGGAGGACCCGGTGGACCGCCGCCTACGGCAAAGGCCATGGCGCCGATCGACCTGACGGGCTATTGGGTTTCGATCGTAGATGAGGACTGGCGATTCCGCATGGTGATGCCGGCGCCCGGCGACTACATGGGCGTTCCCATGAACGGCGCGTCCCGCAAAGTGGCCGACGCCTGGGACCCCGCCAAAGACGAAGCCGCCGGCGAACTCTGCAAAGCTTTTGGCGCGCCCGCAATCCTGCGCCAGCCCGGCCATCTGCATTTCACCTGGCAGGACGACGAGACCCTGCGCATGGATATGGATACGGGAACGCAAACGCGGCTATTCCATTTCGGCAACTGGAAGGGATCGGGCGGCCCGCCCACACTGCAGGGGGATTCCGTGGCGGTATGGGAAGCGACCCGTGGCGGCCGCGGCGGCGCCGAGAGCGACGGGAACCCTACGGGACGCGGCTCGTTGCATGTCACCACCACGCATCTGAAGGCCGGTTATTTGCGGAAAAACGGCGTTCCGTACAGCGCGAATGCGTTGCTAACCGAAGATTACGACATGATCCGCGAGCCGAATGGCGACGTGATGCTGTACGTGACCAGTGTGGTCACCGATCCCGAGTACCTGCGGGAGCCATTTATCGTTACTTCGCAGTTCAAAAAACAAAATAGCGATGCCGGCTGGAAACCGACGCCGTGCACGACCCGGTGGTAGGGGAAAGGGAAGAGAAGATGAGACGCAAATCGATTGGCTTATCTGTAGCGGTATTCCTGGGCGCTGTGCCGGCGTTCGCGCAGATCGATCTTTCCGGATCGTGGCAGTCGAAAAACCACGAAGACGCCCTCGAGCGCGGCGCGGGACCGAACCCGGTCGACTTCGCGGGGATCCCGTTTAATGCCTCCGGCCGCGCCAAGGCGCTGAGTTATATGCAGTCGCAGATTTCCATGCCGGAGCGCATCTGCGCGCTCTACTCGCAATGGCACCTGCTGGTGGGCACGTTCGGCGTGAAGATTTGGAACGAGACCGATCAGCTCAGCGGCAAGACCATCGCCTGGGTGGTTGGGGCATGGGAGGATAAAGCAACCATGACCATCTGGATGGACGGCCGGCCGCATCCTTCGAAAGATTACCCGCACAGCGAGGAAGGCTTCACGACGGGAGTTTGGGAGGGCAACGTGCTCACCGCGACCACGACGCACATGCTGAGCGGGTATCTGCGCCGCAACGGCGCGATGACGAGCGACCAGGCCACAATGATCACGCACTTCATCCGCCACGGCGATATCCTGACCATCACAGGGGAGATTATCGACCCGATTTACCTGACCGAACCTTATTACATTAGCCGCAGCTATGTGCCGTCGCCGACCCTGATGAACTCCAATGGCCCACCGTGCATTATCGGCGACGAGGGTGTGGCCGAGGGCACCGTGCCGCATTTTCTGCCCGGAAAAAACCCGTTCCTCAACGAGATGACCAAACTTTACGGTATCCCGGCTGAAGCCGAATTGGGCGGAGCGGAGACCATGTACCCGGCGTATCGCGACAAGATCAAGAGCGAGTTCAAGATGCCGGCGAAGTGCCAGCGCAACTGCGGGGGACCGCCTCCGGGGCAGTAGGGAGCGGGGGTAAACTCGAAGCTGAAGATTGCGCCGCACCGCGGGCTGTTCCGCGACGAAGAACCGGAATCGGGCGATCTGTTCGCCGATTCTGGGGCGGAGCCTACCGGCACGAAATCAAGGAACGGGCCAAGACCCTGAAGCTTTGGGTTCGCCGCAAGTTCCCATCAAATTCTCGCGCGAAGCCATTCCTCGCGGATCCCCATACAGCAGAAAGCCCGTTTCGGAGCGACTCCGAAACGGGCTGAAGTTTTCTTTTCTAAAAAAAACGGCTAGTGCCGGAGTTGCGTCTCGACGTGGCCCTTTTCGTACACTTCGCAATCCGAGCGTTCCGGAATGATGCCGTCGCCACGCCCGGCGCGCAGGATGCGGGTCGGCATGACCCAGGGCTCAATGAAGGAATCCGGATCTTCGACCGTCATGTCGTAGCGGATTTCATTTCCGACACGCGTGAGTTTCTCGACGATGTGCATGTCGGCGGAATGGAAGAGGCCGCCGCGTCCCAACCAGGTCGCATCGGTAAAGGAAGTGGAGTCGATGACGAGCGTATCGCCTTCCCAATGACCTATGCTGTAGCCGTAGTAGGTCGATTCGAGTTCTTTCTCCGGAACCCGCGAGCGGCCGTCGGTGGGGATGTCGCGGAATTCCGTGTTTCCGCCGCCGTAATCGGCATACTGCCGATAGAACATGATGATGTCTTTATCGGTTTGAATGATCCGGCTGGGCGTGCCCTGCCGTGGGAGTCCGAGCGGCTGGCAAGTCATGACCGGATCGTACTTGTTGGTCCACTGATCGAGTTCCTGAATCTTGTCCCAGTACTCGGGTTTGTAGAGGGGACGGCTCGGCCCGAAGCGGGAGGGCGAGATCCACTCATAGTCCACCCAGAAGTTATCCATGGGGATTTTGCAGCCGACCTCGGGGTTGATGCCCCCACCCTTCACCTGGGTTGGACCACAGCGGCGGTTGCCGCTACCCGTAATGGCAAGCGGAGGGGGCGCCCAGATGCCTGTCATATCGGGATGTCCATCGGGCAGCCGCGGAGTTACGGCGGATGCATTTTCGGCGGGGGGCGGAGGCGCCCCGACATTCAGAGTCCAGTTGGGCGGTTGATTCTTCGGCGTGATGGCCGCCTTGACGCTGGCCGGAACCGGCATAATGACATACATCTGCCCGGTTTCGGTTTGCGTGGTCGTAATGTCGCGAACCACCGTGCCGTTGTGCTTCTCGATCATACGGCCCGCATAGAACGCCTCGGCCGGGTTCAGCGGATTGTTCCAGTCTCTGTAATCGCTGTAGAGGAACTCATAAGTCTTGGCGCCTTGTTTGACCAGGACGCGCTCCGCCATGAACTTGTCGTTGAGGGTGGCGGATGCGATGGCATCGGGGACGCCTGGAATGGGGAACGTCACCACGGGCTTATTGTTTTCCCACGCAACGGAGGTTTTGCCGGCCATGGAGACGCCGGCAGGCACGCGTTGCGGCCTGGGGGCCATTTCCGGTGGATCACTGATGCCCGCCATGGCGCCCTTGAACGCACCCTGGGGACTGGCCCAGAGGCGAATCATGCGTTCCTCGACAGCCGCGGGCATCGGGGTCGCCTTGCCTCTGCCGGAATCCAGCTCGGCGCCGGGGATATCTTCGTCCCAGGCGTATGCTCCGCTGAGGACTTCGATATTGGAGCACGCCTGGCCATTGGGCCGGGTACCCGTATACTGAATGCGCTCGCCGGATGTCTGATAACTGATGCTGGTTCGGTACTTCGTTACATTGCAAGGCTGTCCATTCACTTGAACGGCGCCCTTGCCCTGGTATTCAAGGGTCATGATGAGGTCCCGCTCCTCGCTGCTGCGGAGCATGCCCATATACCAGGCCCAGTTAAAGAGAACCGCTTTGAGGTCCTTGGCACCGGGCGCCGGGGTGTACAGCGGAGCGCCGGCGCGGCCTCCGCGGCCGCCGCCGCGCGCGCCTCCGCCACCCGGACCGGGCCCCAGGCCGCCTTCGGCCGGCGCTGCCGCGGGCGCGGCACCGCGTGATTGCGCAGTGGCCGGGGACGGCGCGCCGACGGTCAGAGCGACCGCTATCGCGGCACTTGTCCCCAGGATTTTTCGTAGAACAGTCATCATGATCCCCCTTCTAATTTCGTCGTTACCGGCGGAAACTGGCGTCACGCGTTCCTCCGGAGGGTGTCCCAACCGTAGTTTGAAGGCTGGCAACAGCGACCAGTACATCTTACGCTACCTTCCCTGCGATTGCTGCCGGTGGTTCGATCAAAGTATATACCCGCGAAGGAACCCGCGGCATTGGGCAACAAATCGCGCAGCGCGCATCTTTGCGATGGACGAAAAGGATTTCAAAAAACATCCGAAGGACCAGAGCCAGGCGCGGGCGGGCCAAAGGCGACGCCATCCGGAAAGCGGGCGGCGAGTCCAACTAGGACGCGGCATCCCATTTCCGCGATTGTACTGCCGTAAACTGGATAAGGCGGTTTCGCCGGAACGGGATCCTGCGATGCATTCCTCGATACAACCCGCGCGCCCGATGACCATCCCGCCGCGATGATCCGGGCGTTTCTGCGCATTTTAGGCTTCATTTATTTCATCGCCTTTACCTCGTTCGGCGTGCAGGCCCCCGGACTGATCGGCTCGCACGGCATTCTGCCCTATGGCGAATATCTGACGGCGATGCGGCCCTCGCTGGGCCGCGCCGCCTATTGGGAGATTCCTACGATTTTGTGGGTGAACCATAGCGATGCGGCTCTGGCGGCCGTGTGGATCGGCGGCTCCTTGTGCGCGCTGGCCGCGGTGTTCGGCTACCGGCAGCGGACGGCGCTGGCCTTCGCCCTGGTTTTGTGGCTCTCGCTGTGCGCGGTGGGGCAGGATTTTCTTTCGTACCAGTGGGACGTGCTGCTGCTCGAAGCCGGCTTTCTCGCCATCTTCCTGGACGATTCACCGGCGCGCATCTGGCTGGTCCGGTGGCTCATTTTTCGGCTGATGATTTTCTCCGGTCTGGGCAAACTGCTGAGCGGCGACCCGAGCTGGCGCAACCTCACCGCCATGACGTACCACTATCACACGCAGCCGCTGCCGACCCCGCTGGCATGGCTGATGGATAAACTGCCGCTGGCCGCGCAGAAGGCCTCGACCGTGTTTGTTTTCGTGGCGGAAATCGCCGCGCCGCTGCTGTTTTTCGCGCCGCGGCGCGCGCGCCACATTGGCGGCTGGATGGTGATCGCGCTGCAACTACTCATCCTGGCCACCGGCAATTACACCTTTTTCAATATCCTCACGATAGCGTTATGCGTGTTGCTGTTCGTAGAACCCAAGCGGGAATCGCGCAGCCGTACGCACCGGGCGGTGAGCGCCGGACTAGTGGGCTTTATCGGGGTGACCACCGGATTGCTCTTCCTCGACCTGTTCCCGGTGAAGCTGCCGGCGAGCGGCGGCGCCATTCTGCACGCCATCGCGCCGCTGCGCATCGTCAACAGTTACGGCCTGTTCACCGTGATGACGGTGGAGAGGCCGGAAATTATCGTGGAGGGTTCGAACGACGGCAGCAACTGGCTGGCGTACGAGTTTCCCTACAAACCGGGAGACCCGATGCGCGCGCCGCCCATCGTGGAGCCGCACCAGCCGCGCCTCGACTGGCAGATGTGGTTCGCCGCGCTGGAAAATTACCAGCAAAACCGGTGGTTTGAAAACTTCGTGGTCCGGCTGCTCGAAGGCGAGCCGGCGGTGCTGCGCCTGCTGCGCTACAACCCATTTCCGAAAACGCCGCCGAAGTATATCCGCGCGAGCCTCTATCTGTACCGCTTCACCAACTTCGGAGAGAAGGGCTGGTGGAAGCGCGAGCCGCGCGGGCTATACTTACCGCCGGTGAGCTTGAAATAGAATCCGCCCGCTAGCTTAGAGCGGGATGGCCAGCAGCGTTTCCACGCGCCGCGAATCCTGCACCACGATGCGCTCGGCAAACAGCGCGCAGCCGTCGCGGATAACCACTTTGTCCACGTAGACGCCGGCGGAAAACAGCGTCATCGCGCCATCGCCCGTGGTCCGCACGACGAGGTAGTTGGAGCGGCAGGCGGCTGTGTTTTCGTCAACCGGCTCAATGACCAGGCCGCTCACCTGGTGCGAGTAGCGCTGCGGTTCGTAGACATTGATGCGGCGCAGGCCGGTGACACGGTCCACCAGCATGCCGCGGCTACGGCACTCCATAATGGCCAGGGGGAGGCCGCGCTCGAAATTTTCACGCGTGACGATTTTGTAGAGGCACTCCGGGGTGAACAGGTTCGGCCATTCCTCAATGCGGTCGTCATCGATCGAGCGGATGTAGCGCGTGTGCAGGTCTTCCACCTGGCGCCGCAGCGCCGGGGCGGATAGGGAAAGTTCGCCGTCCATTTGCACCTCGGAAAGCTCCGCCTCAGAAACCCATGAGGCTGCGGTAGCCGCTCCAGAAACCGCGAATGGTGGCTTCGGTGGCGCGGGACGCAGTGCTCGAAGCGATCTCGCTGCCGCCCATTTCGATGACGGCGCCGCGGTCCACGCCCGTGCCCGCAATGCCCCGCTGCACGTACTCGCCTACCGAACCATCTTCCATGGAGACGAAGCCCGCCGGACCGATCAGGTTGGCCTGCTTCAGCCGCATCTGGCGCAGGTCCGCGTCATCGTCCTGGTAGCCGAACACGGTCCAGTGCAGTTCGGTCCGCCCGACGCCCAGTGGCACTACCTGGCGCAGCGCCAGCGTGTTGTAAATCTGCTGGTGCACGCAGGTTGGGAAAATGGATTGGATGGCCACGGTGATGCCATCGGCGAACTCCTGGCGGCGCTCGAGCAGCGCGGGGTCGGCGAGGCCAACGCCCTCCACTACCGACCGTATGCCGGTGCCTTCATATTCGCCCTCGCGCATGGTGGCGCCTTTCGAATAATTCATGCTGTGCCAGCCACCGTGCTCGAGCGTGATGCCGCCCTCCATGGTGAGGCGGTTGAGTTTGAAGGTGGCATAAAAGGTATGGAGGATGGTGGCGTGATAGGGATCGCGCGAATTCTCCATGTAGAGCTTCCAGTTATTGTGCATCACCTGGTGATAGTAGCCGAGGATGGCAACGGGTTTGTGAAATACGCGGCGGATCTGCGCCACCATGGCCGGGCCGAGATATTCTTCAAAGGGCGGCGCGGCTTCGCTGAACGTGCCGAAGACGAGCCCTGCGAACGACACGGTGCGCACGCGTTCCAGGTTGTGATCGGAAAGGCGGAAATCGGCCGGCATGCCGCCCTTGCCGTTGACGCCGCGCTGGAAAGCCACGCTGCGCAGGGCGCCGGTAAGATCGTAGGTCCAGGCGTGATACACGCAGGTGAACGCCTGCCGCCGGCCGCACGGCTCCAGGCAAAGCAGCGCGCCTTTATGCGCGCACCGGTTGACGAAGGCGTGGATGACGCCATCTTTATCGCGCGTGACGATTAGCGGCGTCTCGCCGATGTAGGTTGTGCGGAAGCTGCCCGGGTCCGGCAGTTCGGCTTCGAGGCACAGATAATGCCAGACCGGTCCGCGGAAAATCCGCTCCTGCTCGAGCCGGTAGATCTCCGGGTCGGACATGACGCGATAGGGCGCGCGCGTCACGCCTTCGGCCGGCCATTGAAGTAGAGGCTGCGTGGGGGGCATGAAACGAAATTAGAATACCACCGCGGGGAGCGTGCGCTACACTGGCGGTGCGAGCAGGCGTCGCTCATCGCAACCCAGCGCGTCGCAACCCAGCGCATGGCAACCCATATCTCCCCCCGCGAAGACACCAGCTTTTTCGGCCACCCGCGCGGCCTCGCCACCCTGTTCTTCACCGAGATGTGGGAGCGGTTCAGCTACTACGGCCAGCGGGCGATCCTGATTCTCTACATGACCGCGCCGCTCGCCACCGGCGGGCTCGGTTTCAGCGTGCCCAAGGCGGGCGCGATCTATGGACTGTATACAGCGCTGGCGTACCTGATTGGTTTGCCAGGCGGCTGGATCGCGGATCGCTACCTGGGACAGCGGCAGGCGGTGCTGTGGGGCGGACTGCTGATCGCAGGCGGCGAAGGCCTGCTGGTGGCGCCCGGCCTGCCTGCCTTCTACGCGGGCCTGGCGGTGATCGTGGCCGGCACGGGGCTGCTGAAACCGAACGTCAGCACCATTGTGGGGCAACTCTACGCAGCCGGGGATGCGCGCCGCGATTCCGGCTTCTCCATCTTTTACATGGGCATCAATATTGGCGCGTTGATTTCGCCGCTGGCTTGCGGCTGGGTGGCGGAGCGGATCGCCTGGCGGCTGGGCTATGGCCTGGCCGCCGTGGGCATGCTGGCCGGCGTCATCCAATATGTGATGGGCTACAAGCATCTGGGCACCGCGGGCCTGTATCCGGCCGGCAGGGAGGCGGCGCGGAGTAAACCGAAATCGCGGGCCGGATGGTGGGGCGCGGCGGGATTGCTGGCGGTGGCCGCCGCGGTTCTGGCGAAAAGCGGCTTCACAATTTCGGCGGAATCGATCTCCGACGCTTTCGGCGTGGTCCTGCTGCTGATTTGCGCGGGTGTGTTCGGGTGGCTGATCTTCGGCCCCGGCTGGTCGCCGGCGGAGCGCAAACGCTCGGTGGCGATTTTGGTGCTCTTCATCGCCTCCGCGCTGTTCTGGTCTGCCTTCGAGCAGGCGGGCTCGACGCTGAATTTGTTTGCGGAAAAATCCACCAACCGCAACATTCTCGGATTTGTGTACCCGGCAAGCTGGATGCAGTTTGTACAGCCGCTGTTCGTCATCACGCTTGCCCCCGTGTTCGCCTGGTTGTGGATCGCGCTACGGCGCCGGGAACCTTCGAGCCCGGCCAAGTTTGCGATCGGACTGGTCTGCGTGAGTCTCTCGTTCGCCATTCTGGCGCCCGCGGCCAAAATCAACGAATCGGGCGTGCTGGTTTCTTCGTGGTGGCTGATCGGCACCTACTTTCTGCAGACCCTGGGTGAGCTGTCACTGAGCCCGGTGGGCTTAAGCGCCATGACCAAACTGGCGCCCGAGCGAGTGGCCGGGCTGATGATGGGCGTGTGGTTCGTTTCGGTTTCGATTGGGGATTACCTGGCGGGGCGGGCGGCGTCGCTGTACGAATCGCTCACCGTGCCGGCGCTGTTCGGCAGAGTGGCGCTCTACACGCTGCTCGCCGGATTTGTGTTGGCGCTGCTGGTGAAACCGACGGTGCGGCTAATGGGCGGAGTGAAGTGAGTCGAGTTCCTTCTGGTACGCGTCATTAAGCTGCTTCCTGGCGAAAGCCAGATCGCGGCGGATAGCTTCCAGCAGATCGGGAGCGGGGTACTCGGGGCGGATGGTCAGCGGGCCGGAAAACCGGGCGCGCGCGAGAGCGGTGAAAAACCCTGGCCAGTCCACTGTGCCTTCGCCCAGCGGGCACGGAACCATGCGGTCGCCCTGCTTGCGCGCATCGCGCAGCAAAATGGTGCGCACGCGCGCGACGACGGGCTCGATGCTGCCCTGCGAAGGATCGAAATCGTAGCCGACCGAATCCGGGTCCAAGCCGCGGACCACTGCCTCGGCGGCCGGATACGGGAGGGCGAGACCGATTCCCGCCGCGCGGCCGTAGGCCATGAGGTTGACAATGTCGTTTCCGCGCTGCTCGATGCGCTCGGGAAATTTCGAATACCCGCTGCGGAAGTGAACCACGCCGGAGCGTCCGCAAAGCCCGAGGCAGTTGCGCGCCCACGGCTCCTGAATACTCAAAAACGATGTGGTGGCGACCGGCACTTCGAGCCCATCGCCGGTGACCACTTCGATAGCGCGCACCAGGTCGACCGGCGAGTTGGCCGGCTCGATGGTGCCGCCCGGCTCGACCGAGAGATCGCAGCCATCGAAGCCGAGCCCGGTCAGGATAGTGCCGAACTGGGAGTAATCGATACCGGGCAGCTTGCGCGAATCGAGACAAAGCACCGGACCGGTGCGGGAGCGGGGAGCCGGCAAATGCGGTTGCGCATGGGCGCTCGCGGTCAGCGCGGCGCAGGTGGTGAGAAAGCGCCGCCGGCTGAGAGCCATAGGGCCATTATAGGGGCTGGTGAGGAGGGGGCGTCAGTGATTCTACGCTACCAGCCCCGCTTTCCCTCCACCGCGCTCGTCACGCGGTCCGGGTGGCCGAGCGCGCCGGCCCGATTCCGCCGGGTGAACCGGTTCCGGGCCGATTGCCCGCGACTACGATAGAATGTCCAATTGGCAAAGCCGGCCCCGCTTGCTTCCGGAGCCGCTTTTGCGCGATCCAACTATGATCCTGCAACTGAACCATCTCCAGGGCAAAGCGGCGGCGGCTACCCAGGAAGTGATTGAAACGCTGTATTCGCTTCTCGCCGAGGGCCATCTAGAGCCCGCGGAATTTGCCCGCCTTCGCCTCCAGTTGGATTGGCTCCAGTACAAGAAAAATTTCCGCGAAGTCGTGCTGGTCACCGAGGGCATGGGGCGCGGAGATCAGGCGGCGCCCTTTCTGCACATCCAGGTGGATACGCGCCAGGTGGTCCCGGGCTGCCTTCGTCCGGAAATGCAGCGCGCCATCCTGCGGTCGCGCGCGCGCGCCAATTCACCGCAATCGCCGCAGCGCTCACAGCCGGCCGATTCGCCGGACCGTCTGCCGCTCGAAGACTTCAAGCCGTTCCGCTCCAGCATCGCCTGGGAATTCAACCGCCTCTACTGGCACCGGTTGAAGGAATGGGAGCAGGCGCTGGGCAAGGGCTACGAACAGTCCTTGCCCGGGGGCCAATCCGACGCCAACCATCCCGATGCGGTGGCCGATAGCGTGGCCGATTTCTGGACGCTCCTCCGCGACCTGGAAGCCAAGCAGCGGCTGCCCAACGAAATCTATATTCTCGAAATCGGCGTGGGCACCGGCCAGCGCTATGGCCTGTTCCTCGACCGCTTCCACGCCCTCGATCAGCAGCGCGGCACCAATTACTACCCCAAGCTGCGGGTGCTGCTGGGCGACTATTCGCTCCATTCCCTCGATCGTTCCCGCGCCGCCGTGCAGAAGCACATCGACCTGTGCAGCTTCATGGTTCTGGATGCCACCAACCCGCTGAAGACCCTCTCGTTTTTGCGGCATAAGCTGCTGCACGTGCATCTAACAAACGTTTACGACAATCTGCCCAACGATGAAGTGCTGCGCCGCGACGGCAAGCTCTACTTCATCGAGGTCCGCGCCTGCCTGCCCATGAACGACGTGGTGCGCATCACGCAGAAGTACGAGCTGCCGTTTGAAAAGACGCGCACCCTGGTCAGCCGCCTGCTCGAAGGCGGCCCGGATTATCTGGGCGACTACGATCGCGGCATGGGCTTCTGGATGGAGATCTGGGACGCCATGAAACTCGAAGAGCGCCTGGTCCCGCTCGAGGAACTCATCGACACCGCGTTCCCGCAGGGCCTCGATCTCGCCAAATTGGAGGAAATCCTGAAGGACGCGCCTAGCGATCTGCGTTTCCATCTCAGCTCGGGCGCGCTTGAAAGTTTCTATAACACCATCCCGCTGCTCTACCCCCGCGGCTACCTGCAGGTGCAGGACATATTCGTGACCGACCTGAACCAGTACCGTCTCGGCTTCCATGGTCCCGGCAAAATGGATGGCTCCATCGTCAACTGGGTGAACGGCGTCTTGTTGCGGGAAGTCGGCGAGAAAGCCGGCTATGACGTGCATTTCGCCCCCTTTCAGTACCGGAAAGGATCCAAGACCTCGATTTTGTATACGACATTGCGAGAATAAAATGCAGGAGTCCGGAGACAGAGGTCAGGAGACGAAAGAAAGCCCCGCGATTCTGTCTGCTGACTTCCGTCTCCTGACTACTTTCAAGGACAAGCGATGAATCTTCCCATTCTTCCCACCACCGTGGTGGGCAGCTACTCGATGCCAGGATGGCTCGAGCGCCTGAAAACCGAGTATTTCGCGCGGCGCATCAGCCGCCACGATCTCGATGAGATCCACGAGACCGCCGTTAAGGCCGATATCAAAGACCAGGAAGTGGCCGGCATCGATATCATTACCGACGGCGAAGCCCGCCGCGACAACATGATCGACTACTTCGTCGAGCGCCTGCCCGGAGTCCAGATCGATCGCTCGTCGAAAAAGTTTTATTACGATTTCTACGACAGCGTGGTGCAGGGCAAGCTGCCCATGGCGTCGCTCGGCCTGGTGGCCGATTTCAAATTTCTGCGCGAATACACGGAGCGCGAAGCCAAAATCTGCATCACCGGACCCCACTGCCTCTCCAAGCGGATCCGCAACCAGTATTACCCGAGCGAAGAAGCGCTCGCCATGGATCTGGCGCGCGTCATCAACCTGGAAATGAAGGAACTGGTGAAGGCCGGCGCGCATTATATTCAGATCGACGAGCCGTATTATTCCGGCTTCCCCGAAGACCTGCCCTGGGCCGTGCGCGTGCTCAACTGCATGGTGGAAGGCGTCAACGCCAAAATCGGCGTGCACATTTGCTATGGCAACCGCTACGGCAAGCCCTCCTGGGAAGGCAGCTACCGGTATCTGTTCCCCACGATCCTGAGCGCCCGCGTGCAGCAGATCACGATGGAATTCGCCCGCCGCGGCGGCGAAGATCTCGACCTGTTCCGGGAATACAATCCGCCATTCGAACTGGGCGTGGGCGTGATCGACGTGAAATCGCACGACGTCGAAACGCCCGACCTGGTGGCCGAGCGTATCCGCAAAGCGCTCGAAGTGCTGCCGCCCGAGCGGCTTTTCGTCCTGCCGGACTGCGGCCTGTTCCACTTGCCGCGCGATGTCGCTTTCGCCAAACTGAAGAATATGGTGGAAGGCACCCGCGTGGTGCGGGCGGAACTGGGCAGAGGGGACTAATGCCCCTCCACAACACACTTCGCGAGGCCCTTACCGGCGGCAAGTTCTGCTACGTGGTCGAGTTGGTCGCCAGCCAACTGACGCGCGAAGCCAAGCTGCTGCAGGTAGCCTCCGAGCTGGCGCAGATTCCCCAGGTTGTGGGGGCGGGCATCACCAGCTATGCGGGAGGCGCCATGGGACACGATCCCATTCGCGTCGGCACGGCCTCCCGCGCCCGCGGCCTCGTCCCCAATATCCACATCACCTGCGTCAATAAAGACCGGTTCACCATCCGCCGTGAACTGGAAGACCTGCACGCGCTCGGCATCGAGAACGTTTTCGCCATCACCGGCGATTACCCCAAGGGTGTCGATCATTTCAAAAATCCGGTCCCCTACGATCTCGATTCCGTCCAACTGGTCGAATTTCTGGCCGAACTGCGCGCGGCCGGCATGCCTTTTTTCGTTTCCGTCGCGGTCTCGCCCTTCAAGTACACCGAAGCCGACTGCAACTACCAGTACCTGAAACTGGAAAAGAAAATCCGCGCCGGCGCCGATTTCGCCATCACCCAACTCGGCTACGATTCGCGCAAATTCCGCGAGCTGAAACGCTACCTGGGTGAGCGCGGGCTGAAAACCCCCGTGCTCGGCAATGTTTATGTGTTGCCGGGCAAGGCCGCCGAAAGGATGTCGAAGGGAGAGCCCCCGGGATGCTGGGTGGCGCCCGAGCTGGTGGAGCGCATTCAAGCCGAAACCAAGGCTTCGGCCGACAAGGGCCTGGCCGCGCGCCTGGAACGCGCCGCCCGCATGGTAGCCATCGTCCGCGGCCTCGGTTACGCCGGCGCCTATCTGGGCGGCGATCATCAGGCCAGCCGCGTCCGCTGGATTATCAAGCGCTCCGAAGAAATCGCCCATCGCTGGGAAGAATTCGCCGAAGAAATCAGCTACGGCCGGAAGGACGGCTACTATCTGTACGAGACGCCGCCCGCCCCGCCCAAAAAACGGGCCTTCTGGGTTCGCGTCGCCGACATGGTGCAGCCGGCCAATACGCCGCGCTTCCTCCGCGGCATTTTCAGAACGGTATTTTCGTGGGTGGATCGGTACCCCGCATTAGCCGCTGGTTTCGAACGTCTGGAAATGGCATTCAAGGAGCCGGTCTTCGGCTGTCACGCTTGCGGCAACTGCGTGTTGGGGCACCTCGAAATGGTCTGCCCCATGACCTGCCCCAAAAATTTGCGCAATGGTCCCTGCGGCGGGCCATTCAACGGCATGTGCGAAGTACTGCCCGACCGGCCGTGCATCTGGGTTACGGTTTACGAGCGCGCCAAAGCCGCCAACCGCATCGGCGAACTGGCCACTTATATTCCGCCACGCAACCGCGCCTTGCAAGGCACCAGTTCCTATATCAACTATTTTCTCGATCGCGACAGCCGCCCCGGTCACAGCGAACCGCTGATCCAGATCACCGCCGCGCCGCCGAAGGCGGCGCCACCGAAAGCGGCCGAGGTTGGGGCGGCTGCGAAAAGCGCCTCCAATCTTCATCTCGTCAAATAACATAATGTCCGCTACCGCCCGCAAACTAACCAATATTAAGGCTCGTGTGCCGAGCGATATCGAAATCGCCCAATCGGTCGCGCCCATTCCCATCGATCGCATCGCCACCGAAGCCGGCATTCTGCCCGAAGAACTGGAACTCTACGGCAAGCACAAGGCGAAGGTACACCTCTCCATTCGCGAGCGCCTCAAGGACGTTCCCAACGGCCACTACATCGTGGTAACCGCCATCACCCCCACGCCGCTGGGTGAAGGCAAAACCACCACCACGGTCGGCCTGAGCCAGGCGTTGGGCGCGCACCTCGGCAAGAAGGTGTTCACCTGTATTCGCCAGCCCAGCCAGGGCCCGACGTTCGGCATCAAGGGCGGCGCAGCCGGCGGCGGCTATAGCCAGATCATTCCGATGGAGGAATTCAACCTCCATCTCACCGGCGATATTCACGCCATTGTCGCGGCCAATAATCTGCTTGCCGCCGCCATCGATACCCGCATGTTCCACGAGCAGTCGCAATCGGACGATGCCCTTTTCGACCGCCTCTGCCCCGCCGCCGAGGATGGCAGCCGCCGCTTCGCCCCGGTCATGCTGCGCCGTTTGCGCAACCTGGGCATCTTTAAAACCAACCCCAACGACCTGAGTCCGGATGAGCGCAGCCGCTTCGCCCGCCTGGATATCGACCGCGACAGCGTCACCTGGCGCCGCGTGGTCGATACCAACGACCGCATGCTCCGCCAGATCACCGTCGGCCAGGGACCCGAAGAGAAAGGCTTCAACCGCGTCACCGGCTTCGACATGGCCGTGGCCAGCGAGATCATGGCGATTCTCGCCCTCGCCACCAGTCTGGGCGATATGCGCGAGCGCCTGGGCCGCATGGTCATCGGCACCAACCGCGCCGGCACCCCGATTACCGCCGACGATCTCGGCGTAGGCGGCGCGCTCACCGTCCTGATGAAGGATGCCATCATGCCCAACCTCATGCAGACCATCGAAGGCACGCCGGCCTTCGTGCATGCCGGGCCGTTCGCCAATATCGCGCACGGGAACTCTTCCATCGTGGCCGACCAGATCGCGCTCAAGCTCGCCGGTCCGGAAGGCTACGTCCTTACGGAAGCCGGCTTCGGCGCCGATATGGGCATGGAAAAGTTCTTCGATATTAAGTGCCGCTATAGCGGCCTGCTGCCCAATTGCGTGGTCCTGGTAGCCACCATTCGCGCGCTCAAAATGCATGGCGGCGGGCCGAAAGTGGTAGCCGGCCAGCCGCTGTCGCACGCCTACCTGCGCGAAAATCTCGATCTGCTCGAAAAGGGCTGCGGCAACCTGGTGCGCATGATCGGCAACGCGCGCGAATTCGGCATTCCGGTGGTGGTTGCCATCAACCGCTTCAAGACGGATACTCCCGCGGAAATCGAACTTATCCGCCGCGTGTCCGTGGCGGCCGGCGCCGAAGACGCCGTCATGTCGAATCACTGGGCGGAAGGCGGAGCGGGCGCCGTCGGTCTGGCCGAGGCCGTGGTCGCGGCCTGCGGCAAGCCCTCCCATTTCAAATTCCTCTATCCGCTCGAAATGCCGATCAAGCAGAAGATCGAAACCATCGTGCGCGAAATGTACGGCGGCTCGGGCGTGGAATATTCGCCGGAAGCCGAAAAGAAAATCGCTCTCTACACGCGCCTCGGTTTCGACCGCCTGCCCATCTGCATGGCCAAAACGCATCTCAGCGTAAGCCACGACCCCAATCTCAAAGGCGCGCCCGTGGGCTTCGTGGTGCCCATCCGCGACATCCGCGCCAGTATCGGCGCCGGCTTCCTCTACCCGCTGCTGGGCACCATGTCGACCATGCCGGGCCTCTCCACCCGCCCCGGCTATTACGACATCGATATCGACACCGAAACCGGCCGGATCATCGGGTTGTCATAACCCGGGTTGTCATAGCTCGGGCCTGTCATAACGTATCGATATCCAGCAACTGCAGCAGCGCCGCCTGCACCTGCCGCATGGTCGCGCGCGGCAAGCGCACCAGCGGTCCCCGGACCAGGCGCCGATTGTCGATGGCGCGCATCTGGTCCATGAGCAGATCGGAATCGCGAGGCAAACCCTGGCACGCCGCCAGCCGGATCCGGAGAGGCTCGGCATTATCGATAAGCTGCGTGGTGAGCGGGATGATGTAGGTAGACGGGTGCCCGGCATCGAGCAGCGCTTGCGACTGGATCACCAGCACCGGACGGGTTTTGCCGGGTTCGGTGCCGTGGGGAGGATTCAGATTGGCCAACCAAATCTCCCCCCGCTTAGGCATCCGGATCGCTTTCGATTGCGGCAAATTCGGCGTTGACCCGCATGCTCTCCTCGCGGACACGCCGTGAAACCTCCGCCAGCCGTTCGGCCAGGATTCGCGCCGCGGTTCGCTTGTTCATTCGCCGGATGGCAAGCCGGATGTATTCCGCCCGGGACAGATGCAGCGCGCCGGCCAGGCGCGAGCTCTCTTTGGCCAGCTCCTCCGGTAATTTTAGGGCGATTGACTCCATGGATATCTCCACCGAATATCTTAGCAAGACTCTCGATTCGGTAACCGCAAATTGACTCGCCAGCGCTGCTGGGCACCATGTCCGCCATGCCGGGCCTCTCCACCCGCCCCGGCTATTCCGACATCGATATCGACACCGAAACCGGCCGGATCATCGGGTTGTCGTAGCTACCCGCCGTAAGCGGAATCCACGCTAAGATACCGGGGCAAAGTCCGGTTACTCTTTTCTGCTTGCTGACGCTCGTGCTCTTGGTTCCAGCGGCGCAGGCTAACATCGTGCTCAACGGCGGTTTCGACCTCGACACCCCCTCGACTGGGGTAGCTCCCCTCGATTGGACCCTCACCCCGGCCGCAGTCCGTTCGGAATTCATTGTCGGTAACGATATGGTCTGGGGGGTGCTCTCCCCGCCTAATTCCGCCAACTTCGCCGCAAGCGGGCCCCCGGGCCCCGGAAACGACGACGTACTCTCGCAAGTGCTGGCGACGATTCCGGGCCAAACCTACACGCTGGATTACTTTCTGGCAAATGATGACGGCATGACTATGACCGAAGATAATGATTTCAGCGTGAGCTGGGGCGGCGTGACGATCCCGGGTTCGGTACTGACGAACGCCACTGCCTTCAATTACAGGGAATTTACCTTTACCGAGGTGGCCACCAGCACCACGACAACACTCGCCTTCGCGGGGCGCGAAGTTCCAGGCTTTTATAACCTCGACAATGTCAGTGTGAATCCTTCGACTCTTCCGGTTCCCGAGCCCGGCTATCTGGCCGTGTTGCCCGCCGCATTGGGTGTTCTGCTTTTCGCCCGAAGGCGCCGGCAAACTCAGGCGTAAAGTGCGTTTTGTATAGAGAGTAGCGGCCGGAGTTGGCTGCTGCTCTCCGTACCCCTTCCCACTTCCCGCGTAAGCGTACAGGTGCGGCCGAAG
>Ga0209061_1002622_pt1 | contig 21953 bp, 19 predicted proteins | sample Coa_R1_10_FD_187157 | JGI IMG/M metagenome (GOLD analysis project Ga0209061, IMG submission 187157) | Surface soil microbial communities from Centralia Pennsylvania, which are recovering from an underground coalmine fire - Coalmine... | ecosystem: Environmental > Terrestrial > Soil >...
CATGACTGTGACCTACGGCGCTCTCGGTTCTACGCGCGAGCGGACACTGGAGATTGCCGCGCTCATCAAGCACGAATATCGTATGGAGTCGGCCTGTCATCTCACCTGTGTTGGCTCCAGCCGCGCTGACCTCGACCACCTTCTCGCTGACATCCGTCGGGCCGGCATCGAGAACATCGTCGCCCTGCGTGGCGACCCGCCCCGCGGCGAGACAGCCTTTGTGCCGCCGCCAGATGGCTACAGCCACGGTAATGAGTTGGTCGCCCATATCCGCCGCCGCTACGGTGCCGAATTCGGCCTGGCTGTAGCAGGCTATCCCGAAAAACACCTGGAATCGCCCGATCGCGATAGCGATTTGCGCTATTTCAAGAACAAAGTAGATGCCGGCGCCGACATCGCTATTACGCAACTGTTTTACGATAATGCCGATTTCTTTTCCTTCGTGGAAGCTGCCCGTGCCTTGGGGGTGACCCAACCGATCATTCCGGGCCTGTTGCCGATATTGTCGGCCAAGCAGGTGCGGCGCATCACATCGCTATGCGGCTCGAAAATTCCGCCGGCATTGCTGGCAGAGTTGGAAGCGGCCGGCGATGATGATGGCCAGGCCGAGGAAGTCGGCATCCGTCAGTGCGTCGCTCAGGCGACCGAGTTGCTGCACCGCGGCGTGCCGGGCATCCATTTTTATGTGTTGAACAAATCCAGCCACATGCGCCGCATTATGGCGCAATTGCAGCCCGTGCTTGCCGAAGTGCGCCGCAAAGACTAACCACAGAGTCCCAGAGGACCCAGAGAAAAACACAGAAAAAGACAGAGAAGAACAAAAACACAAGAAGGCAAAAACATCTTCACTTTGACGTTTTGTTTTTTCTCTTTTCCGCGTCTTTCTCCGGGCCCTCTGTGACTCCCTGGTTAGTTGGATTCACTTCTCCCAGATCGGGTGCTTGACACTGTCCTTCTTGGACAGGATTTCGTCGATTTTCGGTTCGCCCTTCAGAGCGCGCTCGATGGCGAGTTTGGTAGCGTCGTAGTTGTACTGGTAGATTTTTTTATCGTCCTTAGCCTCCGGATGGATAAAGACCCCGGCGACAATGACCAGGTTTTCGACATCGCTTTTGGCGATGGTGCCAGCGGCGACGCAATCGGCGACCGCCTTGGCCACTGCTTTTTGAGCTGGACCGAACATCTGCGCCGCTTGGCCCATGCCCTTGATGGTCACCTTGGTGATGAGCACCGTGGCTGGCTTGCAGACCAGGTTGGGGGTGAGCACAGCCAGCAGGTTGGTGTGGCCGGCCGACTGATTGACCAAGGCGGTGGCGAAAGCCGTTCCTACCGGGCCGTCTTTGGAGCCAATCAACAGATCGATGTGGGCAACTTCATTGCCGTCGCCGCACAACGCCTCGCCGATGAACATCGACATTGCTCATTCTCCTGTTAGAAGTTCCTGGAAGTTTGGGACTGGCGGACAAAATCGTAGGCTAAGCTGCTAGCTTGCCCATTTTCAGGCAAGCTGCCAGCTTGCCCTACGATTTTGTCCGCCAGCACTTAGGGTCGATGGGGAAGACTATATGCAGAGAAGCGGCTTGCGGCAAATAGAGGCGAGCAGGGCGTGCAAGCCCCCTGGTGGCCTCCACCGGGCATTGGCACACCCCGCTCACCAAGGGAACGGAGACGCGGTTGGCCTCGCCAGGAAGCGGTTTGGGTCAGGACCGCACGCTACGGAAGGGCCGGCCTGTCGGCGTGACGGCCGCTGCCATGCCTGGCGATGCCAACCTCGTGTTCTGTTCTTCATAATCGACCGTCGCCCCTACCGCGATATAACAAAAAGTAGGCGAACAGCCGGCTGTTCGCCCGGGGGTAGCTCATGGCAATGCTTCTGGTCATTGGCTCACGCAATCGCAAAAAACGTGAGGAAATACGAGAAATTCTCGGTGATCTCCCACTTGACCTGTGCGACTTGACCAGCTGGCCCGATGCTCCGGAAGTAGTGGAAGACGGCGCCACGTTCGCAGAGAACGCGTGCAAGAAAGCGGTCGAGCTGGCGCGTTATCTGGGTCAATGGGTGCTGGGTGAAGATAGCGGATTAGTCGTGCCGGCGCTGGGTGGCCGGCCCGGTGTATATTCGGCGCGTTATGCTGGCAAACAGGGCGATGACGCCGCCAATAATGCGCGTCTGTTGGCTGAGCTGGCGTCGCTGCCGGATGATCGCCGCGCTGCCTATTACGTCTGTATCGCCGCCTTGGCCGATCCCACGGCGCAGGTGCGTGCCGTGGTCGAAGGCCGCTGTCATGGCTTCATCACCCGCGAGTTGCGGGGCAACGGCGGCTTCGGTTATGACCCCCTCTTTCTCATTCCCGAATACCATCGCACTTTCGGTGAGCTAAGCCCACGCGTCAAACACGCTCTGAGCCATCGTGCGCGAGCGCTGGCTCAGCTGCGGCCTGTGTTGCTAAAAACCATTCGGAGCTCGGAGTTCTGAACGTCGAGCCTGAAGGGCGCCACTCCGAACTCAAGGTTGCTTGACAGCCTACCCCCCCCTGTTAGAATGGCAATAGGTTTGCACCCAAGCGGATTCGTGCTCGGGCGGCATTCCCTCTGGCGGCATGTCCGGAGGCGGATTGAAACATGAAATGTCAAAAATGCCACAACGCCGCAACCTTGCACATCACCGAGATTCTCGGCGAAGACCAGATAGAAGAATTGCACCTGTGCGAGGCCTGCGCGCATAATCATTTGTATGAGCCGCAACAGAAATCGACCGGCATCAAGGCAGCCCCCTCCGGCCACGGGGAGGAAATCGACGAGGCAGGACTGCTCAACCGTCAATGTGAGGTATGCGGCCTCAAGTTCGTGGATTTCCGCAACACCGGCCGGCTGGGCTGCCCCCACGACTATCAGGAGTTTCATGATGAGCTGACTCCTCTGTTGGAAAATATCCACGGCGAGACGCGCCATTGCGGCAAGACCCCACGGCGACTGCCTCATAGCAAGCAGACGCAATCGGAATTAATCCAGCTGCGCAAACAGCTGCTTCAGGCAGTCAACAAGGAAGCCTACGAGGAGGCCGCACGAATCCGGGATCGTATCCGCCAGCTCGAAGAGAGTTAGGTAGTCAAGTAGTTGGGGGGTTAACTACTCAACTACCCACCACCTGACCACCTAACCACCTGTAATAAAAAGGACTTGCGGCGTGAAGTGCCAGTTCTGTTCCAACCCGGCTACGGTGCATCTGACCGACATTGTTGATTCCCACAAGAAGGAGTTGCACCTATGCCAAAGTTGCGCCGAACAGCACCATTTGATCCAAAAACAGGAGCTGAATCTGCCGGCCATTCTGCAAAGCCTGATTGGCCAGCACCTCGGCCCACAGACCGATGAGCTGGCGCGCTTGACCTGTCCTGCCTGCGGGATAAAGTACATGGAATTCCGCGCTCAGGGCCGACTCGGCTGTCCCCACGACTATGTGGTCTTCCGCGCCGGCCTGGCGCCTTTATTACAACGAATTCATCGCTCGAACCATCATCTGGGCAAGTTCCCTCAACGTTCCGTCCTTGCTCCCGAGCAGCAGGCGGAGTTGGTGGAGCTGCGCCGCCGTTTGCAGAGTGCCATTGATCGGGAAGCCTACGAAGAGGCGGCCCGTTTACGAGACTTGCTACGAAGAAAGGGATGCCACGGATGAATCTGGACAGCCTGACTCATACCAGTGGCGAATGGTTGCGCGGGAGCGGGCCGGAGTCCGACATCGTCATCTCCAGCCGCATTCGCTTGGCCCGTAATCTGGCTGCGTTTCCCTTTACCAATCGCGCCAGCAACGGGCAGAAGGCCGAGATCGAAGCGCTGCTGCGTGAGCGCGTCGCCAAGCTCGAACTGGAGCCCAAACTCAGCTACCTCAGCATCCCGGCGCTGTCGTCGCTGGACCGCCAACTCCTCGTCGAGCGCCAACTCATCAGCCGCGAGTTGGCCGCTGCCGACGGTCCGCGCGGCGTCGCGCTCACCCCTCAGGAGACCATCAGCCTGATGGTCAATGAGGAGGACCATCTGCGTTTGCAGGTCATGCGCAGCGGCTACAGTCTCGAAGAAGCCTGGCAAGAGATCGATCGTGTGGACGACCTGCTCGAGCAGCGCATCACCTATGCTTTCAGCGAAGAGTTCGGCTATCTGACCGCCTGCCCAACCAACGTCGGCACCGGCATGCGTGCCAGCGTCATGTTGCATCTGCCAGCCTTGGAGTACACCAAGCAGATCGAGAAGGTCTTCCGGGCCTTGCAGAAGATCAACTTGGCAGTACGCGGTCTCTACGGCGAGGGCAGCCGGGCCTCCGGCCACTTCTATCAAATCTCTAACCAGATCACGCTCGGCAAGAGCGAGGCCAACATCCTCAACGAGATCCAAAGCGTGATTCCGCAGATCATCACCTACGAGCGCCAGGCGCGCCTGAGCTGGCTGCGCGACAACCGCCAAGGCTTGCAAGACAAGATCGCCCGGGCCTACGGTACCCTCTGTTCGGCGACGATGATGACTTCGGAAGAGACGATGGATCTGCTCTCGGCCGTCCGCCTGGGCATCAATCTGCACTTGATTGAGGAGATCACCATTCCGACGGTCAATGAGCTATTCATCTATACCCAGCCGGCCCATTTGCAGAAACTGAGGGGCGCTTCGCTGGATGGCGAAGAACGCAACGCCGCTCGTGCGAGTTATCTGCGCCAGCGCCTCCGCGAAGCTGGAGCACATCCGAATTGATAGTTCCGATGCCATGTCCTGGCCGAACGGCCGGCATCTACCGGCTGGTAGAGTTAAACCAGCTGGCGGACGCCGGCCGTTTGCCCACCTTGCGCTGAATGTGTACTAGACTTTCAATGATCTTTGGTCCCCTGTGATCTGGCGGAGTCTATTACCCGTGGGCGATGCATTCGATGATCTTGCAGCAATGGCGTGTCCTGGCGGTGGTTGGGGTTACGCTCCCGATCAGCCTGCTCATCTGGAACCGACGTGCTTGGCGTTGCTCGCCCTCTCGCGCCGGCCGGAACGTTTTGCCGCCGTCCTCGAAACAGGCCGAAACTGGCTGCGTCAATGCACCACTGCTGATGGAATATATCGACTGGGACGCGGCCGGCCCGAAGCGATTTGGCCGACGGCGCTCGTTCTCTTCACCCAAGCGACGCTCGGTGTTACAGAGGATTCTCTTCGGCAAACGGCAGCCGCTCTGCTGGCGTGCAAGGGACGGCAGCCGGATAGCAAGGACGAAGACATCAACGACATTGACGCTCGCTTAATCGGTTGGCCGTGGGCCGAGGGCAATTTCTCGTGGGTGGAGCCGACGGCCTGGGCGTGTTTGGCGCTGCGGCGCATCGGGCAGGAACGGCATCCACGCGTCGAGGAAGGCTTGAAACTGCTACGCGATCGCATCCTGGAGAACGGCGGCGTCAATTATGGCAATCGCTGTATTTTCGGCAAATCTCTCGACCCCATACCGACACCGACGGCACTGATGCTCCTTGCTTGGCAGGGCCAGACCGACGAGCCGGGTCTCACCGCCAGCATCGAGTATCTACGTCGGGTAGCGGAGGACAATGACGATCTTGAAAATCTTTGCTGGGCACGTTTGGCCCTCGATGTCTATGCGAATCATCCAGGGGTCCGCGAAACCGTGGCGGCGTTGAAGGATCGCATACTCACGGCGCATGCCGCCCGTCAGGAAAAAGCGTGGCTGCAGCCGGCGCCACTGCGGCAGGCATTAACCGTCCTCGCTCTTGACCTCGAACGCGGCAATCCCTTCCGTCTTCCGAGCCGCGACTGTAAGGGAGCGGAGTTGTCTGTTGCTCCCTCGTGGTCGCGGCTTGGAAAACACCCGCTTGGCCAGCGTATCAAGGCCAAGTTACAGGGATTGGCTATTCATACTCTGATGCAGCTGCGGCCGCTTGATCCGCAGTCGTATGTCCACATCGCGCCGGTAAGCGATTACCATGCCGACCTGGCCGATGTGTTGCACCGCCAGTATGAACATTTCCGCACGCGCGTCCCCCTGGCTGGCAAGCGCGTCGTCCTCAAGCCGAACCTCGTCGAATATCACCGCGACAAGGTCATCAACACACACCCGCACGTCATCGCCGCCGCCATCGAGCTGTGCCGCCGTGAAGGTGCAGCCGAGATCCTGGTCGCGGAGGGACCAGGACATTGGCGTAACGCCGAATATCTCGTCTCGGCCAGCGGCCTGGGCGATGTCCTGCGTCATTACAAAATCCCCTTTATCGATCTCAATCACGATGAACCAAGCAAGCGCCTCAATATGGGCCGATTGACGGGATTGGAACACCTTTATCTGGCACAAACTGTGGCAACGGCGGACGTGCTGATCTCGCTGCCGAAACTGAAAACGCATCACTGGGTGGCAGCAACACTATCGCTGAAAAACTTGTTCGGCACACTGCCGGGCATCTGCTACGGTTGGCCGAAGAACGAATTACACTGGCGCGGCATCGACAATAGCATCGTGGACATCGCCGCCACGCGTCCGCCGGATCTGGCCATTGTCGATGGCATCATCGGCATGGAGGGCGACGGTCCACTCAACGGCACGGCCAAAGCACTGGGCGTTCTTGTCATGGGCGATGATCCGGTCGCCGTGGATGCGACCTGCTGCCGGCTCATGCAGCTTGATCCGGCGTGTATCGGCTATCTTGCGCTGGCCCAGCGTAAGAAACTGGGTCGGCTTGCTTTCGCACGCATTCAACAACTCGGCGAAACCATTGAACAGCGTGCCCAACCTTTCGACACGGTGCCACACTTCCGCTCTTTGCGCATCGCTTCCGGCTCGTGTTTTAAGGCAACAGATGCGGCCGCAGCAGCGCCGGTCCCTGTTCCTTGAGCAATTGCTCGATAATTTGCCGATCGGTTAAACCTTGATCGATCTTCGTGGCTAACTTTTTGCGCATGGCTTTGGGCATGCCGCAAGCATTGGGATTACAACTGGCCAAGGTATAAAATTGACCAGTGCAGCCGTCTCCGCCGATGCCGCAGCTGCAATAAACGCTGGCCATCAGCCATTCGATCCGCTCGTCCTTGCTGCGCGGTCGATCCAGACCCGATGGCAGCAGCGCTTCTTGCACCTCGCGCGGCGGAGCCGGCATTTTGACACGGAGACGCTGCCCCATCTTCAGATCGGCCACGTCGTGGCCAGAGAGTACCAGACGCAGCTGCGTCCGTTCACGCCACGGCTGCACCGTGCGCACAACGGCCGAGATAGGCGGATCGACTTGCAAGCTCACTTTTGCGCCAGGCTGGAGAGAACGCCCCCATTGCATCGCCTCGTGATCGAGCATTACCTCTATTTCACCACTAAAAATATGTAAAAAAGAAACAACACCGGGCAAGCCTTCTTCTTCCCAATACTTGCGAAGCGTTCGCTTCTGCTCGGCGCGCATTCGCTCGAATGTTGCAGCATCGACGATAATCCGGGCCGTAGCGCCGCTGCTTTGTACGAAGAGCGTTTGGCCGAGAGGCAGCGGACCCAGATTTTTCGCTCTTTGGAGAGTTCGCTCGGGTTTCTCGAAGGCTTTCATGGTAATACTGTTCGTATCCTGTCGAACGAGTGTCACACCTTGGCCATGTATGTCCTGCTCGCTCAATTCATCAGCGATCATACATACGGCCACGGGCTGCTTCTGGCGATCGACGCCGAACCAGACCCAGATGCGGTCGCCGATGTGGAGCTGATCGAGCCGACCCCACCAGCCATGTACCTTGATCTCGGCGTCCGGCGTCACCGGCCAGGTTTTCGCCAAGTTCTCGCCCTCGATCAGCAGAGTAACCCGACGCCGGGCAGCATCGACACGGCGCAGAGTGGCGAAGCGCTTGGGCAGGCTGCGCAGATACTCCGAGGCGCCCGAAAGGACTTTGGCTTGATGAGATTCGGCAGCTACGGCCTTAGCGGCCGTCAGCAACAGCATCAGCAAGAGGAGACGTCTCATAGTCGGTTCTCGCAGATACGCAGGAACAGAGGATTGGTCCGTAGCGTTACTGTATAAGAAACTCTGGCAGCCTGCAGCACAAGCACGGGAAACCTTATCCCTGCGCGCGCTGCGGGCTGGCACAATTACGGCATTTTTACCAGCATGATAGGATGCTGCTGTTCATCGTTCAGCCGCAGAAGGACTTGAGCAGGCCGCGGCCCAGACCATTGGTGATATTCGGCCTCAGTAAGGAGGCAATAAGCGGAGCGCTCCCACGCCGGCAAGAACGCTGGCGCAGGTAAGCGGCGCGCCGGCCGGCCGTAATAGAATAGAATGCCCTCGTCTTTGAGGCGAAAAAGATAGAGTGTCTGTTCGGGCGGCACCAGCGCGGCAATTTGCTGTCCCTTAAAGCTGGGTGCACGGAGTCCATCTCGGGCCGGCATAATCAGGGTCACGAAAGTGATTTTGACCACTAACCAGAGCGCGATCAAAGTGAGAAAAGCCGAGGCCGGCCGTAAAGTCGGCAACGGCCAGCGCAGCCGTCCATCGAGCCAGGCGACCCAGGTCAAGGCAGCCAGGCCAGCCAGGCCGGGCTGCAACGGCAGGGCATGGCGCAGATGATGGCCAGGCACGATGCTCCAAAACAACAGATTCGGCCAGGTCCAACAATGTAAGAGTTGCAGCAGCCGCTGGCCGCGCTCATCCCATAGCTGGGTGAAACGCGGCGATAAAGTCCATAGCGCCGCCGCCGACCATGGCAAGTTTGCGGCTAAAAAATAGATCGGGAAAGTAGCTAACTCGTGCCAGGGATAAGGTCGATTGTGGTGAACAGGCGATAAGCGCGGCAGTGCCTCGCCGCGCACGGCATCGAAGAGGGGCCGCCAGCCAGTCTGCGCGGCAACAGCAGCCGCCCAGGCCAGACACGGCAGCGCCGCTATGGCAACGCTGAGCCAGTGAGCGGGCCGCAATAAAATTCGCAGCTGGCCGCGCCGCCATAATAGCGGCACCACTGTGAGATAGAAGAACGCTGGCGCCGTCCATTTGGTCAGCAGTCCACCGGCCACACACAAGAGCGTCAACTGCCACCAGCCCCATTCCCAGAATGAGCCGGGAGCGTCCACGACGGTTGCCTTGCCGTCGCGAACGCTCCCGGCTCGTCTTCTCTGCTCAGCAATTTCCAGAGCACGCAAGAAGCACAAAAGGGCCGCTGCCACCCAGGCTAGCTGCACCAGGTCGATCTCGGCCGACGGCACACGCCCCAGCCAGAAGACAGAAGCCGGCAGTACCACGGCGGCGATCCATCCAGCGCGCCATCCCAGGCAACGGGCAAATACGGCGTAAAACAGCACAACCGTCGCCGTTGCCGCCAATGCCGAAGGGAGACGAGCAGTCGCGGCGCTGACCCGTCCAAATGGCCAGCTCGCCAATGCGATGGCGGCATACATCCCCGGCGGTTTCGTCAGCAACGGCTCACCATACAACTTGGGCACGATCCAGTTGCCGCTGCGCAGAAACTCCGCCGCCAGGATGGCGCGCAGCCCCTCTGTCTGATACAACTCGCCGGCATTCAGTCCGTAAAAAAACAAGACACCGCACAGAGCCAGCACACAAAGGATCGGAAGAACTCGCATCGGCAGCCTCTCCACGACTGTCCATCCGGGCCGCGACTGTTAGGGAGCAGTTTGGGAAGGCTGCTTCCTGGCAGTCGCGGGCCGGATAGACAGCAAGCGACCAAGACTGTACCAATAGCGCGAAGATAGAGAAAGGCGAATCCCTCATTCGGCGAGAGTGCGCTTGATGTGTTGCACAAGGTTTTTCATAACAAAACCTTGTTCGGGGCAAATGTCCACTTTCACGCCGAGTTGGCGCAGGTGCTCGGCCAATACCGGGCCGACGGCGGCGATGCGCGTGTGTGCGAGTCCGTTGCGCAGAGCCTCATGCAGGCCGCGCTGCTTGGCGACCTCATAGAGGCGATCGACTTGTGCCGAACTGGTGAAGAGCATCACGTCCACCGTACCATTATCCAGTTGGGCGATTAAATCGGCAACACGGTCATCGTCCGTTGCCGGAGCATATATGTAGGGCATCACGGTATGCACATATGCACCAGCTGAGAGAAGAAATTGTTCCAAGACCGGATTGGGTTCGCCATACAAGGTAACGCCGACAGTTTGACCTTGGAGCGGCTCCCTGCGCATTATTTCGATAACGCCTTCGGTGGTAGGCGTAGGTGCAACACGCGTCGGTGTCAGACCGATTTCTTTCAAGACCTGACCCGGTTTGGGGCCGCGTGCGATGCTTGTCGTCCGCGCCAGGGCAGCGATACAGGCATCGCGGCGGCCCTCACGCTGGGCAAAATGCAATAAACGCCGTAGTGCTTCGCCGGTCATCAGGATGACATAAGCAAAACGATCCGCACACAACTCATCGAGCCAGGCCAGCACAGGGGCCGGGTCTGGGGCATCGAGAATACTCACCATCGGACAGCGCAGTGCCGTGGCGCCTTCGCTTTCCAGCATTTGCGCCAGTTCTTCAAGCTGCCGAGCTTCCGCCAGGGCGATCGTGCGTCCTTTAAGAGATCGTGGCATGGTGGAGACCCTCTTCATACGCAGGGTATTTGGGGAGAGGCGGCTCGATCTTATAGAGTATGAGACACAGATTAGCGCGGCCAGCTTTTGTCCGGGCCGCAGCCATAAGCGAACAGTTATTTCTACCACTCCCCAGAGTGCAGCCCGGGCATTGTGCAATAATCGGTTAATTTTTTTGTCTCAATCGCTCAAATTATCTATTATTGCATTGCATTAGACGTAACGGATTGTATGATAGTCGTTAGTTGGCACTGTGGGGAATGGGGATTGTTTTGTGCCAACGAGGCCAATCCGGCGGGACCGGAGAAAGGCTGGACAGCGGCGTAAACAAACCTTGAGTGACATCTGAAAGGGGAGAAACCGAAATGCCACGAGGTAGACCGAATGCGGACCAAGCTGCCGATCCCAGGACGAACAAAATGGAGGCCGTTCGCCAAGCTATGAGCGCTCTGGGCGATGATGCTTCGCCGTCCGCGATCCAGAAGTACATCAAGGACAACTTCGATGTGGACATGACCACCAACATGATTTCGTCCTACAAGAGCACGATACGGGAGAAAGCGGGTTTGCCTAGCCGCCGTCGGAAGAAGCGCGGCCGGCCCAAGAAGGCTGTTGCCGCAACAACTGCAGCTGCCCCTGCCCCCGCTTCTTCCCACGATGCTGTGCCTTGGAAGGACATCCGTACTATCAAAGAACTGGCTGGACGCCTCGGCAAGAAGGGTCTGCGCGATCTGGTGGAATTGCTGGATTGAGGGAGAACGACGCTTTCTGCGCTGCGTCGCTAACCAAAGTTGGCAATGATTTCCTGGGAGCCGGCCGGTGCGGAGGGGGAGTGCGTTTGCGCATTCCCGAGAGAGAATTGCGCGCGTCTGCTCCCCCTTCCGCCCTGACCGAATGTATCCCCGGGAGCCGGGCACGAAGGCCCGGCTCCCGGTCCGACATGAGTTCCACTGTGAAGCGCTCGCTGGAGTGGCCGACCCAGAAACCACTTGGCCCAGCGAGGTGATTGCCTCTACCCAGGAGGGCGGGTAGTGCTGGCATTCCCGCAAACCCCAGCACACAGCAGAACTCGGCTGTTGTCTCTTCTCGTGAGTGCCAACGAGGCGCAGCCCCGGCCCGCCAACGGAAAGCCTCCGCAGTGGGCTGGCATCTTGCCGGTCGTTAGCGTTGCCTTCTCGGCCCGCGCTGATGTCCAACTAACGAGGGGGGCGTATAGCGTCCGCTCCTCGATTTGGGAAGACCAATTTTCTTTGCCCAAAAATCCATCCGTCCACCCGCGTTAGGCGCCGGTTCGCCTTCCTGCTCTCCGGTATCCCATTTGCATAGAATAAGAATGAGCAAGTAAACACTTCACCTAGAGAGGAGTCGAGTATGACCTTTTCCGATCTGAGCTACAACTTGCTCGTCAATCTCGACATGAAACACTGCCAATTGCCATCGGATGAATTGAGCAAGATGGAGACCATGCTGTCGCCCCTGAACGACATGGTACGCAACTTCCCGGTCTCCAAGTTGCATGTGCTGGTTAGCTACCGTCATCGCACCATGGACTACGTGGTCCGCACCAGTCTGATCTTGCCCGGCGAGACACTGGTCAGCAGCGACCATCACCGTCAGGCCCGCACAGCCTTCGAGCACTGCATCGCCAACCTGGTGCGCGAGGTTCAGCGTTACAAAGATCGGCTGGGGGCCGTGCCGGAGCAAGCCAAGCAGCGCGAAGGCACCCACCGCGAACTGGTCCCCACCATTCCCCCCAATGCCGAAGCTGTCGAGGCCGCCGTCGAAAACGGCGATTTTGCCGCCTTCCGCACCGCTACCTCCGGCTATGAAGGGCCAGTGACAGATCTGGTGGGCCGGTGGATCGAGCGCTATCCCCAGGTCGCCGCCCGTCTCGGGCGTGATCTGCACATTAGCGATCTGGTCGAAGATGTCTTTTTGATTGCCTTTGAAGAGTATAAGTATCGTCCAAAAGACATACGCTTCGGCGAATGGCTGGGGCGGCACATCGATACGGCTATCAAAGCCATGGCCAATCATCCTGAAGAAGAGATAGAGAACGTCAACATGGTTCGCCTGGCCCGTCTGGCGGAAACCGGCCGGGAAATCATTTAGTGAATCGTTGTACCAGGTCCACCGCGTCTGCAAGGGTGAATCATTCCCTTACAGGCGTTGCGGACGGGTAGGAACGTTAAGGAGAAAAAGCGCCGATGGCAGGCACTGTCCGCAGTTGTGGTGCCCTGAGTCTGCAGGATGGTTCCATCCGCTGGCGGGTCTGGGCGCCGCGAGCCAAACAGGTGGAACTGGTCTTGATGGAAGGAGATCACCGCCGTGCTGTGCCGATGCAGCGCGAAGAGCGTGGGTTCTTCCACCACGGCGAAGCGAACGTTGCCGAGGGCCAACGCTACGCCTATCGTCTCGACGGTGGACCGGAGCGCCCTGATCCCTGTTCCTTGTGGCAACCAGACAGCGTCCACGGCCCCTCGACGGTTGTCCGCCCCGAGCGGTTCGCCTGGACTGATCGCTCTTGGCGCGGCCTGCCACGCCAAGACCTGGTTTTCTACGAGCTGCACATTGGCACCTTCACGCCGCAAGGGACGTTTGAGGCAGTCATCCCCCGCCTGAGCGAGCTGCGTGATTTGGGCATCACGGCAGTAGAAATCATGCCGGTTGCTCAGTTTCCTGGCAACCGCAATTGGGGCTACGACGGCGTACTACCCTATGCAGTGCAAAACAGCTATGGCGGCCCTTATGGCCTCCAAAAATTGGTCGATGCCTGCCATGCTGCCGGTCTGGCGATTTTTCTCGATGTCGTCTACAATCACCTCGGTCCGGAAGGCAATTACCTCGCTGAATTCGGCCCTTATTTCTCCGATCGCTATAAGACGCCGTGGGGAAAGGCCGTCAATTTCGACGGTCCCGGTTGCGATGCCGTGCGTGCTTTTGTGCTCGACAATGTGCGAATGTGGCTGGAAGAATTTCATTTCGATGGTCTGCGGCTCGATGCTGTTCACGCCATTTTCGATTTCGGTGCCCGCCATATTCTCCGCGATATACAGGAAGTTGCCGAAGAAGCGGCCAAGCGCTGCGGCCGAATGGTCCACATTATCGCCGAAAGCGACCTGAATGATCCGCGTTTGCTTTATCCACGCAGCCATGGTGGCCATCAGCTCGGCGGCCAGTGGAGCGACGACTTCCATCACGCCCTTCATGCTTACTTGACCGGCGAGCGGCGCGGCTACTATCAGGATTATGGCCGGGCCCGGCAAATTGCCGACGTGTTGCAGCAGCCGTTTCTGTACGCCTGGGACTACAGCTGCTTCCGTGACCGCCGGCACGGTGCACCGCCGGAGGGGCTGTCCGGCGATCGCTTTGTCGTCTGCCTGCAAAATCACGATCAAGTTGGCAACCGCGCCCGGGGCGAGCGCTTGCCGTCGTTACTGCGCAATCCGGCCAAGCAGCGGTTGGCCTCCAGTCTACTCTTGTTATCGCCGTATTTGCCATTGCTCTTTATGGGCGAAGAGTACGGCGAGGAAAATCCGTTTCCCTTCTTTTGCTCTTTTGGCGATCCGCAATTGATCGAAGCGGTGCGCCAGGGCCGTAAGCAAGAGTTCGCCGAGCTAGTTGGTCAGGGTGAAGTACCCGATCCACAGGCCGAAGAGACGTTTGCCTCTGCACGATTAAGCTGGTCGTGGCCGGAGGAGACGCCGCGGGCCGGACTGCGGCGCTTGTATCATGATCTATTGGCGGCACGGCGGCAGTGGCCGGCCCTGCGCGATTTCGAGACGCGGAGCGCTCGCCTGCTGCCGGATAGAGAGAACGGCCCCGTGCTGGAGCTGTTGCGCGGCCCTAACGCTCTGGAACAACAGGCACGCATGTACTTCAATCTCAGCGAGCAGCCGCAGCCGCTGCCAAGCGGTCTCTCTTCGGGACAACAAATCCTCTTCAGCTCCGAATCTTCGCGCTATTGTGGTAGCCGAGAAAATCTACACTCCCTCGACTCTTTGCTCCCTGCCGAATGCGTTGTATTCGGCCCAAGCACCTGGCGCACACCGGTCTGATAAGAAGCAACAGATTGGCCTGATAAAGAGGTCCTCTACCGCATGGGACCGCAGAACGTCGGCTGTCTTACCGTCGCCCGCATCGATTGCTGTTGTTGGGCCAACAACCATGCGCTCGACGGGGGGCATCAGGAGCTGGAAGAGACACTTCAAACGTTGGACGCTGCTGACCTTGCTCATGCGGGCGCCGGCCGCAATGCCGCGGAGGCTGCAACCCCGTGTATCCTCGACTGCGGAGAGAAGGGACGAGTACTTGTCTTCGCCTTTGGCTCGCCCACCAGCGGCATCCCCTCTGAATGGAGTGCAGCTGAGAACCGGCCCGGTGTTAACCTTTTGGAAGATCGGTCTGCGGATACCGTCTGTCGAATCGTCAGCCCGATTCATGCGGTCAAACGTCGCGGCGATACAGCCATCGTCTCAATTCACTGGGGCCCCAACTGGGGCTACGAAATCTCTAATGAGCAGATTGCTTTCACCCATTGCACATGTACCTCCCCGAACCATTCGGTGAGCGGGATCGCTTATCTTCGGTGAGCGATCCCGCTCACCGAAAATCAGATCACCACCCTCTTGCTGCTCCTTTCGCCCACCGGCAGCCAGAAGATGGCCGCCAGTGGTTGGTCCGGTAGTTCTTCGGCCTTGACCGCGTACACTGTTCCTTTATGGGACAGCGTGTGAACGGCAGCGAAATTCAACAAATCCTCATCTCCCGGCTCCGGCTGCTCATGGATGACCACTTTCCGCTCTGTTGCATCAAAACGTCCCCAGCACTCCTGGTTGAGCGGGACAAAAAGGCACTGAACTTGTCCTTGATATGCTGCAGCGGTAACATGGGCCAAATCATGGTCCGCGCGTCCGGTGCCGGCCAACTGATGATACAAGGCAGTCATCACCTTACGGCTCTCTCGAAAATACGGCTCGACCAAAAGCCAGGCACGATCGTGAAGCTCATGTAGATTAAGCCGGTCGGGATGGCCCCGAATCTCTTCGGCCAACAGATGCGGATACGTGTTGGCCTGCCGATAGATGGCCAGGAGGTAATCGACGCCAGCCAACACCAGCGGAGCCTGCCTGTTGGTCAACAGGCGCTGCAAACCGTGGTCCACTCGCTGGGCGAATTCCAGCAACCCCTCCTTGGCGCTCGTGATCCCTGTCCCCTGGCCGTGAAAAATCGTTTCCCGCGCTTCGGCCGCTCCTGCCCTGGCGGGATGCGAGTGAAAATTGCGCATTTCCGGCGTCCAGTCCGACCGGACAGCCGCGTCATAACTCGTGGGCACAATTCCCTCCAGGGACACCTCTTCCATCGTCTCGAATGTCCCCTGGAACAGTCGGACGGACTTTTGGCTCAGGGTAAGGACATAGAAACGCCCCCCCTCGCTCAGCAGCGGGACAAGCGGCTTGATCTGAAAATGGTTAGCAACAATCGTCTGATCGGGAAGTGGTATTGGCAGGCGATAGATGCGGGCCATTGCGGGTGCAAGAAAGGCGGCCACGCCAGCACTGGCGTTTGACCAAAACGTAACATTATCCAGCAATTCTTGAGCAGGACGAAGCAACTCTTTGGCCTCGGAGATCCGCATCCCTTCCGCCGTCAGGCGTTCCTCCGCTTCACGCACCCGGTTCTTCCAACGCTTGTTGTCCTCCAGGCGGACACCACGGGTTGTGGGCATGAACATCGAAACGCACGGCGTCTGGCGATTCGCCACAAGCAAACGTAGATCCTCACGTGAGAACAGATCCATTGCACTACCCTCCTTTTTTCCCCCCCTGATTGCCTTGCAACTTAGGTGCCAAGTAGAGTAGGGCGATGCGCTACCCTACAGTGGGTCTTCGGCATGATGATTGCACAAAAATAGGAGAGCAAGTAGTGGGATCGAACGGAACGGGAAGGGTGTCGAGAAAGGAATGAACCATGAATCGAGGACTGAGCTTACTGGCTGCGGCCGGTTTTGGCGCCGGCTTGATGTATTTGCTTGATCCGAGCATGGGCCGGAGACGTCGCCGGCTGATACGCGATCAAATGCGTCATGTGGTCTGCCGGGCCGACGACCTGATGAGCAAAACCGGCCGGGATCTCGCCCATCGGGCCACGGGGCTTGTGGCTGAGACAGCCGCCCGAATGCGCGGCAAGCGACAAGTGCCTGATGAGGTGTTGGCCGAGCGTGTTCGCGCCAAGATCGGCCGCTTCTGTTCCCATGTGGGATCGATTGGCGTTCGTGTCCGTCAAGGGCATGTGACCCTGGACGGCCCGATCCTGGCCGAGGATGTTCCGCATGTACTCCGGGCTGCGGCCTCGGTGCCCGGCGTGTGCGCGGTTGAGGATCAGTTATCGATTTACGAAGAAGCGGGCAATGTCTCGGGTCTACAAGGCGAAGGACGGCGGCCGGGCCAATCGATCGATCTGATGCAGGCGCATTGGGCGCCGGCGACACGGCTCTTGGTCGGGGCCGCTGGCTGTGGGTTGATGGCCAATTGTCTGGCGCGGCGTACGCTCTCGGCAGCGCTTCTGGGTACGGTGGGGTTCGGCTTGGCTCTGCGCAGTCTGACTAACCTTCCGTTGCGGCAGCTGCTGGGCTTGTCGGGCGCCCACGAGGGGATTCATTTCCAAAAGACAATTACCATTGCAGCGCCGGCAGAGAAGGTGTTTGCCTTCTGGAGCAATTTTGAGAATTTCCCGCACTTCATGAGCCATGTGTGTGAGGTGCGCAATCTCGGCGCGGGACGGTCTCGTTGGATCGTGAAGGGACCGGCGGGTGTGCCGGTTCGCTGGGATGCAGTCATCACGCGAATGATTCCCAACCACGAGTTGGCCTGGGAAACGGTCCCCGGTTCGCCGATCACCCATGCCGGGGTCATTCAGTTCCAGCCCAACGACAACGGCGGCACACGCATTCACATTCGGATGTGTTACGTCCCGCCGGCTGGCGTCTTCGGTCACGCGGTTGCTGCCCTCTTCGGCGCTGACCCAAAGCGCGAGATGGACGACGATCTGGTACGGATGAAGACGTTTCTCGAAACCGGCATCGCACCACACGACGCCGCTGCCGCTCTGCCCGCCGCCGAGCGAAAGAAGACCAAAAATCGCCGATTCGCCGTGCCAGCGAGAGCCGAACGATGACAAGTGCAATAATCGTCGGACTCGACAATGGGATGGAAAGAGCTGCAGGGCCAGCTGCCCGTGGGCCTGAAAATGGACCCACGGGCAGCTGGCCCTGCGGGTTTGTCCGCCAACTCTCAACTCCATTCGAATCTTCAAGACCGACTTGTCAGACTGTGGCGGCGCGGTAGAATTAGTTTCGAGCACGACAATACTCCCGAGGGTCCAGGCCGCCCTGTTTGCGGCCTGCTCGGTATGTGGATTCGCTGTCTAATTATGGCAGCGGTGAAAACAAAGGACTTTTGCACCTGTAGCTCAACTGGATAGAGCATCGGTCTACGGAACCGAAGGTTGCAGGTTCGAGCCCTGCCAGGTGTAATCATCTGAAAACCTTTGCCGAACACACGTTACGCATACCTGTCTACGTCGGACAGTGCGGCCGTCCTTCAACACCATTCACCCAAAGGCTGTATTGCCAGGATCATGCGATTTGTGCCGGTCCTCTGCAAGATGTAGTTCGAGTCCCGGTCTCTTTTCGTCTCTTTTTCTTCTCCTCTTGCCGGTTTTTATCCTTCGTACATAATCGTATCGATATGGAATTACAGCACATCTGGGTCTTGCGCGGCGCCAACGTCTGGGCACGCTGTCCGGTGTTGGAAGTAGAGTTGGTCCTGGCGGATCTTGTGGCTGTCACCGAGTCGCGGCTGACCAATTGTGCCGCTCGTCTTCGTACCTGGTTGCCGTCGCTGGCTGGTTCGCCGGTTCGCCCCGATCTGCCCGCTCTGCTGGGTGATGTGACGCTGGAATTGCAGCGTCTGGCCGGTAGTCCCGTGCAGGTTAGCCGAGTGCGGTCCGAAGGCAACGATTTCTTTCGGGTCGCCATTGAATTTGAGGAAGAAGAACTCGGGCGCGCGTGCCTGGAGACGGCGCGGCAGCTCATCCTGGCCGCCTTGGCCGAGCGTTCCGTCGATATGGTCGCTGAGCTGGCGCGGCTGCGGGATTTGGCCAACGACGTGCGTCTCGGTCCCAGCACCGCCTCCATCGTCCGGGCCGCGCAGCAGCGCGGCATTCCGGTGCGACGGCTGGGCAGCGGCAGCCTGGTGCAGCTGGGCCACGGTTTTCGCCAACGCCGCATCTGTACCGCGGAAACGGATGCCACCAGCGCCATCGCCGAGATGATCGCTCAGGACAAGCAGTTGACGCGTACTCTGCTGAGCGCCATCGGCGTGCCCGTACCGGAAGGCCGGCCAGTCGCCGATGCCGAAGATGCCTGGAAAGCCGCCCAGGAGATCGGTCTGCCGGTCGTCGTCAAGCCGCAGTACGGCAATCACGGACGGGGCGTCGCCACCAATCTGAACACGCGCGAGCAGGTTGTCAACGCTTACGCTGCGGCCCGGGAAGAAGGTTCCAGCATTCTTGTCGAATCGTACCTGCCCGGCGATGATTATCGCTTGCTGGTCATCGGCGGCCGTCTTGCTGCGGCGGCGCGGCGCGAGCCAGCCCACGTTATCGGCGACGGTCGCTCGACCATCGGCGAACTGGTCGCCGAGGTCAACCGCGACCCGCGCCGCAGCGATGGGCATGCCACGGTGCTGAGTTTTATCAAGCTCGACGCCGTGGGGCTTGCTGTCTTGGCCGAGCAAGGCTACACCCCCGATTCGGTGCCGCCAGCTGGCCAGCGTGTGCTCATCCGCCGCAACGGCAATCTCAGCACCGGCGGCACCGCAACGGACGTTACGGATCGCGTTCATCCGGAAACAGCGGCCCGTGCCATCGAGGCGGCCCGTATTGTCGGTTTGGACATTGCCGGCGTCGATATCGTAGCGGTGGACATTGGTCGGCCGCTGGAAGAGCAGCGCGGCGGCGTGGTCGAGATCAACGCCGGGCCGGGTCTGCGCATGCATCTGGAGCCGTCCGCCGGCCAGCCGCGCCCGGTTGGCGAAGCCATCGTTTCCATGCTTTTCGCCGAAGGAGAGACCGGCCGCATTCCCCTGATCGCCGTCACCGGCGTCAACGGCAAAACGACAACGACGCGCTTGATCGCGCATCTGCTGGCGAGCGAGGTGTGTCCACACCCCGGTGAAAGCAACCGGGGGCCTAGTCCTCTCCACGCGCCAGCAGGAGTAGCCATGACCTGCACAGACGGTATCTACCTCGATGGTCGGCGCCTTCGCGGCAACGATTGCAGCGGCCCGCGCAGCGCTCGGGCCGTGCTGCTCAATCCGAATGTGCGCGTCGCCGTTTTAGAGACGGCGCGAGGCGGCATCCTTCGTCAAGGTCTCGGCTTTGACTTCTGCGATGTGGCCGTTGTCACTAATATTGGCGATGGCGATCACCTCGATGCCCACGGCATCGAAACCGTTGAAGAGTTGGCTCGCGTCAAGCGCGTGGTCGTGGAAAATGTTGCGGCGAAAGGCGTCGCTGTGCTCAATGCCGCCGATCCGCTCGTCGCCGCTATGGCCGACCACTGCCCGGGCCGCGTTATCTTCTTCGCACGCGATCCCAATCATCCGATCGTGACGGCGCACCGGGACCGCGGTGAGCGGGCCGTTTTTGTCCGCAACGGGCAAGTCGTGTTCGCCGAAGGGCAGCGCGAGGAACGCTTGATAGCTCTGGAGTGCGTGCCGCTGACGCATGGCGGCCGCATCGCTTTCCAGGTCGAGAACGTCCTCGCTGCCTGTGCCGCTGTCTGGCCGCTGAATGTGCCGCTTGATGTCATCCGTGCCGGCCTGTCCTCGTTCTGCGGCGATGCCCAGCAAGTGCCCGGCCGCTTCAATGTCTTTCGTCACGGCGAGGCCACAATCATCGTCGATTATGCCCATAACCCCTCGGCGTTGACGGCCCTTGTTGAGTCCTTGGCCGCTTTCTCGCATCGCCGCCGCTGCCTGGTCTTTGCACCGCCGAGCGATCGCCGCGATACCGACGTGTTGGCGATGGGCCGCACCATCGGCGCTAATTTTGACCGTGTTTTGCTGTATCATGGCACGAACGAACTGACTACTCTGTTGTACCGCGGCATCGCCGCTGGCGGGCGCCATCCTGAAGTGCGCACCATGCCTGATGAATTAGATGCTATCGAAGCGGCGCTGGCCGATCTGCACTCCGGCGATTTACTCGTTCTCGGTGTGGATTCTATCGAAGAAGCACTGACCTTCGTGCAAGCGCGGCTCAACGCATTGAGAGAGGGGTAGTGCTAGAAGAGGAGGCCATGCCCGCCTTGACACTACTCCCCTCTGGCACTACCCTCTTTGCTGACACGACAGGTAGGCATAAAATCACCCCATGTCCGATGAATTCCCCGAATCGCCGGAGTCGGAGCTGGAAGCGCGACGGCTAACGGTCGTGCTCTTGGCCGTTTTTACCGAGGGCGGACTGCTGGTTGCCGCTTCGCTCTTGGGCTGGATGATCGATCAGCCGCCGTTGCGCTTCTTTGATTGGACGCTGCGAGCCGTCCTTTGGGGTGTCGTTGCCGTTCTGCCGCTGGTGGCCCTTTTCTTCGTCTTTCAACGCTGGCCGATTGGACCTCTGCGGCGCATCCAGCGTTTCAGCGAAGAAGTCCTTCGGCCGCTGTTGGCCCCGTGTTCGTGGATTGATCTGCTTGGCATTTCAGCGTTGGCAGGGCTGGGCGAGGAGGCGTTCTTTCGCGGCGTTCTGCAGGAAGCGGCGGTCCGCTGGTTTAACAACGTCTGGCTTGGCATCCTCGCCGTCAGCGTCTTGTTCGGCTTGGTGCATTCCATCACCTTCACATACGTTGTACTTGCGACTCTGATGGGCGTGTACCTCGGCTGTGTCTGGTTGTACGCCGATCATAATTTACTTGTCATCGTCATCACGCATGCACTGTACGATTTTGTGGTATTGCTGTGGCTGCTGCGCGGCCCCGGCGCCGCCGAAGCACTCGATGCACTACAAGCTCGCCAAGAAGCTGAAAAATCGGAAGGTCCAAAATAGAACGTGGAGGATATTTAATGCAGCAACTTAGTGCAGGCTGGATTTCTTTTGATCCGCATTCATCCGCTCTATCTGCATCCTCCGCATTCTCTTGCGCAAGAGAAGAGCGGGATAGGGGACTCGAACCCCTGTGTCTTGCTTGGGAAGCAAGTGCCTAACCCCTCGGCCAATCCCGCAACAAGAAAATTTTACCCAGACACAGGAGTGCTCCGCAAGAGATTTTGCCCATTTTTGTTCGTCCCCGGAACGCACGTACATTAGCATTTCGATCTCGTTGCCACCCTCTGCAGGGGGACGGGCCAGAGCCTTC
>Ga0209061_1002624_pt1 | contig 21951 bp, 16 predicted proteins | sample Coa_R1_10_FD_187157 | JGI IMG/M metagenome (GOLD analysis project Ga0209061, IMG submission 187157) | Surface soil microbial communities from Centralia Pennsylvania, which are recovering from an underground coalmine fire - Coalmine... | ecosystem: Environmental > Terrestrial > Soil >...
TACCAGCGAGCAAGTCCGTTCACCGCGGCAACAGCAGTACCGGGTTTCAAGCGGCTTGAAAACAGGGCATGTACTACCGGAGACAGCATCGGTTTGCCCTCACTGAAAGTTGAGCGTTCTTGTGCCAAGGGTGGCCAGAAACAGGCTCAACGTGTGCTTGATTAGACGACACAAGTCAGCCGCAAGTTTCCGGCTCCACAAATGGCAACAATTTTGCGCCTTAAGGCCGAAGATGCCTTCCCAAATGGCTATTGACTCTTGCGAACTATTTCCCTTGCACTGTGTCCTTCCGGGTTGGATCACCTCATATGGCTGCGCTATTGGCCTATTGTTGTTATGCGGTCTTCAGGTACTCTTCCCGCCAGTTACACAGCACCCGCTCAGTACGAATGCACCTGCGTTTTGGTTGAAGCATGCAACGCGATCTCCAGGGAGTTCAGAAGGAATGCTTCCAGTTCTGAAAGGCATTCTGTCACTCGTGGCGCTCAGCGTCCCGGGCATGGGGATCGCGAAGCGCGCGGTATTACCCGGAACGATTGGTCTCTTGCTGGCTGATCGTTGCCTATCGATTATCGAACCCGGGCTCATAATGACCCGCAACAAATGATATTGAGGAAAGGATTGTTCTCATGAGCTCGCATAGAAGGCCATGTCCGACGATTTGCGAATTGCGGCCGCCTCTTACGAGGACTTGCCCGAGGTAACCCGGATTCACGTCGCATCGTGGAAGCAGGCGTATGTTGGCCAGGTGCCTCAATCCTATCGGCCAACCTCGACTTGGCTACGCGCTTGCACGCAAGGGGGCACGCGTGCTACGGACCGAAGCCGCGGTTCCTGTCCCAGAGCGGAAAATGCGGCAGAGTACCGGCCGGATCGCTCACGAATGCTTCCGTCTGAATGACCAAATCCCGCATTCGTTGGCGTGCGGCAGGCCCAACGACTTTGCGGCCAAGTGCCGGTGTCTGGGCACCCGCGCGAGTTGTTCCGGCAGGCGGTTTTAGGCCGTCAGACAGTTTGCCTCTTTTGAGCAGAGCCGTCAGCGATTCCCGAATTTCACTTACCGGCGCCCCAAATCGCTTCACCCACCTTCCCTCAATAGCGCGGGTGTGCCGGTGATACGCGTGCTGTGCCTTGATGCCCGCTTCAGACAAGCGCACCAACTTACCGCGGCCGCGCGCAGGGTCCATTTCAACGATGACGTACGGCTTGTGCTGCCAGCCAATGTTTGCGGTCTCTTCCGAACAGCCAGTTCGTTTGGGAATCTCCGTTTCAGGCATCGGCTCGTCACTGAGAACGCGGATCGCATTTGCACATAAAGAAATCGGCGCATGGGATTCACGTTCAAAATCGAGCGCGAACGCGAGCAGAACTCGTGAAAGCAGAACCGGCAGGGCCAATCCGGTTTTCCGGAGGCGATTTCCAGGACCCAAACTCCGGCAGCTTTAGAACCGCGACAGGCAGGCCCGGCGGCAATTCAAGGTCGATCTGATGCTCGATTGCTTCTAGCGAGCGGCGCAGCCTCGTCGGGTCGTCGCCGAAGCGTTTCAACCAGCGGGCGTCGATTTCCGGGATGAGGTCGGGCCAGATCCCGGCCGCTCTCTCTCCGTCGGCCGTAAGCCGAACCGGCCAATCCGCTCGGATACCTCGGCCGCTACCGAAACCGGCGCGCTTTCCGGGCTGCAGCGCAACCACGCCCCATCGTTCGAGGCAACCAAGCACGGATTTGGTGAAAGCCTCGGTTGTGAGCGCGCGCGACGCGAGCGTTCGAAGCGAAACTGGACCATGGGCCAAAAACTGCAGCGCATTTAGCCAAATAGTCAGCGAGAGGCGCGCGCTACGGCTCTGCGTTTGTAGTATCCGGCGCTCGAATTCGCAGTCGATCTCCACGGTGTAGGCGACTAGAACTTGCGAGATCAGGGCCGAAAGCGGTTTGTGCGACGCTGGCTTCACTCTGGAGCCAAGTCTACCGTGATCTGAATCCGCAAATCGCAAGGAAATGGCTGTAGCGCAGAGTGATTTTGACCGAAGAACGGTGAGCGCTACATAAACCACAGGAAATGTTTTAGGTGCTGGCGATAGGCGGAGGCTGGTTAAGCTTCCACTGATCGGGCAGCCAAGCAGGAAGTTCACTGGTTCGTGTCGCCGGCAGGCTGATGAGCAGTTCGGTGAGATACAGTTGCGAGTTGATATGGTGTCTGCGGCAGGTTGAGGTTAAGCTAGATAGGATGGCCGCGGTTCTCCCGCCGCGGGGGTACCCACGAATAGCGAGTTCTTGCGGTTCAACACCACGCGTTTCATCTCTCTTTCTGAGACGTTGTTGTCGATGGGCACGGCATCATCGGAGCAGAACCGGATTGACAGGCTTGCGCTCCAGAGCTTCAGCGAATTCCAGCAGCATCTGCGCCATCTCGCCGCTGCTTGGCAGCCGGTCCGCACGCGGACCGTAGTACCACTTCTGATAGCGATCCAACGCCAACTGCAAACGCAGATTCTCAACCTGCAGCTCTTGATTCCTCACCTGCAGTTCTCTGCTGCGCTGCTGCTCACTGGCACGCCGCTTCTGCTCGTCGCGCTCCCGCAGCAGCGAGTCGATCCTCGCTTTCAGTGACTGATTATCTTCGGGTAAGTGAACCGAGTCCGATTCGGTGGGCAGCAAATCACTTAGATGTAGAAACTTACTACACAGTTACTCACATCGCCATCTTTTTTGTGCTGTCTCGATGGCCCTTGCCACGCTCATAACGCGGCACGCGCTTCAGCTTCGATACATCGATCCCGTCCAGCACCATCGACAGCTCACTGGCACACAGCTCCACCGAACGCGCTCCCGGCTGCACGCGCGACAGTTTGAACACCCCGACCTCCAGACGCTTGTACCATAAAACGTATCCGTCGCGGTCCCATACCAAAATCTTCAATCTCTCCCCGCGCTGGCCAGCCAAATGCACACTCGCTGTGAGCTGTCCAATACCGGCAAGCTCGGCAGTCCCATCATGCTTCGCTCTCCAACACAGCCAGTAGCACCCGCAAATACTCTGGCCATTATCGACGGCCTCGTGGTGGGCGTAGGCCAGATGCTGCGCTTCAAATCCGGGCCCCACCACAGACTGCGCCCATTGGATCACAAATACGATTATTTCCCTTGTGTTTCCGATTACGGTAAACACTTCTGCCACCTATCCATTTATATTCTTCGCGGCCATGATGGTCTTCGACTTCTTTCCGGTGTTGATTTATTATCCGGAGAGGAAAGGTATTTTTTTGGAACAGTTGCATACAAGCTTGGCATTGACTAACAAAAACGATGAAATCACTTACTGCTTTGTTTTTATTAAGTGCCGCCTCCTTATACTCTTAAAGACTGCCCTGGCAACCGGATCTGACTATTCAGCAGACTTATATGCCTCATCGGGCTTCAAGCACGGATCCGACCGGCGGGAATGCGGACTTTCGAACGATAGCTCCGGACGCGACTCGAACCGTACTGGACACCGATGGGCCGGGCACCATTGCGCATATCTGGTTCACCATTGCTGACCGTGAGCCGTATCATCTGAAGCGCATCGTGCTGCGGATGTACTGGGATGGTGAAGAAAATCCCAGCGTGGAAGCTCCGATCGGCGACTTCTTCGGCTTGGGTTTAGGCGAATATCACCGCCGGCAATCGGAGCTGCTTTTCTGTCGGAAGCGATAAGAGCTTGAATTGCTTTTTCCCGATGCCGTTCGCCCGCCACGCTCGAATAACGGTTACCAATGAAGGAAAGGAAGCGGTCGGAGCCTTCTATTACAACATTGATTACCGCACATACTCGCATCCGCTACCGCCGAATATGATCTATTTCCATGCCGAGTATCGCCAGGCGCAGCCGAATCATGGTTTAGCTCACGACTGGACGACAAATGGCGATGTAAATAACATGAAAAACCTTACTGGTCAGGATAATTACGTTTGGATGGAGGCGAAAGGACACGGCCAGTACGTGGGTGTCACCATGTCTGTGCTGCAGAACCAGGATATGTGGTGGGGCGAAGGCGACGACATGTTTTTCATTGATGGAGCAAAGACACCGTCTATTGTCGGAACTGGTTCGGAAGATTACTTCCTCGGAGCCTGGGATTTCGGCGGGCAGCCGTTTACGTATCAGCTCTATGGGGCCCCAGTGGTGGGTGCCGAGCTGGCGGGCGGCAGGTCGAGCGTGTATCGTTTCATTTGGCTTCGCCGGTTCCCTTCGCGAAATCGTTCAAAGCAACAATTGAGCACGGGCATGCTAACTCGCGATCGGATAATTTCTATTCTGTCGCTTACTGGTATCAGGCCGAGCCTCACGAGCCGCTCCCTCCGCTTCCGCCGGTGAAGCAACGATTGCCCAAGCTGGAGCCGGTGGGCGGTCCGGGAAACGCCGAGCGTTAGCTCAACGGGCACTAGTTTAATTAATTGTCAGCCATCCGCTTTCGAGAAAGGACTAGAGACCTTCGGCGCGTTGTTGTCCTGTCCGGCGGCAGGCTGAAGCGATTGGGAAGGACTTGTGTCCCTCGCTGTCCGCTTGGTCCGGGCCGAAATGGTGGAAGCGATGCTAAGACGTTGACATTCTTTGACGTATTTCTTGCGAGTCCGCGCCTCGGCGAACATTTCTTCGGATATCGCTCGCGCTTCCTTCCACTGGCCGAGTTGCTTGCACGCAAGCACTCTACCCTCGTGAATCAGGACTTGATAGTCCACTTCCGGGTGAGCATTTAGCCGCGTTAAGTGCCTTATCAAAGTACCCATGCCAATTGCAGCAAGATAGCGAATCTGGCCTCTACGTCCCTTTTCATGGCTGCGCTCAGCAGGGCAGCACTCAACCTTTTGGCTTGCGCTCGTCAGGTCGCCTTCCAGATAGTAGCTAAGTCCGATTTCACCGCCGACGCGGTTCACCCATCGTTCGTTCCGAAATCTTCGCGCAATAGCCCGGATCGAGACGCATCGGACCCACATTGAGTTCGCCATCGATGTCGCCCTTAACGATCAGGGCAAAAAGGCGGAGCTCGTCATCGGCTTTGGGGAACGGATCGTTTCCTGGTTCGGTGGCGAGCTAGGCGGACATTTGCAGAAACGAGATCTGCTCCATCGTCGAACGGATACACCCCACAATTTCATTGAATACGACTCGGTTAGATTACCTAATTTCCTGGAGCTTGCATATAGCGCGTTCTGACACCGCCTCGCTCATTGAAAAGATGCTCCGCTGTAACGAAATAGAGAGCGGCATCGGCTTACTTGTACAGATCCCGAGTTGGCGGCCTCAATCAGCAATAAAGAGCCGATTTTTACATCGAAATAGACTATGAATTCTGGAATTATTTTCGCGCTGTTGTCCTCAAGCGCTCGCGCCAGCCCTTCCCGCACCGAGGCTCATCGCGAAATGGCAATCCATTCGATCGAGATACCGCGGTATGTCTCAATAGTTTTTCCAGCCAGGGTCGACCATAGCGCGAAATGCCGGGCCGCGGTCTTATCTATCCGCTGATTGCGGTATCACCAATTTTCGCTTGCGTTGTATCAATGAGCTGTATAGATGCGACGACATTAACAGTTTGAGTTACAGCCCAGTCTCAAGTGTGAAGTTGATTTCTTTGCGCTGACCGATCGGAATTTAACCCTCGCTACAACAAGTGTCTTGAAGCCACTATCGATGCAACCACCTTGTAATACCCCAGTGACAAAACAGGGGCATCGAGGTACCCTCCCCGCTACTTATCAATGTGACTTTTGCACCAGTCAAAGGTTCTCTATAATTACCGTGAGCGCCCGGGGCACCACTCCCGATGTGTAACAATTCGAACTTCAGCCTTGCCCATGAAGCTCGAAAATTTACGCAGAAAAGTTCTCGAATCGGTTCGCTCACGCAATCACAGTGATCCGTGCGCTCGTGCTAAGAACAACCTCATCCTGGAGGACGAGCGTCGCTGTCCGATCTCTCTTAGTCGCCGTATAAGTTAGACGTTTGTCATTGAGCTTAACCCCGGTGGTCTGCCCAGCACCCCAGACGCGAATTGACTTTAGAGGTAAGTAGCCTTCGATGACCGCGACTTCCGTCCACGTTGCTGTCTTCTCACGAACGACGGTAAAGAGTCCCCATCCCATAGCCGTAGACCAAAAACATCGGAACTTCGAGGCCTTTGAGTGAGGTAAGAGCGACAGAAATTTATCTGCGCCGTGATAATAAAAGCCGCTAAATGCTACGAGAGTCGACCACGCGGACATAGCCCGGGCATAGTGATGCCCGCATTCGGGTTCATCCCATGGATTGCGTCGCTCCCCATCGAAACGTTTGCGCACGTTTTCTATCGTTTGGAGCCCATACTCAATCATTCCTTCGTAAATAAATAAAGTTGCAACGAGGTACTCGATGCCAGTCCAGCTCTCAGCAAAATAAGGGAAGGGCACTTTAGGCCTTACACCCTTTCCATAATCGCAAATTAGAATGGCGGACTCATTATTAAGCGCGTACACTCGCTGTACACAATCGTGATCCGTAAGACTCTTCCGATAGTTGTATTTGTAAATAGACGCGAGCGTCGTGCGTATGTGATCACGGTTCACGAGTGGCCCCAAATCCGCTATGTATGCCAAGTACTGCCCAATTAATTGATCCGCAAGACAACCGTGACCGAGTTGAAATTCGGGATGCTCCGGATCTTCCGCCCCCATAGGACCCACTGTAGAGGGTGCGATTTGATCTTTAGGGATACCGTGCACTTGCTGAATGTAAAACTCACCATTAAAGAGGTTAGCATCAACCCAGGCACGCCCCTTTTCAAAAAGATTATGATAGTCGAAGGCAGCGTTCGAATCTCCTAGCGCACGTGCCATCTCTTCGGCCGCCCGCAGGGCGCCGAGGTAGTAAATGCCACAAAGCGGGTTAGGCCCATAGAATTCTACATCGTAAGTATTGTGCTGTACTCCCTCCATTACACCATCGCGATTCGCGTCCCAGCCTCCAGGAATCCAGGCAAAAGCGATCGCGCTTTGGATATGCGGCCAATAGCTTCGCAACCAATCGGTATCACCACTCAGCTTCCAGTCGATATAGGCTTTCATAATCTGACCCATTTGGCCATCTGCTGCCGCAAAACCAAAGCGCTCGATTCCGTCAGGCAGCAATTGACGGAAACGCATACCTCCCTGAGGATCCTGAGAGAAGCCAAACGCCGCCTTACGCAAGGAGCGCGCAAGACTGGGGAACAGAAATTGAGTGGCAGTTTCGTAGTTCCACACATGCGTGCAGTTACCGAAACAGCAACCGCGGTGATCAGCGCATCCTTCAAAGCCATGGAACTCACCATCGGCAGTCCGGAAACAGGTTTGGGTTACTAATGTCGAAAGATTGGCCATTGCTGCATCGCGTAGTGCGCCCGGAAGAGTGCTAACGCGTATTGCATCGGCGAAGGTCTTCGTTCGTCTTTCCAATTCCGGCAGCCTTTTCACAAAATCCTCGGCGGCAACCCACGCGTCACTAAATCTTGTACAGTAATAGTTCCCGAGAATATCGTCTTCATGTCCTTTGGGGGCGGACCAGCCAGACCAACCTGAAGTGCGATTCGGGAAATGCCAAGCAAAAAGGAACGTATATTCGGATTTGTGCGCAGGCTCAATGACACGCTGTAGGCATATCGAACCAACTAGGTTCCTCTTAGACGCTTCAGGACCGAGCTCACCATCATGTGAGAAATCATCCCAGAACAATAAGGGACTGGTCCACCACCTTGCCGCAGGCCAGCCGCGCAAGTAACTCACCCGACCACTTGCCGCACCGACCACGCCCAGCACAAACGACCCTTTTTGCGGATCTGTTTCACGCACAGCAGGATTTGTCATGTAGAGGCCCTGCAGCATACCTGTCCGGTCACGACGAAATTCATTCACTCTGCCGTCGGATGATCCATCTCTTCGCTCACTGTTCTCTATAGCAGTCGGATTGTCCAGAGAAAGAGCAATGGATACAGTTATGATTTCCTTTGTTAAATTGTGGACGTGATAGCGCAGCACCGCTATTGGATAACCTGAACTATCGGGGTCAAGAGGAATAAACGGACTAAACGCTTCGAGCGATATTTGAACAGGTAATCGTGAATCATGGAAATTTATATGTGCGAGGGGAAACTCGCCGATAAATGTCGCCCCTTCAAGTCGGCTCAATCCAGGCGCATTCCTCGAACCTAGACCCGATGCGCCGGCATAAGGCGGCTGTAGCTCAGCTTCGAGTACATGGGCAATAGGCGTCGACGATCTGCTCCTTATCCAGATACAAGCAAAAGCGTAATCCGGAGAACGACCCTTATCGGGGCGGTTGTAAATTTCCCAATCGCAAAATTGTCCACGACCACCAATACTTATTGAGCCCGTTCCTATTCCTCCAAGTGGAAACGCAATCAGCTTCAATTCCCTCCCTGAGAACTCACGTGGATATCGGATGCGGTTCCCTAAAACCGTCTTTTCAAGGCGCGGCGTGCGCCTTACAGATGATGAGGAATCTCCGAGATTCCCAGCAACCCGTTTCAGTCCGACAGTCCCAGCAAGGCCTTTCACAAATTCACGGCGGTCCGCATTGAACATAGCGCTCACCTGCCTCCCCGCTCTCCTTGCCCAGTGACATTTATAATTGTCTTAAACCTGTACTTCGGTCTGGGAGGCGGAGGGCTAAAGCAGTCGAGAGCATAAATTTCGCTATCTCCGGGTAGCTTCGCGCACTCATCGCGGATAACCCTTTCGAGGACGGGTGGGTCACCTTGTACACGAGCATTGACCAATAAATGATGCCGAACGCAGGCTGACGCTATTAGCATTCCTTCGAATGAAGGTTTATCGCCGTTCCTTTGAATAGAGGCTTTTATATAACCTGAATCACACTCATTTAACACCTTCAAGTGAAGTGCCTTCAGTCGGTTCGCAGTCAAAGCTAAGGCTAGACGATCTAGAAAACCACCAACTATCAAGATTGGAGGAAGTGGCTTTGGCAATTTAATTCCTATGCTGCAATTCAGCCACGCGAATTTTGCTTCCGCTCGCGCGTAAATGTTATAATCTATATCTAGTAACTTACATCCAGCTTGAATTTTACCGAAAAGTACTTCATTCAGCCACGCCTCAATTCCTATCCCTTGCAATGCACTGACAAAAAAAGAGAAGGTTTGGGGCATCGAAGGAAACTCCCGATACAGATCAATCTTATTGAAGCATACGATATCGGCTTCTGCGACTTGCTTTTCGAAAAGAAATGAGATGTCATTATAACCCTCTGTATCAGAAAGGTTGTTGACGATTCCCGGATCCACAATGACGGTGTATGGTGCCAGACGGAATTCGTCAGCAAAATCACGTTTCAGTGGCTGTAAGACCGTTGCTGAAATATCCGCGCAGCTACCAACGGCCTCAGCAAAAATTACGTCGACATCCAGCCTACGCAGGCGTTGCAGCGTCTCTAGCAGCGCCGAAAATCGGCAGCAAAAGCAGCCTCCACTCACTTGCTCCGCATGGATTCTGCCGTATTTTGCATACCTGGTGTCGACCAAGTCCAAGCCCTGATCGTTGAATACGGCGGCAGCTGTAAAGCTTCGCGACTTCAGCTTCGCTGCTGCCGCCCGAATCATCGTCGTCTTCCCAGAGCCGAGAAATCCTCCGATCATAACGATTACAGGACGGCGCTCTTCACCCATATCTTCCGGCTGCGCCCCGTCAGAATAAAAGTCTGAGTCCTAGTTGAAGGTTTCTCGGCATGTTTTGCTGACTATTGATGACGCCAAAGGCAGTTGAGTTGATGTTCGTATTCGGCATTCCGAACTGAACGCGATTAAACGTATTGAACGACTCAGCTCGGAATTGCAGTTGATATTTTTCTTTTATTCGCATGTTTTTAAATACAGAAATATCAAAGTTATCGATGCCAGGCCCCCTCAAATCCGGCATCAGCCGGGGTGCGGTCCCGAAGGTGAATGGGGCATTGAAAGAAAAATCGGCGGTATTGAAATATTCGAGCAATCTACTTGTTACTGGGCCGCTTAACGTTGGGTTCCTTCCATTCCAGTTCGGTCGCTGAGTACCAGCGAAACTATTGCTAGAATTGCCTCCTACAATTTGTAAGGGAGCGCCGCTTTGAAATGTTGTGTCCCCATTAATTTGCCAGCCTCCAAGGATTTTATCCAATACTCTATGACCATTCAGAAATGGTTTACCTATCCCGAACGGCAATTCGTACACGTAGCTAATAACTAATGTTTGTGGCGTGTCCCAGGAGGCAAGTGCCCGTTCATTGTGCAAATTGTAATAGTCTTGGATATCACCAAAATAGAACGATTCACCCGGAAAGCCGTTGACGCTTGGAACTACATCGTCAATCTCCTTTGAAAATGTGTATGCGACTGAAAGACTAAGACCCTTAGATAAGCGCTTTTGCAAACTGACAAGAAGCGCGTTATAAGAAGATTCGCCATAGTTCTCATTTCTTCCCGACACGCCTAAAAACTGAGGGTAAGGTCGCAGAGACTGGCCAAGTGTAATCGTTGGAGTGGATAACGGTCCCTGGGTGATAACGTCGTAGAAGGGATTGGGAACTTGAGTATTAAGGAGAGAGCCTAGAGCGAAGTATTGTGGACTTAGCTGGTTCCATTCGAGAATCCCCATTAAGTGGACACCGCGAGAACCCGAGTATGCCGTCGAGACAAGTACGTTACCGGGCAAAATGCGCTGAATATTAAAGCTCCAACTCTGGGTATAGGGCTGAGGTGCATTACGATCTAAGATGTAAAGCGGCTGTCCTAAGTCTGTCAGTAATCCGGCCGAACTGCCTGTGGCGATACATAGTCCGTTTGGAAATGGATTTGAAATCAACGCGTAGGGAGTTAAACCGTTATTAAGACTAGTGATTGCCGCGGTCGAGCATACAAAACCAGTTTGCGGCATAGCATTATTGTTGCGCCCATTTCCCCAGCTATTGCCGTAGAAAATGCCGTATCCTGCCCGAAGCACCGTTGATTGGCCAAGGGCGTATGCAATGCCAACGCGGGGCGCGAAGTCACGCCAACTAGGATTCCAATTGTAGCGAGAAACCCCATTTACACCGGGAAAGAGAAGTCCACCTTTAACCGTCGTTCCATTTGGTAAAGTAGTTATATCAGTAAAGTCGAAATTGGAGACCCGATTGCGAGATTCTACTCGGGGAGCCTCAAATTCCCATCTCAACCCCAAGTTTAGGGTCAATGATGGAGTAACTTTATAGTCGTCTTGGATGTATACGCCATAATATGGAGCATGATAATGGCCGTCGATATCGGTGGGATTATAAGTTCCTGCGGACATCGTGCCCAACAAGAATGACGCAAAACCAAACCCCGAATTAGGGCTGCTTATCAATGGATTTGGTCCCTGTGTGAACGCGGGGGATGAAGAATAAATACCCGTGCTATTGTCGAATACTCGCGTGATATATGTTCCTAGACCGGCAGTGCCTCCAAATTTGACCGTGTGGTTGCCAAGGATTTTTATGAGATTTGTGTCAAACTCGTATCGGTCTGAAACATCATGCTCATTGTAATACCCTCCGAGACAAGACATTTCCCCTGGACAAACAGATGGGAACCCCAGTGTCAGCGCGTTACGAGCGATGTACGAGGGGAATCCAAGTTTAGTAGGATCAAAGCCATTAGAAAGGCCGTAGCTTTCGTAGTACCACCGCGCCCACGACGCCAGGGCTTCCGCATAGAACGTTGGCGAGAATGTCTTGATGACCTTGGCTAATGTATAGGGGTGGTGCTGTGGCTTAGTAACGTAACCAGGGCTAGCAACATTACTGGAGCCGAATGTTGCCGGATTTGTCCAGTTGCTCAGGTTCATTCTAGAAAATCGTCCCATTAACGATGTCGTGGAATTTAACTGATGATCGATGCGACCTGAAAAGGAATCCGTGTTTCGAATGGCTGGACCAGTGAAGATAAAGTTATTTAAGCCGGTATACGGATCACCCACTGACGTGGGGGATGGATAATAAGCTTCAATATTTGCTGCAACCGGATTCAAAGCTGATGCTGGAATTCTGTTTCCTGGGAATTGCGTTCGGACATATGTTCCAGGCACAGTGGGGTTGGGCACTGTACTGTTAGGGTCATAAATATTTACTGGTGTCCCTGTACTTGTCAAGGTTTGCGAGAAATCCCCCAAACGCTGTAATGCGGTTGGGACACTTGTCGTAACTACGGTTGGTACTTCTTCCCTTAATCCTTCATATGCGACGAAGAAAAAGGTTCTGTTGTGGATGATTGGTCCACCGATTGTGCCGCCGAACTGGTTATAGCGCAGCATAGGTCTTGGCTTACCGGCTCTGTTTGAAAAGAAGTCATTTGCGCTGAGCTTATCATTGCGAAAATATTCGAAGAGGCTACCGTGAAATTGATTTGTTCCGCCCTTCGATAGGACATTGATTACACCGCCTCCAGTGCTTTTGTACTCGGCGCTATAGTTACTTGTCTGAATTCGAAATTCCTCAACTTCTTCCACTTGGGGGCTATATTCGGGTCCGTTGAATGTCAAGTTAGTGTTGTTACCGCCATCAAAGGTAAATTGACTCTGATTGGGACGAGAGCCGTTTATCGAGAAAAATTGGTAATGACTTTCTAGAACAGGATTAACCGTAGTTGCCCTTGTTGCACGCACACCGGGAACCAACGTCATAAGGGCGTTCGAGTTGCGGCCTAGCATCGGCAGGTTCTCCACCTTTTCTGGTGTGATAACGCCGCCAATTGCATTACTGGAGGTATCCAGTAAGGGAGCCGTGCTGGTCACAGTAATGGATTGTGATGATGTTCCGACGGTCAAAGAAAAGTTAATTAGAGCGGATTCAGCTACTGCTAATTGTATCCCCGATCGCCTAACCTCTTGAAATCCAGGTGCTTCCACTGTGATCGTATAGCTGCCGGGAGGCAGCAAAGGAACCAAGTAGACACCTGAGTCATTGCTCGTAACTTTTCTGACAATACCGGTTTGGTCATTCTGAACAATAACTGTGGCTGAGGGCACAGCGGCGCCTGAGGGATCTGTTATCAAGCCGGTAATCTGACCATTTACTTGTGCCGAAGATGGGGGTGGGGAAAGTATCGCTACAAACGCGATCGCGACAGCCATTATGAAAGCCGCTCGACTTTTGCCTTTGACCTTAGATCGCACATGAGTCTTTTGGCTCATCTGTCACTGCTCCTAAAACGTTTTAGCTGTGATTATATTTAAGGCGCGCGAATTGCCGTGTCAATTCCGAAAAACTACTAGATAAAACGGTTTATCGACTATACTATCTCCTGTAAGGGTTGACGAAGTGTCGACGATCAAGGAGGTTGCAGAGCGCGCTGGCGTTTCCATCGCGACAGCGTCCAATGCCATAAGCGGAAACAGGCCAGTTGGCAAAGCGCGGCTAGAGCGTGTACTGGCTGCCGCTAGAGAGCTTGATTATCATCCGAACGAGCTCGCTCGTAGTCTGAAAATGAAGCAGACTCGAATGCTGGGTATGGTGCTGCCCGACATCACGAATCCGTTCTTTTCCGACCTGATTCGTGGAGCCGAGGACGCAGCCTTAGAACGCGGGTACCTCCTCCTAACAGCTAATACCGATGAGCAGGTGGAGCGAGAAAAGCGATTTGTCGCTGCCTTGCGTTCGCGGCGTGTGGATGGCATTCTATTGGCCGCGACCGCGAGCAAGAGTGAAACCCATCTAAAGCGTGTCGTGGCTGCTGGCGTCCCCATGGTCTGCTTGGATCGAATGGCGCCGGGACTGGCCGTCGATGCGGTTCTTGTCGATAATGTCCGTGGAACCCAGGATTGCATTCGTCACCTCATTCGATCGGGGCACAAGAAAATTGCTATTATCACTGGCGCTTTGGGACTTCAGACCGCACAAGAAAGGCTCGATGGATACTGTGCCGCTTTTGAAGAAGCTGGTATCCCAGTGCCAAAGGATTTGATTATGCGGGGTGATTTTCGGGAAGAGTCGGGATATCGCCTCGGGAAAGAGTTGCTATTGCGAAGAGAGCGACCGACCGCGATTTTTGCTTGTAATGGTGTGATGATGCTAGGTTTATTGATCGCTCTCGATGAGCTTGGTGTGAAGTGCCCTGAGGAAATCGCTCTGGCCACATTTGACGATCTGCCGTTTGCTCAATCCTTCCATCCACACCTGACGGCCGTCGCGCAGCCTGCACATGCCATTGGCTATGAAGGGGCTAATCTATTGATGGATCGCATAGAAGGAAGGCGTACAGGCGAGTCGGTAATTATGCGCCTAAGCCCTGAATTAAAGATTCGGGAGTCAACAAAGCAGTATCATTTCAAGTTAAAAGATTTAAAGCCTCTGTTTGCATAGGTCTTGCATAAGCCCAAACTTAAAGCTGTGGCAGCGAATAGGAAAGAGTTTAGTTGTCACTAGCATCGCGCAGGAAGTTGCAGTTCTGCTCGATCGATCGCGGGTTAGTAAAGCATCCAGTTGAGCGCGATTCTTTTTGCCCAAGCCTAACTTGTCGCCCCACAAGAGTCAATGTAACGAGTCGCTGAAGGACCGCTGCGCTTTGTACGCTTATCGAATGGCGCAAGCCCAATTTCATAAAATTCAGTTGAGAGCCACTCCGCCACGGTTTGTCTCGATTCTTGTGTTGTTATTTACTGTTTCGGCGTAAGAGCTCATTGCGAAACCTGAAAGTGTGGCATTACAAAGCAGTATGCTTTATACTTGATCTCACTCCAAGCTAGTTCGTGTAGCGGATAACCAGGATAGAGAGGCCGATAAATCGGGAGGAACTTTACCTTGATCCAGATCGCATTGCGCCCTCGTGTGAATTCGAGCGGAATGAGGAATTCATCGTCGCGAAATCGACGGTTGGATGTCTCCACAATGTGTTGTGTTGTGCCGAGTTCGTCCTTTGGATTTGAATACACGGACGTATTCGACCCCGAGAGATACCAAATGCCGGCAAACTTCCAATCCGTTTTTGATGGCCCAGCAACATAGACTTCGGCTCTTTGGTTCGGAAACGAGTAATCGAGTTTGCGTCTTAGCAGTACGCCTAGATTATTTGCTTGAAGCCGCATCCGAAACTCAGAAGCACCTTTTGTGATTCGCCCGTGGTCGATTTCTTCTGGATAAATCTCCTTCCCATTTAAAGTGTCCACTCCCCATTCATAACGCGACGTGATCGTATAAGGCGCGGAAGCTTGCGGCGATTTGTAATGGTGTTCTCTCTCACTTTCCTCATTGCCGATTTGCAGTTCATCTGTTTCAACGAGCGACGGCGAAGGTAGTCCATACCAATAAGTCACGGTTTCATAATGTTGCGTCGATTCGTTATTGCCACCATGTTCTAACCGGATGACGGCGCTCTTCCCAAAAGGCATCAAATCAGCGAGCAAAAATCGATAAGCCGATTCAATTTTGTCTTCATCGTTTAGAGCGGTTTCTGGACTGGGCGCACCTACTGGATGGCCAACGAAAGGAAGACTCATGTTGCGTCCACCCCAATAGTCGCCGCCGCCCCCCCATTCCTCCGTCCCTGTGCCTTGAGCCTGAGGAGTCAAACTGTCATCGAAAAAGAAGCGCGGATCGCCTTCTAGAGTCGTGAGGTTCGCATCATGTGAAAAGATGAATGAAGTGCCGATAAATTGCCCTGACCAATCGCCCCCATTCTCTACGTTTCGCGTATCGAGCAAGACCATATCCTGTCCCCAAATCGGATGGGGGAAGTCGCGATACGTGGCGTGAAAGTAAGAAAGCTCATCTATAGGCCGGTTTAATGACATATAGCGCATTTCCCAGTTAACATCGTGAATGTCGCGGTCCGCTCCTACGAGTTCGATGCGTGCGGAACGGAAAAAAGGCATAGGGAAGTAGCAGCTGAGGACTATCCGGTCCTTGGTGAAGCGGATATTTACCGGAAAAGCCTTAACCAGATACTGGCGGTTGTTGCGATTGAAAAGGGTTCCGGCTCCGTAAAAAAGAGCAATGGGGGCATCGACCGAAGGGTGCTCTCTCCCGTCCCAAGTAATTCGCAGATGCACGCGCTCGAAATCCAAAGCAGCGTCACGAGAAATCGAGAAGCGCAACAGTCGAATAGAAGCTTTACCCCTCAGCAGTACGACGTCCACCGGAGTTCGCGCGCTCACATCGATTGTTCCCGATCTTGTCTCGACACCATTTATAGGCGCTATATCCGTGCCGGAACGAGAGATGAGGGCGAGTACGTCAGAAGGTGGCGCACTTTCTTGCCAGCTTCGTAGCGGATGTGACAAGGCCGTGCCGGGAACAAATTTGTCGTAAATGTAATAGCCTGTCCCGTAATGGGTGCGTGTGTACGCCATTTGAAACGTGTGTTGGAAAGGGATCGGAGTCCATACAAGATCGGCACCTTTCGTGTCTGCCCACGTCCAATTCAGAGGACTGGGGAAGGGACCCGGCGGCAGAAAAATGGATAGCGGTGCCGGGTGGAGCGGATCAGGGGTGGTCGTTTCTTGTACTAAATGATCCACCCCGTCAACAACATAGTGCCAAGGGCTGCCGTGCCAATGATTATAGCGGCTGAATACCAACAGCCCCGGTCCCTCTAAATCGAGCGTCACATTAAAGGTGTTCGATAACTGATACAGAAAATGGGATGCGTCCGCGCCTTCATTGCCGCCGCTCCGGTCATAAGTACTGCGCATATAAGCTCGCATCCCGATGTGCTGGTCCGCCCAGTGGCTCCAGGCACGATACGCATCGTACCCTATCGGAATTGGGTGCGGTGCTTCGGCGGCACGTGCCATTCCTACAGTCAGCAGAAACGCACACGCCAACGGGCGAACTGCATACTTTAATCTGTATCTAAGCGTGTTGTTTTGTTTGACTGTTCCCTTTTGCGCCGATCCAGCAAGATTAAAACGGTAGTGCTGATTCATAACGTTTAGAATAATCTAACAGCGGTCTGCACAAATGGCGCAAAGTGCGCGCTTTTGGATCATACTTAATCAGATGCACAGGCTGGATTTCAGCAATTTTGCGAGGAGATGTAATTAAATTTTGCACTGGTAATCGAACTGCTGGCCTGGTCCAAAATCTTTTATATCTCGGCAAAACGATTAAAATGAATATCCTGATGTCTAAGTAGTCACCCCCAAATGGCAAAAAAAGCAACCACCATGAGAGATGTAGCCCGCTTGGCGGGCGTGTCAGTAGCAACCGTTTCAGCGGTTGTGAACGGTAGTTCAATCGTGCGACCGGAACGGGCCGAAAAGGTCCGACGGGCCATGGAGATTCTTGACTACCACGCCGACCAGATTGCGCGCAGCCTGAAGACTGGTCGAACCAATGTGATTGGGATGGTCATTCCCGACGTAACCAATGCATTTTACCCCGAAGTAATTATGGGAGCGGAAGAAGTGGCCCGCGAGGCGCACTATTCCGTTATCCTCTGCAACGCAAACGAGGATCCGGAACAAGAACAGCGACATCTCAACACTCTGTTCTCTCATCGGGTCGATGGAGTCCTGATCTGCTGTTCGGACTCCTCTATCCCCTTCGATCGCTTGATCCGGCGCCGGTTTCCCATTGTTTGTTTTGACCGCGTACCGCCTGGTTTCCAAGGCAATAGTGTTTCTACGGATAATGCTACCGCTGGCTACGAGGCAACACGGCATCTAATTGAGCTCGGTCACCGGCGCATCGCGATCCTAGCTGGCCGTGTGGAACTGTCTACTCATGCGAGCCGCCTGGAAGGCTTTCGCAGGGCGATGCAAGAGGCGGGATTGCCGGTGCTTGATGAGTATTGTCACGTCGGCGGCATGTCGGCTGAAGATGGCTCGCAATTTGGGAAAACCTTGCTCCGCCTGCCCTGCCCGCCGTCAGCAGTCTTTTGTAGCAATAATAAGGTGCTTCTCGGGTTTATCAGAACAATGAATGAATGGGGAGTCCGATGTCCGAAGCAAATTAGCATAGTCGGATTCGATGATTTCGCTTGGACGGACAATTATCGTCCGAGGCTAACCACCATTGCTCAACCCACAACCGAACTGGGGCGACGAGCCATGCAGCTTCTGTTTGAAGAGATAGAGTCCGCTCGAGAGGGGAGGGTAGTCGAGCATCGGAGGCTGCTCCTCAAGCCTGAGCTGCGGATCCGGGAGTCGACTGCGAGAAATGCGACCAACAAGTGACCTATCGAAACGTTTAGATTTCTCTTGACCTCCGGTTGTGCCTGATATACACTTTGGAGTATCCCAGGTAGAGGGGCCTCGATGATTCATTTGGCTGGCCCACTGGTGCTCTCCAGCAAACAGGAGATATATATGCATTCCTTGCTGCGTCCTTGCCTCAGTCTTGTTCTCTTGTCAATTTCCTCAATCATCGCTTTTCCTCAAGCAACCGCAGTAGTACAGATCACTGGAGCAGTTAAGGATGTAAGCGGAGGTGCGCTGCCAAACGCAAAGGTTACAGTCACACAAACCAATACGGGCTTTACTCGCCAGACCACGAGCGGTCCCGATGGGGAATACGTACTAAGCAATCTTCCGGTTGGCCCCTACCGACTTGAAGCATCGGCACCTGGTTTTAAGAATTATATACAGGAAGGAATCGTCCTTCAAGTCAATACCAACCCGACGATCAACGTGGTGCTACAAGTTGGCGAGCTCTCACAATCTGTGGAGGTCCATGCGGCAGCGGAGATGGCAGAAACCCAAACTGCTGGCATTTCGCAAGTAATTGATCAGCGTCGCGTAGTTGATCTGCCGCTCAACGGGCGGCAGCCAACCCAGCTTGTACTGCTCTCAGGTGCTGCGGTCGTTTCCCCTCCTTCAGATCTAGCGAGCAGCAAGAACTATCCATCTTCCACTACAATTTCAGTCGCAGGAGGACAGGCTAACGGAACTTACTACTTGCTGGACGGTGCAGACCACCTGGACGCTTTTGGCGCGATCAATCTACCCATACCCTTCCCCGACGCGTTGCAGGAGTTTAGTGTGCAAACAAATTCGATTCCTGCGACATATGGTATACGTGCGGGCGGAGTGGTAAACATCATTACTAAATCCGGCGCTAACGATTTCCATGGCGATCTGTTCGAGTTCTTGCGCAACGGCGCGACCAACGCACGAAACTATTTTGCCTCGACCGTGGATCAACTCAAGCGAAATCAGTTTGGTGGAACCCTGGGCGGTCCCGTGCTACGAAATAAGCTATTCTTTTTCGGTGGATACCAGGGGACAATCATCCATACAGCGCCTCCCACCACAACCTCATTCGTCCCCACCCCACAGGTATTGACGGGGGATTTGAGTACCATCGCATCCACGGCCTGCGGCCCTAAGCGCATCATCATCGACCCGACGACTAACCTACCTTTACCTAATAATCAAATCGCCCCATCACGCTTTAGTCCGCAAGTGTTGATAATTCTCAAGTATATTCCAGTCAGTAACGATCCTTGCGGAAAAGTTATCTACTCCATTCCGAATAACTCGATGGAGAATCAGTATATAGGCCGTATGGATTGGATTCAATCCACGCGAAACTCGATATTTGGTCGTTACCTCTATGCTGGGGCAGATAATCCAGCGGTTTTTAATAATAACGCCTTGCTAACCACACGGCCCGGTACCAACGATACTGTACAATCAGCTGTGTTGGGTGACACATATTCGTTCGCAGCGAATGCGATCAATGCTCTGCATCTAACTTGGACTCGTGAGCGAATCAATCGAGGTGGGTCACCCAACCTCCCATCTATTGCAGATCTAGGACTCAACGTAGCCCCTTCTCCTGGAAACTTTCCCCAGATATCCGTGACTGGCTTTTTTAGCACGTTCTGCGGGACATGTTCGAAAGCCAGCGTCTACTCGGGAAGCAAGCAGATCGCAGACGATTTCTCGTTCATGGCAGGAAATCATCAATTCTCCATTGGTGGCGAATATATTCATCGCAATCTCGATTACCACACATCTACCCAACAGGATCCAGCTTATAGCTTTAATGGTCAAATCACAGGATTCGCACTAAGCGATTTCCTTCTAGGCCTCCCGAGTTCATTTACACAAGGCAATTTGACTCAGGTACAAATGGTCCAGGAATACATGGGAGTTTACGTGGCCGACAAAATTCGCATCAATTCAAGAATCAGCTTAAATCTGGGCCTTCGATGGGAACCATATTTTCCTGTTTATGATACTCACGGACGTGCGACGCATTTCGATCTGAACTCGTATATAAGCGGCACACACACGATCGTGTTTAGGAATGCGCCTCCAGGCGTCATGTTTGCCGGCGATCGCGGGTTTCCACAGGGCGGCACGAATGGAAAGATGAGCGATTTCGCACCGCGCGCTGGACTTATCTGGGATCTGCATAGCAATGGCCATACCGTAGTTAGGAGCGGTTACGGCATCCTATATGACATTGCTCCCATGCAGTATTATGATCGCTTCGGTTTCGGGCCGCCGTGGGCCAGCGCAATCACACTCAACAACCCGGCAGGTGGTTTCGCAAACCCGTATGTCGGCTACCCAGGCGGCGACCCATTTCCGCAGCCCGTCCCTCCGCCGCGTGATGTCGTATTCCCGAGCGCAGCACAGTATGTAAACTTTCCGCTTTTTCTTCATCCTACATCTCTGCAGCAATGGAACTTCAATTTTCAACAGCAGATCGGAACAGGCTGGCTAATATCCGCAAGTTATATGGGGAACCATGCCGCGCATGTTTGGCTTACGACTCAATTGGATCCGGCTGTTTATATTCCGGGAATGTGTGGTAAAAGTCCCTGTTCCACGATTGCAAATACCAATAACAGGCGCATTCTCGCGCTTTTAAATCCCACCGCTGGAGCAGCGTTTAGCAGTCTGGTCCAAGTTGACGATGGCGGGACGTCCTCTTACAACGCGATGCTGCTCTCAGTGAACCATCGCATGGATAGCCACTTCAGTGTGTTAGCAAATTACACCTGGTCGCACTGTATCGATGACGGAGACGTACAATCGGAAATTACCGGAGGCTACCAGGACCCGTCAAATCGGCACGCGAGCCGCGGTAATTGCTACACGGATGTCCGCCAGCTTTTCAATCTATCGCTAGTGGCCGACGGACCGAAATTTCGCAGCCGGAATTGGCTCACGTGGATTGCCAGCAACTGGCAGGTATCGCTGATTGCCACCAAACATACGGGCTTCTGGCTCAGTCCGAATACGGGAACTGACAGCTCCCTTACTGGAGTAGGTGCGGATCGGCCCAATGTTGTTCGCAACCCGATTCTCTCGAATCCGACTATTTCGGAATGGTTTGATACAACGGCCTTCATCGCTAACCCACCGGGGACGTACGGTGATGCTGGCAGAGATTCATTGATTGGGCCGGGAGGCTTCGATATGGACATGGCAGCGATGCGACACCTGATGATCAGCGAGAAAACCTATTTTGAGCTGCGTGCTGAAGGATTTAACGTGCTGAACCACCCAGTTTTTCAGAATCCGAGTACAACACTTTCAAGTCAGAACTTCGGGCGCATTCTTGCAGCGAACGATCCTCGTATTCTGCAGTTTGCTTTGAAATATGTCTTTTAGGCTTAGGAGTTAGGCGAGTGAACCGGATTCGACACACGCCCACGCTTGCAAAGGAATACCCAAATCCGGCAGGAGTGTTGCCGCGGCCATTGCTGGATCGGTCTACCGCATAATATCTTGAGTGAGCTTGTTAGTAGCTTGTCGTCGGAAGTGCAAATGATCACAATGATTGTTTCAGCCACGAAAACGGCGTCCAAACACCCCGTCGCGCACCTGCCAGAGTTTGGAGCGCCCACACCGCAGCGGCATTCAGGATCACCAGATTGAGGCCAGTATGAATCCCGGCACACTGTGACAAACGTCCGGTTACCCAAGGCAGCGTGATGCCGCCCGTCAGCGCAACGCCGATTAGGATACTAAACACG
>Ga0209061_1002625_pt1 | contig 21946 bp, 14 predicted proteins | sample Coa_R1_10_FD_187157 | JGI IMG/M metagenome (GOLD analysis project Ga0209061, IMG submission 187157) | Surface soil microbial communities from Centralia Pennsylvania, which are recovering from an underground coalmine fire - Coalmine... | ecosystem: Environmental > Terrestrial > Soil >...
GAAGGTTTCCTTAGCCCATCGTCGAGCGTTCGATGCGAGGTGCTCTGCTACTGCAGGATTCATAATCAGGCGTTTAATCTGGGCTGCTAAGTCAACAGGATCGCTAGTCTTGTAGAGCACACCGTTAAAGTCATTTCGAATAATTTCAGGTGTGGCTCCCGAGTCAGAGCCAATAACCGGCACGCCAAGCTTAAGTGCCTCAACGGTAACGCGCCCAAAAGCTTCGCATCTGGAACAAAGGAGCACGATATCTGAGTTTGCCATGACCTGCGCTGGATTATCGAGATGCTCCAGAATCCGAACTGAATCTTCCACTCGCAGCATACGTGCCAATTGCTTCACTGAAGAGAGGTAATTCATATCCGCTCCGCCAGCGAGCGTCAGCTCTGCAGTAATGCCCTCGGTTCTAAGTACACTAAGTGCTCGTACAGCATCCAACTGACCTTTGCCCTCCTGAATCCTTCCAACGAGGGCGAGCTTGAACGGCGGTTGTCTTAGTAAAGGTCGCGGTCGGTCACCGCCATCAACTGGAAGCTCAACAGAATAATGGACAACATATAAGGGAGATCTACAAATATACTTTGCGTAATATTGCTTGACCGCCTCGGAATTGACTGCAATGCATGATGATAAACAATCTATAATCTTTGTAGATAAGCGAATTCCGAGGTCGTATGTCAAACCATGATCCTCTTTGCCGAATTCATGGATGAACCACACATGAGGTTTGCCATGCAGGGCCGCGGCCATTGACCCCGTTGGAATAGTACACGTGTTCGTCACAATAACGTCACAATCCCACCGTCGAAGTTGCAAAATCAAAGAAGGAAATGAAAGAACATTTCTCCCTAACCGCCGAATTTTCCTGTACACACTATCTTTGCCAATCCATGACCTGTACGGTACTACTGCAATATCTGCTGCGAAGGGCGCAAACTTGGCAATCAACGGGCCCCTCGAGGGCACAAGCACAAAAGAAGAAATTCCCCTTTGTTTCAAGGCGGCAATCAACTCAACAAGCGCGAGCTCCGCGCCCCCTATTTCAGACGAATGCGATAAAAAACAGATTTTTATACGAGCATCAGAGGTTGAGTGGTGTTGCGTCGCCCAATTAAGCAACTGGAATCACCCTCCGCACAAGCCGAATGGGTGGAAACAATTTTTCCGCTCTGGCTAAGTCAAATTGGTCAAAAAATCGCATCGCAATCAGACCCACCAAATAGGCGCATACAAAGATGATTCCGGCAACGAACAGACCTAACCAGTTGACAGTCTCAAGGGGATATATGACCAGAAGTAATCCGACCAAAATGGAGGAGCAAACTACTGGCTTTAAATAGGCATCCCAAACTGGTTTTCGCCAGCCACTCGCCGAAACCTTGTTAAACAAATAGATAAAATATGTTGTTCCGACTGTGATCGCGAGCGAAGTCCCGATCACAGCCCCGGAGAATCCGTAGAGATAGATCAACACAAAGCTGACAATTAAGTTTACCAATATCCCCAGTGAGGCAGCATAGACTCCCGGCCTTAAATTTCCGCGCCCTATCAGAATCAGAAGACCGGGACCCGAGGTGAGATTAAAGAAATTGACTATCGACAAGACTGCGAACGGAACTGCTATCACCATGAGCCTTGGCCCAAGCCAGAGGGCTATCAGCCGTTTCGACGCAACTGCGACATAAGCAACCAAGGGTACACCGAGGAGCGCAAGATACTTGTGGGCCCGGTAATAGAGTTCGCCGAGTCGGTCGTCATCTCGAAGAGCGTGCAATTCTGATGCGGCAGCCATGATGGGTGTGAGCAACAGTTCAGGAATGCGTCGAATTCTCAAAGCAGCCTCAGCGGCGATGTTGTACCACCCAACCGGAGTGACGCTCGCGAACCACGCTAGATAAAGCTTTTCAATCTGGTTCTGAATAATGAATGCTGTTTGAGTGACGTAAATCTGTAAGCTGAACGCAAAAATATGCTTCATTTCCGAGACGTTAAAGCGGAAAGGGTTGATACGGATCTCAGGCAAGATCATCCATACTATCCCTACCCCGATCAGAAGGGTCAGAACTGCGGTTAAAGACGCCGCGTATAGCAAACCCTCTAATTTCGTGTCCAAGCATAGAAACAACACAACAAGCAGCGCGAATGTCAGACTGTTAAAAGAGCTTAGGAAATTGCTTAGGTCCATCCGCTGAAGACCGGTGATAGCTGAATAAAATGGAATAACCAAAATATTAATTGCGACTACCAGGAGCAGCCAGTGCCAAAGAGTCAGCAGCCTCTGATCAGCCATCCCCGCGCCGCCACGAAAGAGCAACGGCACCAGCCAGCCGGAACAGAGACCCAAAATAAACGCAGTGAGAAAAGCTAAGGCCAAATAGAGCATTATGCCGGTATCCAGCAGCCGCTTCAGGGCTACGAAGTCTCCTATGGCATAATGCTCCGCAACATGTTTAGTGAGTGTACCGCCGAGGCCAAAGTCTGCGAGCGATGTCAGATTAATGATGGTCAGGAAGACAGCCCATGTCCCATATCCACGAGTTCCGATTTTTTCTAGAATGAAGGGAATCAGGAGAAAAGGAATGGGCCATACAAGAGCGGATCGGAGGATTGAAAACAATACGTTCCGGGTAACCTTAGCACCGGTTGATATCTCTTCAGGAGCAAAAAATCGGCGGAATGCCTTTGCGAAATCTCTGATTACCTGAGACATCAAGGATCACAATTCCGGGCTATCGATGAGTAACCGAGCTATTGGCGACGGCCTCCGATACCACGCCTGCAAAATACCGCACGGTGGTGCCCAACCCCTCCTCAAGGTCGATCTCGGGCGTCCAGCCCAGCAGTTTCTGGGCGCGGGCAATCGCGGGGCAGCGGACTTTGGGATCATCGACAGGCAAGGGCAAGTGCGTGATCTTGCTTGCGCTTCCGGTCAGGCGGATGATGGTGCGGGCGATGTCAATCACCTTCATCTCAATCGGATTGCCCAGATTCACCGGGCCGTGGATGCCATCGAGGCCGTCGTTCGCGAGAGGCTCCGCCGTAGCAACGCTACCCTCAGCACCAGAGGAGGGCGCCGGTGAGGACACCGGCGCTACAGTTTTTGATGAAAACTTGCCGGTGCTACGATTCTCGCCCAGATCCGCTACAGACGGACCGGCCAGCAGCAAGCGGGTTAAGCCTTCCACCAGGTCGCTGACGTAGCAGAGGCTGCGGGTCTGGCTGCCATCGCCATAAACCGTCAGCGGTTCGCCGCGCAGAGCCTTAACAATGAAATTTGAGACCACGCGGCCATCGCTCGGGCGCATACGCGGGCCGTAGGTGTTGAAGATGCGCGCAATCCGAACGTCAACCCCATGGCAGCGATGATAGGCCAGCGTCATGGCCTCTGCGAACCGCTTCGCCTCATCGTAGACGCCGCGAGGTCCAACCGGATTGACATTGCCCCAGTAAGTTTCCGGCTGCGGATTCACCAGCGGGTCGCCGTAAACCTCCGAAGTGCTGGCCAGCAGGAATCGGGCCTGCTTTGCCCTGGCCAGCCCCAAAGCTTTATGTGTCCCCAGCGAACCCACTTTGAGGGTCTGAATCTGAAGCCGCAGGTAATCCGGCGGGCTCGCGGGCGAGGCTAGATGAGCAATCGCATCTACGGGCCCTTCGACATCGATATACTGAGTGACATCCTGCAACCGAAATTGGAAAGCCGGGTTTGCTTCTAGGTGTTCGATGTTTTTCCGATTTCCGGTCGCAAGATTATCAATACAAAGAACCGAGTGGCCCAGACCCAGCAGTTTCTCGCACAGATGGCTGCCCAGAAAACCCGCTCCACCTGTCACGACAATTCGCAAACTCTCTCTCCAATGGTAAAAAAAGAAGTTTTTTGCCCGCGCTGAGTTTAAGCTTAGATGTTCAGAATCATCAGGCCAGAACCGCTGCCGAAACCTCCGCGCTCTGCCCGATTCCAATGTACTGGAAACCGCGCGCAACCACCTTTTCCCGCGCGAACATATTTCTGCCATCCACCAGGAGGGGCCGGTCCATCAGCCTTCGAACGCGGTCCAAATCCGCCTGGCCGAATTCCTCCCATTCCGTAAGCAATAATAAGGCTTCGGTGCCCTCGACGGCCTCGTAAGGATCCTGGCAATAACGAATCTCGGGAAGTTCTTCTTTTGCCTTGGTCATGGCCTGAGGATCGTAGGCTGAGACTTTCGCGCCTTCGGCAAGCAGGCGCTGAATGATGGCAAGAGACGGAGCAAACCGGATATCGTCTGTGTTCGGTTTAAAGGCCAAACCCCAGACTCCGATCTTCTTCCCGCGCAGCACCCATAATTCTCTCCGAACCTTCTCCACAAACTGCTCTACCCGCCGCAGATTGATCTTTTCCACTTCGCGGAGCAGAGAAAAGTCCAGGCCAAGCTTTTCGCCGATTCTTACAAAAGCCTGAAGATCCTTTGGGAAACAAAAACCTCCGAAACCAATTCCGGGGCGAAGAAAGGAAGCTCCAATTCTTCGATCAAGACCAATCCCTTCCGCAACCTTGGTAATATCCGCTCCTGCAGTCTCACATAGGTCGGCAATGAGATTAATGAAAGAAATCTTCATGGCCAGGAAAGAATTGGAAGCGTGCTTCACCAGTTCGGCGCTATTAATATCTGTAATGACCAAGGGAGGCGCTGAGCGATCCTCACATGATGCATGAACCGGACAGGCAAATTGCCGCTCCAGAATCGGCTCATAGATTTCCCTCATGGCACTGGCGGCTTGGGGGCTCTCAACGCCAACCACGATGCGATCCGGATGGAAAAAGTCTTCAACAGCGCTGCCTTCTCGCAAGAATTCCGGATTAGACGCCACGTCGTATGTAAACTCCGCGCGTCTGTAAAGTCCCAGGTGTCTCTGCAATTGCCGCCCCGTTTGCACTGGGACCGTACTTTTCTCAATCACCAGCCTGTAGCCTGTGGCCTGCTGCGCGATGTTCCGGGCAACTCCCTCGATGGCCGTGAGATCGGCCTCGCCGTTCTCCAGAGGCGGCGTACCCACACAAATAAAAATGGCATGGCTGCGGGCAATCGCTTCGGGCGTTGAAGTAAATAAAAGCCTGCCACTCTGCCGATTCCTTTGGACCACCTCTTCCAGATGCGGTTCAAAAAAAGGCAGCATGCCGCGTTTCAACGATTCCAGCTTCTGGGTGTTGCTTTCAGCGCAAGTCACCACGTGGTCAATCTCAGCCAAACACGCGGCGGTTGTGAGTCCGACGTATCCTGCTCCAATAACAGCAATTTGCATCGTGTGATTCCTTGCAGAAGACAATCTTAACAAAAAGGGAGGTTAATACAGACTGAGCACATTTAAGTGTGGTCACTGGCGTCATCATAATGATCAGGGTTACTTCCGTACCCATACCCATAGCCATATCCATAACCGTAGTTGCCGCTCATATATCCGTCACCATCGCGCCGCAAATCAACATCATTCAGCGCCACACCCAAGATGCGCGCATTGGCTCCATATAACAAGGAGCGAGCGCGTCGGACCACATCATAGGGGGTGGAATGCGCCCGAGTCACCAGAATGGCAGCATCGGTCAGAGTAGCAAGAATCCGGCTATCAGCAACGCTTAAGATAGGCGGTGAATCCACCAGAACAAATTCAAACTCGGTCCGCAGCCTTCGCAGGAGATCTCCCGTCATGTGAGAAGAGAGAACTTCAGCAGGATTGGGCGGAATCGGGCCGCAAGGGATAGCATTTAAATACGGAACACCCGGGACAGGAAGAATGGCCTCTTTCAGATCAACGTGCCCTGTCAAGCACTGCACAAATCCAGGCTTGTTTTCAACTCCGGCAGAACGATGTAAGGCAGGACGCCGCATATCGCAATCGACAATCACAACTTTTGTATTCAAGCTCGCAAGAACGGCGCCCAGATTTACAGCCGTCGTGGTTTTCCCTTCGCTCGGCAGAGCGCTGGTAATCAACAGAAGTTTCGGCACCGGGCTTGCAGAAAGCAGAATCGATGTCCGCAATGATCGAAAGGCTTCGGCCACCTCAGGCGTGTTTTGAATAGCAGGAGCAAGATGCCCATTGCCATTCGGATGAACTGGAATCAGCCCTTCTTCTTCCTCCTCGTGATGGGTTCCATTCAAAGCAAACTTCGGAAGAATGCCGAGCGACGGCAGCCTGACCAGACGCTCCACATCATCCGCTGATTTGAGAGTCTTATCGAGGTACTCCTGGAAGAAAGCCAGCCCGATTCCCAGCGCAAGCCCCAGGAAAACACCGAGTCCAAGGTTTAGATAAACCCGCGGTTTCACTGGGCTCTTGGGGACAACCGCTGTATCCACAACTCGAATATTGGTGGCATTAAGGCCGGCAGATACCTGCGCTTCCTTCATTCGTTGGAGCAGGCCCTGGTAAAGCTCGCGGTTGGAATCCACTTGCCGCTTCAGGATGTTGTATTGAACAAGTTTCTGGTTGAGTGCGGTCATCGTTCGCTTTTGCTGATCGATGGCCTGCTGAAGGTACTTTACTCGATGCTCGGCGGATTTATACTCCTGAACAATGTTCTCAATGATTGCGGCCTTTTTCCTATCGAGCTGCTTTTGGAGGGCCTTGATCTGCCGTTGAATCTGCCGCGCTTTGGGATAATCCGGTTTCACCCAGGAAGTGATCATGGCGTACTGCTGCTGCTCGTCAGCCACTTTTTCCTCAAGCGCCTGAATCAGCCCATTGTTCAGCACGCCCGGCAGGTCTTCAACTTTTCCCTTTTGCACCAGACTGTAAAGCGCTTGCTTTTGGAACATATCTGCCTGCGCCTGACTGTAATCCTGCAAAAGCCCTTCCATGCGGGCGCTGGCCATGCTTTGCTGGCTGTTGTCTTTGGTATCGATATAGAGAATGCCGTGAGATTGAGCGTAGGCTTGCAGCGCATCCTCTGACTTCTCCAGCTTAGCCTTCATTTCGTAGAGCCGACCAGACAGCCATTTGGAAGCCTTGATGGTCTCGTCCCACTTCACTTGAAGGTTCTGGTCAATATAGTCTTGCGAGAGCTTATTGGCTATCCGCGCCGCAAGTTCAGGACTGTAAGAGTCAAAGGAAACCTGGACCAGATTGCTTCGCCGCACCGGGCTTACATCAATCGAATTCTGAACATACGAAATGCTGTTTCGATAATAATCAGCGTTCGGATCAGGATTAGGATCCGAGGCGGAAGGATGTGTTTCAGGGTCGGTTGCGTACAATCCAAAGAGGTGGCGAGCCCGGTAAAATTCTGGCAAGCGATATAATTGCAAGTCTTCAACGACTCGCTCAGCAAGGCTCCGGCTTTTGAGGATTTTATATTGCGTCTCAAGATAGGCGCTTACATCGACCGGGCTTACGCTGACAACCTCCTTGAAATTCACCACGTTTGGCGGTTCGGGATCAATCTCGATCAGAACCTTGCCTTCGTAGACCGGTTTTTCCTTGAGCGTGCCGATTGCAACAGTGGCAAACACAATCACAAGGCATGAAAGCACCACCCAGCGCCTTTTCTTAATGATGGCCCAATAATCCAGCAGGTGCGGCACTTCTTCCGATGAGACATCGACGATCTGCTGTGCGTCTAAGGCCTGCGTGCCGCCACGGGGAATCATTTCAAGGGGCAGCATGGTTTGGCGTTTTTCGAGTTCGTCCATTAAGCTCCTTGTATTGAAACCTTTACAGGCCGCGCCAGATGATGAGACCGCTGATCGTCCCGATGGCTGCGGCGGCGCCTTGTTTTCCGATATATTTGCCCGTGCTGTCCGGCACGACTAAAATATCATTCGCTGTCAGGATCGGGTCATCGGCTTTCCCCTTTACGATTTTCCCCAAATCGATTTGCGCGATAGTCCGCTTCCCGTCCGGCAGTTCATGAATGATCTGAGTATGGCTCTTCCTGGCATTGGTTGCGAATCCCCCGGCCAATGCCAAGGCTTGCAAAGCCGTTAAGCTGTCGCGGTCTTCCAAAGTATACCCGCCCGGCCTACCCACAGCGCCCACCACATACACAATTCCAGCCCGGCTGACCGTAATGGTGTCGAAAGCTTGGACAGGGATATTGAGAGCACTATCGTGCTCGTACAGGAGCCTTCCCAGATCTATTTTGATTTGATCCGGCGCAATGATTTTCAAGCCCTCACTAGGCTTCAGATTTTGAAAGCCCCCCTTGCGAGTCACATAAACCCACCGGCCAGCAGCAGCGCTACCCCCAGTTGCATTTCCCATACCTGTCCCAGGCATATTGACGCCGCCTGCCATGGCAATGACCTGCACCAAAGTTCGTGGGCCAGGTAATTGATAAAGTCCTGGCTTGGCTACCGCGCCTACAATCGATACCGGCCGCGCATGAAATTGCTTAACAAAGAGGGTGACATGCGGATCCTCGAGGTATTTTTTGCCCCAATCCCTCTGCAACTCATCGCGCAGCTGCTCCGTCGTAAGGCCAGCCGCTCGCACCCGTCCCAACAATTTAACAGTAATAGTTCCATCGTTCTCCACACGCACCGTCTGGGTCATTTCCGGGAGATTAAAAACTGTAATTGTAATCACATCCTCCGGGCCTAAGATATAATCCGGACCCACCATGCCTCCACCCGCTGGGCCTTCATTCGTAGCCTCCTCCTGATTCGGCTCCGTGGATGGCACACCCGCCCCTGGGTCCTGGTCTTGCGCGGCGCTCTGATCCTGTGGCAGGACACTATTCTGATCTGTAGATTGAGCGAAAAGAAGCGGTCGGCCAAGTAAAAAGCCGCATAAGGCAAACCCTACCAGGAAACAGGCCACTCGGAGGAATACACCTATGTTTCCCCTGCTAGTCCCCCACAGAATTGCAGTCTCAGGATAGGAGTAAAGGCGAGTACAAGATGGCTTTCCCAGCATGGAATTACAAACCTCGTAAAGTATTGAAGTTAAACGAGAGTTCGCTCATTGTCAAGGTAACTCTTCTTAACGTATGATCAGGATGTTTCCTTGAAGAACGCTGTGTTGCGATTAATGAGTAATGTTGAATGGCGGGGGAAGGTAGTCCGTTTACCTAACGGCATTCACACAAACCCATAAGTCCTTCGCGGAGAGGCCGCAGTGTTCTTGTGGGCTGCAAATCCTGGGCCAGGGACAGACATCAACAGGATTTGCAAGGTAATCTTCTATACCTTTATCGATAACTTAGAGTAAAACCCTTTAGGGGTAAAGGAGCTGAGGTGGAAACTAAAGACGAAATGAGCGTTGCAACAGAAAATTCGACGACGCGCCTTTCAAGGTTTAGCAGCAAAAATGCCCAGGTAGGTGTGATTGGCTTGGGATACGTCGGCCTCCCTCTCGCCTTGCTTTACTCGCAGCGAGGGTTTCGCACAACTGGTTTTGATACCGATCCCTCCAAAGTGGAAAAACTCGAGTCAGGTCAAACCTATATCCGCCACATTTCCGCTTCAATCATTGCCGCCGAAAGAAAACAAAATCGCTTTCGCGCGAGCACGAATTTTGAAGACCTTCGACAGATGGATGCGATTATTATTTGCGTACCCACTCCATTGGACGATCACCGGGAACCAGACCTGAGCTATATCCGCAATACAGCGGAAACTATCCGGGAACACTTGCAGCCCGGCCAATTAGTTGTGCTTGAAAGCACCACCTATCCGGGGACGACCGAAGAGTTGGTCGTTCCGATACTCGAGCGCTCAGGTCTTCGCTCACCCATTAGACCCTATTCAACGGATGGACATGAAGTTGCAAACGATGGCTCTGAAGCATTTGACTTCTTCGTCGCATTCTCGCCGGAGCGGGAAGATCCGGGGAATCGTTCATTCCAAACCCACCAGATTCCGAAGGTGATCGGTGGCGTAAACGGCCCCAGCGCCCGGGCCGCGAAGGCGCTTTATAGCCAGGTCTTTGAACGAACCATTGTCGTCAGCTCTTCACGAGCCGCCGAGATGACCAAGCTTCTGGAAAATATCTATCGGTGCGTGAATATTGCCCTGGTGAATGAGCTCAAACTTCTTTGTTTGCGGATGGGAATTGACATATGGGAAGTCATCGAAGCGGCAAAGACCAAACCTTTTGGCTTCACCCCTTTCTACCCAGGTCCGGGGCTGGGCGGCCACTGCATTCCCATCGACCCTTTTTACCTCACCTGGAAGGCGCATGAATATGAACTCCCCACGCGTTTCATCGAACTAGCGGGAGAGATTAATTCCGCCATGCCAGATCACGTGGTGAGCTCTGTAATCGAAGCGCTCAATCAGAGAAAACAATGCCTGAAAGACGCTCCCATCCTCATCCTCGGAGTCGCCTACAAGAAAGACATCGATGACCTCCGAGAATCACCCTCGCTTCGGATCATCAAATTGCTTCAGGCGCAGGGCGCTAAAGTGGACTATCACGATCCTTATTTCCCGCAGCTCCATAAGATGCGTCATTACGACTTCCAGCATATGAAGTCAATAGATCTCTCGGCTGAGAAACTGGTTCAATATGCGGCTGTGATTGTGGCGACCGACCACTCAAGCTATGACTATGATTTCATCGTCCGCCATGCCAGGCTGGTGATCGATACGCGCAACGCAACCCGAGGCGTGAAGGAACACCGGGATAAGATCGTGCTTTGCTGAGGGTAGTCCCTTGATCTTGCCGCTTCGCGCGAACGCGCTTCATCGGCAGATTTCAGCACCCGAGCTCGCGTTCTTTCTGCGACAACTGGAACGATGTGCAGAATCCTCTATTAGAGCGTCTCGGCCAGGAATGCGACGGTTCGATTCCACGCATCCCTAGCAGCTTGAGGTCGGTAGCCCGTTTTGTTATTGGGGTTTTCAAAGGCATGTCCCGCTCCGGCATAGATTTTCACGTTCACCTTTTTATGCGCCTTCTCCATCGCTTTCTCAAAATTGCTGACGGCGGCGGGAGGAATACCTCGGTCTTCAGCGCCGAAGTTTCCCAAAACAGGAGCATGGATTCTATCGATATCCTCCCGGTCGGTTGGCAAAGCTCCGTAGTTCACAACGCAAGCGGCAAGTTTCGGCTCGTGGATAGCAAGCTCCATCGAATACCCGCCTCCCATGCACCAACCAATCGATCCGATTTTATTGGGATCCACATCAGGTCGCGAAGCCAGATAGTTGAAAGCCGCTTCGAGATCACGCAGGGCGCGGTCGTGCGGCAGGCCGCGCGCAAGCTGGTGAGCCACGGAAGGGTCGGATGTTGCCTGACCGCGGTAAAGGTCTACTGCTAGGGCCACATAGCCTTGCTCTCCCAGTTTTTCAGCCTGCTCCTTCACCCAGTCATTCAATCCCCACCACTCGTGAATCACAACTAATGCGGGATGCTTCCCGCTCGTGGCGGGTACAACCAGAAAGCCGCTTACCCGCTCGTTGCCGCTTCGATAATGCACGGTTTTTGCGCTGATGCGCCCCTTTGCCAGAGCGCACGAACCCCCTAAAACCGCAAGCAGAGAAACAAACCCAATGACTCTATGTGTCATATACACAACTCCTCAAAAACTTTGACTGAGAACGCCGAACTCCTTCACCTATTCATATGGGGTTTTCCACTCTCTCCAAATTGACGACCTAGTGAGGATTACAAATTATAGTGACAGCATTTCTGTAGCGCCGGTGTCCTCACCGGCGGCTTTTCGGCGCTGGGGGACAGCGCCGCTACAGTTTGCGTTGTCACTATAATTTGTAACTCTCAGTAGTCCAAACATGCGGTAAATGAGCTTTGACTATTTTTGTCATTAAACCCATCGATTTGCGAACGAGCATCTGTACAATGACTTTTATGAGTATAATAGCCTTGAAGGATGGAATCCCCCGTTAAGTGAGCGGCCTGGGAATTGAATCAAAAGCTACTCTGACGAAGCAGGCGCAATTTATCATAAAATCCTTTTGAGAGAAGTTGCCGAGGGCATCGATATATTCTTGGGCCTCGAGCCAAGGTGGAGGAATTGCATGGCACAACGAATGGTGAAATGTGTGAAGTTTCAGAAAGAACTGCCGGGGCTTGAAGAACCCCCTTGGGCCGGAGAGCTTGGACAAAGAATCTACGATAACGTCTCCGAGCAAGCCTGGGAGCTCTGGCTGGAACATTTGAAAATGATTCTCAACGAATTCCGGCTGAACCCCGCCACCCAAGAGGCTCAGGAAATCATCGCCAAGCAAATGGAAGACTTCTTTTTTGGTGAAGGCGCCGCTTTACCCCCTGGCTACGTCCCGCCCCAAAAGAAAGCCTAGCCAGCCGAATAACAGTTTGTGCCCGCTTACTCCGGGAGCAACTCATACCGATGAGGTTTGGGCTGCGCTGCGGCGCGCTGCTGCGCAATCAACTTCTGCTCCAGCTTATCCAAAGCCCTCTCCGCCTGTTGTATCGCAGGGAAATCTTCGCCGGCCAAAGGAACTTGTACATCCCTCCAGCGGTCGAAGTGCACATGATTGTGTTCCTGCGTGAGCTTGTGGACCAGTTCGACTTGCTGCAACATGGGCGTTTCGAGCGCGGCCAGGTTAATTCCCCGCGCCAACTGTCCGGCAGTGAAGTCGCCAACGTTTTCACCGTCAATTTTCAATGCATATTTTGAGCCGCTGAGTCCGCCCACTTGCAGCGTCTCCTGGTCGAGCGCCTGAATAAAATCAGAGCTGCGAAGGGCAAGCAAGACAAGCGGGTCCTTCAGGTTGATCGGCATCGGGAGAGCGTCATCCATTTGTGTCCAGGTCAGACTGCGCCCCGTTTTAAGGTCTGTCACACGGGTGTTCTCGGCCCGGCTTACACGCGACTGAGCTGCATCAATCTCAACCGCGGTCACCAACCCTGGGGCGTTCCAACTTTTGAGCAAGGCTTCCGACATCCAGAGATGACCGCCAGGGGATGGATGAATGCGATCCGGAACAATCTTCTGGGCGAGCGTGGGATCAAGCCGGTTAGCTCGTTCGAGGTTCGCCACGAAGGGCGCATTCATATTGGCAAGCGTCAGATCCAAACGATGCGCAAGGTCGGCCACAAATTCGCCATATCGGATCAGCACCCCGTTGTAGCCTCCGGCAAAGTTCGGAGGCCGTGTGACATCGTCATAAGGCGAAGGCTCAATCACCGTGATGCGAACGCCGGGCAACCGGTCCCGCAGGCTCTGGATGATGTGCTCATAGCCCGCGCTGTAAGTGTGGAAGACCGACTCCTCAAACGGACGATACTCGCCATCATTCATGCCCAGCATGATGGTGACGACCGTCGGCTTGTACGGAAACACATCGCGGTTCAGCCGCAGATCAATGGGGCCGCCCGCGCCGCCGGTCACGCGGTCGCCTCCCCAGCCGGAATTCACAAAGCTGACTTTGAGCGCGGGAAACCGCGTGAGGGTGTAATCCTCCACATCCATCGTGTAATACTGCTGCTGGGTAATGCTATCCCCATAGAAAACCACCCGGTCGCCGGACTTCAGGTAATAGGAATCTTCGGCTTGCGCCGCAGACGCCTGGATTCCACTTAAAACAATCAGCAGACTGAAAATGAAAACCCACAAGGTCTTCTTGAGATGGAACTGTGCCATAACTTCTCCTGAGCCAAGTTATTCAGCTTTTGCAAAAACGCATCGTGTGTTTTACGCCTGAATCAGGCGATAACCACATTCATTACCGCGGCAGCGGTTTCTCGCCAACAATCCGGAATTTCGCCTGGACGCCAGGCCCTTCGCCGGGCTGGCTGCCGCCAATAAAAACAGTGTAATTGCCAGGCTGAACCATATGATTGCCCTGATCGGTCACCAGGCTTAAATCACGCGGGTCGAGCGTAAAAGTTATATGCCGAGTTTCACCGGCGGCAAGGCGGACCCGCTCGAACCCTTTCAGCGCGCGCAGCGGAGCGCCCGCCGTCGGAGGATACTCCAGATAAAGCTCCGCCACCTCACTCCCGGCGATTCTGGACGTGTTGCGGACCATGACCGCTGCGGTCAACGGCTGTCCGGCATGAATCTCATCCGATGACAACTTCAAATCGCTGAATGCAAAGCTCGAATAGCTGAGGCCGTAGCCGAAACCGTAAAGGGGCTTCCCGTGGAAGTAGCGATAGGTGCGATTCTGCATCGAGTAATCCGAAAAAGGCGGAAGCTGGCTGAGCGAAGCGTAGAATGTGACGGGCAACCGGCCACCCGGATTGTTCCGCCCGGCCAGCGTTTCCGCAATCGCCGCGCCGCCTTCTTCACCGGGATACCACGCTTCCAGAATGGCCGCGGCATGTTGCTGCGCCCAATTCACCGCCAGCGCGCTGCCGCTCATCAGGACGACCACCAGCGGCTTGCCCGTGGCAGCAAGCGCATGGAGCAATTCCTGCTGCACTTCAGGCAAATCGATGCTCGTGCGATCGCCTCCGCTGAAGCCTTCCACATGGATCGGCATTTCCTCGCCTTCCAGATGCGGTGAAAGCCCTACGAAAGCCACCACCACGTCCGCCTGTTGCGCAAGTTTCACAGCCTTTTCGCGCAGCAAATCGACGGGAGGCTGCCACTCCAGAGTGACGCCCGCTCCAAAAAGCGGGCCGCGATGCGCATACTCCAGGCGGAACGCGTGAGGCCTTGAGTCAGCGAAATGCGCTTGATAGACAGGCAGCTTCGGACGGTGATTGTACGTGCTGCCGTCGATCACCAGTTTACCATCCAGAAAGACGCGAAAGGTCTCGTGATCTCCGCAGGGGTAGCAGCCCGGTTCACGGAGGCTGAAGGCGTAGTCTCCGGGTCCGGGCGGCGTCAGCGTTCCGCTCCACCTCACTGAAAACGACCGCATGGGAATGCCCGGAGCGGGAGCGGCGGCATCCCAGTCAAATTGAATCTGCGGGTCTGTGCGGACGAGCGCAGGCTTGCCTGAAAAATCAGAATTAGCGAAGTACTCAGCCTTAAGCCCTGAAGCCGAAGGGGAATCCGTAGTATGGAAAACGGTGCGAGGCACAGGCAGCGGGAGTTCCGGCACGTAGGGCGACCCCTGCGCATAGAGAACATGCGCCTTGCCGGCGAACTGTTTCATCATTCCTTCGATAGGCAGAATCGGATGAGACGGCGCGCCGTGGTAGTTGCCCTCAATCGCCGCCAGCGATTCGGCATTTGGACCGATCACCGCAATCGTCTTAATGTTTGACTTCAAGGGCAAAATGCCGTCGTTCTTAAGCAGCACCATGGATTCGCGCGCCACCTGAAGGGCAAGTTGCCGATGCGCAGGCGAGTCAACTTCAGACATGGGAATGCGGTTGAAAGGAACCGCTTCAGGCGGATCAAACATGCCGAGACGCATGCGCGCAGTGAAAAGGCGCTTCACCGCCGTATCGATCACGTTTTCCTTTACCAGGCCCTCCTGCACCGCCTTCACTAGCGTGACGTATTCATTGCCGCACGTGGTATCGGTCCCCGCGCTCACCGCCATTGCTGAAGCGTGTTCAAGATCAGGCGCGGCGTGATGCCCCCTGAAAATATCCTCGACAGCGCCGCAATCGGAAGTGACGTAGCCTGGAAAACACCAGGCTCCGCGCAGCGTGTCTTGAAGAAGATGCTCGTTCGCGCAGGCAGGCGAGCCATCGACTGAAGTGTAAGCGCACATCACCGAATCCGCATGGCCCTGAACCACGGCGGCGCGAAACGCCGGCAGGTAAGCATCCTCCAGATCGCGCGGCGAGACGTCGATGTTCATGCTGTGGCGCGCAGGCTCCGGACCGCTATAAACAGCGTAGTGCTTGGGCGTGGCAACCACTTCCAGATATTTTGGATTGTTACCCTGAAGCCCGGCAACAAAGGCCACGCCAAGCTTGCTGGTCAGGTAGGGGTCCTCGCCGTAAGTTTCCTGCCCGCGTCCCCAGCGGGGATCGCGCACCAGGTTGATGTTGGGCGACCAGAAGGTGAGTCCGAAGTAGATGCTGTGATTGCCCTCGCGTTGCGCCTGGTTATACTTGGCCCGCGCCTCGGTTGAAATCACCCGCGCTTCCTGGTGAATCAGCGGCGCATCCCAGGTGGCCGCCATTCCGATGGCTTGCGGAAACACGGTGGCATAGCCCGAGCGCGCAACGCCATGCAACCCCTCGTTCCACCAATCGTAAGCGGAAATTCCAAGCCTCGGGATAGCCGGAGCCGTGTGCTGCATTTGCAGGACTTTTTCCTGAAGCGTCATCCGCGCAACGAGATCATCCACGCGCTGCTCAATGGGCAGCGAGGGATTGCGATAGGCAGGCTCCGCCCTGCCGGAATTCGCTTGCGCGTCCAGACGCTGAATGCCTGATCCGAGAACGACGATCACGATTAAGAACTGAACGAGCGACTTGTTAGTGAATTTGCGTGCTCCTTTCCTCATCCCATCCCCCAATAAATATGTGCAGTCTCTTCGCCGCCCGGTTGCCGCGCTGACGATTAAATCTTTCCTGTTGAACAGAAGGCCGACCTCGCGCATCCTTCAGCAGCCCGCGCCCGAGCGGTGAGCCAAGCAGTATACAACTGCCGGGAGATTTTGTGCGGTGTGAGTCTGAGAAAATTTCCTTATAAGGGTGGCGAGTAGGGTTAGGAAGCCTTTGTGCTGCAAAGGTCGGAGGGAACAACATGTTGCCGCCGCAACGCCGCCTATCAAAAGGCGACGTTGCAGGGCATCACCCAATGGCGGCTAAACGTTGCGAAAACTGATGCGGGCTTTGGAAACAGGCACTCCAATGACTTCGATTTTGTTCAAATCCCGGGTTCCAAGGCCGAGTTGCTCCGCGAGCTTCAGCGTGCTGTCGCACTTCTCGAAAGGAGCGGTTCCGTGGTCGGCCATCGGATCGAAGCCCATCAGCGCTGTTGCGACCGCGTCGGTGGTTACACAATTCGTGCCGGCAACCAATAAACCCGCATGCACAGGACGGCACCTCTTGATCCAAGGCCCTTCCCCGCCCGCCACGGTTGAGATGCCGTCGATCACAGCCAGGTGAATGGGGCGCGCCGCGGCGAGGTCAACCGTCACCCGTGGCACACGATATCCCGGAGACCTTGGCGAGGCGGGATTATTTTCGGGCAACGAAGTTTTGGAGGGCTGGCGGCTGCCATCGTGGAGCATAGCGCGAGCGCCCTTCACTACTGTCGAAGGCTCATCGATGCCCGCGCCCTCTCCATAAATCGTGCAGGGCGGAATGCCAAACGAATTCTTCATGGAAAGCGTCACGCCGGCGGTAGCGTGTTCCTTCAGCTTGGCGAGGGAGACGTAGACATCGCAATCGGTATACGAGTGGTTGACGTCATAAGCCTTAAACATCATGCCGCCGCCCGGAACCCAGAGGCGCTTGTATTTGCCGAAGCTTCCCGCATAGTTCGTGTCTTCAAATTCCACATTCGGGGCGGCGCTCGCAAAGTCATTTGGGTTCCAGCCAGCCTCTCTCATGAAGCCTTCGAGGGAGTGCGATGGGCTTAAAGTGCTTTCCAGAAGCCGGATGCGGCGCGCTCCCGCCCGATCAAGCAGGCTGATCGTAGCGCCAATGACATCGGGATGAACCCAATGGGCAAGCCCGGGCGGCAATCCATCGACGCGATCCGTGGCATACCCGGTCATGTTGAGCTTGATGGCGACCGTTTTCCCCTTCACCAAGCGATCGAGACCGCCGAGTTGGTCAAACATCGTCGCCAGCGTGGTCCGCACCTGCGATCCGTAACCCGGACATTTTGCGACCGCAACCGGAGCCGTTGGCGGCGTAGTGGCGGAACGAAGGGAAGGAGGGCACAGCCAGAGGCCAGCCGCTGCCGCGCCGAAACCTTCAATAAATTGACGGCGATTCATTGGTTTTTGCATTGCGGGCTCCCCTTTCGAGATCTGGGATACAAGCTCTGTGGTTTCGATGGTAAGTGAAACCTGCCTCGGTTGCAACTGGAATGTGGGCCGATCAATCTTTGACTTCGCTCCATAGAAAAAGACCCATGCCTTTCATTCCCGTGTAGGCGGGAATGCGCGAGCGAATCCTTCGCTTCTCATTCTGACGCCGAGCGCAGCGAGGCGGAAGAATCTCCCGCATTTTCATTCTGATAAATTTTTCAGCAACCCGCTAAAACAGGCGAACTTTGGCATCAGGTCTCTTCGACATATGGATCGAGTCGATAAAGCGAACGCATCTTGAGCTGAGCGTCATCACCATCGATTGTGTTCGGACGCCCTCGCCAAAGAATCGCACTCCTTTTAACAGGCTTCCATCGGTCACGCCGCAGGCCGCAAAGATAATCTCTTTTCCCGGCGCCAGGTCATGGGTGTTGTAAATTCTCTTTAGGTCCTGAATGCCCATGCTTTTGATTCGTTCGGCCTGTTTCTCATCCTTGACCACCAGTCGAGCCAGAATTTCTCCATTCAGGCAACGCAGGGCGGCAGCCGTCAAGACGCCTTCCGGAGCGCCTCCGATGCCCATCACGGCATGAACGCCAGTGCCCACCACCGCCGCTGCAATTCCGGCAGACAAATCGCCATCGGGAATCAGGCGGATTCTCGCTCCCGTCTCCCGAATCTCGGCGATCAGCTTCTCATGACGGGGACGATCGAGCACCACCACGACTAAATCCTCCACCCGGCGATCGAGCCGCCGGGCAATTGCTTTCAGGTTATCCTTTACCGGAGCATCCAGATCGACCGCGCCGCGCGCCCCGGGCTCGACAACAATCTTTTCCATATAACAATCTGGCGCATGTAGAAGTCCGCCCTGCTCGGAGGCTGCCAGCACGGTAATGGCTCCCTGAACTCCCATGGCGCAAAGATTAGTCCCTTCCAGGGGATCTACGGCAATGTCAACCTCAGGAACCGTCTCGCAGTATTCCTTTTTCAGACCGACTTTTTCACCGATATAAAGCATCGGCGCCTGATCACGCTCCCCTTCGCCGATCACGACTGTTCCGGCCACAGGGACCGCATCCAGGACGCGGCGCATGGCCTCCACGGCCGCCCGATCTGATAATTCCCGATCTCCGCGCCCCATCGTGCGGGCCGCTTCGATGGCGGCCTGTTCCACAACTCGCGCAAATTCGAGGGCCATCTCAACTTCCATTGAGGCTCTCCTTCTCTCGCAGGTTTTCTCAATCCCCGCCTATCCAGATTCAAATTCCAGGCGGGAGGATTCCAAATTATTTACAGGGTACGAGATGGGTGGAATTCAGAGTAAGGCGCAATCTCCTTTTTTGCAACTATGGTTTGATGGCGCGGAAGGCTGGAAGGGGGGAGAACGGAGGGTCTTTGATGCCGCTTAATATCCAATAAGCCTGAATCAGGCGCTCCAGCCGGAGCGGCGGGGAGGGTGCTCATTCGGAGCCTGAGGGGGGGTTATGGGAGAAAAGTTTTGGGCCGTTGGAGATGACGGGTTAGCGCTTAGCGGCGCTTCCACCTGCTGCCAGGCATTTCGCACTTCGGTAAAGTCCGCCGCGAGGGTGCGAAGAATTTCCGTAGAAAGAGTCGCGCTCGCCTGAACAATCCCGCGCTGAGCCAGGGCATAGAAGCGGTCGAGATAGAGCGCCGTCTCGCCGCCCTTCTCAAAGTCAATGATGTTGCGTAGATGGCTGATGAACGTTGTCGCCCGATTTAGTTGATTTGTTTTCTCTTCGATATCATGACGCTCAATCGCTCGCACCGTGGCGTAAAGCGAGGCAATGATCTCGTCGTAGCAGCGGATTACCAGCGAGACGATGTTTGCTCCCTGTGAGGAGAGTTGTCGATAAGCCTGGGCAATGTTTTGAGCCATAAACGATCTCAAATCTCAAAATTTCAAATTTGAAATTTGAAATAAAGAACTGCAAATCGTCGGCGATTGCAAATTCCAGCGACAACCTCTATGGCAGCGTCGTCCCCACCGGCGATTCTTCGGACTGAAAACCCGCCTTGGATGAAGTGAAATTGCGAGGCCACAAACCGGGCCATCCCACATTCCCTATGCTAAAGACGATGATGATGAAGACGGCGCCGCCGAGGAAATGCCGCCCAGCGAGCTAAGCTGCCCGTTAATTTGCGAGATCAAAAGCGGCAATTGTTGCAGCGTGGCGTTGATCTGACTGTACTCCTGAATCCAGGTTTGCTGCTGCTGGGCCAGATTTGCCTGAAAATCGCTGATCTGCTGCGAAATGCTTTGTTGCTCCTGGCTGATGCCCTGGAGGTCGATATTCAGCGGGCCGCTCGCCGGATCGGTAAGGCTTTGCAGCGAATTATAAAAATTCACCGCAAATCCATTGGGTGAACTCGTCTGCTGGAAGAATGACTGCACGGCGCTGAAATTGTTATTGAGCGCCGAGGTCAGAGCGCCGTTATCCACGGATAAGGTGCCGTCATTGTTGACGGTGATGCCGAGCGACGCCAGGCTGGTAATGCCGTTGTTTCCGGTAAGCGTGTAATTCAAATCCGAAGCCAGAATGTTTTGCACTAGGCTGAGCGAGCTATCGGAGAGGAGGGGAGGCTGCTGGGAAGCGCCCGGAGTGACGGTGTATTGGGCATTGACAGCCTGCACGACCGCGTTATAGGCCGAAACAAAATTATTGATCGCAGTCGTCGCCTGGCTGGTATCCGGATTCAGAGTCAGGGTGACAGCCGAAGTTGAAGTTCCGGTTAAATTGAGCGTCACGTCCGGTATGACTCCCGTGACGGTGTTGCTGGCGCTGCTGATGGGAACGCCGTCCACCGTGAGAGATGCATTCGCGCCGGTCACCGCTTTCGTAAAGCTCAGCCCTGTGGTATTACCGCTGATCGTCAGGTCGCCTGCGGCGCCGCTGGTGTTGCTCACAAGGGACAGCCGAGCGCCATTCGAGTCCGTGATCACGCTGGCCGTCACACCATAGTTCTGGCTATTGATGTAGGAGGCGAGCGTGTTCAAAGTATCGTTGGAGCCATTTACCGTAATCGTAACCGGAGCATTCGAGCCAACTTGCAGTGTGAACTGCCCGGTTCCGAACGTCGTATCGCCTGATGCCAGCGCGCCGGTGTAATAGGAAGAAGTTGTAGCCAAAGAATTGACCGTGATGGTATGGGACCCGGTCGTTGCCCCGGAGCCGGCGGTGGCCGTCAAAACGCTGGTGTTGGACGATGTTGCCGTCTCAGCCGAGAGAGCCCCTAACGGGTCTTGCAGGGCGCTGACAGCCGTCTGAAGATTCCCGAGGAGCGTGTTGATATTGTTGAGGGCTGAAGTCTGGGAGGTATAAAGTTGCTGTTCCTGGAGCAGCGGCGCTTCGGATTGCTGAGCGGCGGCGACCAGTTGGCTTACCGTCTGCTGGACGTTCAAGCCGCTTCCCAACCCGAGTCCCGCAGTGTTAAGGTTGATTCCGAAAACCCCCATAAGTCCCGGGCTCCTTCAAAAGCAAAATAAACTCTCGAAGGCGGGAGGTTGCCACTGCCCGCCTTCAAGAGGTGAATCGTAAAGTTACTGGAGCAGCCTGAGGATGCCCTGTTGCGCCGAGTTCGCCTGCCCCAGAGCGTAAACACCGGTCTGTTGCAGGATGAGGTACTTCGAGAGGTTGGACACCACCTGGGGCATATTCGCCGCCAGGATGGCATTCTGCGCCGACGTGATGTTCTGTACCTGGACGTTTTCAACGTTCTGCGCAGCCTGCATCTGGTTCACGGCAGCGCCGATTGTGCCGCGCAACGCTGCTGCCTTCTGGATCGCCGTGTTGACGTCCGTAAGCGCGGTTTGGGCGGAGGCGGATGAGTTCAAGTTGTCCGTGGCGAGACCTGCAGCGAGAGCGCTGGCGCTCAACACCCCCACATTAAACGAAATCGTGGTGCTGGCAGTTGCATCGCTCAGGAAGACGCTCGTGGTGGAAGCGGTGAATACGGAGGCCCCGTTGAACGTGGTATAGTTGCCGATCTGGTTGATTTCATTCAGAATCGACTGAAATTCTGTGTTCAGCGCGGTGTACTGCGAGGTGGAAAGCCCGCTCTGTCCGGCCTCGGTGGCCAGCGTGATCGCGCGGTTCAACATGTTGGTAACCTGCGAGAGAGCG
>Ga0209061_1002626_pt1 | contig 21922 bp, 12 predicted proteins | sample Coa_R1_10_FD_187157 | JGI IMG/M metagenome (GOLD analysis project Ga0209061, IMG submission 187157) | Surface soil microbial communities from Centralia Pennsylvania, which are recovering from an underground coalmine fire - Coalmine... | ecosystem: Environmental > Terrestrial > Soil >...
GGTGATGTCCACCTTTTCTGTTCAAGCTTCCACTACACTGGCTGGTGTGTGAAATGGCAAGAATTCGCTGCACTCGGAGGCCACACCGCTTCTGTAGAAGCATAGTATGCCGCTCCATTGTTCCTAGCAACGCTCTTCAGAAAGGAAGCAAGCCATGACAACATCCATTCCGCAGCCTGCTGATCAGCCTATGAACGTGAATGGCGACAGCAAGGAGAGACAAGTGGTCCAATCCGCAATGCCCCAACTGTCGGGACCGCAACCTAAACCATCAGAAGAAGAAGTCTCAAATAGCCAATCGTTTTACTTTGAAGAGGAGCAACCTGACCTGGAGGCTCCCTTTGTCGCACCTTTTCAGCTCTCCGGAGCTATGCCACCAGCCTCTGGATCAGCACAAGCATCAGGCCAGGTCACCTCCATCCCTTCTGTGCCTTCTACCTCGCCAGCAAAAACACGTCGCCGCTTGCGGCTTTCTCTTCCTATGATAGCCATCATCGTCTGCATTGCCGTGATTCTCGGTCTACTCGCCATGAACGCGCTGGCACAACCAACGCCACCGTTGCAGACGCGTGGAGCAGGATCGCCGCAAGCACCACAGACCGTGGGAGTTCGAGGGAATCAAAAACCGGGAGCCAAGACTCCTTCGCCAGTTCCAACGACCGGGACGAATGGGCAAATTACACCCAGTTGGGTTCCACAATCGTTGCCCAATGGGTGGACCAACGCTGGTCTCTCTACCGGTGACGCTGTGCAGGCGTTGCGAACCGCGACAACGTTCACTGATCGCGAGATGTCGCTCGACTATCGCAGCGTTGGGACGAGGAATCATCACGGCGGGACCTTTACCGCTGCTGTGTTCCTCTTGACGCCAGCGGCTCAGCAACGATTTCAGACCAATGATGTACGAGCCAACAACAACCAGCTCTTTGATATGGTTGCCAGTACGAAATTGATTCGCCTCGTCATCGATCCGTTGCCGAAGCTGACCAAGTTCACCGCTCAAGGACAACAGCAGTTTGCCTGGGTGGACGTGCAGTTCTTGCTCTGGCAATCGCAGATTGATCCACAGACAGGCCAAGGCCAGCAAGGCGTGCAGCTCGACCCGGTAACCAACCAGCCGCGCGTGCATCACTTGATGGTTCTGCTGCTGCGCGTTCCACCGCAAAATGCGGGAACCAGCCCGGCAATGGGAGGAACTGGTTGGCTGGTTTCAAATTATGGTTTAGATCTGCCAAACGGTACAACTCTCGATGTTGTTCAGCCAGCGTAAGAAATGGATGCAGGCGCGCTGTCTGCATCCGTTATAACCCAGGCACTGCGAGCGCAGATACGAGATGCGATGTTTCCCTGATACCTGGTAGCGTAAGAGGAGAGAAACGCTATGGCGCTTGAACGAACGCTTCCAATCCTGGTGCTTTTTCTTGTTGGAGTTGGATTGAAAAAGGCCCGTCTTCTTCGGAAAGAAGATGGTCCCATGCTCAGTCGCTGGATTCTCACCGTTGTCTTACCGGCGACGATTATCCATACGCTTTCAAATATGGACATCTCTGCGAGTCTCTTTTTGCTCCCAGGAGCCGCTATTGTTGTTATCATCATCTTCTTTGGGAGCAGTTTCATTCTGGCGTCTTTGCTGGGACTCCAAGGAAAGACACGGGCAGCTTTTCTCATTTCGTTCCCAACGCTAGAAGTTTCCAGCATTGGATATGCCTTTATGACTTCCATGTATGGAGCAGAGGGTCTCGCGCGAATTGTCTTATTCGATCTGGGCGATAGTCTCGTTTTCTTCTTACTCGTTCCTTTCCTGGCCGCTGCTTTGGGGCAGTCAGGAAGGACGGTTCGTATGCGCGATGTTGTCATCCCGTTTGTCAAAAGCCCGGTTCCCTGGGCCTATGTAGTGGGCATCTTTATAAACCTCTCCCATATCGAGAACGCTTTTTTAGCGAACCTCTCAGGTGCGTTATCGCAGCCTCTCCTCCTTTTGGTGATGCTTCTTATTGCAATTGAATTTGAATTCTCTTTTTCTTCGTTTTCCCTGCCAGCACTGGCAATGTATCTGAAAATGTCTTTTGGCTTGATTGTTGGCTTGCTCGTTTCCTTGCTCTTTGGCTTTACAGGGATTGAGCGGATCGCGGTTGTACTCGGATCGTCGCTCCCAGCAGCCCTGTTGACGATAGTCTACGCGAAAGAGCATGGGCTGGATTCCGAGTTTCTGGCATCTATGCTTTCACTCGCCCTGCCTACAGCTATCGGCTTCAGCTTCATTCTCCTTTCTATTTCTCATTGAGGCTTTGTACCCCTACTGTGGAGGCATTGAAACCTATGAGTACCTTGAGAGAGAACGTATCTCCGGCATCTGTATCGCAAGGGGGTAACAATGGAGAGGTGATTCTTCGCCCCATAGTCGAGCGCCCCCCTTTACCCGGTCAGCAGCATAGGGAGAGAGAGGCGTTCGTGGCTCGGTGGGTTCTGCTGCGACGCGCGCTTGTCTTTCTCTGCGCCACACTTGGCATGCTCATAAGTCTGCTGTTTCTGGCTTCAAAGCATCAATCAATGGGAGAGACGTTGTTGGAAATCCTTCACTCATTGATGAGGCATGACCTCCTGTACCCTCTGCTCCTCGCGGGAAGTGTTATCGGCGCAGTTGGAATCAGTATCGCTCTCGTTTTCGTGGGACTGGCTCTCTCTATCGTGAACACGCTGATTCATCCCCAAAGAAAGGAGCATTTTATTCCTCTCTCTCCGTTCGACCTGGATCTGCCCGCCGAAGAGGTAAGTTTCCCCTCTTGTCACGGCACTCACCTGGTTCGGGGAATCTATGTTGCTCGACAAGATGCAACAACCACCATTCTTATCAGTCCAGACTATCGACGTCCCTTTGCCGATGTTCTCGGTATATGCAAGCATCTCTGGGCGGCAGGCCACAATATTCTGGCATTTGAGTATTATGGACATGGAACTGCTGGAGGAACAATGGTCACGCTTGGCTATCGGGAGATCAATGACTTTTTGGGCGCTGTCTCCTACGCAAAGCAACGCGCGCCAGAAGCGAGGATTGGAGCACTCGGGTACTCAATGGGCGGCGCGATCAGCATTATGGGGAGCGCATGTACACCAGAAGTGCTTGCTGTGGTCGCCGATAGCGCCTTTGCTGCACAATGGAATGCTGTGGAAATGGCCGTGCGTCGGTCACTGCGTCTCTCTCCCAACCGCTTTACGCGAGCTATGAAGGTACTTCGCCAGATCACAGATCTCATGCTTGTCTGGCGAGCTGGTTACCACTTTCACCAGGTCGAGCCACGGCGCGATATTGCGCGGCTTGCCCCTCGGCCTGTCCTTCTTATTCATGGTCTTGATGATACTGTCGTCCACCCCGACAACTCTGTGCAGCTCTACGAGGCAGCAGGCAAGCCACGGGCGATCTGGCAGATCGCCGGAGCAGATCATATGAAAGCCTACGTTACTGACCCGGTGATGTATACGACGAGGGTTACGGCGTTTTTTGACCGATATTTGAAGCAATTGGCACCTCTTGTGTCAGCAGCGCCAGCATCCCAGGAGCAGACACAAGGAGAGGCCAGAGCCGAGGAGGAGAGCGACTCCTCGCCTGTCGAAGTGACACGGGATGTTTCTTTTCCCCAGCAAAGATCATCGACTCTTGCACAAAGACATCCGATACAAAACCAGTCAACTGATCCACAAAATGGCTCTCCCGCCTCATCCCCAGTGACAAAAAAGCCATTTCCTCGCTCGTTGTGGATCTTATTTGCGGGTATTTTCATTAATCGACTTGGCAGCTTTGTGAGCATTTTTCTCGTCCTCTATACACTCTCTCGCGGTTACTCTCTCGCACAGGCGGGGATTACTGCTGGAGTCTATGGATTTGGAAGTATGGGAGCTTCACTTGCAGGTGGCTACCTTGCAGACTGGATAGGAAGGCGCTTTACTATTGTGTTCTCCATGATAGCATCAGCGGTCCCAATCCTTATCCTTTCCCAGGTTTCGACGCTCCCCCTTCTCATCCTCTTTGCAGGTTTTGCCGGCCTAACAACTGGCTTGTATCGACCTGCGGCTAGTGCGCTGCTTGTCGATTTAGTCCCGTCAGAACAACGGGTCAAGGCATTCGCCTGGTATCGACTCGCGCTCAATCTTGGCTTTGCTGCTGGCCCAGCCCTGGCTGGCGTGCTGGCAAGCCATAATTTCAGTCTCCTTTTTTTTGTCGATGCCGCCTCTTCCCTTCTCTTTGGTGGTATTGCACTCGTGGGACTCCCTTCTAGGAGAGGGAGGGACATAACGCCTTCCCAACACGCTGAAGTAACCGAACGACAAAAAGAGAGTCTTTCTCCCACTCGTGATGTTCGTTTTCCGTTCTTTTTACTTGGCTCGACGGCAGTTGCTCTTGTCTATTTTCAAATGGATTCGACCTTGCCGCTCCAAGTAACTGCCTTTGGCCTGTCAAAAGTCATATTTGGCTTCTTACTCTCATTGAACGGGATTATTGTTCTGCTCCTTGAATTACCTCTTTCAACGTTCACTCAGCGTTTCTCGCCACCATCGATGATTGCAGCAGGCTGGCTTCTGACAGGCCTGGGATTTGGTCTCACAGCCTTTGCCTCAAACGTGCCTTTTCTTGCACTCACCGTTGTTCTCTGGACTATTGGGGAGATCCTTCACCATCCAGCCTCGGCTGCATATGTTGCTGACCTTGCGCCAAGCCACATGCGTGGGCGCTACCAAGGTGCCTGGGAATTTACCTGGAGCCTTGCACAAACACTTGGGCCTCTGTTAGGAGTGCTTGCCTTTAGCTGGAGTCCGACGCGGTTTTGGTTGTCTTGTGGCGCTCTGGCGTGTTTAGCAGCCTTCTCGCTTCTGTGCCACAAGCGGCCAGAATTCTCTCTTTCACCATCACCTTTTCATACTGAAGAGCCACACATGCCCCTTCAGCAGGCCCAAATCGCTCTCTCGGAGGGCGGAGCATTCACGCGACGGGCAGCTGTTGAGCAGACCTTGATGCAGATGGTAGCACGCATTCTGGAGATCCCACCTGAGCAAGTGCGTAGCACAGGCGACTTCTTCGAGTATGGGGGCGATTCACGGTCTCTTGATACGCTCCTCTCGGCGATAGCACGACAATGGCATGTGAGCATTTCGGCCAATGATGTCTTCGACCATTCGGTGCTTGTTCACCTGGCGACGCTTATCTTGCACAGACAACAGCAGCCTGAGCGAGAGGAGATACACGTGTAACGACGAGGCGAGAAATAGTGCCGTGCTTGTCTGCGCTCGCGTGCAAGCGCGGCCAGTTCTGTGCGGCAGAGCCTGAGGCAGTGTATCACTGCCCGTTGTAGATGTTTCCTTTGTAGGTTATACAGCCGTAGTAGGTTGGGTGCCCGCGAGATCACCAGGGAGCGCACTGATGGTCTGCCTGCCCCTGCGAGGAGTTATTCTTGAGGATTGTGGACCGTTGTGTGTCGTTTAGCGTCACTGTACGTATCAAAACTCGTTGACAAACGTCTCATCCTTGTGCTACAGTGGTGGATGCTGGTTACTCATCCACGAGGAGAAGGATGAGGGTGGCGAATGAATGGCCCTTCCTGGAGACAAAAACGGCAAAAAGAAAGAGGGTGAACCATGAAAATTGACACCGCTTATCTCACCCAGCAGGATGCTCAACAGCAATCGCTGCTTACCCGCTCTGCTGGTACGTGCGTGATCCAGATCGAACCAGGAGATACGTTAGAAAATGTTCTGGTCGCTCTGCGCTTCCAGGCTTACCCTGGGCCTGTTATCCTCGTCTTGCCGGAGCAGGGTCGGCTGTTTGACGACCCTGCGCATTTCGAGGAGTTGCGCCAGATCTGCCCTCCAGATCGGATGAGTTTTGTCATACCATCAAGCAGAATCGGAACTGTGGCACGGTATGCCCATTGGTACGGCTTTCCTTTTGCATCATCGCTTCAAAGGGCAGCTCAATTGCTTCCCGTTCAGGAAAGACAAGAAAGGCCTGATCAGGAAACCCAGACTTCATCTATTGGCCTGGGAGCGCATACATTGTCACATACGGGTGGGAAAACCGTTGAGACTGAGAAGGAGATCAATGGCAAGGGACCAAAGCAGCAATCGCTACCGCCTCCCTGGCCTCCTCAGCCAATCACTCCGTTGCCAGTACACACTCCGCTGACTGCGCAGAAACGGCCAGCGATGTGGCGACGCGTGAGTCTCATCGCTGCGATGGTTGCCCTTCTGATCGTCGCAGGTGCCGTGCTCCTGCCAGCTTTGTTTTCCGCACAACCAGGACTGACGACCAGCACCAGATCTCTCGCCTCTCCGGCTATCGCGACCGTAGGACAGGTTTCTTTCACCAGCAGTGGACAACTTGATCCGTCCAGTTCTAAGGGCTTCAACGATATCGTAACGGTCATGTTGCACAGTCTCTCCACGCCTGCCTCTGGACAAAGCTATTACGCCTGGCTCCTGCCAGATAAAGCTGATGACAATACCCAGCCGCTTTTGCTTGGCCGACTCGCAATTACCGGTGGAAAGGCGCAGATCAGCTATACCAACCCCGATCATGAAGATTTGCTCGCTCTGTATAGTCGTTTTGAGATAGCGGAGCAGCCGAGTAACGAGATACCAACGACTCCGCCGCTTAATCCGGAGGCTTTGCGTTACGATGGCTTTATCCCTGATACGCCGACTCCCGGCGATGAGCATCAATACTCATTGCTGGATCACCTGCGTCATTTATTGGCGAAAGACCCGACCCTCCAAGAAATAGGTTTGCCGGGGGGACTGGACATTTGGTTATACAGGAACTCAGAAAAGATTTTGGAGTGGTCAAGCGCTGCCAGAGATAGCTGGGCTGGGGGACAGCAGACCGATCTCATGCACCGTCATATGGTTCGTATCCTCGAATATCTGGATGGACTCGCCTACGTGTTTACCTCTGGTGATCTTCCAGCAGGATCGCCAGTGCTGGTCGATCCTAAAGCAGGCAGAATTGGTTTGCTCGAACTGACTCAAACCCAGGTGTTGCCAGGATATCTGGCCCATGTCGATATCCACCTGCACGGGTTGGCAGAGTCTCCAGGGCATACCCAGGCACAGCAAGATCTGGCAATCAAACTGGATAGTGCGCTTAAAACAGATACGTCTCTTTTCCAAAAAATCCGTCAGGATGCGGTGAAGCTGGTCAAAATGAATGCAACACAGCTGAGAAGCAATGGCGCGCTCTCTCTCTTGAATGATATGGTTACGACCGCGAACCTCGCCTATACAGGCCAATTCGATCCAACAACTGGGGGCAATATGAATGGCATTGCGTGGATACATAATGAACTGCAAGGAATAGCAAGCATGCCAGTCACGCTTTCACCCCAGAAAGGTGCGTAACCCGATACTTCTGAAAGGCAGCCGCCTTTCCTTATACCAGACGCCAGACAGTGACTGTCTTCCCAGAGGCCACTGCCACTTGCCTTCTGGTAGGAGACCAGGCGACTCCCATAACTGGATGATCAGAGGCAGCCTTTGCGACCAGTGTTGGCATGCCTCCCGGCGGAGAAGCCCACACCGCGAATGCCCCATCCCCTCCACCTGTGGCGAGGAAATGCGAATCCGGGGACCAGGAGAGTGTCCGTACTGAAGAAGGATGCGCCTGAAATCGGAGTGGCATATCCGCACACACCTCGCCCTGAGCGGTGAGTGTCGAGCGCTGACAGACCAATCCATTGTCCCACAGCCGAACCCGCCCATCCTCGCCTCCAACGGCCAGAAGGGTTCCTGTCGGAGCAAAGGCTACCGCCCGCATAGGGATTGGCGCATCCTGGTAGAAGCTATGCACTTCAGTCAGCGTGTCCACGCGCCAGACCCGAACTGCACCACCTTGTGAGGCTGAGGCGATAATGGAACCCTCCGGCTGGAAAGAGAGCGCGTCGATAGCCGCTGTATGGCGTATGAAAACCGCCTGTGGCTGGAACGTCTGAGTGTCCCAGACAATAGCTCGCTTGTCCTGTGAGCCGGAAACGAGAGGCTGGCCTGCTGCTTGTGACCAGGCTAAGCTGCTCACTTGTCCCCTATGCGCGCTCCTGGCAGGCGCAAGCAGAGTACCAGTATACCCATCAAAAAAGCGCACGCTGATATCTGATCCGCTTGCCAGGATCTTCCCTGAAGGCTCCCAGGCCAGAGCGGCAATCCCGGCGGGATGAGATATCCGCTGCTGCACCTGGCCGTCCGGGGTCCAGATCAAGAGCCAGCCATCGTCCGCTCCGCTCGCCAGGAGATTCCCATCTGGCGACCAGGCAATGGCGCGCACCGTTTGCCGATGGGCGGAAAACAGCAGCGATTGCTGGAGGCGTGTTGGCGGATCTGGGGCAGATGGGGTGGGTGGTGTCATGACTCCAGAGGGAGAACTTTTCCTGGTCGCGAAAGCGGTTGCTAGCCCCGCAAAGAGGCCGCTGGCCGCCCAGGCAGTCAGCGCGCAACTAGCGACAAAGGTTCTCCTGTTCATGATCGGGTGCGAGGGACTGGGAGGTGATTTCGTTCCAGACAGGCTGTTTCCTCTCGTAGAGAGACTGAGAGGCCGCGTGGGCGCATACGCTTCTTCTACCTCTAATACAAGGCGTGTTTCGGGAAGGAGGCGCGTTTCAGAGAAGCGCGTGGTATTGGAAAGAGGTGGACCACCGGACAGGGGCCGGAGGGTATAGGCGAGTGGCCTACCCAAGCTATCTCGGTGGGGAAAACCCAGGTGATCCACCAGCGATGAAATGCAGTTCCCAATGATCTCCCGCCTGTCAACTATCACAGGAATGCAGGTGTTTTCTCTCCCCGGTCGTTTGATCAGCAATCGCAGCTTTGACATGACAGCCTCCTCGTTCTCGGGTGCGCAGGGTGTTTCTTGCGGCTCTTCTAGAGAACACTCATAGTATAGCCAAGTACCAAGCAGAAAAACCGGATCACGAACGGAGAGACCTGGAAGCAAACCTGGAAGGCATCCTGAAGGACCTGGAAAATGGCGTAACTCACTCACACACACTTGTTTGGAGACAGAGGAGAAGAGGGACATGGACTAGCTCAGCACCTTAAAACATGCCCACGTCAGTGTTTTTCCTCTTTAGCCCATGTGCAGAAGAATAGAAAGGTGAGTGATTGTGTAGGCAGGTTGTCACCATAAGGAAGTCCTAGAGGAAAGGGCAGTGCTCCTTTAAAACCTGGTGCTTGTCCATTAAACAAACATACATGATTTGCTTTTAGCAAATATATATGTTTTTGCCTTTGTTGTTGCCGTATGCAAGGAACAGAGCATTAGCTACTGCCAGATCTATTAGAAAATGGGGGCCAGTATCTTGCAAAGTCGCTCAGAAACTGATAGTCTATAAATCCCAAGCGTTGGAAAAACCTTGACACCTCCTGGCATTTGGAAGAGGAAGTTAAACATGAGTATGTTAAACGAAAACCAGGACACTAAGCAACCAGATAGTATCCGTCTGGTCCTTGACCGCCTAGAAGCCTTATGCACACAACGGAGCCTAGAGCCACTCAAAAAAATGTTTTGGACAGATTTCGGCTATACGCGCGTGAATCAACCTCTCTCATTCCGAAACTGGAACAATGCAAATATTGTGAAAGACTATTTGTATTCTGATGACCCCCTACTCTTGCTCGCAACAAATAAGCAAGGCGATTTTGATATCATTTATATTCGTCTTGCCTCGTCAGAACTTCCTCTCTCACATGAACGACTGATTATTCATAACCTCTTAAAGGATCATTTTGATGCCTTGTTTATTTTTTCTAACGCATCTCTAGATAAGTGGCATTTTGTCAATGTGAAGCCTGACGATAAAGAAGCAAAACGGCGCATATTCCGACGCTTTACAGTTACTCAGGAAGAGCAACTACGCACAGCTTCTGAACGATTAGCATTGCTTAACATTGTTGAAATGCAAAATGCATCGTCGTTAGAGATTCAGGAACGACATGATGAAGCTTTTGATGTTGCAGCAGTCACAAAAGCATTCTTTGATGCATATCAAAAGTTATTTCGTTCCTTACAAAAGGACTTATTTACACAAGTTGGTGATATGGCTTGGGCGCATGATTACGCTCATCTTTTCCTTAATCGCTGCATGTTTCTCTACTTTATCCAGCGGAAGGGGTGGCTTGGTGGCGATAAAAAATTTTTACGTAGTTTTTGGAATTCCTATAACCTATCTCTACATGAAGAAGATACCTTTTTTGCTAATTGGCTTCAAGTTCTCTTTGAAATGGCATTTAATCAAAAATTTGACACTCGCGACAAAAAATACAGTTATTTCCCCCCACGCGTGAAAGAGATTCTAGCAGATGCTCCATTTCTCGGAGGCTTATTTGCTCCTGATTCTTCTGAGAAAAAATATAGCTTCGCTATCAGCGATGCTCGTTTTGGTGAGATCTTCGATTTTTTTGAAGGATATAACTTTACGATTGCGGAAGACAGCCCCCTTGATCAGGAAGTTGCTGTGGACCCTGAAATGATTGGACGAGTCTATGAGAGTTTAGTGAACGTCTCTTCTGAGTTAGACGAGCGGGGAGACGCCGGTATCTTCTATACACCGCGTACTGAGATCGACTTAATGTGCCGCCTGTCACTCGTCGATTATCTAGCCAATCAACTTCCTCATATTCCGAAGGCCCTTTTTTATAGACTGGTCTTTGCTCTAGAACCTCATGAAAAATCAGAGATAGACAAAGAAGTACAGATCCAAGATTACTGGGGTCTGATTAATACACCTCTGAGTGTAGTAACTGTTCTTGATCCTGCATGTGGTTCAGGCGCGTTTCTGGTTGGAATGCTCAAAGTACTGGATGATTTGCAAGCACGAGCGAATCGCTACCTCGAACAGACAGAAGATGATTATGATCGTCGAAAGCGTATCATTGGACAGAGCCTCTATGGTGTTGATGTCATGGAGTGGGCTGCCCGTGTTGCAGAGTTACGTCTCTGGCTCATCCTGGCTGTTGAACCAGATATTCCGCTTGATCAACTCCATAATCGTAGAGATCCAATTCTTCCTTATTTTACCTTTAAGATACGTCAGGGCGATAGCCTGATACAGCAGATTAGCGAGAATAGTGGCGTCGTCTTTGCACATAAACAAGCCACTCGTGGTATTTCACCGATGCTCCGACGACGTTTGGACAGACTGCGAGAGGAAAAAGGGAAGTTTTATTATTCTGAGGAAACTTGCCAATTTAAAACGCGCCAGGATGTAGAAAAAGAAGAGCTGGGGGTATTCGTCAGTATTCTTCAGGAGCGTGAGCAGATCTTAAAGAAAGAAATACAGTCTCTGAAGAAGAAAATCGCCCTTCCTAAGCAATCAACGTTTTTGGGAGACGCTATCGACGAGGAAGGCAGGCCGGAAGTTCTAAAGTGGGAAAGGGAACTTGCGGAGAAAGAAGATGTGCTCCGTGAGTTGGAGAAAGCTCGCCATGATCTTCAGAACTCTGAGCGAATACCTTTTGTCTGGGACATTGGTTTTGTGGAGATCTTTAGCGATGATGCCCGTGCTGGCTTCGATATTGTGGTAGGGAATCCACCTTACGTTCGCCAGGAAAATATATCCAATCCTCTTCTTCCTCGTAACAAAGTGAATTCGGCGAACAAACGCGCGTACAAGCAGAAACTTGCACAAATTATTTATCAAGCCTTTCCTGACTTTTTTCAGTACAAACGTGCGACTGAGAAAGCCACCCATGAGCTTGATGCCAAGAGTGACTTGTATGTTTACTTTTATTTACATGGTTTACGTCTTTTAAATGCTCATGGATCGTTCTGCTTCATCACCTCTAATTCCTGGCTTGACGTGGGTTATGGAGCCGTGTTGCAGGAATTTCTCTTGCAACATTGTAAGATGAAAATGATCATCGACAATGCAGCGAAACGTTCATTTGCGACAGCAGATGTGAACACAATTATTGCACTTTTCTCTCCTCCCAGCACCCGCGACCCGGAGGGTCAAGAAGCTTTAACCCGCTTTGTGCGTTTTACGGTTGACTTCGAGCAGGTTCTTTCTGCTGATGTGTTTATAGATATTGAAAACGCCGTAGTGCCAACTTTTACTGAACGGTATCGCGTCCATCCTATTTCCCAGCGCGCTTTGTTGCGTGATGGGAGTACAATACAAAAAGTTAAACCATCACGCGCGATAGCGAAGAAGCAAATAAACACGACGCAATACGTATTTACTCAAGTTGTCTCTTATACAGGCAACAAGTTGGGGGGAAAGTATCTGCGTGCGCCGGAAATCTACTGGGTCCTCATGGAGAAGGGAGAAGGCAAGCTCAAGCGGCTGGGTGAGATTGCGGAAGTGCGTTACGGAATCAAAACAGGAGCGAATGACTTCTTCTATTTGGACGATGAGAAGGCCATGCAATGGCAGATCGAGGAGGAGTTTCTCCTGCCCATTATTAAAAGTCCGACCGAGTGTACCAGTATTTTGGTTCAACCAAAAATGCTCAGAAGTAGGTTGTTTTTATGCTCGAAAACGGAAGCCGAACTCAAGGGAACAGCCGCTTTGGAATATATCCGATGGGGTGAGTCACAGGGTTTTCATACGAATGCAAGTGTGAGCGGAAGAACAAGATGGTGGTCGCTATCATTTGAGGCCGCTAACAGTATTTTTGTCAAGGAAGCTCATAATACCTCAGCAGTGTTTTATAATCCCGACAAATATCCCGTCGATTGTCGCCTCTATTACGCTGATCTTCCAATGCTCACGCTTGCCTATCTTAATTCTGTGGTAGGAGCTCTGCTATTCGAGATTTATAACCGGGCAGGCCTTGGAGGAGGAGCGAGGAGTATGATGGTTTCTGATTACGCACTAGTACCATCTCTGTACAGTACAGTAGGAGAAGAGAAAGAGGCAGAGAGAGTCTTTCAACAGGTCTACGGTTTACCAGCACGTAAATTGGTCCTCTCAGAGGAAAGAAAGCTTACGAACCTGGGTACGAACCTGTTTGACCGGCCTTGGCGAGATCTTGATGACTTTATCTTCGACATCCTCCATCTTACACAGACAGAGCGCGATGCTGTCTACGAAGAGGTAGTTGGCCTGGTTGAATGGCGACTGAAAAAAGCGGTCAGTCTAAACAACGGAAGAAAGCTCGATGGCCGCGAACATGTGAAACGTAAGGATATCACTGATGGTACTGCGGGTTTATGGAACAGCCAGCGTATACTGACGAAGTAGCATTTACTCTGTTGTCGAAAGCTAGCATTAATATCAAAAAATCAGGTGTGAACTGGCTCATTCTCTAAAAAGGGGCTGCAAACTATGCCAACCCATGACATTATAGATAACCGAACAGAAAAATTAGTTGATCATATTAGTCGTATGCTTGATACGACTGAAACAGCACGTTTTGCTGTCGGTTACTTCTTTCTTTCAGGATTGGAGAGTATCGCTAACCGTTTAGAAGGTGTGAAGGAGCTTCGGCTACTTATCGGAAATACAACCAATCGAGAAACCATCGAGCAACTTGCTGAAGGTTATAAACGGTTGGAACTCGTGCAAAATGCGATTGAAACGCAGTCTTACCCAAGGCGTACTGAAGCTTCGCGTATGGTAGATGAAACAGTCACTAATATTCGCTCCGTCGTCGAGCACATGGAGCAGACGGACCAAGGTGAATGCTTGGTAAAAACACTTGTGCGTATGATCAGTGAAAAACGCTTAAAAGTACGTGTCTATACCAGAGGAAGATTGCATGCCAAGGCTTACATCTTTGATTACTATCATACCTTATTTGATCGTGTTGGCAGACCAATTGAGCGCCATGAGAAAGGCATTGCTATTATTGGGTCGTCTAACCTTACCTTATCAGGCATCAGACATAATACTGAGCTAAATGTCATTGTACAAGGGAACGACAACCATGCTGAGTTGGTACGCTGGTTTGATGAACTCTGGGACGAAGCAGAGGATTTTGACGAGAAATTAATGCAAGAAATGCAGCGATCTTGGGCAATTGCTCCAGTGCGTCCCTATGACATTTATATGAAAACGCTCTATACACTCGTCAAAGATCGTTTAGAGGGTGAAGATACCAAGGATATTTTATGGGATGATGAGATTACATCGCGTTTGGCAGACTTTCAGAAAGTGGCCGTGCGGCAGGCAATTCAAATCATCCGCGACTTTGGAGGAGTCTTCGTCGCTGACGTTGTAGGTCTTGGTAAGAGCTATATCGGTACAGCTATTGCCAAACACTTTGAACGTACTGAGCATGCGCGCCCTCTGATTATTTGCCCTGCCCCACTGGTAGAAATGTGGGAACGGGCCAACGAGGTGTATCAGCTCAATGCTCGCGTTGTCTCTATGGGATACCTACGCGGAGATGATGATGGAACCTTCAATTTTCTACTGAAAGACCAGAAATATCGCGACCGTGATTTCATAGTGATTGATGAGAGCCATAACTTGCGTCACCCTGATACGCAACGCTATAAGGTGGTGCAATCATTTCTCGCGACCGGAAGGCGCTGTTGTTTCTTGACGGCGACCCCTCGCAATAAGAGCGCCTGGGATGTGTACCACCAAATCAAGCTCTTTCATCAAGACGATAAAACCAACTTGCCTATAGATCCCCCCATCCTCAAGGATTACTTTAGGCTCATCGAAAAGGACCAACGCAAGCTCCCCGACCTTCTTGTCCATATCTTGATTCGGCGTACTCGCAATCATATCCTCCGTTGGTACGGATACGATGCAGAGACGCATGAGCCACTTGAAGCATCGCAATTTAAAGAATACCTGGAAGGAAGCAGGCAGGCTTATGTTTTGGTTGGTGGGAAGCACCAGTTCTTCCCCAGGCGTGTCTTAGATACTATTGAGTATAGTATAGAAGATACCTATCGCGGATTATATCGGCAGTTGCGTTCATATATTGGCGCGTCACACAAGGATCGGCCTGCATCTCTTTCAGAGGAAGAACTTACCTACGCTCGCTATGGGCTGTGGCATTATGTGGTGAAGAGCAAACAGAAGCAAGAACCTTATGCGACGATGCAACGAGCTGGTATGAACTTGCGTGGACTAATGCGTATCCTCCTGTTTAAACGCTTCGAGTCAAGTGTCTACGCATTTCGTGAGACGATACGTCGCTTGATCTACGTCCATAAATCATTTCTCGCGGCGCTTTCTCAGGGGATTGTCCCTGCAGGTGAAGATGCACAAACTATCCTCTACGAGTCTGACTATGTAGAAGAAGCTGATCTGCTCGATGCACTAAGGGCTGTTTCGGGAAAGTATAAGACTGACGACTTTGACTTGGATCGCTTACGACAGCATATTGAGCATGATGTTCGCTTGCTGGAGAAGATCCTTACGCTGGTGGAGCCAATCACGCCTGAGCGAGACGCAAAATTGCAGAAGCTTAGACAGTGCTTGCGTGAGCGTCCCTTGAGCGAGGGCAAGAGGCTCATATTCACGCAGTATGCAGATACAGCCCGCTATCTTGCTGAAAATCTGAATCCTGGTGGAGAGCGTAAAGATATCGCCGTTATTTATAGCGGAGATAGAGATAAAGCTCGAATTGTAAGTAGGTTCGCACCGAAAGCAAATCCAGAGTATCAATTTTCAATGGGTGAAACGGAAATAACAACGTTGATTGCAACTGATGTGCTGGCCGAGGGTTTGAACATGCAAGATTGCAATGCAATCATCAACTACGACCTTCACTGGAATCCAGTCCGTCTCATTCAGCGGTTTGGGCGCATTGACCGTATTGGCAGTGAGCATGAAGTAATCTACGGCTTCAATTTTCTCCCAGAGACTGGCATCGAAAAAAATCTCGGTTTACGCCAGAAGCTCCACAATCGCATTCAGGAGATTCATGATACAATAGGTGAAGACTCCGCTATTCTTGATCGCACAGAGCAACTTAATGAAGAAGCAATGTATGCAATTTATGAGAAAAACGGCAATCAACTCAGTCTCTTTGAAGATGAAGAAGAGTTTCTCGATGTAAACGAAGCTGAAGAGATTATGCGACAATTGCGTAAGGAAAATCCCCATGAGTATGAACGCATCGCATCCTTGCGAGATGGTATCCGCACTGCAAGGATTGGGCAATCAAGCGGGCTCTATGTTTTTTGCCAGGCAGGCAGATACCAACAACTCTTCTTAATCGACAGGGATGGAGAAATTATCTCACGAGACATACCACGTATCTTAGGTTCAATCAGGGCAACTCCAGAGGAAGCCGGTGTTGCATTACCATCGCACTATAATGATGTGGTCATGCGCATAAAACGACGTTTTGCGGAAGAAGTGAAAAATCGAAAGGCAGAACGCGAGCATACGCTCTCCTTGACACAGAGCCAACGTTATGTCTTACGTGAGTTACGTGAGCTATTCAGGCAGGTTACAGATGAAGATGAGAGAGCACAGATAACCGTACTAGAAAAGGCATTTCGAGGGCCTATTACAGCAGCCATTAATAGAGAATTAAATCTTCTGAGGAAGAATCATGTTGTAGAACATGATCTGTTAAAGAGCTTGGGACAAATTTATTTTCAGCATGATATGCAACACTGGAATGGTAGCCAGCAGCGTATGGATGAAGACGATGAAGTCAAGCTCATCTGCAGCGAAGCATTCTTGAACTAGATTACCTAAGTAGCAGATACCGCTCCCATAAGTGTGGTAGAATCCGCATGTTTGAGGGTGCAAACAAGGCTCTCATTTCGTGCCACCTCCATGCGGATTTGACACAACAAGGACTTGCCAGACGAAAACTGAGAGACTCCTCGTCAGGCAGTGCAAAAAGGATCAAGGAAAGCCAGCTAAAACGTTACCAGACTCTTTTACGCCGGTAGTATAGCAAGGAAGGTGCTCGTGGACAATTTACTGAGGTACTTGTACAATCATTTCAGGGATCGGCTAGCTGTAAGTGGCGAAACGGGGGACTTGTTGATTTGGGGAGAACGCATCAGCAATGGAGTAAGGCTTCTCGGTCTTTCTTTTAATATTTCTAGTGCCATAAGAACAACACGAGGACATGGTGACCTCCTTTTTTCTTGTGGAAAACATATCGCCTCAAAAATTAACCTGCCAATACTGCATATTGTATACCCATCTGACTTGCAGACAAACCCTCGCGCCACTCTTCTCATTGATGGTCAAAGCGTCATAAAAAATGATGCCCAAAGGACAATACAGGCATTGTTTGGCACCAGGCAAACCATCCTTGGTACCACTAAGGATGTCAATAAGCGGACCAATGACGTTTTCCAGGACTGGGCGCGGGATAATCTTCCTAGAGACTATGTACGTAATGATATCGACGCAATACTTCTTACTCAAACATATAAACCGTCGAAACTCATCGAAGTGAAGCGTTCAACCCAGGTGCCACCCACACGTTGGACCCCATTTACAAACGATGCTCGCAATTATTACATGGGAAATCTACTTGCACAGCGCGCCGGGCTGGATTTTATAACCCTCAATCACGCAAACAAGGATATCCCCGTAGATGATGAGACAACCGTTGGTATTCATTTCATTGACGGGGTATCTCTCAATCCAGATCGGATCAGGAGTCGAAAGACTTTAGTCAACGCGAGAGAATTAGTTCTGATGTTCCAGAAACAGCAATTGTAGAAACCGGGTAATTTGCGAATACTTACCTCAAAAAACGAGAGAAGCGCCGCTGCTTCACTGAATGAGGTAACGGCGCTTCCAGCCTTGTTCCATGAACTATACTCAGTCCTCGCCAGTTTCAAAGTGTCTATGAGACAACTGCGACCAAGCTAGGATGCTTTATTTTTCATTGTCCGACTCTAGAAGAGAGTGCTCAGTTGTGAAAGGGCTTAGTGATGAGCGATCATCTTCCAGGGTAAGATTCAATGCCTGTTCCGCTGTTACGCCTAGCTCAGCGAACCGACGAAAGATCATCTGTACTGCCTCTGGATACCCCACGGCGGAGAGCTTACAGGCAGGGCGTACAGCTTTGACAATTTGCTGGAAGAACTCCCTTTGGGATCTAGGAGATTGCTTCTTGAGATGATTCATGTACGCTATTTCCACCATCCTCAAGCAGAATGCGAGCGATTCAAGGAGGTCCCAGATGCTGCCTGTGTAATAGGTTCGCGCAATCTGATCAATTTTTTGCTGCATCGTTTGTGCAACATCCCCCTCTTTTACAGATGACAATGCTGCATTACGAGAGACAGTATCGAGAATAGTTTTGTCTACAAGCTCTCGGAGGAGAAAGGCGAGGATATGTCCATTCGTGATGGTGAGCTTGGGCATCGTTTGCTGAAGTTGTTCAACGATCTGCTCTATGCCATCAACGCTAATCCCAAAGCTCTCGCTGATGAGTTCATAGGCGATATCTGAACTCTGCACAACTGCGTCAAGTTCGGGAGAAAGTGCAAAGTGAGAAAGTGGCATTGGTTCTTGAGACATACAAACTCCTTGCTTTGGATACAAAAAAAGCGCTTAACGGAGAGGCTTCCCCTGTCAAGCGCCTGAATTACTATCTTTCAGCTTCCGCTACGATAACGCTGGTGATCTGACCTCTTCAATAACGAGAAGTAAAATGAAGAGGGTCCTCGACATTATGGTGGCAATGCCAGAGTTGTGTGCGACCAGATATCATTTGTCGTCAAAACGACTACAACGTCTCTATATTTTTGAGAATAGAGCGCTATAATGTAGTCAATTAGAAGTCGTTTTACACTTCTATGGTGACAAGGCATACCGTCTTCCCTCTTTCCTTTCCTATTTTTCTGTTTTTCTTCCTTATCTATTTCCTTTGAGGTTCATACCAATAACCGATGATGTTCATATCTGTTTCAGAAGCGTTCTACTACGATAAGAGATGTTAGTTGATAACTCATAGGTGTGGGTGATGCAGCACTGAATAAGGAGACGCAGCTTATGAAGGAGCAGAACATCTCTTCATCGAAGCGTAAACGGCTTCTCAAAACGTATGGCCCTTGCCCGACAGGGTACACGACCGAAGATCTCGAACGCTTCCTGGACTTGCTCTACGGAATGTATAGCTATGTCTACACCCTCTCAGACCTGCGGCAGATGGTCGTGTGCGATCCGTTTGATCGCAGTGAGCAGCCTCGCCAATTGAAGTTGCTCGATCTGGCGGACTGGTTGGAGGCGCTAGTCTCGTAAGTGTCCCTTCCCTGATCGGCACTCCGAGAAGGGCAAATGAGAAGCGAGGCTGATGCAAGAAAATCGAGCCACCCAGGAAATCTTCTGGGGATGGCTCATTTTTTGCTGTTCGTGTGTGGTGGGAGGGCGAGCAAAACCTTTCATCTGTAAGCACATCAGAGGGTACTCACTTGGTGAAAAAGAGCTGATTCATTGTTTGCCGTGCGTTTTCATACTGGGTGTGTGAAACAGGCGGCCAATGATCGCCGTATGGAAGCACTTGTCTGCCTATGCCCAGAATCTCTCCGACGATCTGCGGGGCGAGGCCTGCAAGCAGGAGCAGGTGGGTCGTCGTGTGCCGCAATTCATGGAAGCGGAGCGCCGGGAATTGTGCCTGGCGCAAAAGGTCCTGCATGAGAGGTGTCAGGCGATCAGGAGAAAGTGCCATTCCATCCTCGGTGCAGATCACTAAATCAAGTGGCTGCCATCTGTCACCCGCACGCGCTCGTTCCTGCTGCTGGTGAGCGGCATGCTCTTGTAAACAAGTGATCACTCCCTGCGGCAGAAGGATGGACCTGGGATGCTTCGCCGGGTGGAACGATGGCTGGGCAAGCAAACCCTGCGAGCAGTGCCAGATTTGATAGACGTGCAGCGAGCCATCTTGCCAATTGATCGCATTCCACTGCAAGGCGAGCAGTTCGCCCGCGCGCCGCCCCAGTCCCAGCCCCAGTATGAGAGGCACCTCAAAGGAGTGTCCTTTCCCAATCTCGATCAGGGTGCGAGCTTGCTCAAGCGTCATGAGACGCAGGGGCGGTTTCTTTTCCTGTGGTGTTTCCATCTATGATTTTCCTTTCTTCCCTCTTTCATCAGCCGTCTGATGAGTGCTCGGTAGCCCTGCTCCCTACAAGGGAGCAGGACCAGAAAGCGGCGATCATGCCTTATGGGTTTTGCTTGCGCTGATCCTTAGCTCGAAAGCCTCGGCGTCTGGTTTCTCGTGGGCCAGGCATACGGGTAGGAATGTGATCGCCAGGACTAAACTTGCGCTTTTGCTGCTGTACGATGGTGTCGTTCATATGGATGTAGTTGAGCACCGTCGTCAGATCTTCATGGCCCAGCAACTCTTGCAGGCTAAAAGGATCATTGCTTTTAAGCAGGTAGTTCATGGCAAAGGTGTGCCGCAGAATATGCGGGCTGATCCGTTTGCCCGTAATCCCGGCACGCTCTCGAAGGCGCTTGAAAAGCATCTCCATGCCGTTTTTAGTCAGGGGTTGGCGCGTCTCGGAGAGAAAGAGATGATCTTCTCCCGCGCTGCCCCATTCAGCCAGTTCCTCCTCATCAGGACGGTGCTGGTCCAGGTAGTAATAGAGATTGCGTTGGCAATTCTGCCCCATGGCAATGCGCCGTTCTTTCGAGCCTTTGCCGAGCACCGTGATCACGCCTTTCTTGCGATCCACATCGTCCACGCGCAGGTTCGTGAGTTCAGACACGCGGATACCCGTATCATAGAGGAGCCAGAGAATGGCGCGGTTGCGTACTGTCGCGCGCTCGGCCAGGGAACTGGTCTCATGAGGAGGAGCGCACGCGAGCAGGAGGCGCTCAAACTCTTCATCGGTGATGGTTTGGATCAAGGGTCTGCCGACTTTCGGAAAAACAACGCGATCAAAGGGATTGTGCTCAAGAGTTCCCCGGCGCACCAGCCAATGGAAGAAAGCGCGGGCTGAGCGCGCGTAGGTCTGGACCGTGCGTTCGCTGCGCTCTTTGCCTCGCGCGCCAGGGGTAGCGCGCAGGTGGGTAAACCAGGCGCTGATGTCGTCAGCTTCCACCTCATCAATCTCATGGATGGCGAACTGCTCTTGCAGGAACTGCTGGAAGAACCCAAGGGCGATGCGATGCCACTCGACGGTTTTCTCACTGCGATTGCCGCCAATCTGATCCTGGAGGTAGGCGTCGATGAGTGTTTCAATGCTGCGGCGTCGGGCCTCGTGCTCTTGCCGAGCGGTTTTCCTCCTGGCCTTTGTTTCGGCCTGTTCTTGTGCAGCCTGTGCAAGCCGTTGCTCTGCCTGTTTCTCAAGCTTCGCGCGCTGCGCCCTGGCGCGGTTTTCTGTCACCGGTGATCCTTTCTTCTGGCTTCGTCTGCCTGGCCGCTTTGCGGTGAGTGCAGCAGAGGCGGGAGGAGTGGAGGTGATCATAGCCATAAGAATTGTGTCTCCTTTCCTGAGCATCACGGTTCCCGTTCGGAGGGGCTCTCGGATGCCATAACACCATCTGGGCATGCGAGAAGCAGGAATGCAGTGATCCTCGGCAACCAGTGTACCTGTGCGCGCCCAGGATGTTCCTGAACGGGCGAGGGAGCCAGGCGGGAGGGCACCAGATGCGCGCCTGGAAGGAATCCAGGAAGCAGGTGTTCGCCTTCTCCTCAAGGCAGGTGGTTGCGTACTGGGAAAGGCAGGTGGTTAGAGATACTTTTGGAAGGAAACACTTTTGTTAGCCAGTTTTACGCGAGATAGATATTTTTAAGATTTCAAGGCAGGTGTTCATGGAGAAAAGTAGTTGTGAGTACTTTTGTTATACGAGCTTCTATGGAGGATGATACTGTGGAAGCTGCTTGTAGAGCGGCTTGAGGAAAAGTGAAGTCGCTTTTGTAAACACTTGCCTTCCAAGCAGGCTGTCGCGGGTTCGAGTCCCGTCTCCCGCTCCTCAGTGCCCTGGTAGCCGCGCAGAAGCCGCTTGAGTGAGATTACCTTTTCGCTTGAGCAGGAGACGCTGGCTTTGTTTTG
>Ga0209061_1002627_pt1 | contig 21922 bp, 22 predicted proteins | sample Coa_R1_10_FD_187157 | JGI IMG/M metagenome (GOLD analysis project Ga0209061, IMG submission 187157) | Surface soil microbial communities from Centralia Pennsylvania, which are recovering from an underground coalmine fire - Coalmine... | ecosystem: Environmental > Terrestrial > Soil >...
GTAATTCATGCCGCGGCCTCATCGAGTTTGGCGGGACTCAGTTGGGGAACGAGCAACTGGATCATCAGCAGTGCGAGCAAATAGGCCGATCCAGCCAGCAGGAACATGGGAAAGTAGTTGCCGGTGACCTGCAGAACCAGGCCTGTGAAGGTGGCGCTGAACATGCTGCTGAGAGCGCCGCCGAAGCCGCCAATGCCCACCACCGAACCGACGGCCCGCTTGGGAAACATATCGGAGGTCATGGTAAACAGGTTGGCGGACCAACCCTGGTGCGCCGCGGCTGCGAGTCCGACCAGAGCCACTGAGACCCAGAAGCTGCGGGCGGCGGCCGCAAAGACGATGGGGATGACGGTGAGCGCGCAGGCCAGCATGGCGGTTTTGCGCGCCGCGTTCAAGCTCCATCCGCGCGCGAGGAGGCGGGCGGAGAGCCAACCGCCGGCGATGCTGCCCGCCATCGACATGGTGTACACAAACACCAGTGGCCAGCCCAACCCGGTGAGCGCCAGGCCGTAGCGTGCGTTCAGGAACTTCGGCAGCCAGTAGAGAAAGAACCACCATACTGGGTCGGTGAGGAATTTGCCGATCAGGAATGCCCACGTCTGCCGGTGCGGCAGCAACTTCCGCCACGGCACCGGAGCGCTCACTTCCGCCGGTTCGCTTTGGATGAAGGCCAGCTCGGAAGCCGCCAGGCGCGGGTGTTGTTCCGGGCGGCGATAGGTGCGAGCCCAAACGGCGATCCAGACTACGCCGATGGCGGACATAAACACGAACGCCCATGGCCAACCGAGGTGAACGGCGATCCAGGGCGCGGTAAGCGGAGCGACCACGGCGCCGATGTTCGCGCCGGAGTTGAAAATGCCGGTGGCCAGCGCCCGCTCGCGCCGCGGGAACCACTCGGCCACCGTCTTGATGGCCGCCGGGAAATTTGGCGCCTCGGCCAGCCCGAGCACGAACCGCGCAATAGCGAAGGCCAGCACGGTGCGCGCCAACGATTGCCCCAGCGTGGCGGACGTCCACAGGGCGATCGCAATGGAGTATCCCAGGCGCGTGCCCACGCGGTCGATGAATCGCCCGGCCAGCAGCAGACCTAATGCGTACGCGGCTTGAAAGGCGGTGACGATATTGCCGTATTGGATCTCGTTCCAGCCGATGAGGCGCTGCAATTCCGGCGCGAGCACTCCCAGCACCTGGCGGTCGAGATAGATGAGCGTGGTGACAAAGAAGAGCGCGGCGCAGACGCGCCAGCGGTAGCGGCCGGCCGAAGAGGGCGCGGCCGTCGCTGGTGGCGCGCCTTTTACTAGTGGAGTGCCGGTTCGCATATGCGTGCGGACCTTGGGAGGCCCGCAGGTAAAAGCGCCTGTCGCACCGCCCGCAAGCCTGAAGCCGGATTGGGTACGAAATACACGTCTTCGCCATCCAAATGGTTGTAGCCCTCTTGGAGCGTGGCCGGATTGTACCGCTCGATCATCCGGGCAAGCGGCGCGTATTCGAAGCCCACGGCGCGAATTTCCTCCTTGCACAGCCCGCCGGGGCCGTACGTAATCCGGAACCGCCCTTCGGAGGATCCATGAATCAAATGCGCCGCGGCACTCAGGCTTGCTGTCAGATCTTCATTTTCCCGCACCGCGCGCAGCACGGCCGGCTTACCCCGGTAGCCGAATTTTCGGATAAGCGCATCGATAGCTCCATCTTCTCCAAACCGCCGCACTCCCGGAGCGAGCACCAGCAATTCGCCGCCATCCGCCATTGCCATCCGCATGCGGTAAATGGCCTTGTTGCCCAGCCAGGCGCCGTGGAATTGGCCGCTCGCTGTTGATGGTAACTCCATTCGGCTGGGCGACTCGTATAAGATGGCTAAAAATTTCCGCATGAGAGTTCAACCACCAAAGGTGAGCCGCTCAATTACGAAATCCATCGATATACGGGTAAGTCCCGAATGGGCGAATTCCTCAGCGGCCTCGAAAACTGGCCTAAGGTGATCGTCAATAGGAATCGGTAAAACCCGCCGCCGCTGGCTGCTACGACACCCAGACACGGCAGGGCAAAGGGCAGTTGCAGATGCTGTCGAGCAAGCCGCATGGGGTACTGGACCACCTTTGGAAAGACCCCAGGCATTCTGGAGGGTTCCGGGGCGGGTTATCCCAAACGGGGATGGCGCTACGTTCCTCATACTTTTTTTCAGCCGCCGGTATTGGACAATGCCGCTTTTGACTCCGCTGCGAAAAAAGTAGAGATCGAATTGGCGAAATTGAAAGAGATTCTGGAACGCGAAGCCTGAGATCAACGTGGCACCAGGCCCAGGGGCCGCATAGGCGCCCCGGTCGCCCCTTGCAGTTTGAGCGGGGCGGCCACGAATACAAATTCCCGCACGGCCGCGGCTGCCAGTTGTTCCAGGTTCAGGCACTCCATAATATGAATTCCGCTTTCCACCAATAAGTGGACGTGCACGGGCATGGTTTCCGAGGGCACCTTTTCGAACGGCAGCGTGTCGCTTCCGGCCGCGAATACACGGCGCTCGCTTAGCCAGCGCGCGCCCGCCAGGCTCGGCCCCGGGCTGTGGCCCTGCTGCAAGAACCGTGCCGGTTCGGCAAAATATGCCGCCCATCCGGTCCGCAGCAGAACGATATCACCCGGTCCGATTGCGATTCCGGCCGAGGCGGTCTCCAGATGTTCCGGCGTGATCTCGAAATCGCGCGCCAGCGCGGGAACGTGCTCCAGCCCGGCAATATCGAGCAGCACGGCGCGCCGCAAGATGGGCGCTATGGTGTCCGCGGCGTGCTGGGCAATGCCTTCAGCGTAGGATTGCTTTACCGGTTCGCCGCCGAAAATCCTGCCGTGGCGGGAAAAATGGCACAGTGCGTCGATATGCGTGCCGCGGTGGCTGCCCATCGCCAGGGCGTCGGCGCAGGAACTGTGGCCTTCCGGTCCCACCTGATCGCCGTGCTCGCGCGTCAGGCTGTGCAGGAACGGCGGATGCGTGGGGAAGTGCGGCATGCCGACGAAATAAGGTTGCGACAGGTCGTGAACGGCGGCGGCGGATAGTGCGTTCAGAAGAGAGGCCATCGTCAACTATTATCCCGATGGCAGGCGATCGAACGGAGTGCCGCACAGGGCCGGCCCATCAGGCCGTTCGGCGCGGTCTTTCGGGCTGCTCGGGTGTTTCCGGCACTCGCTCGACTCTGACGGCGTGAGGTGCGCGTATCGCCTCCCGGGCGTGCAGCCGGGGAAGACCGATCAGGCGGTAAACGCCGGAGGCAACCACCCCGCCAAGCAATGGCGCAACGATAAAAAGCCAGAGCTGATGGATGGCCCAACCGCCCGTGAATATCGCTGGTCCAATGCTGCGCGCCGGGTTAATCGAGGCGTTCGTCACGGGGATCGCCACCAGATTCGCCAGGAGCAGAGCAAGGCCGATGGGGATGCCGGCGAATCCGACGGGCGCATCAAGATCGGTTGCGCCGATTACCGTAATCACCAGAATGAACGTGAAGACAAATTCCGTGAGGGCCGCCGCGCCGAGAGTGTAGTGCCCGGGCGAATGCGCTGCGTACCCGTTGGCGGCGAGTCCCTGGGCGGCGGGATTGTATCCGCCCGGCATACCGTGGGCGATGACCAGTAGAACCCCGGCCGCCACGATGCCGCCGGCGATTTGCGCGATCCAGTAGCCTGGAGCATCTTTGCGCGGCATTTTTTTGCTGATGAACAGGCCCAAGGTCACAGCCGGGTTAATGTGGCAACCCGAGATGTGACCGATCGTGTAAACCATGGCCAGCAGCGCGAGCCCGAAGGCGACTGCAACGCCCAGAGCGCCTGCCTGGCCGCCTGAAAGGACGGCGGCCCCACATCCGGCGAAGACAAGCACGAAAGTACCGATAAATTCGGCGAGATAGCGTGACATTTCCGATCTCCCGTTACATTGAGTCAGCATGCATTCCGCCTGCCGGGATCTCAGAATTCACCGGGCTGCGAACTGATAGGCAATGCGGGTTCGGCGGTTCGCGCGCGGTAAGGCCGAATTCGCAGCGTGAAGCTATAGGCGTGAAGCTATAATCGTAGGCAAAGGCCCCGTCTGCCATACGTATGCAAACTCTCCTGGAGGGGGTGGAACTCCGGGACCCCACACGGTCCTTGGAAACGGTAAACCGGCTCGGCGCCGGATTACCCGAACGGATTCTCCGGCGCGTGCAACTGATATTGGCTTCGGTTCCCGATCCGGATACGTCGATCCGATTTTTGGAAAGGCTGCGCCAGCAGAATCCCGAGGCTTTCGACCGGATCGCCGTTTCGCCCGCCGCTTTGCGCTGCGCCGCGAACATTTTTTCCCAGAGCCGTTTTTTGGCCGAATCGGTCGTGCTGCACCCGGAGCGCATCTTGCAGGTGGCGGCTTCCGGCAGCCTCTACCGCGTGTTACGGGAAGACGAATATGAAGCGCGCCTGTTGGAGTTTTTGCGGGACGCGGGGGCGGACCGCGGTGTGCCCGCCGCCGAGGAACTGGCGCGCTTCCGCCGCCGCCAGTTGCTGCGCATTGTGGTGCGCGATGTCCTGGGCATCGCCAGCCTGTCCGATATCACCGAAGAAATCTCCAACCTGGCGGACGCGATTCTGGATGTGGCTTACCGCGGCATTCGCAGGGAGCTGGTCGCGCGGCACGGCGAGCCGAAACACGAGGGCGGCCCTTGCGGCTTTTCGATCATTGCGCTCGGGAAGCTGGGCGGCAAGGAGCTGAACTATAGCTCCGATATCGATCTGATGTTCGTTTACCGGGGCGCCGGCGAAACCAGCGGGCCCGCCGTGACTTCCAATGCCGAGTTCTATAAGAAAGTGGCCAACCGCTGCACGGCGCTGCTCTCGAGCTACACCTCCGAAGGGCAATGCTACCGCGTGGATCTGCGGCTGCGGCCGGATGGCGCGCTGGGAGAGATTTCGAGCTCGCTCGAAGGAGCGTGCAGTTACTATGCGAACCGCGCGCGCGATTGGGAAAAGCAGATGCTCATCAAGGCGCGTGTGGCCGCCGGGGAGCGCGAACCGGGGGCCGCGCTGCTGGAGTTTGTGGAGCCCCTGATTTACAAAAGCTCGCTCGATTTCCGCGCGGTGGAAGCAGTTTCGGAAACCCGCCAGCGCATCGGCGAAAAACTGGCGGCGCGCCGCGGGGCGAACACCGGTACAGACGTAAAGCTTTCGCCCGGCGGGATCCGCGATATCGAATTCCTGGTGCAATGCCTGCAGCGCCTGCACGGCGGCCGGGAGCCTTGGGTACGGCATGGCGGCACTTTGCTGGCGCTCTTCCGGCTGCGAGATAAGGGGTTGCTTTCCGGCCTGGAGTATGCGCGGCTGGCCTCGGCCTACCAGTTCCTGCGCTACCTCGAGCACCGGCTGCAAATCGAAGATGACCGGCAGACACATACTCTGCCCGCCGGTGAAAACGAGCTCGATCTGCTGGCGCGGCGCATGCCGGCGGACGCGTCTTTGGGCTACACGGAGCCTTTGCGGAACGGAGAGGCGCTGCTCGCGAAGCTGGCCGAGCACCGCACCGTGGTGCGCGAGATTTATGAGCGGGTGATTTATGCCCAGCAGCCGATGTACTACACGACGGCTCTGGAATCCGCGGCCGGCACGGCGGAGCCGGAGCCTGGACCGGCGCGGGAAACCGTTGCGGAAAGCAACCTGATCCGGTTTCTCGATCAGCGCGCGCCGCAACTGGGATCGGCTATCGATGCGGCTAATCTGAAGCGGGGGCGGGACCGCTTCGAGCATTTCCTCGAAAAAACGCTGGCCGATGGCGGGCTGCTCGAGCGGCTGAACGCGGATCCTGAACTGGCCCGTGCCACGCTCGATATTTTCGAACACAGCCCCTACCTCTCGGATCAGTTGCTGCGCAGTCCGGAACTGGTCGATGAGATCCGGCGCCCGATCGCGCCGACCGGCGGGCCCGCGACCCCGATGAGCGCCTCGGCGGACGCCTCGATGAACGCCCCGATAAGCGAAGGTGCGGCCCTCCGCCGGTTTTACTCCCGGCAGATGCTGCGCATTCAGTGCGATAGTGTGCTGCGTCGTGCGCCCATTTTCCAGACGCTTTCGAACACTTCGGCGCTGGCCGACACGGTGATCGAAGCGGCGTACCGGATCGCGATTCTGGAATCGCCTCCCCCGGCGGCCGCCGATTATGTGCCGCGCGATCAGATGATGGTGATCGCTCTGGGGCGTCTGGGAATGAAGGAGTTCGACCTGGGTTCGGATGCCGACCTGATTTTCGTGATTCCCGACGAAGACGCGCACGAACATACTTACTGGTCGGGCGTGGCGGAGCGCATCATCCAGACGCTCAGTTCCTACACCGGCGAAGGCGTGATATTCGCGGTGGATACGCGTCTGCGGCCGCACGGGCGCGAAGGCAACCTGGTACAGACCGAAGGCGCGTACCGCTCCTACTTCGCGAGCCAGGCGGAAGCCTGGGAGGGGATCACCTACATGAAATCGCGGGGGGTGGCGGGCAACTTCAAGAGGGCCACGCAATTTCTGCACGGCTTGCAGGAATTGGACTGGAGGCGTTACGGGCAGAGCATGCGGTCGAAAAAAGAATTGGCCGAGATGCGCGCGCGCCTCGAACGCGAACAGGGTCCCCGCAACGCGCTCAAGGCCGGCGCGGGCGGCTACTACGATATCGATTTCGCCCTGATGTATCTGCGCCTCAAAGGTGCGGGCATTTTCTATCCCGTGCTGAATACCCCCGAACGCATCGACGTGATCGAGAAGATGGGCCACCTGGACCGGGAGGACGCGGATTTCCTGAGGGAGGCAGCCACGTTCTATCGCGCCGTGGATCACGGCCAGCGCGTGATGACGGGCCATGCGGAGGGCAATCTGCCCACCGCGCAGGCGCAATTTGAAACGCTCTCGGAACTGGTGAAGCGCTGGACGCCCGAGCATCTGCACAGCGAGCGGCTGGACATTACGCTGAAGGACATTCGCCGCCGCACGCGGGAGTTCTTCAACCGGCTGTTCGGACGGACCTAGCGCGACAGCATCCCGCAAATATATTCCGCCACCAGCTCCGGCACTTCCATCGGGATGAAATGCGATTGCTCCTTCAGAAACACATCGCGCCCATTGGGAAAGCACGAGGCCAGACGCGGATCTGTCGGTGACGGCTCCGGATTGAAAAAGCGGCGGGCGGAGGTGCCGGCGCGCAGCACGGTCACGGGACACGTGATCGAGGGGATCACAGGGTGCAAGAACGCTTCTGTTTCCTTGGCGCACTCATGCGCGGAGGCTTCGATGTGCGGCGGGCACGCCACCCAGTATTCGCCATCGTGGAGCAGCAGGCCGTATTCGCAGTAGTCGCGCAGCACCGGGGGATTCCAGCGCTCGAAGGGAGGGCGCCCGCTGAAGCTTTCAAACATAGCCTCCGGCGAAGACCAGCGGTCGCGGCGGCGGCGCACGATGAACGTATTCAGCGGCTTGGTGCCATAGGCGCCCGGTTCCCAGATGGTCGGATCGATCAGCAGCAGCGACGAGAAGGTTTCAGGGCGCTGCGCGGCTACGGCCGTAATGCCGTGGCCGCCCATGGAATGGCCCACACCGATTCCGCCGGTAATGCCCAACTGGCTGACAATCTCGCGCAGATCGGCTGCGAAGAGCGGCCAGTGATACGGCGGTTCGGGCTTATCGCTGCGGCCATGGCCGCGGGCGTCGATGGCCAGCGCCCGGCGATTCGGAAGCCGGCGGATCACTTCATCCCAGCAACGGCCGTGAAAGCCGCTTCCGTGGGTGAAAATCACCGCGGGATTCTCGCCTGGCCAATCCCACACCGCCAGCCTGAGGCCGTTGGCTTGGATGTAAGTCAGCTCGGGCGAGCGTTGGTTGGGGGGTCCGGGGGGCACCTTCGGATTTTCGCACAGGGTGAAGAGGGAGCACGCGATTTTATCAAGGGCGCCTATGGCGTAACCGCGCCGATTTGAACCTGATCGACTTGTGACCCTTCCGGCCGCCAATCGCTCTCGTGCCTCACGTAAACGATGTAGCTTCCGAACTCTGTGGCTATCGGAATTAGCGACTCCAGTGAGATTACAGCTCCGCCATTTCGCACCTCCAGGAGCCTCCCTTGCGCTTTGGCGGCCGAGCTGAAGCCAGGGTGCATGGCGAGCGAGAGGAGAAACCGGCCACGGCCGGGTAAATAGAACCAAAGGACGGAGCCGGCAGCGAAATCTCGAGAAAGACCGAACGCACCGGTAGTGGTCTGGAACTGAAGTTTGCCGTTGATGCGTATGCAAGGAGCGCAGAGCTGCAGGGGCGCATCCTGTATCGTAAAGTCACGCGGCGGCCCGGGTGCGGGCCGGCCGGAGTCGGCGGAACAGAAGGGCGCCGGGGGCTGGTGGGGGCTGTCCGAACGTCGGCGCGCTTTGCACTCCGTTTGCTGCCGGCGGGTTGGCGTGCTGCTCGTTCATCGCCTGTAGACCTGTGGCGGCGAGCGCCCGAAGGGCCGCTTCGGTCTGCTGGTACCGCTGGTCGAGTTCGGCATTGCTTAGGTGCGCGATTTCAGCTTTCCAGTCTTGAACAGGCAGAGGGTTTTGCAGATGCAGGTAGCCCACAATTCTTTCTCCGCGATTGGGATCGGACATGAGTTCGACGGCAACGGTGTCTCCGAGCGCGATTTGCTGGGGAGGAGGGTAGGCAAGGGGCTCTACCAGCTTGGATCTTGCCGGGTCCGGGGCGGCGTAGTTGGCGACATCTTCGTTCCTGAGATGCAAGGGGCGAAAGCTGGCAAAGTAGGTGTCTTCCGGCGCGCGCGGCTCCAGGATCACTTAGCACCCCCAATAGGTCAACAGCGATTCGCTGGAAACCCACAGACGAATTACCGTGTTTTCCGCTTCACGTGACTGGCTCGTGTTCCACCGTGTCCTTCCGGCAGGCATAGAGAGTTCCATTGCGACGTTCAGTTGTACATTGAGCGGGCGAGGCGAGTCGATTGGAGCCGCGGGTGGTTGCGCGTAAAGCGGGAGAAGGAGCGCAAGGAATGCCGGCGCGGGTTTCATTGTTTCGTGTCCTTCTGTAACAACCGCAGTTCCTCGATGTCGGCCGAGCCTGTGGACGGACGGTTGCGTTGCGCCGCCGAGGCTGGTTGCCAGTCCGGGTCGTGGAGGACGTATAGGAAGAACGGACCGGCCGCCGCGATGATCGGGGTTGTGGACTCAACCGCAGCATCCAGCCGCCCGGCGGTAGTTCCACCGCTTGTGGTTCGAGATCGCGGAAGCTGGCGAGGTATCACCCCTCGGCGGCCTGCGGTTCGAGAACGATCTCGTAGGCGAACACTTGGTGGTGAGCGGGTCGCTCAAAATCCTGCGCCCGATGACCTCACCACCGGCGCCGGTATGGAACGAAATGGTCGAAGCCAGCGGGAGGGCCTCCGATAATGGCGGCGATATCCGGACAGACGCTCACTTGGAACCGGGGGATCTCGACTTTGGTCAACTCACCCGGCCCTCCCTGTCCGCTCGCGATAAACCGGCAGCAGAGTCCGAGAAGGGTAGCAATGACAATCTTTACCCGTGCCGGCTCGAACCTGCTGCCGCATCAATCCGGCATGTAAGGCCTATTCGAATTGACCTGAACTAGCCGCAGTGCAGATGATTTCATCTTCGTTGTACCCGCTTGTGCTTCCGTTACAGTTAGCCCATGGACTCGAGTATGCGTTTACGTAGCGGAATAGATCGGTGACGCTTGCTTCGGCGTAGACGGCGACATTGGAATAATCGGTATCCGCCGTTCCCATGTAGTAGTCGGCGCCGAAGTTACCCGAAAAGACAGCCACTTCGAGAACAGAACCGGACGGGCTGCACAATGCGCCGGCGCCCGCTTGGCCGGATATCGGCGCACCGGATGCATAGTCGTAGCACTCGGAGCCGTACAAACACTGTTTGGCAAGCCTCTCTGCGAGTCGGAAAGCGCCAGAGAGTACCCCATACCCGAAGAGGCTGGAATTACACCATCCCCGTACATCGGCGGCGCGGAAATGACCAGCTTCTGAAGGTAGTTTGACATCTCTGGGGCGCCCCCTGCTGCCAGGCCGTGGAGTGCTCCGGTCAGGACGGCGTGGCTCGGCGTCTATCTGGGTTTTCACCCAAGGAATGTTGTTATTTGCGTCTCCTCCTAATGCCGTGCCATCGTCCAGTAATGATCCCTTCAAGCGAGATACTGATGGACTCTTTGGGGTTGCCCCGTTTGGCGAGACAAACAGTAAAGACACGGTACACCGTTTGATGATAATTCGTGCCGCCCGGGAGCGGGTAGGGGTTATGCTGGCAATGCCGGTGAAACGGAAACGGGCAACGCTGGCGAGCGACCCGTCGAGGAATAGCCGACCGGAACTCATCGCGGGCGATGGTCAGGGCATGTTCTTTCCGGCGTGTCCTATATCCTGGCACCGGCCCGACCGGGAACCGGGATGACGGAAACCGCCTCAGGCATAACAGGTTGTCTTCCCGCATGATGCGGTACAACGGGTTCGGCCCCACCCGCCACTTCGGGCGGTGCAGCTCGGCGGTGATGCGCGGCCGGCCGTAGTTGGGAAATTCCAGGGCAATGCGCTGGATGGCATCGCGCAAGTCGATGTCCTTATCCCCTGCGGCTGGCGTGGTTAGAAACCGGTAATAACCGGCCCGGCCTACGTGGGCCAGGGCGCACATGGCTTCCACGCTCATGCTCGCTTCCCTCCCGATTTGCTCTTGAATTTTTCCCGTAGATCGCGGCTTTCCAGTCAATGCCCGCAACACCCGCAGTTCTTCGATGCGTTGCAAGCAGCCCTTTAAAGAATCGATCTCCACGGTCTGTTGGCCGATCTTTCGTTCCAGCTTGGCTTGCTGCGTGTCATCCCAGCGGCGCTTTCCCAGACCCGGAAAAGCGTTCCCTGTCCCTGGCGAAACTCGCGCCGCCAGCGGTGCAGGACATTGGGGTTTACCTCAAATGCCCGCAGCCACCTCGGCAACGGTGGAACGTTCTCCCGCCGCTGGGCGGCGGCCAGTTTCATTTCACGCATGAACGTCCGTCGAGACAACCCCATGGCACGATTCTCCATTTAATGAAAATTGTGTCTTAACTATTTGTCTCAAAACTCGGGGCAACTCCATTTCTTTCTGTTACTAAGGGTTTGGACTCGGGCGGCTGTTAGGCTGCTTCGGCGCGAACGGCCTTGTCGGCGTCGTCCTGTGCGGCATGTCCTTCGGTTTCCGGTTGGGGCGCAGGATACCGAGCAGTCCTGCCTCCATGCAGCCCGTTGTCGAATACGAGCCAGAAAACCACGAGGGCCAGGAAAATATCGCCAACCACGCTGCCGCTTCGTTCGAGGGATGGGTTCAGGCCAAATTGCGTGAACATAGTGAAGTAGTACGCCATCGATCCCAACGTACCCGCGTAGGAAAGTTCCGGGCCGGAAGTCGCAAGCCACGCAAAGAGAGTGGAAACGATGGCGAATTGCACGGTAAACCCCGTGATCGAGTCCACTAGAGGCAGGAGCAGAGCATTGGACCCCATGCCGAGGATCACGCCGCCCAAAAGGAGCGCCGCCACGCTGATGAAGAATTTCCGGCCTGGGGAACCCGGCAGCGATACGGGCCTTGACGTGACGATACATGTCTCGGCGCAGGCGCCCATAATCATGGGCCAGGCGACACTCGAGTCGAAGAAGTAACAAAGGAATCCCGCGAGGCACCCTTTCAGGGCAAAGCGAAAATGCTCGGTATCGGCCAGCGAATCCGGGGCAAACACTCGTTCCCTGGCCGGAATGTCCGGTCGACCGGCCGGTCCGGAGCGATCCCACTGAAAAGCCAGCCAGGCGATAATCATGGAGATCATCGTTCCCAGAAGCGCGGAGAGGCTCAGAGAGAGCATCGCCGCGAGATGGGTTTTTGCCGGATAGGGACGATCCCAAAGAAAAGTGATCGAAACGACAACAATTACTCCAAAGCCGAATGCCACATTGTCATTGGTGAATGCGCGCTTCAAGAAGAACACGAGATAGAAACTCGCTAACAAAAAAGCAAAATGCAAGACGGGATAATCGTAGAACAGGTTAATCCCAGCCAGGGCATAAACGACCGCAGCGATGATAGCGGCGATGGTTGTGAACCCATTGCGCAGGAGCCATTCGGGACGTTCGCGCGAGATCACCAGGGCGTTGAAGACGCCCAGAAATGCGAATGGGAGCCGTAGCGTCATGACCAAGATCATGGTCACTACGGCGGCAGCTACCATCCGGCAGACAGTAGCAGCGCGCTCGGGGTAAGACCGTAATTCCTCTTCCAGGAATCTGGCCAGCGACATCAGGTGTGCCCGCCTTGGCTTCGCACCACCACCATGGCTGATGCGCCGACCCGAAAATAGTCCTGCTGCGGATTATCGACACGCACTCGCACCGGAAAACGCGTCGCCAGATGAACCCAATTCAGCGAGCGCTGCACATCCGGCAGATCCTTGGTGAGCTTTCCGACCAGGCTTTCATCCGGCATAACGCCGAAACCGGTGCTTTCGACGGTGCCTTCAAACTTGCGGTCCGGCCGCGCCATGACGTAAACATCCGCCTTCATGCCGGGTTGAATATGCCGAAGGTCGGTCTCGCGGAAGTTCGCGACCACCCACCAGGTGCGGGCATCAATGAGCGTGAACGCCTGCTGGCCGATGTGGGCGTAGGCGCCTTCGGATATGGTCAGGTTGGTCACGCGGGCATCGAAAGGGGCGTACACTTTTGTGCGAGCCAGGTTGTATTCCGCCGTTTTCACTGCCGCTTCCCGGGCCTGTCTCTGACCCGTCAGTGGGTCCAGAAGAGTCACGCTGCGGATGGACTCATCCACCTGCGCCTGGCTTTGCTCATATTCCGCCTGGGCTTGCTTCTGTTGGGCGACCGCGGAGGCCCACTGCGCCTCGGCCAGCGCCAGGCGGGAGCGGGCCTGGCGCACGGCTTCACCCTTCACCGATCGCGCGGTCCGCGCTTGATCGACCAGATCGACGGTTACGAACTGCTTCACCAGCAAGGGCTCGAGGCGCAGCACATTGTTTTCCGCGTAGGAGTAATCGGCCTGCTGCCGGGAGAGGTCCGCCTTTGCCGCATCTATGCCTGCTTGCGCCGCATCGACGGCTGCATTGGCGCTGGCGATTTTCGCGCCGGCGCTGTTGGAATTCGCCTGAGCGGCCCTGATGGCGCTCCGTTCCGCCGCCATCATCCGCTGCATGTCCCGGATCTGCCCTTCCAGGGTTGCCTGCTGCGAGCGCGCCTCTTCCAACGCATATTCGTACGGAATCGGGTCGATCTCAAACAGCAAATCGCCCTTCCGTACTAACTGGTTGTCCCGCACGTTGATTCGGACGATACGGCCTTCCACTTCGGGCGCGATGCCGATCAGGTTGGCGAAGACTTCGGCGTCGTCCGTTTGCGGGCGGGCATTGACTCGCAATAAGACCGCCGACACCGCGGCCACAGAGCCTAAAACGATCAGGATTCCGAGGAATCTACCAAAAATTGCGCGGTTCATAGCTGCTAGTACCGAAAGAAAAGGAGCCAGATGCCGCATGCGAACAGCGTCAGCATGCTGGGGTAGATGACGATGCGGGGGCCCAACTCGCTCTCGATGCCGGCCTTCAGGAACACGGAACGCGCGGCGAAAGTGAGGATCAGTCCGCCCAGCACGCAAAGCATCCAAACCGGGAAGAACGAACCGATGATATCGATGGATGGAGCACGTTCGAACATAAAACTCTTTCAGTGTTGAGCGGCTCGAATCGGATCGGCCGCTCGAAATGCCAGGTCGGCTAACGAGAGCAGTACCTGGACACGCGCCGTTGCTTGCGCTGTTCGCGCACGGGCGAGATCGCGTTGCGCGGTGGTGACATCAATGAACGTCCGCACACCGGCCTGAAACGATTGCGTCGCGGCGGAATAGGATTGCTCCGCGGCTTCGAGCAGAGCATCGGCGGCTTCCTGCTGCTTTTGAGCCGTCGTCAAATTAGAGTACGAAGTCCAGATTTCGTTTTCAATTTCGTCCCGTGAAAGGGCGGCTTGCGCCTGCGCCTGCCGGTATTGCGCCTCGGCGCGCGCCAATTCATTCCGCCGGGCGCCGGCGTCGAATATTGCCCAATTCAGGTTGAGTTGGGCCGAATACGGGTAGATATGAGAGGAGATCGTTGGATTGAAGTTCTGGCTCCCGTATGAGTTTCGGTGGCCCCAGTCCGCGGTGAAACTGAGGCGCGGGTAATAGGCGGAGCGGGCATTTCGGATTTCCGCGCCCGCCGATCGCACCTGAGCGAGCTGAGCGAGTAAATCGGGTCTTTGGCGCAGCGCCCGCTCGATGACCGCCTCGACGGCCTCGTTCACGGCTTCCGGCAGCGGAGTTTTCGATACGTCTTCGACCTGGAAAGCCGTCCCCGGAGCGACGTTCAACACGGTCGCCAGCGCTCCATGGGCGATATCCTCAAGTCCGCGAGTCGATGCGAGCTCGTACCTCGCCTGGGCCGTCGCGGCGCGAGCTTCCAATACGTCCGGTAGTGTTGCCAATCCGTTGGCGAGCCTCGCCTCGACCGCCTGCTGCACGGTCTGCGCGTCGGTCAGCGTCGCGCGCGCTGCGGCTTCTTGAGAGATCGCGTACAGAAGCTGGTAATAGGCCTCGGTAACCTGAAAGATGACTCTCCGGTGTGTGTCATTAAATGCGAAATCGGCCGCCAGCAGGTCCGCCTTTGTCTGATCGAGCCTTGCGGCCCGAGCTCCGAAATCCAGAATGGTGTAGGAGAGACTCAGGCTGGTTGGGAAGGTGGCGAGGTCCTCATGATAAAACCTCGTCACAAATAACGAGTATTGGCTGAGGGATGCGGATGCGAGGACGGCTACCGTAGGAAACAGGGCGCTGCGGGCGATTCCGGCCGCGGCGGCTCTCGCGCGCGCCTGCTCCCACACGATCCGGGTTTCCGGATTATTGAGTTCCGCGACCTCGACAAGCTCAGGCAGCGTATAGGCGTGCTTCGAGTCGAGGTTCGGTCTGGAGGTTTCCGGCAACTGCGCCAGTTGCTGCTGAAAAGATGCATCCTGCGGCACGAGCCACGCCCGGCTAGCGGAAGGAGGCGCCTGTTGTCCCAGGGCCGGGAGCAGAGCCACGGTGAGGAAAACACCAATGTGCCTGAGAGCTGTTGACGGATTCATAGCTTGACGGGTCGTCTCCACCTGATCGGGATTGGCGTAGGCGCGCGCATTCTACAGTTCACTTCAATAGAGGTCTTTCGCCCCAGCGCGGCTCCGGGTTACGCAGGAGCAGAAAAATTTTCGATTAGGAAATGGTCCGCGAGCGTAACCCCGAGGGGCTGCCGGGCGAAGTAGTGTTCGTGAGCTGGTTTCCGCAAGCTCTCAAACCGGTACGAAGGCACTAATATACGAGGAAAAACCCGATGGCATCCGGTAGACATACTCCGTCCTTGTCGAATCAGCGGGGGCGGCCCGATACGGGCCGGAAATCGCATTTATTCGCCAGTTGGTACAACATGCTGGCCTTCTGGTGTGGCTCGGCGATGGTAGCAACCGGTGTAGCCTTGCATCTCCCGATGTTTTGGATGGGGCGGAAGACGGGTTGGAGGCTGGTAGGCATGCCAATGGGCACAGGCATGCTGGCAGGCATGGCGTTAATCGTTGTCGGAGTCTTAGCGGCAGCCTACGGTCTCAAGCCTCGGAGCCGGCCGGAGCGCATCAGCCACGAATCGATCGTGCCGCCGGAGGACGCGCCGCTCACGAAGGCCCATTGGATACAGATGGGCTTGCTCGCCCTCGCGCTGGTCATCGATGTGATGAAAGCGGCTACTCTGGGGTTTGTCACACCGGGGATGCGCGCCGAGTATGGCCTGAGCTTTACCGCGGTAGCCGTTCTGCCGTTCTCCGGCCTGAGCGGCACGTTCGCAGGATCACTGATATGGGGCGTCCTGGCAGACTATTACGGCCGGCGCGCCTCGATTCTGCTCGCGGCCGTGCTGTTCGTCGGTACTTCGATTTGTGGCGCGATGCCATCTTTTTCCTGGAATATCCTAATGTGCTTCCTGATGGGGTTAGGCGCCGGCGGCATGCTGCCGGTCGCCAACGCGCTGCTCGCGGAGATTATGCCTACCAAGCATCGGGGCTGGTGCTTAGTGCTCATCGGGGGAATCGGCACGATTGCCGGATTTTACGCGACGAGCGAGCTATCGGCGTTGCTCCAGCCGCATTTCGGCTGGCGGATCATGTGGCTGATTGGGTTTCCGACCGGGCTGCTGCTCATCGCCCTCAGCCCGTTGCTTCCGGAATCCGCCCGCTTCCTGCTGCACATGGGCCGCGTTGAGGAAGCGCGAGCTTTGCTGGCGCGTTACGGGGTCGCCATTCAGGCTACTCGCCATACCCCGGCGGATCGGGTCATGGCTGCGCGCGATTTGGAGGGTTCCCATTTCGGAGCCGGGGTAGAAACCCACGCCATATCGGGCCTGAGTATCGCCCTGACACTGACCGCGCTCGCATGGGGCTTCGTGAATTTCGGAGTGTTGTTGTGGCTGCCGGGCAGCTTAATCGCCGAAGGCCGTAGCGTGGGCCTTACCAGCGCAGTGATCGCGAAATCGACGCTGATTGCGATTCCGACTGTTGCCGTGGCCATCTGGCTCTACACTGTCTGGAGCACCAAGCGGGCACTGATCCTGTCCATAGGCATTACGGTTCTGGGTCTGGTGACCACGCTGCTACGCAACACAATGCCGATCCTGGCCAACCCGCTCATTTCCGTATCGCTGCTAATCGTTGGGACGAGCGCCGCGATTTCCATCCTCATTCCCTATTCGGCAGAGTGTTTTCCGGTCCGACAGCGGGGCCGCGCAACCGGGTGGGTCGCCGGCTGCAGCAAAGTCGGTGGGGTTATTGCGCAGGGATTGGCAGCCGTCGCCCTAGTCCCTGCGTTTGCATGGAGCGCCGGTCTAATCGCCATTCCGGCCGCCACTTCGTTGATTTTGGTAGCCGTTTTTGGACACGAGACGCGGGGCCGTGACCTGCGCGAATTGGAGATCACAGCTTTTCCAGCAGTTGCGAGAGATGCGCTCGGAGCAGAGTGACGGCCACCAAGGAACCTCCGCCGGGCCGGTGTTTTGTGAGGAGTCCGCTTGAATCACACCGATGCCGCGAGCGATTCCATAATAACGTCAATCGCCGCGCCTCGCGGTGCGTTCTCTGTTCTATTTGCGGCACCATAAGAGAGCAGCGTAACGAAAATCTGCCGGCGGGCGAATGGAATGAGTGAAGGAGCGATTGACGACCGCGAACTGAGGGACCTTATGATCCGGTATCAGCGTGCCGATGCGGCCGCCCTCGAGGAACTGTTTCGGCGGGTTTCGCCTTCGCTTCTGCGCTACTTCAGCGGTTCCGGTGTTGGCCGGAATGACGCTGAGGATCTGTTACAGGAGTGCTGGATCAGGATTCATCGCTCGCGCCACACGTACCGTTCGTCCGAACTCTTGATGCCCTGGATCTACGCGATTGCAAGGCATACTCGCCTTGACGGCTACCGAAGACGACGGAGGCTGGAATCGAGAGAAGTGCTGGTGGAGAGCCTCCCGGATCATGTTTCTGAAGCGGCGCGTCAGGCGCCGCGTGAGGAAGACGATTTCGCCAGCTTAGTCGCGAGTCTGCCGGAAGGCCAGCGCGAGGTTCTTGTGATGTTAAAGGTCTCGGGGATGAGTTTGGAAGAAGTGGCGGAGGCGACCGCCTCGACTGTAGGCGCGGTGAAGCAGAAGGTCCACCGGGCCTATACTGCACTGCGCCGGGCTTTACGAGAGGATCGGGAAAATGCAAGACAATCCTAGCGACGGCGAGCTGGAACGAGAGCTGAATGAAAGGGCGGGCCGGGAAGCCGCCGAAATCTCCGCGGAGCTTCAGCGCCGAGTCCTGGAACGGTTGACGCCGTCGCTCAGGCCAGTGAAGCCCATAGCGGCGCAGCGTCTGCTCGTCTTGCAGTTTTTTGGCATTTTCGTTCTGAGCGCCGTGGGAATCGTCCCGATTGTGGGAAAAGCGGGCTTTGGTCTGATGACAGATGCTCAAATCGCTTGGATGTGCCTGGTTCTGGCTGGTGGAGCAGCCCTGTTCTCGGTAATCCTCGCGGGGCAAATGGTTCCTGGCCGGCGGCGAGGCATTCCGGTCGCAGTAGTATGCGCGCTCTCCGGCCTGGCCGTGATTGCCGGAATCGGCCTGAACTTTCCTTGGATGAGTCCCGGCAGCTTTGTTTCTGAAGGCTGGCCTTGCGCCATGTTGGAACTGACGATAGCTGCTCCGGCGACATTGGTGTTCTGGTTACTCGCCCGGCGTGGCGCGCTCTTTGCATCCGCCACACTCGGCGCCTCTTTGGTTGGCATGGCTGTTTTTACAGCTCTGGCGCCTCTTCAAGTCCAGTGCATGTTCCTGCGGGCACCGCATCTACTGGTCTGGCATGGAGGCACCGCCGCGGTGTTGATCGGGCTGGGAGCACTCATCGGAAGCATGCGACACCGTGCAGTCGAATGGTAAGCGGCTGGTGAACGGCCTCCCTCCGCAACCCTCAAATGTCAGGGTTGGGCGGCAGCCGCCATCTCTCCTTTAACATCGCCACCGGGAAAGCCTTCGGGGTTCCTCGGAAAGAGCGGCATGGGGAAAAGCGTCACCCTGGCGTTGATGATCGGCCTTCTCACCCCCGACCGCGGCCGGGTGGTCGTCGAGCGGAAAGACCTGCATACGGTCGATCGAAGTACCCTTTCGGAGATCCGTAAGCATATCGGTTTCCTGTTCCAAAACGCCGCGCTGCTCGACTCCTTGTCGGTTTGCGAAAATGTTGCGTTTCCTCTACGGCGGCATACGCGAAAATCGGAGTGCGAGATCCGCCAAATTGTGAAACAACGTCCGGAAGAAGTCGGGCTTGCCGCCGATGCCAATAAGATGCCCGCGAAATTGTCGGGCGGCATGCTCAAGGGCGCGGCCCTGGCGCGCGCCCTGGTGGCGGGAACGGAAAGATAATATGCCGCCATTGCGGGGTATTTGGGTCGGTGCCTTCCTTTTTAGGAGGCGTCGTTTTATTGGCCCTCGGGCTGTTCCTCATCGGAAGCGAGACGAGCCTGTTTTCGCGTCACTTCCATGTGTATGCGTATTTTCAAAACCTCAATGGGCTTTCCACTGAAACCCGGGTGAACGTATCCGGCCTCAACGCCGGGTCGGTGTCTGCGATCCGGTTCCCCACCAGACTCCTCCGCGTTTTCGCGTAACGTTGAAAATCTCGGAGAACTCCGGTGGGCGCGGCGGGGTCGGTGGGCCGTCAAGCACAATTTCTTTCTGCGCGGCTTCTTTAAACCCCGCGGATTTTACAGCCTGGGAGAAATGAGCGACGAGCAGTATCGCAAAAGCGATTTCGTGAAAAAATCCATGAGGATCTGGGCGCCCGCCGCCAAACTGTTTCGCCGGGAGCATGGGCAGGAGGATCGGACCTCGGAACAACGCGCCACCCTCGTGCGCGATTATCTCATCCAACGGTTGTCGCTGAAACCGGAGTTGACCGGCGCCATGCCCTTGAGCGACCGCCCGCCCGAGCAGACCGGGGATACGGCATGGGATGGCATATCCCTGGTCCTGCTGCCCTGAGGTCCTCCTAACCTGACCGGCTGCCGCCGCCAAACCTTTCCTGCGAGATTTCCTCAGCATCCGCGCAACTATAGGAATTCGACGGCCAACAGGGAGGCGCCACATGTCCGCAACGTCAGTTCTCGATTTCCCCCAACCCGAGGGCGAACGGTTATCGAACCTCGGTCCCCGGGTGCGCATACAGGGCAAGATCTTCAGCGATCAGGATTTGCAAGTGGATGGAGAGATTGAGGGCACAATCGAGGTCCACGGCCACAATCTCACCATAGGTCCTCGGGCAAGGTTGCGCGCGGATATCAAAGCCCAGAACATCAGCGTGGTGGGTACCGTAGAGGGCAGCATCGAAGCGAGCGAGCGCATCGAACTGTGCAGCCAGTGTCGCGTCATCGGAAAAATCAAGACCCGGCGGATCGCCATCAAAGATGGCGCCTTTTTCAAAGGGAACGTCGAGGTGGTGCAGCCGCGGGCAGTAGCCCCCATCCGGCATTAGCCCGAACCTGGTAACCTTAAAGATCCAAAAGCTAGTTACAATTGCCGATAAGTATCAGGTGCGTGCTCTACTACGTCGCCTCGGCTGGATGGCGGCGCTGCTGGTGTTGGAGTGGCTTCCGATTTCCGCCCGTGTGGATACCCGGCGCGGCGGCCAGTCCATAGCTCGCGCGCTGGTGGCGTTTCTGTTTTTCCTCACAACCTTTCTTTACCTGAAGGTCCGGAACCGGCTACCGAAGATCTCCGCGCAACTGGAGGGCGCGCCGGTTGGATGGGGATTTCTGGGTGCCCATTTTGTGGCTTTGGCCGCATTCCTGGGGCTCTCGCGAATTCCTGCGGGAACAAGCAATCGGTGGGATCTGGCGCTGACGCCGGCCTGGTACGGAACCGGCCTCCTGGCGCTCGCGCTGGCGGGCATCGCTTTCGTGCCGCCAGGGACTTGGAAGCAACTGCTGCGCGGCACCGGCCACCTGTGCGCCATAGCGGCGGTGGCGGCGGCACTGGCTTGGCGTTTTGTCATCCCGCTCTGGTCCATGTGGGATACCGCGGCCTGGCGCCCCGCTATCGATGCTACCTTCGACTTCACGGCCTTCCTGCTCCGCCCCTTTCTTCCCGGCATGGTGCTGGATCGGGCGGCGCACGTAATCGGCAGCTCGCGCTTCTCTGTCACGGTCGGAGGCGCCTGTTCCGGTTTCGAAGGTGCCGGACTGATGCTGGTGTTCAGCGCCGGCTGGCTCTGGTTTTTCCGCCGCGAATGCCGCTTTCCCCAAGCCCTGCTCCTGGTGCCGGCCAGCATCGCCGTGATGTGGGTACTCAACGCGGCGCGCATCGGCGTTCTGATTTTGATCGGTAACGCCGGGTTCCCGGCCATCGCCATGGGCGGGTTTCATTCGCAGGCGGGCTGGATCTCGTTCAACCTTGTGGCCATGGGGGTATCGCTGGCAGCCAGCCACGTCCCCTGGTGGCGAAGCGGGCAATTGGAGCGGTCGCGCCCTGCCCCGCTCCCGCATGACCTCACCGCCGCGTATCTCGTGCCCTTCCTGGCCATCCTTGCCGCGGGCATGGTTTCCCGCGCCGGATCCGGCGGCTTTGAGTGGCTTTACCCTCTGCGGCTTTTCGTCGCCGCGGCCGCCCTGTGGTTCTTCCGCGCCAGCCATGCCAAATTCAACTGGCGGGTAAGCTGGTTCGGACCGGCCATCGGAGTACTAGTCTTTATTTTATGGATCGCGTTGGAACACGGCAGCCATCCCAATAATGGCTTCGCGGCCACGCTGGCTGCCGCCCCGGCGTTGGGCCGAATTGGTTGGCTCGTCTGCCGCGTGCTCGCCGCCGTCGTCACTGTGCCCATCGCGGAAGAACTTGCGTTCCGGGGATTTCTGATTCGCCGCTTAATGGCAGCCGATTTCGCATCGCTCGATCCCCGCCGTTTCAGCTATTTTGCGGTGTTACTATCTTCGCTGGCGTTCGGTCTGATGCACGGCGACCGTTGGATAGCAGGAACAGCCGCTGGAATGTTATATGCCTGGGTTTTCCTCAAGCGAGGAAGCATTGGGGATGCGGCGCTGGCCCATGCTGTCACCAATGGACTAATTGCTGCCGCGGTATTAATAGGAGGCAAATGGTACCTGTGGTAGAGCTGAACTGAACCCCAAAACTGAGACACGGAGTTCAGGGACGCATACATTGAATGGAGAAGGAAAATGGATGTGTCCCGAAACGTGTACAGCCGGGATTTGAAGATCGCCGCCATGCGCGCGTTGGATGCGGGAGCGACCAACGGCGAAATCGCTGGCAAGT
>Ga0209061_1002629_pt1 | contig 21902 bp, 25 predicted proteins | sample Coa_R1_10_FD_187157 | JGI IMG/M metagenome (GOLD analysis project Ga0209061, IMG submission 187157) | Surface soil microbial communities from Centralia Pennsylvania, which are recovering from an underground coalmine fire - Coalmine... | ecosystem: Environmental > Terrestrial > Soil >...
CGTCTGGTAGTAATTGTAGTACTTGTTGACCGCGGCGACCCCGAACAGCATGGCGGGAATGAACGCGAGGCAGGCGGCCAGCACGCGGAATACGACATGCCTGGCGACCACCATCCAGCAGACCAGGCCGCCGAAAACCGCCATCAGGATCAGGAACAACGCGGTTGACTGCGGTTCAAGCACTCGCTCTCCTCCACCGGAGTGGGTTCACGCCGCTGTCGCGCACGCGCGCCAGCACGCCTGTCCCGCACTCCGGGCAGGCGCTGTGCCGTATTCAGCAATGTGCGTCACCGGGGCCACCGCACGGGCTATTCCTTCCCCGCACGGCGCCTCCTCCAGATGCTCGCGCCATTGACGTCGGCGTGACGGCCTCGTGGCCGCAAGCCGTACAGCCACTCCTCCAGTAACGTTCACGGGCCGTTAGCGCGTTCCCGTGCCCGCCTGGCCGAGTGTACTTGCGGCCAGGCACCGTGCGGCGGTACTGCCGCGCGGCCTGGGCCACGCAGCCCTGTCCTGGCAGGCGTGCCAGGCTCCGGGCCGCATCCGGGCTCAGCCGGCGTGCCTGGAGGAGACCAGCGAGGCGAACGCGACCGTGTTGCTGAGGTAGTGCCTGGTGGCGTAGTCGAAGACACCACCGCAGGTGATCAGCCGCAGCGAGGGGTAGCTGGTGTCGCCGTAGACGGTGAGGGCGGGGAAGTTGTCCTTGGGGTACTGGCGGACTCCTGTAATGCGGAAGACGGCGACGACGCCGTCGGCGAGCGTGACGTTCACGATGTCGCCCGGCCGCAGGTCCCCCAGGCGGAAGAAAACCGAGGGTCCCTTGTAGCTGTCGACGTGCCCCTCGATGACCGAGGTGCCGTCCTCGCCGGGGGTCGGTGAGCCAGTGAACCAGGCGGCCAGGCTCGGCTTCGCCGTCAGCGGCGGTACCTGGATGGTGCCGTCGGGGTTGAGGCCGAGGGCGAGCAGCCGGGAGTTCACGCCGATGGCGGGGATGGTGAGCGAGACGGGACGCGAGCTGGCGAGTTCAAAAGCGCGCCCGCCGGATGAGGGCCGGTGCTGCCGCGGCGCTGCGGAATGGGCGCTGCCTCCCTTCTGGTCTGGCGGCGCGCCGGGGCCCGGCGAAGCCGGGCCGGTCGTCCCTGCCTGCGCGGGCCCCGGCTGGGGGGCGTGCTGCTGGGCCGCGAGCGCGAATCCCATGGTTGCGCCGCCGGCGGCCACCAGCAGGGCCGCGACGGCGGCCGTGATCGGGCCGGGCTTGTTCCCGCTCTCACGCCGGCGGCCTGTGACCTGCCCGGGGCCGGGACGCTGCCGCCTGTGGCCGCTCATCCCCTCACTCCTCCTCCCCGGGCGAGAGGCCGCTCCTCACCGGCGAGGGGCCGCGAGTCCCCTTTCCGGGGCGAGACGGCTGGTGACCGCGGCCAGAACGCGATGGCGAGCAGGACGAGCAAAGGACCGGTGTTCGGATCGGTTCCCTGGCCGGTGAAGATGGAGCCGAAGTTCTCGCCGGCTATCCAGATCGCCAGGGCAAGGACCATGGACAGGGCCAGCGCCGGCCGCCTGGCCCCGGGAACGAGGATGCCGAGGCCGATGACGGCGCACACGGCGGCGATCACGATGGCCGCGGCGGTCCCCCGTGATCCCGCCGCCGCGGCCACGCCGCGGTCGAGCGCGGCCAGCCAGCCAGGCTCGCCCGGTACAAGCCCAGCGATGGTGTCATGGAGCGCCCGCGGCGCCCGGTTCGGCGCCTGCACGGCCAGGTAGGCGGCGCTGGCCCACAGCACCAGCCAGCCGGACCGCGCCAGTGATCCGCCCAGCGGGCTGCCGTCGGCCACGCTCGGGTGAGCGTGGTAACCGGGGCGGGCCGGCTGGTAACCGGGGCGGGCTGGGTGGTGATCGGCACGGGGAGGCCAGATGAGGACGGCGAGGAAGGCGTAGAGGATGGCGGCGCCCGGTGCGCCGCTGACCGGTGTCGCGCTGCCGGTCAGCACACCGCCGAGCCCCTCACCGAGCCACCACACCGACAGCGACCATACGATGGTCCCCGCGAGCGCTGCCCTGGCGGATGGCCGCCACAGCAGGCCCACGGCGAGGGCGAGCTGGACAGTGGCGAAGACGGCGTTCCATGGCGCGACGTCGCCGATGATCAGGTGGCCAAGGTCCAGGGGCAGGCGGGCGGCAAGCGGCGGATTACCCGCCTGGGCCGGCGTCAGGACCTGGGTGACGAACCCCCTGCCGAACATGAACGGCTGGTACTGCAGGGCCGCGTCCAGCAGCCAGGTGAGCCCGAGGGCGATCTGCAGGCCCCGCCGGGCACCCGAGGAGTTCCCGCCGGCCGCCCACTCCGCGACTGCCCCGGCGGCGCGCCGGACCTCCGCGGTGCCCACCGCCATCAGCGCCGGCCGTGCCGCCTGCCGCGACTCGCCAGGCGAGCGGCCGTTCCGGAGCCGGCCATGGGACAGCCGCCAGAAACGGCCCTGGGACGGCCGGGGAAGGGAGATGTGAGACACGGTTCCAGTGGGCCTTCCGCTGTGACGATGGCATGCTGGGGCGGGGCCTGTGTGCCCGCGGGGCTTCGTGCCGGCGTGGCCTGACGATCTGGCCAGCCGCTGGCGATCGGTGACGGCCACTGCGGTTGGGGGCCGGCCTGCCCGGGCCGCCGGCTGGCGCCGGCGGCCCGGGCAGGGATCAGGCGTTGGAGCGGCGGCGCCGGTAGGCGATGGTGCCGAAGCCCAGGCCGCCGAGGACCACCAGGCCACCGCCCAGGCCGATCAGGCCCTCGTGCTGGACGCCGGCGGTGCCGCCGCCGCCGGTGCCCACCCCGCCTGACGGCATGGCCGTCAGCGTCCCGCACAGCGCCGGGGAGGTCGCCAGCAGCGCGACCGGCTTGGTCTCACCTGGCAGCACCACGTTCAGGTCGTTCGGCTCGGTGAGCGAGGCCTTCGGGGCGGTGGCCGGGTTGAGGCCGTGCACCACGATGACCGCCTTGCCGGTCTTCAGCGACTGCAGTGTCGCCGAGTCCAGGGTGATCGTCCGGTGGTAGCTGAACGACCCTCCCGACGGCGCGATCGTGATATCCGTGCCCGCCGACGGCGCGGTGGACCCTGACACCGACAGCGTCGTCTGGATCATCCCGTAGGACTTTATGCCCTCGGTCGTGGAGATCACCCCGTCGTGGTTGGTGTCGGCGCCCGCCGTCGGGCAGACCCCCTCCGCCCCGCCGTGGATGTGCTGCACGTGCGGGTACGGCGCGCCCGCGAACTTCTGCGGGATGTTCACCGCCTTCAGGGTCGCCGGGTCGGTCGGGAGCTTGTCCGCCAGCCCGGAGACCGTCTCGCTGATCGTCGCCCGATCACCGTTCAGGGTCAGCGTCAGGTGCCCCGACGCGCCGCCCGCGCCGTTCAGCGGCACCGGCTGCAGGTTCGCCTGGTAGGTCGTGCCGGACGACTGGGCCATCGCCACGCCGGGGGCCGCCAGCGCCAGGCCAAGCGCGCCAAGCCCCACCAGTGGCATGCGGATCTTGTTCTTCACGTGAGTTTCCCTCCATGTGTAGTGACACCGGCGGCGAAACCAGGACGTGACCTGAAAGGCTCACATTGAGCGGCTGGTCACGCTGTCGCCGGCGGTTATCCAGGGGTGCGCTTGTCGCCCGGCCGGGAAGCGCCTTTGGATGGCGGGCGGGGACGTGACTGGTCCCCGCCCGCCGGTCTGGTCCCCGCCCGCCGGTCTTTCCTCCCGCCGGGGAATTGCAGGTCACGACCCGGGCAGCCGGTAGCCGGGGGCGCATGCGCAGTGGCCGGCGCGCGGGCTGGGACCCGGGAACAGCACTTCGCCATGCCGGCCGCCGGGCGCGGGCCAGTTACCGCCGCTTGCTCTGGCGGGAATCAGAAGAATCACGGTGATGGGCCCCCTGCTCTTGCCTTCCGGGTTGCCGGGCGGAGTGACGCCTGCTGGGCGGTTTCACGCTGTATCCGTAGCGATCCCGCCCCCGGATTGCCGGATGGCAGAAGATTTTCTTCGTGCTTTCCCGGCACGCTGTGCCTAAACGCTCATCACCCGGTTGGCCATGACGGGTTCCGGTGCCTGCCAGTACCGGCTGCGCGGGTGGCGATCTTTCCCTGGCCGGCTCGGCATGTCGCCTTGCTTACGGCCGGCCTCCTCCGGATGGTCATGGTTTGTGCCTGGTATACCGTTTTCCGCTCCGGATTGCGCTGGCCCTGTCCATCGGCATGGCGCCGGCCCATCCGGCCGCGCGATGGCGTCGAATAGAGGGCGTGGATGTGTCCGGAGCACAGGAGCCGGGGCGGCAGCCTGAGAGCAGGGAGGGCACGGGCCAGGATCTGGCCGGGCTGATCTCCTGCGTGGCGCGCGGCGATCACAGGGCGTTCGAGGCTGTCTACGATCAGGTGGCAGGGGCCGTGTACGGCCTTGCGAGGAAGGTTCTCCGTGACCCGGCCCAGGCGGAGGAGGTGAGCCAGGAGGTACTGCTGGAGGTGTGGCGCACCGCCTCGCGGTTCGACCCTGCCAAGGGCAGCCCGGTCGCCTGGGTGATGACGATCGCGCACCGGCGTGCCGTCGACAGGGTCCGGTCGGAGAACGCCTCCTCCGAGCGGGAGCAGAAGGTGTCACTGCCACCCGCCGACGGCGGTGACGAGGTAGCCGATGCGGTGGAAGCCAGCCTCGACAGGCAGCGGGTGCGCCGCTGCCTCGAAGGGCTCACCGCGTTGCAGAACCAGGCCATCACGCTCGCCTACTATGGCGGCTACACCTACCCGCAGGTCGCGAAGCTGCTCGGCATCGCGCTCGGCACGGTCAAGACCAGGATCCGCGACGGGCTGATCCGCATGCGCGACTGCATGGAGGTGACCTGGTGATGGCACTCCTGCACCGGCACGAGTGGCACACCCTCACGGGCATCTACGCGCTCGGCGCCCTGGAGGGCATCGAGCTGGAGCGGTTCGAGAACCACCTGCGCCGCTGCCAGTCATGCGCCGCCGAGGTACGCGGCCTGGAGGAGACCGCCTCCCGGATGGGGACGGCGGCCGCGCTCGCCCCGCCGGCAGCGATGCGCCAGCGTGTCCTTACCGCCGCCGCGCGCACCCGCCAGCTCCCCCCGGTGACCGGTAAGGCCGGCCACCCTGCGGGCTCCCGCGGCTGGGTTCCGCGCCTTTCGCTGGCCGTGGCCGCGGCCAGCGTGGCCGCCGCGGCCATCCTCGGCGTCACCCAGGCCGTCACCCAGCACCAGCTCGAGGTCACCCGTGCCCGCGACCGCGCGATCGCCGCGGTGCTCGCCGCCCCCGGAGCCCGCATCGCCACAGGCACCACCACCAGCGGAGGCACTGTCACGGCGGTCGTCTCCGCGCAGGAGCGCAGGGCGGTCATCATCACGGCCGGGCTGCCGGAGCTGCCCGCCGCCAAGGTTTACGAGCTGTGGCTGATGAGCCCGGCCGGCGCCCGGCCCGCCGGGCTGCTGCCCGCTGCCCGCGCGGGCCATACCGTCCCCGTCCTCGCCTCCACGGTGTCCCCCGGCGACAAGCTCGGCATCACCATCGAGCCCGCCGGCGGAACCTCACATCCCACCACCGCGCCCATCCTCGTCATGGCCATGCCCGCCTGACGGGCTGATGCCCCTGCCGGCCGCGGCAGCGGGCTGCCAACGGCGACGGGCGGAACCGCTGCGAGGCAGAACCCGGGGGGGCTGGCCAGCGGCGGGCACCGGGCGCGGCAGGTGACGGTGGCGGCATAAAAAAGCCGTGTGCCTCTACGCTGCAGCCGGGGAAGGAGGGAGGAGGCCGTGACCGCGGGATGCCGGTATGCGACCCGCATACCGGGCAGATGGCCGTGGCCGGCCTGGCGGCCGGTGCGCGGGCCCATCCGCCGGCCCGGTGGCCAGCCGGGCCGGCGCTGGCCGAACCCGGCGCGGTGGCCGCCAAGGCCGCGGCGCTGTTCAGCCGCGGGGAAGCCCGCGATTACCTCGACCTCGCCGCGATCATGGCGAGCGGGCGCTACAGCCACAAGGAGCTGCTGGCGCTCGCCGCCCAGGCTGATGCCGGTTTCCAGCCGGACATCTTCGCCCAGGCCCTCGCCGCGGTGGACCGTTTCCCCGATGAGGAATTCGCCCGCTACGGCGCCAGCACCAGTCACATCGCCGCTGTCCGGGAGGCGATGCGGACCTGGAGCCGGAAGCTGCGCGAACCCCGCCAGCAGGCATCGGCCGGACCCCCGGCACAAGCCAGTCCCGGATACCGGCAACAGGGTCCTGCGAGACGGGAACGGGATCGTGGCCACCCGCCGCGCTACGGCAGGCCGCATCATTACCACTCAGTGCAGCCTCCCGGGGAACACACTCCCGGGAGTAACGGGCCTGATGGCGGCTGGCGCGATGTCGGCGGCAAGCCCGGCCAGGGCGGTGGCACTGGCTGCTTGCTGGCGGTGCTGGTCGATGACGGCGCGGATGGCGGGGTTCCAGTAGAGGGTGGCACGGCCTATGCCTGTCCGGTCGGCCACCGCGGTGAAGGTGACGGGCTGGGCGGACGCGGCGAGTTCGGCGCAGGCCTGCTCGGCGCGGCTGAGGGTGCTGGTGTTCATCCTGCCTGCGCCCTGGTGACGAGGTCGTCGAGGCGGGCGATGAGCTTATGATGCCGGCCGGCTTCGCTGATCCAGCCGCCGGCCCGGCGCCCCAGCGGTGAAGCCCCGCTCCAGCAGGTCATCCGGGCGCTGGCGGCCAGGCCGGGGACCGTGGTGCGCGGCCTGCGCCTTTTCCCGGTTACCCCGGCGATGCCCAGCTCGCCCATCAGCCGCTCCACCGTGCACCGGCCACCTCGATGCCGTCTTTCCTCAGCCGCCGCCGCACCTCCCGTGCCCCGTACACCTTCCGGTCGATCGTCCGGTTTGCCCACACCCGCATGATCTCCTTCTTCAGGTATTCGTCCCGCTCTGGCGTGCCGTGGCCTCCCGTGCGCGCTTCTTTGCCGCGTAGTACGCGGAGACCGGGAAACCCAGGACCGCGCAGGCCGGTTCCACCCCGAACCGGTCACGACGGGAATCTATGAACCCGGCCAGCGCGGCAGTTTGGGGCCGGGTTCCCTGGCGAAATACGCACTCGCCGCCTTCAGGATCTCATTCGCCCGCCGGAGCTCGAAATTCTCCCGCTCCAGCTCCCTGATCCGCCGCTGATCATCCGTCGTCGTTCCCGGCCGCTCCCCGGAACCGACCCCGGCCTGCCGCACCCAGTTGCGCAACGTCTCCCGGCCCACGCCGAGCGGGGCGGCCACCCGGGCGACCGCGCCCTTCTCCTGGCCCGGCCGCTCACGGACCTCGAGCACCATCCTCACCGCACGATCCCGCAGCTGACCGGGATACCTCTTGGCTTCCGGCATAACTCCATCCTCTCCAAGGACCGGCATGACTCCATCCTTTCCAAGGACTGGAGTCTCCAAGATCTCCGGGACGGTCCACCCACTGGGCCACCCGGGCCCGGCCCATGCCCGGTGCCGGGGCTGGCCTGGGCTCGCTCCCGCAGGCAGCATGCCGGCCGCCCTTTCGCCTCCGCCGCCCGGCCCGGCCCGCCGGTAACCGGCTGGCGGGTGAGACAGGACTGGCCGCCGATGCGGCTTGCCAAGCGGGACCAGACGCGGCGGTAAGCCTGTGACATCACGCAGGGCCGCACACGGATGCGCCGCGGCGGCGCTACGGGGAACAGGCGCGAACGGGCCGCCGGAGCATATGCTGGAGCGGTGTCCATGCCCGACCAGCCCGCCGAGCCTGCGGTGCGGGTGTACCCGCCGGAAGAAGCGCTCCGCCGCGCCCGGCCGCTGCCCCGGCGTGAGGATCTGGTGATCGAGGACGTGCCTGAGGAGGAGTGGGCCGCGTTCCAGGAGGCCCTGGCCCGGGCATGACCGGCGCCGTCCCGCCGGTGGTCGTGGTGGACACCATGGTGATCAGCTGGCTGTTTGATGAGCGGCCGAACCTGCTCGCCGACCGGTACCGGGAACTGATCGGCCCGGCCCGGGTGCTGCTGGCTTTCCAGACGGTGATGGAGCTGCGCTACGGCGCCTTGTCCGCCGGGTGGGGTGAGCTGCGGCGCCGCCGGCTTGAGCGCCGGATCGCCGAGCTGACGGTCATCCAGCCCGACGACGCCATGGTCACCGCGTGCGCGCGGCTGCGGGCAACCTGCCAGCGGGCCGGGCATGCGCTGGGCGCCAAGTTCCACGACGGGGACCGGTGGATCGCCGCGGCCGCTGTCCGCCTGGACTGCCCGCTGGTCTCCCACGACACCGTCTTCAAGAGCACACCCGGCCTCACCGTGATCACATCCTCAGAATCCTGACCCGTGCCATCGGAAGGGTGGTAGCGGTCGTCAGGATCTGCCCAATGTCATGAGGCTGGCACCATGGCCATGACAGAGAGTGCTCGGTTCGCTGGCCGCCACGCGGCGAGTCCGCTGCCGAATACGAGTGGCGCCGCAACGGTGCCGACAGTGGGACTGTAAATACAACGATGTAACTTCCTGCGACGGAGGAGACACCAGATGACTGACGTGACGACGGAGCAGGGCCAGCAGCGGAGCTGTCGGCTGCGGAGCTGTCGGCTGCGGAGCTGTCGGCTGCGGAGCTGTCGGCTGCGGAGCTGTCGGCTGCGGAGCTGTCGGCTGCGGACGAGCAGGTGATCCGCGAGCTGACCGCGCGGGCCCGGGCGGAGGGGCTGAAGCTGACCGGCGAGGGCGGCCTGCTCGGCAAGCTCACCAAGATGGTGGCCGAGGGCGCGCTGGACGGTGAGATGGACGATCATCCCGGTTATTCCAAGCACGCCCCGGAGGTGAACATTCAGGTCCCGGCCGCGAGTGTTCTGGCGTTGGTGAAGGACCCCCGGAAGTTTCTGCTGGCTGGCTCAGCGTGTCGTGTTGCTTACGGAGGCCGGCTCTGATGCAGCCCCGGTGTGCCCGATACCTCCGGGGCCCCCGGTGTGCCCGGTGATGATGTGGCCGCGCTGCGCGCGGAGAACGGCGGCTGCGGGAGGCGAACGAGCGGCTGCAGGTGCTGCTGGAGGGCAAGGGCGCGGAAATCGCCGGGCTGGAGGAGAAGGTGGCCCGCCTGGAGCGGCTGATCTCCCGCGACTCGGGGAACTCGTCGGTGCCTTTCTCGCCGGATGACCTGCCGGGGAAGAAGCCCCCGGAGCGGAAGGCCCGCAGCGGCGCCGGGGACGAAGCGCAGGCCGGGACGGCGGCGGGCACGCCGGGCGCGTACCTGGCGTGGAACCCGCGTCCGGGCAAGGCCGTGGACGTGTTCCCGGGGGGCGGTGCGAGTGCAGGCGCGACCTGGCCGGCGCGCGGGATCTCGGGGTGGCGTACTTTCACCAGGTCACCGCCTTGCCCGGCGCCCGGGCGGAGACTACCCAGTATGACCGGCACGAGGTGGGATGCCCCTGCGGCCGGGTGCACGTGGCGGGCGCGCCGCCGGAGGCGGCCGGGGCGCCGGGCACGGTCAGCTACGGGCTGAACGTCCAGGCCTGGTGCGTGTTCCTCATAGTGCTGCACCACGTCCCGGTGGAACGCTGCGCGGGCATCCTCGGGTCGATGCCGGGGACCCGGCCGCCTGACGGGTGGGTGCACCATCTGCTGGGCCGCGCCGCCCGGGCGGTCGCGGCGGCGAACAAGGCGAGCCGGGCGCTGATCATCCTCGCCCGGGTCATCTGCGGGGATGAGACCCCGCTGCGGGCGGGGCCGGGGCCGAAGTCCCGCAACAAGAAGTACCTGCAGGTCGCCTGCACCGGGCCGATCACCTGTTACTTCCTGGGCGGCCGGGACCTGGCCTCCTTCAAGGGCTTCGTTTACAGCGACCTGCACGGCGCGGCCGTCGCGCACGACCGCTACCAGAACTACGGCTCCTTCCCCGGGATCAGCCACCAGCTGTGCTGCCGGCACCTGCTGCGCGATCTTGAGGACGCCGCCGGGAGCTACCCTGGCGCGATCTGGCCCGGCCAGATCGCAGACGCGCTGCGCGGCCTCATCCACGCCGCCCACCTGGCCCGCGACCGCGGCATGAGCACGGTCCCGGGGGAGATGACCGCAGAGCACCTGACGCTGTTCCGGCACGGCGTGCGGGTGGGCCTGTCGCAGGTCCGCCGCGTCCCCGGCGCCAAGACCAGGCAGCCGCCGGCACGGACGCTGCTCGCTCTCGACCGGCCTGGCCCATGCGCGCGGCGCCACGTGTGCCATCAGGGCTCCTCCTCTCCGTTGCGTGCCTGGCATGGCCGTGGCGGGAATCAGGGGCCGTCAGCCCAGCAGGTTCTGCTCCGCGAGCCGCGTGTCCAGGTCGTCGGAGGTGTCCGCGTCGATCGTCATCGACCACCGGGAATCCCGGTTACGGTTGGGCGGAATATGGCCCTTCCGAGTTGCCCACAAGCGATGGGCCTGAGACATCCATATGTGCCAGGCCGGGTACTTCTCCCTCAGCCTGCTGAGTTCGTCGTCGGAGATCTTCAGGTCAGCAGAGGCCATTGGAACACCGTCCTTCCTTCCTTCTCACGATGGCAGGAAGGCGGTAGCGCCCCAAGGGTTCCGGGGGACACAGTGAATGAGTGTCCCTGCCCTGAAAAGCAGTGCCCCTGGCACAGCCTGCGGTGTCCCTCGATTCCCCTCCGGCTGGCTGGCCCGGGGGTGTATGCACGGAGGGGCTGGCGAAAGAGCCCTGGTACTTCTCCGGCCGCTGGCCGGGGCATACGAAAACCCCACGCGGAGGTCGCGCATGTCCCGCGTGAGGCCGGTCCGGCTGGACAAGGTTAACCCTTCAGGCGCTGTATGAACGCGCGCCACGCGGGAGGGCTGAAGCGCAGCACCGGGCCGCCCTCCCTGTCCTTGGTATCGCGCACGGCGATCATGGTGGCGGATTTGCCCACTTCCACGCAGTTGCCCTGGCCGCCCGTGTAGGTGGCGACACGCCAGGCAAAGAGCCCCTCGTTACTCATACTCTCTCCTGATCTTGGCCATGAGCTGTGCCGAATCGGCCGGGGACAGCGCACATCCCTTGATCATGCTCAGCGCTGTGGCGATCTCCGCGACTTCCTTCGGGTCCTCGAGGATCCTTCCGGACCCCCACCCCTCCAGGTAGGCGACCGCAGGACCGTCATCGAACTCGAACAGGGCCGCGGGCCCGTCCACACCCGGCGCGTCGGTGACCGTAAACGGCAGGACCTGCAGCACGATCCCCCGCGATTCTGCGAGGCTGAGCAGGTGGCCGAGCTGCTCGCGCATCACGCGGGCACCCCCGACCGCCTGACGGAGCACGCCCTCCCCCAGGACCACCCACAGCTTCGGGGGATCATCGCGCATGAGGATGCCCTGCCGCTCGATACGTGCTGCCACGTCGCGATCCAGATCCTCCCCGGCATCGTAGGGCCGGCACGCACGGATGACCGCGCTGGCGTACGCGCGTGTCTGCAGCAGCCCCGGGATGCCCCGCATCTCCCACTCATGGATGCGCGCCGCCCTGTCCTCCAAGAGCACCCGGGGGCCAAACCACGACGGGTAGGACTCGGCAACCATCCCGTCATACAGCCGCACGAACGTGCCCGGGCAGCCGTAGAAGTCATCGCACCAGGCAGCGAACTCCCGGCCGGGCTTTTTCTTCCCCGCCTCGTACTGCTTGACCGACGACAGCGACACGTGCGCCTTCTCCGCGAACTCACGTTGCAGCAGGCCCACCTGCTCCCGCCGGGCGCGCAGCTCCCCGGTGAACGTGGCACGGAACGTCACCGGCCGGGTCCCCGCCCCTGCCACGCTCATGACCGCGACGGCCCCTTCCAGCCTGCACCCTCACAAACCCCTGCCCCGCACGTGGGGCCCGCCCCCGAGCCAGGGGGTACTCAGAGCGCAGCGGGGGTCCTGGAAGTGGATGCGGAAGGCATCACATCCCCGCTGCGCATCTCAAGTATGCGGACAGGACAGGTTGTACGTCCAGTCCGTATAGTACGGCCTGGACATACCGGACATCTTAGCTATACTGCCTGCTCAAGTACTGTCTCCTCATGAAGCTCGTGGACCACATGGACCCGACACCGCTGTACATCCAGCTTGCAGACATCCTGCGGGAGATGATCAAGTCAGGCGAGCTGCAGCCGCGTTCGCCCCTGCCGAGCGAGAGCTACCTGCAGCAGGAGCAGCAGGTGTCCCGCGGCACGGTGCGCATGGCGATCAGCATCTTGCGCGAGGAGGGTCTGGTGGTCGCCATCAGCGGCCGTGGCACTTTCGTCACGGCAGGCCCCAAAGGCGGCCCGGCGTGACATGATCCTTCCCTGCCAGCGGGATCACCTTCACGATGCGGGACACACTATTACTACAACGACGGCCTGTTATTCAGCCGGCGTGGCGGTGTGATCCGGGGCCCACGGCGGGCCAGGGTTGGTGCGTGCTTGCTGTCGGGATGACACGCGGACCGCTGCCGGGGACGGGCATGCCACGTGGCCGGAGTCGTTCAATGAGATGTTCATGCAGGTCGCTGAGGTGCTCGCGGAAGCGCCGTCGCGGCGGCGGGCGCGGGCGTACCTGCTGGGGCTGCTGCCGGGGCGGGCGTGTGTGACGCCCGGCTCCACGACGCGCGGCACACGGCGGCGACCGTGCTTTTGATCCTGGGGGTGCCGGTCCGGACGGTGATGTCGGTCATGGGCTGATCGAGCGCGGAGATGGCCGCCCGCTACCAGCACGCCACCGGCACCATACGCGCCGACGTGGCCGAGCAGGCCGGCGGCCTCATCTGGGCCGCCCCCGGCGACGGTACTCGCGGTCCGGTGGTGACCGTTCCACGGGAGGCGCTCGCATCGGTCCTCGCCCTGGCGGGGGCAAACCTCGACGGCGGCTCCCCGGACCCGCTCGCCACGGCCGGCCCCGCCAGTGCCATCACAGAACTGCACGCGGCCCTGGACGCCGGAAACGGCGATGACCGCAAGCCGTGACAGCAAGCCGCCAGCAGCGCTCTCCGGGACGGAAATGGGACGAAAACTGAGGCAAGCAGCGGGCAGGTGCGGGGTGGCGATCCGGGTGCCCCCGGCGTTTGCCCTGGTCACTGGGCGGTGGAGGTGGGATTTGAACCCACGGAGGGGTTGCCCCCTCACACGCTTTCGAGGCGTGCGCCCTCGGCCACTAGGCGACTCCACCGCGGGTGAGCTTACCTGACCCCGGGGCCGCCCCGCATGCCGGCACATGCCACGCCCAGGAGCCGTGCCCGCCGACCCCGTCCAGCCCGCCGGTCCCGTCCGGCCAGGAGGCTGTCCGGCCGCAGGCCGCCCGGCGGGATAGCCTTCCCGCCCGGCGGGAAGACCATCCCCTGCCCGGCAGGAGGACCGTCAGGGCGCAGCAGGAAGGTCCTCGCCGGGCTGGAGGTCCTCGCCGGGCTGGGAGGAGATCCGTCTGCGGGCACCGAAGAATTCCCGCAGGAGCCCGGCGCAGTCGCCGGCGAGGACACCGCCGATCACCTCGGGACGGTGGTTGAGCCGCCGGTCGGTGACCACGTCCCAGAGGGAGCCCACGGCTCCCCCCTTGGGATCGGGAGCTCCGAAGACCAGGCGGCTGAGGCGCGAGAGCGTGATGGCGCCTGCGCACATGGTGCACGGCTCGAGCGTCACGACGAGCGTCAGGCCCGTCAGCCGCCATCCGCCCACCACCCGGGCGGCCTCGCGGATCGCGATCATCTCCGCGTGCGCCGTGGGATCGCCGTCCGCCTCGCGCCGGTTCCTTCCGGTCGCGATGACCGTGCCGTCCGGGCCGATGATGACCGCTCCCACGGGTACGTCGGCACAGGCCGGCCCGGCCGGCTGTGCTGCGGCTGCGGCCTCCCGCAGCGCTCGCCGCATCGCGGGCTCGAAGGTGGCGGCGTCCGGGATGCTCACTGTGCCTCTCATCGTCACGGGGTCGTCAGGGCAGACAGGCTGCCGGAACAGCCAGGTAGCGCCGGGACGGGACGGTGAAGCCCGTCCGCGGCCATACCGTCAGCGGCCATTGGCCGGGAAAGCCCTATGGGCTAAGCTACGGTCAGTGGAAAGCGCACGAAGCCGGCGCCCAGGGAGGCGGATGTGAAGCCGAAACAGCTCCTCGGATGGGCAATTGTCGCCTTCATAATATTTTACATCATCAAGGCGCCGGCGGCAGCCGCGCACGGTGTTCACGATATCGGCAACTTCCTCGACGCGGTTGGTACTGGCTTTTCCCATTTCTTCAGCGCCCTATGAGACAGGCGCGGCGCGGGGTGACACGACGTGGTTATGCGGCTCCTTCCGGGCGGTGATACCGTACCGACGACGGTCAATAAGTACCTTTTGCCTCACGAAGAGCAGGTTATTACCGTCCGCAAGCACCCCGCCATCCTGATCGGGCCCGTCGCCGCGGTCCTCGCCGGCCTGGTTGTTGCCGCGCTGCTGAGCACCACGGTCGCCAGGAACTCCGGCGTCGCGGTGACCGTCATCTGGGCAGCGTGGGGAGCGCTCCTCCTGTGGCTGGTGTACAAGGCCCTGGAGTGGTCGGTCACCTACTTCGTCGTCACCTCGCAGCGGATGCTGCTCATCACCGGTCTTGTGACCCGCAAGGTGGGGATGATGCCGCTGATCAAGGTGACGGACATGAGCTTCAGGCGCTCCGCTGCCGGCCGGATGCTGGGATACGGCGACTTCGTCCTCGAGTCCGCGGGCCTTGATCAGGCACTGCGTGTCGTGGATCATCTTCCGTACCCGGAACAGCTCTACCTCGAAGTTGTCGGGCTGATCTTCCCCGGCAAGATCGACGACGGCGACGACTGACCTTCCGCAGCCGCCCGGCACCACCGGAGATGGCCGGATACCGCTGCCGCAGTTACCTCCTTCGCAGCGCGCGGCGCGCGTCATGCCGTGACAAGAACGACGCCGGCCGCCGCGAGAGCCAGGCCGACCCGCTGCAGCCAGCGCATCCGCTCACCGAGCAGCACCCGTGCCAGCAGGACGGTGATACCCGGGTAGAGGGAGGTGATCACGACCACGATGCCAAACAGCCCCGCCCGCGTCGCGAGCACGTAGCAGATGTTCGCCATCGCGTCGGCCGCCCCGGAGACGAGCGCCATGCCGAGCACCCCGCGCCCCGCGCCGCGCCACACCGGGCGTGTCCGCGTCACGGCGGCAGCGCCGAGTGCAACAGCCAGCCCCGCCAGCCGCACGGCGACAAGAGGCCACAGCACCGCGGACGTGCCCGCGTTCCTGAAGAACAGGAAGAACAGGCCGAAGCCGACTCCGGCGGCAACCCCGTACCCGGCACCGCGGAGCCGTCCGGCACCCGGGCGGCTCCCGCCGGAGGAGGCCGGCGCCACGCTGACGAGGACGACAGCGGCCAGGCAGAGCAGCCCGCCGGCCACGACCGGCAGGCCGGGCCGTTCGCCCTGCGCGATCGCAACGCCCACAGGAAGGACCGTCGAGACGAGCGCGGAGACCGGGGCGACCACGCTCATCGGGGCCGCGACGAACCCCGCGTAGAACACGGTGAGGCCCGCATTGCCGATGACCCCGGCCGCGGCGCCCCACGCGAGGCCATGCCACCCCCCCGTCCCCGCGCCGCCGAACCCGAAGGCACTGCCGAGCAGGGCCAGTGCGACAGTGATCACCGTACCGGCGGGCGCGGTTACCGTCAGCACCGCGAGCGGCCTGGCACGCCGGGAGGCCGCACCGCCGAGGAAGTCGGACAGGCCGTAACCAGCGGCGGCAGCGAGTGCCAGGATCGTACCCACGGCAGTTCCTCACAGGATGGACCAGGCAGGGGTTCGGTCGGAATAATATCATTGCCAGTTCACTATAACGACCGACGCGGGGGCGGGAACGGAACGGGCCCACGGCCATGCCGCGATAGCCAGGCGGCTGCGCCCCTTGCGCTATGACGGGAGGCGTCCAGGTTGCATGCGGGAAGAACCCCGGCTGCGGGCGGGGAGGACGCGGGCGAGCTGCCAGACCTCACAAGCGCGGTCGCCAGGACGCTGCAGGCACTGCGCGCCGACCGCGGCTGGTCCCTTGACCAGCTCGCCGCCCGCTCCGGCGTGAGCAAGGGCGTGCTCGTGGCCCTGGAGCAGGGACGCTCGAACCCCAACCTGGCCACGCTGGCGAGGATCGGCGACGCGTTCGGCGTGCCGGTCACGCGCCTCGTCGACGTCGGCGCGGAGCCTGCGGTGCGGGTCTCGGGGCCAGGCGCCGCCCGGGTGCTCTGGCGCGGCCCGGCCGGCGGGACGGGCACGATTCTCGGGGCTACCGACCCCCCGTGGGCCGTCGAGCTGTGGCGCTGGGACCTGATGCCCGGCGAGGAGTCCGGCGGTGACCCGCATGCGCCTGCGACGCGGGAGATGGCCTGGGTCGAGTCGGGCACGCTGACCCTCACCGTGGCGGGCGAGCGTCACCAGATCGGGCCAGGGCAGTGCGCCCGCTTCCCGGCCGGTCGGCCGCACAGGTACAGCAATGAGGGCACCGAGCCTGCCCGGTTCACCATGGTCGTCGTCATCCCGCCCGGCGACGGATAGCCCGCCGTTCCCCGTTCGCGAACCAGCATGGGGTCTGACCAGGGAACGTCCGCTGATCATGACTGCGCAGTGATGTTACTTCCCGGACCGCAGCGCAACTACCTGGCCAGGCGGCCGGGCTCACCGGCACGGGGAACTCCGGGACCGCGGCCCCGTACCCCTCTTCCCGGGACCCGGCCACGGCCTGCTTCCCGGGGCCCGCCTACGGCCTGGCGCCTGCGCCTGCGACCGCCGATACCGCGTCGCGGCCCTCCGTGCCGGGGACGCCCGTGCCGCGGTCCTCTGCGCCGGGAACGCCCGTGCCGGGCTGCCCGGCGGCTGCCAGCTCCAGCTTCCCGCCAGCACCCAGCTCCCGCCTGGCAGGGGCGGGGGCGCCAGGCACCAGCCTGGCAGGGCCAGTGGCAGCCGGCTCACGCGGGCCGGGGGCGGGGACTGTCAGCTCGCGCGGGACGGGGTGGCGGCGGCCCTGCGCCCGCCGGCGCCGCCGGTAGCTCGCCAGGCCCAGGGCCCCGGCCGCGATGGCCGCCACCGCACCGGTGCCGAGGCCGTAGCGGGCGCCGAACTGCCCGGCGATGAAGCCGACGAGCGGGCCGCCGATGGGCGTCGTCCCCTGGAACGCGACCGACCAGAGCGACATGACCCTGCCCCGCATCCGGGGCTCGGCGGTGAGCTGCAGCGCGGCGTTGGTCAGCGAGCTGAACGTCACGGAGCCCGCGCCGACACCGACGAGCGCCAGCTCCTCCGCCAGCTCGGAGGGGGCCAGGGCAGCGAGGAGGACGACGCCGCCGAACGCCACCGTGACGGCGTAGAGTGCCCGCATGCCGCGCTGGCGGCGGCCCGCCGCCACCAGGCCGCCGAGCACGGCACCGAGCCCCATGAACGCGGTCAGGAAGCCGTAGGTGGCGGAGTTGCCGCCGAAGGCGTCGCCCGCCATCAGCGGGAGCGTCGTCTGGAACTCGTACGTAAGGCAGCCGACGACGGCCATCAGGAGCAGGCTGTTGCGCAGCACGGGCTGGCCGGCCACGTAGCGGAACCCCTCGGAGAGCTGGCCCCGCAGCCGCGTGGCCCGCTCGGCGGGGCTCAGCTCGCCGGTGCGGATAGCGGCGAGGCCGCCGAGCACGCAGACGAACGAGCAGGCGTTGATGAGGAAGCACCACCCGCTGCCCACCGCGGCGATCAGCAGCCCCGCCACGGCAGGGCCGATGGCCCGGGCCGCGTTGTTGCTGATGGTGTTCAGCGTGACCGCGTTGCGCACCTGGTCGCGGCCCACCATCTCGATGATGAAGGACTGGCGGGTCGGGTTGTCGATCATCTTGATGAAGCCGAGCGAGCAGGCGAGGAGATACAGCTCCCAGAGCTCGAGGTGCCCGCTGAGATCCAGCACGGCGAGGGCCAGCGCCTGGACACCGGCCATCCCCTGGGTCCAGAAGAGCATCCGGTACTTGCCGAAGCGGTCGGCGAGCGTGCCGCCGACCGGGCCGAGGAGGAGGACGGGCAGTGCCTGCAGGGCCACGACGAGGCCGACGTCGAAACCGGAACGGGTGAGCGTGTAGACGAGCCAGGACTGGGTGACGCTCTGCATCCAGGTACCGATCATCGAGATGGACTGGCCCGCGAAGTAGTAACGGTAGTTGCGGATCTTCAGCGACGAGAACGTCCTCGCCAGCGTGTCGCGGGCCCATCCGGTCGGCATCAGCCGGCAGCACTCCCTCCCATCGGCTCCCCGTTAGTTTCGCTAACGAATTTTAGCAGAGGGCTGACCGTGAGATGAACGGCAGGTGAAGCGGCACGGAGGTGACCGGCAGGTGAAGCGGTACGCGGCCGACGGCAGGGGATGATCACGGCAGGTGCGGTTAGGATGTGGTCCGTGCCACTGTCATGGACGGTGCTGGGGGCAGGGACGCCTTATCCGCGGCCCGGCAACGCCTGCTCGGGGTACCTGCTGGCCGCCGGGGAGCAGCGGGTCTGGGTGGACGCGGGGCCGGGGACGCTGGCCAACCTGCAGCGGCACACCGCGCTGACCCGCCTGTCGGCGGTCTGGGTCTCCCACATGCACGCCGACCACAGCGCGGACCTGCTCGCCGCCTACTACGCGCTGGCCTACGGCGGCCTGGCGCCGAAGGCGCGGCTGCCGGTGTTCGGGCCCGCCGGATGGGCGGGCAGGCTGGCCGGCTTCCTCGGTAAGCCGGGACCGGGCTTCCTCGACCGGGTGTTCGAGGTGCGCGAGCTGCACGACGGCCACCAGGCCGGCCTGGGGGACCTCCGGCTCACCGCGCGGGCTGTCCACCACGAGGTCGAGGCATACGCGCTGCGGGCCACCTGCGACGGGCACACGCTGGCATATTCCGGCGACACCGGCCCCTGCCGGGAACTCGCCGAGCTGGCCGCCGGGGCGGATCTGCTGGTGTGCGAGGCCGGAGCCGCCGGCCGGCAGGCGGGCACGCCGCAGTGGCATCAGACGCCCGAGGACGCCGGTGAGCTGGCCCGGCGCGCGGGAGCCGGGCGGCTGCTGGTCACGCACGTCACCCCCTCGCTCACCCCCGAGGAGGCGGTGCGCCGCGCCGCCCGGGTCTTCGGGGGCCCCACGCTGGCCGCCAGGGAAGGGGACGTCCACACGGCGTGACCCCCGGCTCCACCGGGCTTCCGGGTCACGCCGCGGAGCCTTGTGCCCGGGCCGGCACACCCCTGGTTTCCCGGGCCTGTACGTCCCAGGGGTCCCGGGCCTGCTGGTCCTGATGGTCCTGTTTTCCTCGTGGCCGGCGACGATGTGCTAGTTGTTGATTCATGAGCACGAATGCGCGGCGACTGCTGGCGGCGATGCCGCTGCACGCGATCACCGCCACCTACGGCGAGGAGGGACTGCGGGAGCGGTTCGCCGCCGAGATCGCGCCGTTCCCTGATCCGGACCGGCGCCGCCTGGAGGAGGCGCTGGCGCTGGCGGCACGGCTGCACGCCGCCGACCGCCGGGAAGGTGAGCCGTACGTGAACCACCTGCTGCGGGTGGCCATCCGGATCATCTGCTACTACGGCGTCACCGACACGGACGTGGTGTGCGCGGCGCTGCTGCACGACGCGGTCGAGGACCACGCCGGCGAGCTGGCCGCGGCCGGCGGGCAGCAGGCGGGCAGCCAGCAGGCAGACGGCAGCCAGGCAGGCGGGCGGCAGGCGGCGCTCGCGGTGCTGGCCGCCAGGTACGGCGAGAGGGTGGCGGAGCTGGTCGCCGCGGTCACCAACCCCGAGTACGCTCCGGGCCGCGACACCCGTGAGCAGTACCGGGAGCATGTCGCGGCGAGCCTGGAAAACTGCCCGTGGGCACGGGTCATCAAGGCCAGCGATTTCACCGATAACGGCGCCGGCCTGATCCACACCACCGGGCCGAGGCTCGGGCAGCTGGCTGCCAAGTACGCGCCGCTCGTCCCCGTGCTGCGTGACCTCATCACCCGGCCCGACACCCCTCTGGACGCCGGCGCGAGGGAACGGATCCTCGGGCAGCTCGACCGTGCGGCGGAACGGTTCTCCGCGATCCTCCCGCCCAGCGAGGAACTGGCCGTGCCATAGCAGCCGCAAACCCGTGGCCGCGGCGCCCGGCGCGGGCGGACCGCCAACCCGGGCATGCCGCGGCGGCTGCTTCCCTGCCACCCATGACGCGCCGGGCACCTCCATGTGCCGCAGCGCGCACAGCCGCGCCATGCCTCCGGCTTCCCCGCGGCGCGCCATGCTCCGGCTCCCCGTGGGGGTACTACCGCGGGATGACGGGGATCAGGAGATGGCTGTCGTGGCCGGCGCCGCTGTGGATCGTGGTCGTCCCGCCGAAGACGCCGGCCGGGCGGTCGGCGGGGTCGGTATGCAGCCAGGGCCCGGAACCCCGGGACGGGAAGATCGACTCGTCGTCCCCGCTGACGGGCCGTTCGAAGTCACGGCCGCCGATGACCAGCGCGAGCCGGCAGCCGGCCGGCAGCACGATGCAGGTCGGCCAGATCTCCACATCGACGGCGTACGTCTCGCCGGGGGTGAGCGGCTGCACTTCGTCGTGCGGGTGGTACGGCCGCCAGGGCCTGGACCTGGCGGGGTCCAGCTTACGGTGCGACGCCCGCAGCCAGCCCTGGGCGAGCGGGGTGTGCGGGTCGACGGTGCCCTGGAACTCGACTTCGGTCCCGTCCGGGCGCAGCGCCTGGAAGGTGAGGAACAGGTCGGCGTCCGCGGTTGAGGAGGAGATCACGAGCCTGGCGGCCAGCGGCCCGGTGATCTCTGTCTCCTCCTCCAGCGGATCGGACACGAACACGGCGGGCTCGCCGAGAGCCTGGAAGCTGGCCTGGCCCGGCGTGACGGGCGGCTGGCCAGCCAGCTTCCTGCTGCCCGCGTCGAGGTGGAGCGTGGTCCAGCGGGTGCGAGCAAGCGGCCACTCGTTCTCCTTGCGGAGCTCGAAGTGCCCGTCGGCGTAGCGGATGTTGAGCTGCACCCGCGGCTCGCGGTCCCAGCCGTTGTCCTCGCCCTTGAGGAAGTGGTCCATGAAACGCATCTGAAGGTCCACGCCGTAGGGCAGGTAGAACCATTCCTCGTGACGGCCCGGATGGACCTCCAGCCACTTCTCCTCCGCGGCCGACTCGGTGAAGCCCTCGAAGTTGCCGCGTTCGTGCAGGCCGAAGCCTGCCCAGTTCGCCGCGGACAGCAGCGGGGTGCGGATCCTGCCGAACTGCGCGGAGCGGGCCCTGTGCCATTCGTCGTCAAGGGCGTGCCTGCGGTTCTCGGCCGGGGTGTCGACGCGGCGCCGGCGCAGTTCCTCCTCGCTCAGCACCTCAGGGCCGGTCACCGAGTCGTTCAGCCACGGGTCCCGCAGCCCCGGCTTGCCGTGCTGCACGCTCAGGCACTGCTGCACGTACCAGCTCTCGCCGAAGAACTCGTTGCTGAGGATGCCGCCGTGATGGGAGATCTCGCGGTAGTAGTCATTGGCTCCCTCCCACGGGATCATCGCCGCAAGGTGCGGGGGCTGCAGCCCGGCGACCCACCATTGGTTCATCGCGTAGTAGGAGATGCCGCACAGGCCGACCTTCCCGCTGCTCCATCTGCGCGTGCCGGCCCATTCGATGCACGCGTACAGGTCGCGGGTCTCCTGCGGCGACCAGACGTCCAGGATGCCGGGCGAGCGGCCGGCGCCGCGGGAGTCCACCCGCACGACCGCATAGCCTGCGGGCACCCAGCGTTCCGGGTCCACGGTCTCCCACGTCATGAACTCGCCGCTGGAGCCGTCGAGGATCTCCGGATGCTCACTCACCAGCCGCTCCCACCGGGACGCGTAGTGCGCCTCCCGGAAGGGCAGGCCCTTGCCGTACGGCCCCATCGTCAGGATCACCGGGGCGGCCTCCCCGCTGGGCGGCCGGAACACATCGGCCC